>Ga0163153_10000837_pt1 | contig 51132 bp, 56 predicted proteins | sample OliLakLV19MP6IB1_FD_148629 | JGI IMG/M metagenome (GOLD analysis project Ga0163153, IMG submission 148629) | Freshwater microbial mat bacterial communities from Lake Vanda, McMurdo Dry Valleys, Antarctica - Oligotrophic Lake LV.19.MP6.IB-1 | ecosystem: Environmental > Aquatic > Freshwater >... | reverse complement strand
CACGGTACACCTTCCTCGACCACCAGCGGGCATTCGAGCCCGGCCGCGCGGGCGAGGGCCGCCACCTTCTCCTGGATCGCGCTCGCCTCCCCGGGCGGGGAGGCCGGTCCCTTATCCCGGTCGCGCAGGTTGGCTTCGGCAAGGAACGACATGTCGGTAGGAATCTCGCGCGCAACGGCGTGGACGGCGGTAAGCCGCGCGCCGGTGGAGCGCGCGAGCGCGGCGGCAACCCCGAACGCCTTGTCGGAGAGAGCGCTGCCGTCGGTGGCGATGAGGATGTGGCGGAAGCTCATGAAGGCGTCCTGCGCAGGCCGACATAGGCGCCCGCCGCGATGATTCCGAACATCGCATGGGCGACGGCGCTCAGCATGCCGCGGGCATTGGCGAACCAGGGGAAGAGCGCGTCCGCGATCGGGTAGAAGTTGACCAGGTACATCGCGATGCCGAATGCGAGCCCGACGGCCAGCGCCGCGACCATCTGCAGGCGGTGGACCGCCCACGCGAGGAAGAGGCCGAAGGCCACCGACATCGGGATGTGGATCATCATCGCGGTCATCAGGTACTTGAAGTTGAACGCCGCCGGCCCCTCGAGGATGCCAGGACCCAGGGCCATGGCGGCGATCATGCGCGGCGGTCCCCACGGGCTCTGCCCTTGAAGGAGCATCACGCCGAGCATCTCGATCATGACGAAGGCAAGGCCCGCGATGACACCGGCCCACGCGCCGGCTTTCCAGTCGGCGGAAAGGCCGAGGACATTGGGCGGTCGGTCGGAAATAGCGTGCGCCATGGGAACCTCCGGGAGTATGGGTATCGGGTTGTTTGATACGGGCTGCCGGGCGTTGGTTCCGCTGCTCAAGACCTTCATCAACGCCGCCAACTACACCGACAAGGTGCTGATCGCGCAGACCGCGATCCACATCACCTTCTTGCCGTCGGCGATGGCGATCGCCGCGACCAACCGGATGATGGGCGGCAGCACGCCGAGGGCCCACTGACGGGCACGGGAACTTTGCCCGCACCGCCGCATCAACCAGCTACGCGCCTTCTTCGCGCGAGAACGAAGGAATCCCATGCAAGTGCAACTGAACACCGACAACAACGTGGTCGGCTCTACAGAGCTCGCCCTCCAACTCGAAGGCGAGGTCCATGCCGCGCTCGGCCGCTTTGCAGATCGCATCACTCGTGTCGAGGTGCATATTACCGACCTGAACAGCGACAACAAGACCGGCGGCGACGACAAGCGCTGCATGATCGAGGCGCGCCTGGCCGGCCGCCAGCCGATGTCGGCCAGCCACGAGGCCTCCACGGTGTCTCTGGCCATCGAGGGCGCCTGCGACAAGCTCGTGCGTGCGCTCGACCGACTGCTGGGCAAACTCGACGCCGACCAGCGCAGCGGCGCGCGTCAGGCCAACGACGACGCGGCGTCCGCCGCGCGAAGTGACGGCCCTTCGGCAGCCGAGCGATGAACCGGGTTGTCACGCTCGGCCGGCCCGACCTCGAACAGCTCCTGGCCGACAGGGCGGGGCCCTGCATTTCGCTCTACCAGCCGACGCACCGGCAGCACCCGGACAACCAGCAGGATCCGATCCGCTTTCGCAACCTGCTCAAGCAGGCCGCCGAATCGCTGCAGCACGAACACCCGGCGGCGGCAGTCGGTTCGGGGCTGGCGCCGTTTCATGCCCTCGCCGACGACGCCGACTTCTGGAACCACACCGCCGAAGGCCTGGCGGTGTTCGGCGCGCCCGGGTTCTTTCACGTCGTTCGCCTGCAAAGGTCGGTGCGTGAACTGGCGATCGTGGCGACCAGCTTTCACGTCAAGCCGCTCTTGCGCATCGTGCAGTCGGCCGACCGCTTCCAGGTGCTCGCGCTCAACCGGCGCGATGCTCGCTTGTACGAAGGCAACCGCGATGCGCTCGACGAGATCGAGCTGGCTGCCGACGTGCCGCGCACCGCCACCGACGTGCTCGGCGACGACCTGCCCGAGCCCGAGGGCATCGCGCATTCCTACGGCACCGGCCCCGCGGCCAGCGGCGGGGGTTCGGGCCGCGGCACGGACGGCACCAAGACCGGCGGCGCTCGCCACGGGCACGGATCTAAGAGCGAGGTGATCGACCAGCAGACCGAGCGCTTCTTCCGCGCCGTCGATCGTGGTGTGATCGAGCACCATTCGAAGCCGTCCGGCCTGCCGCTCATCCTCGCCGCGCTGGCGCAGTACCACGCGCCGTTTCGCGCCGTCAGCCACAACGCGTCGTTGATCGACTCGGGCATCGAGATCAACCCCGACGCGCTCGCCATCGACGCGCTGCGCGAGCGCGCCTGGCAGACGATGGAGCCGGTGCTGCGGCAGCGGCTCGCGGCGCTGGCGGATCGCTTCAGCACCGCGCGCGCAGCGCAACTCGGCGACGACCGTCTGCCCGAGGTGGCCGCCGCAACGCTGGCGGGCCGCGTCGCCGTGTTGCTGCTTGAAGCCGATCGGCACGTGCCCGGGCGCCTGGACGCGGACACGGGCGCGGTGCACGCCGCCGAGCTTGCGCACCCCGAGGTGGACGACGCCCTCGACGACCTGGCCGAACAGGTGCTGCGCAAAGGCGGCGAAGTCGTCATTGCGCCGGCCGAACGCATGCCGTCGAGCAGCGGGCTGGCGGCGATTTACCGCTATTGAGGGTGGCGCCCGCTCGCGGCGCCGCGCGAGCATGAGGCGCCGGGTGCCCAGCCGCGAGCAGCTGGTGCGCTCGCGCGGCCTGCGCCGCCCGCGTCGGCTTCGATGAAGATGCGCTTGATTCGCGGGATCGCTTTCTGGATATCCCGCTTCATGCGATCCACCGCGGCAATGATCTCCGCCGCGGATACTGCCGGCTTGAATCGAATGTCCAGCGTCAGCAACACTTCCTTCGGTTTCAGGTGCATCGTGAGCGGGCCGCGCCACGCCTTCAACCGCCGGGGTCCGATTCGGCGAGCTCGCGCACGTGCCGCGCGATCTCCGGATCGGCGGATTCACCCACCAGCAAGCCCTTGCTTTCGGAGCTCGCGGACAGCAACCGCCAGCGCAATGCCTTCGACGACAAAGGCGATCGCGAGCACGACATAGCTCCAGGTCGGATCGGTCAAGGCGCCCGGATTCTGCAGATGGCGGAACCCTTGATGGATGGACATGCCGCCACCGATGCCGAACAGCACCATCGCCGCGATCAGGCCCCAGAAATAGAGCTCCTTGTCGTGGCCGAAGGGATGCGCCTCATCCGCGGGCCTCTTGCTCTGATGAATGCCCAGCAGCAGGAGCGACTGATTACCCGTGTCCGCTGCCGGGGGTTGGTTCCGCGCGACCCCTCTAATCCCAGCCGATCGCGGACACCGCGCTTTGCACCGCCTCGGAGAGCGTGGGGTGGATGTGGATCGCGTTCTCCATGACCGTAAATGGCACCTCGGCATTCATCAGCTGGATGTAGGAATGCACGAGCTCGGCGCCCTCGACCGCGAGCACGCTGGCGCCCAGGATGAGGCCCGTCTCGGCATCCACCACCACCTTGATGAAGCCCGCGGTCTCGCCGATCTCGCGCGCCTTGCCGTCATGGCGCATCTCGAAGCGCCCGATGCGGACCTTGCGGCCCTTGTTGCGCGCCTCGGTCTCGGTCATTCCCACGCGCCCCAGCTCGGGGTCGGTGAAGACTGCGTAGGGCACCACGCGCTCCAGCGTGCGCTCGCCGTTGCCGAGCATCTGCGACTCCAGGATTCGGTAGTCGTCCCACGACGTGTGGGTGAACATGGGGCCGCCGCGGATGTCGCCCGCCACCCACAGCCCGTCGACTTTCGTGGCGAGCCGCTTGTCCGTCTTGACCGTACCGTCCTTTTCCACGGCGAGGCCCACCAGGTCCAGTCCCAGATCGCCGGTGTTGGGCTGGCGCCCGGTGGCGACGAACACGTGGGAGGCTTCCAGGGTCGAGCGCCCCTTGCCGGCCTGGATGTGAGCGGCGACCTTCGCGCCGCGCTTCTCCAGCCTCGCCACCTTCGCGTCCATCACGAAGCGGATGCCCTCGACTTCGAGGAGCTCCTGCAGGGCGTCGGACACGTCGTGGTCCTCGTGTCCCGCAACGTGGGCTCCGGGGTCGACGATGGTCACCTCGGAGCCCATGCGGCGGTAGAACTGGCCCATCTCGAGCCCGATGTAGCCGCCGCCGATCATCAGCAGGTGCGAGGGCAGGTCTTCGTGCCCGAGCCAGGTCTCGCTCGTGATATAGGGGATCGAGTCCAGGCCATCGACGGGAGGCAGGCGCGTGCGGGTGCCGGTGTTGAGCACCACCTCGGCCGCCTCGACCTCCTCGCCGGCGATCGCCAGCCGGAATCCCTTCTTCGAGCGTCCTTGCAGTCGCGCCTCGCCCTCGAGCAGCTCGACCCCGTGGGATGAGGAGACCATTTTTGCGAGCGAGGAGCGCGAGTCGGCGACGATGGCGCGCGCGCGCGCGAGCACCTTCGGAAAATCGACACGCACCGCGTCGACCTCGAGCCCGAAATCGCGCGCGCGGCGCGCGAGGTGCGCCACCCGCGCCGACGCCACCACCGCCTTGGTGGGCGTGCAGCCGTAGTTCACGCACGACCCGCCGAGGTGCTTCCTCTCGGCGAGCGCCACCTTGCGGCCGGCCTTGGCGAGCGCCTGCGCCAGCGGGATACCCGCCTGGCCGGCGCCGATCACAACCACGTCATATCTTTTCATTGCCATGCCGCCCCCGTCGATTGTCCAGAACCCCTTCGACCGCGGCCCGTGGCATTTGTCCCCGCGCGCGCAGCGTACCCGCCAGCGAACCCGGGAAGACGACACATGTCCCACTTCCATGGATGCGTTCGCGCTGGAAAACCAGAGCGCCCTGGTGACGGGGGGGCGTCGGGCATCGGCGCGGGGGTGTGCGTCGCGCTCGCGCGCCCGGGCGCACGCGTCGGCGTGAACTACCTCAGAACCTGTTCTTGGCCTTCTTCTACAACTTCATCGGCGTGCCCATCGCCGCCGGGGTCCTCTATCCCTGGTTCGGCCTATTGTTGAGCCCGATGATCGCCAGCGCGGCGATGAGCCTGAGCTCGGTCTCGGTCATCGGCAACGCGTTGCGGCTTCGCAGGGCCGGTCTGTAGCGTTGAAGGGCTACCGGGCAGTTGGGAGGATTCCGGCAGTACATGCCGCGGGCATTCCCGGCCGGCTTACATCCAGGTGTGGGTCGTGACGTGCGCCAGCTTCGGATCGATCCCGTCTGTGAGCACGCCATAGACGCCGCCCAGCACCGCACCGAAGACCAGGTGCATCACCAGCGTGAGAATCGGTGCCGCGATCCCCATGCCGAGCCCGAAGAATCCGGCGCCCGCCATCGGCATCACCATTACCATCATCAGCAGCCACGCGCCGATCCCGAACAGCACGCCGCGCAACCACATCGCGCCCGGCAGCCGCGGAGCCAGCAGGGCGAAAAGGGCGCCCCACATCACGGTGCCGATCATGAAGTGCAGCGCCCAACCGACGACCGGCGTCGAGGCCCCGACCATCTCAGTGAGCATCGCGATCGGATTCAATTGCGGCATGAACCCCATGCTCTGCTTCATCAACATCATTGCCGACATCACCACGGTGGCGGTGACGCCCGCAATCAAACCCTTTGAAACATGCCTGCCGGTTGCCTCGCTCATGGGCGACTCCTGGAAGATGAGATGTATATGGAGCTTCGGCACAGCGGCGTATGGATGGTTCCCGCGAAATGCGATTGCGAACCGGCCCTCGGAAGGCATTACCGGCCCAGTGCCCTCGGTGCAAGGCATTGGCACTGGCGGCCGGGGCCTCGCCTATTCAATTCCCGAAGATCACCGACATGATGGAAGGCGCCGATCGGGACTTGCTCGCCTGGAACTTTTACACCACGCCTCGGGACACGATCCAGATGGACTGGGTGGGCAGGATGACGTGCCTTTCGAAATCTACCGTCAAAGGTATCTCGGCGCTCGCTGCCGAGATAGACCAGATGCAAAAGCGCGAACTGCCCGCCGGCTGTGACCGCGATCTGCCGCAGTTCGCCGCCGACCCGAAGGGTGTCACCGGCCGCGATGCATCGGGTCAGGTGCTGAACGTGCTCGCCCGGAACATTCCGTGGTTACTCGGCGGGTCGGCCGATCTCGGGCCTTCGAACAAGACGACGCTCAAGTTCGACGGCGCCGGCGAGTCCACGGCCGCAACGCCGCTTGGCCGCAACCTGCACTTCGGTGTGCGCGAGCACGCGATGGCCGACGATCGTGAACGGAATGTCGCTGTCGAAGCTGCGCCCGTTCGGCGCAACGTCCTTCATCTTCAGCGACTATGCCCCGGGGCGCCATTCGCCTGTCGGCGCTGATGGCGCTGCCCACGCTCATGGTGTTCACGCACGACGCGATGGGCGACGGCGAGGACGGGCCCACGCACCAGCCGATCGAGCAGCTGGCGTCGCTGCGCGCCATTCCGGGGATGACGCTGCCGCGGCCCGGCGACGCGAACGAAGTGGTGGAGGCGTATCGCTCCGCGCTGGCAGCTGAAGCACCGCCCGACCATCATGGTGTTGTCGGGGCAGCCGTTGCCCACGCTGGAGCGCAACCGCTATGCGCCCGCAGCGGGCGTCGCCAAGGGTGCGTATGTGCTGGCCGATGCGCCTGGCGGCCAGCCGCCGCTGATCCTGCGGCAGCCGCGGCAAAGTCATCGGCATGGACACATTCGGCGCGTCAGCGCCGCTTGCGGCGCTGCAGCCAGGAATTCGGCTTCGAGCCGGAGCATGTCGTGGCGGTGGCGAGGGAAGTCCTGTCCGGTGTGATGGCCGAGTTCACCTTGAACGAGGGGAGAGAGTGCGGTGTTCGCGCTGCGCGAAGACGATGGCGACTCCTGCGACCTGTGTCCGGCCCGGGAGTGGTAAATTCGACGCGGCGCTCGAGCTGCACCGAGGCCGCCTTCCACGGAGGATCATTGAGCGACATGGAAGAACCGATGCCCGAGGGTCCGCGCGGCCGGCTACTTCACGGCTGGCTGATCGGAATCGCCGTTGCGCTGCTTTCGATATTCGCGCTGGTCACCGCGTATGAATTCCTCGAGCATCGCTTCCCGAACTGGCTCGACTGGTGGCCAGACATTTCCATCACGGAAATCAAGCGATACATTCAGGATTCCGGCAAATGGGGCATGGCCATTTCGATCGGACTGATGGTCGCCCATTCGTTCCTTCCGTTGCCGTCGGAGGCTATCACGCTCGCCAACGGAATGATCTATGGCGCGGTGACCGGGGGTGTGCTTACGTGGGTCGGCGCGATGCTCGGGGCGCAGGCGGCGTATTGGCCTGCTCGCACTTTGGGGCGCGTCGCTCTCATGCGGCACATCGATCCAGAGCGGCTGGCGCGAATCACCAGGTGGATCGACTCCAACTGCGTCATCGCCCTTCTGGGTATGCGCCTGATACCCATGATTTCATTCAATCTGGTGAACTACGTGGCGGGGCTCGCCAACGTCTCATGGTGGACATTCACCTGGACCACGGCGCTCGGAATCCTGCCGTTCACCATACTGCTCGTGGTTTTGGGCCAGAATGCTTCCACGCTTTCGGCGGAAATGTGGATGGCCGTCGGAGGCGTCGGCGCTCTTTCCCTCGTGGTCGCGTGGCGGGTGCGACGAGGCTAATTCATGAACCAACCATGGCTCACCACCAGCGACTGACCGGTTAGCGCACTGGTCTGCGCCCCTGCAAAGTAAAGCACGGCCTCGGCGACATCCTCCACCGTCGTGAATTCGCCGTCGACCGTCTCTTTCAGCATGACAGTCTTGACCACGTCGGCCTCGCTGATGCCGAGTTCCTTGGCCTGCTCGGGGATTTGTTTGTCAACGAGCGGCGTGCGCACGAAGCCCGGGCAGACAACGTTGGCGCGGACGTTATGCTTCGCCCCTTCCTTGGCGACCACCCGCGCAAGGCCGAGCAGGCCATGCTTGGCGGTCACATAGGCCGCCTTGAGGGGCGAGGCTTCCTTCGAATGCACCGAGCCGATGTAGACGATCGAGCCGGACCTGGCCGCGTACATGTGCTTGAGGCAGGCCTTGGTCGTCAGGAATGCGCCATCGAGGTGGACGGCCAGCATCTTCTTCCAGTCGGCGAATGGAAAAGATTCGACGGGATGGACGATCTGGATGCCGGCGTTGCTGACCAGGACGTCGATGCGCCCATAGGCGTCGTGAGCAGCTTCTACCCCCGCGTTGACCGCGCCCTCGTCACTGACGTCCATCGCGACGCCCATGGCGACGCCGCCGGAGGCGACGATTTCGGCGGCGGCTGCCTCGGCGGCCTCTTGCTTCAGATCGGCGATGACGACCTTGGCGCCTTCCCGGGCAAACGCATGGGCGATCTCCTTGCCGATCCCGCTTGCTGCCCCGGTGACGATAACGACCTTGCCGTGAAAGCGACTCATATGCATTGTGTCCTTGGGCTATTTTCGGGCGGCGAGAAAGTCGTGAACAACTTCGCCGAGGTTGAGCGTCAGGTCGGCGATCAGATGAGCGCCGGAAATCACTTCGAGCACCGGAAGCTCGCTGACCGGCGCCAGCGCATGCGGATGCAGTTCCAAGGCCGCCGGGGCGGTCCACGCGCCCTTTAATACGATGTCGCCCAATGTATAGCGGACGATTTCGCAGATCCGCGGCGACGCATCGACATGGGGAATGATCTTCAGGAGGAAGCCCGGCTCGCCGAGCGAGCGCAGCGCGATCGCATCGTCCATCACCCGGTGCTTGTAGCCCATGCTGCCGGTGGCGATGCGCACGGGACCGTAGTCAAGCGTGCCGAGTAGCGTATCGTGCACGACGCGCAAACTCGGCGACGCGAGCTTCTTCGGAAATCCCCACAACTCCCGTCCGCCGGCGATCGGCGGGTCGTCATCGAGGAACATGGCATGGACGTAGCCGCCCATCTTGCCGTTGAAGCGCACGGGAATGACCTGGCCGGATTCGGTGTAGTCGCCGAAGCCGGTGCTGTCGGGCATCCTTATGAATTCGTACTTCACGATCGGGTCCACGATTTCCAGCGGTTTCGGCACGACTCTCTCGAGCGCCGCGCGATCCGTCCGATAGGTGATGATCAGGTATTCGCGACCGACGAAACGATAGGGGCCGGGCGGGTAGGCTGGGCGGTGGAGCGGCATCGAAAAGGCGCGCTTACGGACGTCGTCGGCTCTCATGGCCCGGGCCTTCCCAACTCGACCTCAAGCGAGGTAGTCATGAACGACCTCCCCGAGGGCGAGTGTGAAGTCGGCGATCACGTGTACCCCGGAAATGACTTCAAGCACCGGCAGATCGCTGAGCGGCGCCAGGGCGTGCGGGTGCAGTTCCAGCGCCGCCGGCGCGGTCCACGCGCCCTTCAATACGATATCGCGGCGGAAATAGCGCACCAGCTCGCAGACACGCGGCGCGCCGTCGACGTGCGGGATGATCTTGAGCAGGAACCCCGGCTCCCGCAGCATCTGCATCGCCACTTCGTCGGCAACCGGCGCGTGCTTGTAACCCATTGTCGCCGTGGCGACGCGCTCGGGCCCGTAATCGAGCGTGCCGAGCAGGGCGTCGTGCGCGACCGCCAGCCCCGGCGCCGCGAGCTTCTGCGGGAAGCCCCACAACTCGCGCCCGCCGGAGATCGGCGCATGAACGTCGAGGAACATGTTGTGGGTATAGGCGCCCGCTTGGGCGCCAAGGCGCACCGGAATGTGCTGCGCGGCCCCCGAATAGCGCCCGAACCCGGTGCTGCCGTCCATGCGCATGAACTCGAGGCGAACCACCGAGTCGTCGGCTTCGAGCGGCTCCGGCACCGCCTGCTGCAGCGCGGCCGGATCGGTGCGATAGGTGACGATCAGATGCTCGCGGTTGGTGAATCGATAGGGTCCGCGCGGATACGACGGACTGGTGAGCGGCATCGCGAACGCGCTCCCGATCACCTCCGCGGGGCCCAGCGAACGAACCCCGGTCACGCTGGTTTCTTGACCAGGACACCGCGCGTCGCGCGTCGCCTGACCGGCCGCGTGGGAGCTCGATCGGCATCCTTGGCTCTTGCCTTGGCCCCGGCCGGGTCCTGATGGAGCAGGATGTTGTGCATGACATCGAAGACACGCACGCCGTCCTCAGTCACCTTCGGCGCGAGCCATGGCGCGGCCTCCAGGGTTGCGGCCGCGTCCAACATTCCTTGCTGCCAGCGGGCGACCATCGTGCCCCTGCCGAACTCGAAATCCTTCGTTGCGCCCTGGGGCGCGAAGGGACGATAGATGAGCTGCGCGATATCCATCTCCGTGACGCAGCCGAAGGCGTGCAGCCGTTTGGCCTGCGGCGTCTGGCGGATCGCGGCCGGCAGCAATTTTTCCAGCTCGTTGATCGCATGACGGACATCGTGCTTTTGCTGGAAGGCGTGCGTATTGACCCGTGTCCGGCTGGAATAGCGTATGTCATTCATTCGCTCGCTGACCTCCTCGAGATTTGCCGGGAGTTGTCCAAAGCCCTGGAACACGTCGACCTGAAAGGTCAGGCGGCTACGGCGCGGATAGAAGTCCAACACGTATTGCAGCGGCGTATTCGAGACCAGACCACCGTCCCAGTAGTATTCGCCGTCGATCTCGACGGGAGGGAAGCCTGGCGGCAGCGCGCCGCTCGCCATGACATGCTCGGGGCGAATGCGCATCTCCCCGTTGTCGAAATACGCGAAGCGGCCGGTACGCACGTTTACCGCCCCGACGCTGAATCGCATGTCCTTGTGCCCGTTAATGCGGTCGAAATCCACCAGCCGCTCCAGCGTGCTCGCGAGCACTTTCGTGTCGTAGTAGCTGGTGGGCTTCTGCGTCGACAGCCAATCCAGCGCGCTGCGCGGAGCGAAGAAGCCGGGCTGGCCGAACGCCATGGCGGCCTGCGCGCTGAGTTGTTGCTGCCAGGTCGCCAGTGATCCAGTCAGGCCGGTGGGCCACCACGAGGTGGGCGAGGTAATTTCCTCCCAGAAGGTACGGAGCCGCTCGACTCGCACTTCCGGGGCGTTCCCGGCGATGATCGCCGCGTTGATCGCGCCGATCGAGATGCCGGCTACCCAGTCGGGGAGATATTCGGACGAGGCCAAGGCCTCGTATACACCGGCCTGGTAGCTGCCAAGCGCACCACCGCCCTGCAATACGAGTCCAACCCTCTTGTCGTAGGATGCCGGCCGCGCCGGTGGCTTGCCTTTGGTCATTCGCGTATCCCTAGAAGAGCTCGACGGTCCGTTGGGACAGATTCAGTGAACAACCCGGCCGGATGGCTGCAATATCTTAGTCGCTCCAATATGGGCAGACCTTACGTTCCGCAGGTCATCTCGAACACTCTGTGTCGCCATTCCCGTAAAATTCGCGATGTGTCCGCAATAGCGGGGGGAGTTCCAGTGCAAGAAGGGGAATCGATGAGTCGATCGTCCATTTGTCGTAGCTCAAGCTTTCGCATGATCAGCGCTGGCGGGCTGGTCGTGGCCGCGATGGCCATGCACGGCGCCGGGGCGGCGCCTCCCTTGACGCCAAAGCCCTTGCAGAAATACCCCGATGTCGTCACCGCGGATGTCCATGCGCGCGGGAGCGAGCGATTTGATTTCGATGTGACGGTGTCGTCACCCTATGACACACCGGAGCGCTACGCCGATGCTTTTCGGGTAACCGATCGGGAGGGCAAGGTTTTCGGCGAACGTAAGCTCGTGCACGACCATGCTGGCGAGCAGCCGTTCACGCGCGATCTGCACGGCGTGAGAATCCCGCCAGGCGTGCGCCTCGTCGCTATCCAGGCTCGCGACGGGAAATACGGCTACGGGGGCAAGCGCCTTGAGGTCGAACTGCCGGGGCGATGATGGCCGCATCCGGTCTCGGCTTGAAGTGATTCATTTCGGGATGAAATCCTGCTTTTTGCTTCGGCTCGAGCGTGTCGCTCAGGAAGACCACACCATCTGCTCGATTCGCTCCAGCCCTCGGGACGATTCGGCGATGACCGCGGCGCTTCCTCGGCGTGCCGGCTTGACGAGTGATCGAAGCCCCCTTGCGGACGCAACGCCCCGCTGGTCCACCGACTTGTCCGGCAGAAGCAGAAGCGTGGCTTTCCCTTGGGGCGTGGTGACGATGAGGTGATGTGCGATTGTCCCCTGGAAGGGACAGGTGCCGATATACCGAACCTCGCCGAGTTGACTCGGCAGGGTCAGGTTCATCAAGTGGGTCACTCTCACCAGGTCCGCAGGATTCGCGGGCTTCGCAGTGAGAATGGCATTGGCCTCCTCCTCTACTACGAAATTGATGCCGGCAAGCGCGTCCGGGTCGTCCTGGGTGGCGAAGTAGGCGCCGGCGCCGACAAACGCGACGCCCGCAATCGACGCGGCCATCGCCAGGAACCGCCGGCGCGAATCGCGACGCCCGGCAACTGTGGCTGCGAGAATTCGATCCTCCATGCCATCAGGGGCCGGAACAGCCAGCAAGTCCGCGATTTCGGTTTCAAGTGCGAGGGCGCGCGCACGGAAAACCGCGCAAGAAGGACAGGAGTCCGCGTGGCGCAGGCCTTCCTCGCTGGCGGAAGCGGGATTCGCGAGAATGTCTCGACGGAGTTCCAAGCAGTTCATCTTGCCACCTCTTGTCCCAAAACTTCACGTTCGAACAGCTTGCGCATGGCCTGACGTGCCCGCGTAAGCCGGGTCATGACCGCGCCCTCGCTGGTGGCCAGCATGCCCGCGATTTCCCGGCTGGTGAAGCCGCCCAGTACTTGCATGAGGAGCGGTTCCCGCAGGGATTCGGGCAGGGCGTGGAGTGCCCGCCTCACGTCGATCGCGACATCCGTCCGGAATTCGACCGGAAGATCGATGTCGTCAATGTCGCGCTCGTCGATGTCGAGGTGCTTGCGTTCGAAAGCGCGGAAATGCTCGTTTCGAAGAATGGTATACAGCCACCCCTTGAGCGCACCGGGATCGCGAAGCTCTCCCCAGGCATTCCAGGCCCGGATGAACGTATCCTGCACCAGGTCCTCGGCCCGGCCCCGATCGCGGCACAGCCAGTAGGCGTACCGGAAAAGTTCACGAGAGTGGGCGCGAACGGTACGCTCGAAACCCTGTTCTCCAACCGCCCTGAGATTCACGGATACCCTTCCTTCCGGCTCTTGCCCTTTCGGTCCGAATGCATGGGCTACGGGACATGGGACCGGACTCGGGCGTCATTCCTTACATGGAGCAACGTCATTGCCGTTGGCGGACAGTCAGCGATTCGTGAATCACTTCGGAACCCCGGGAGTGACGTTGGATGGCGCCGGGTGCGGTGCCCGGTGTATCTGGGTATCGGGATGAAAGGCGAACCAGGCGAACCAGTAGGCCGTCACGCTGTGAATTTCGCGACCAGTCGAGTCGAGAACGCGACCGCTCCGGCTCTCCGCATCGAACTCCACTTTGACGAATGCGGTCCCGACACGGTCGAGGAGGGGGGCAGGCGTCGCGTCGAGTTCCACAAAGGGATAGGCCTTGTGCGATCCTCCGACGGACACGCCGATCACGCGCTCCTTCGGGTGAAAGCTCCGGCTGGTGGCGCTGACGGGAAACATGAGCCGTTCGCTGCGAACGTAGGCCTGGTAAGGATCACTGGCATAGTCGCGCTCAAATCCGGTGTCGGGCGACAGCACCACGGTTGCGGGATGTCGCCTTCGCCAGTCGCCCCAGGTCGTGTGACTGACGGGAAGCGCCTCGAGCGTGTCTCCCTTTCGCGGGCCAGCGACCGCTTTCGCGAGCAGTTGCGACCAGAGCGAGGACGACTCGCGGTCATAGAGAAGGACGTCGCTGTTGTAGAGCAGGCCCGATACTCCGAACAAGCCCGGTTTGCTCGAGGTCCCCGCTCGAAACGCCATGCCGGTTCCACATAGGGGGCAGAAGGTGATGGCGACACCATCGGGACCGATGCGATCGTTGACGACTTCGTGCCAGTTGAGGATCGACACCGGATAGGCCTTCGCCTGCCCGTGGATGTGAATGCCCAGAACCTGCGACTCGCCCTTGAGAAAGGTCGCTGCTCCCGCGGCGACGAAGCGCGGATTGTCGATGGCGGGGATGCCATCCTTCGGGGGGCCACCACGATGAATTTCACCGAGTGGCACAAGGGCACCTGTCAGTTCGAAGCCGTTCATCCGTTCGGCGCGCGCGGCAAGCGCGACCGACAGCGCAACGACGGCGATTGCGACGAAAGGAAGATGCCTTGCCGCACTGAGCGATGGGTTCATGGGGGGGCTCCGATAGGCCCCGCACCGACAGGACGGCGCGGTCGCCACAGCCATTCAGGACCGGTTCCTGGCCTGGATCCTTACATTGGGCAAACGTGGAAATCACGTGGCCTCGAAATGTAAGTAATGCACCCGCTTGCGTGTCCCATTCTCCGTGGGGCGTCGCTCCACCCTGCGCCAGCCGATCGGCCGACCGCCGGAGTCAGTTTCCCAACTCATTGGAGACAGCCATGACCAGACGCACCCTTCGCATCGCCGCCGCATCCACCATCGCGCTCGCCCTGGTTTCGTCGCAGGCCTTCGCGGGCAGTTCCCTCAAGGAAACCCATGCCTTTCTCGATGGCCAGCGTACGATCACGGACGGCCAGGCCGTGCCCCTCGACTTGCGTGCCGATGTCAAGGAATCCGCTGGCAGGGCACGCGAAATGAGTGCCTCGGATCGCTGGTTCCTCTTCCAACTCGCCCGAGCCGAAGGCAACACCGAACCGACGCCTAGAGAGGAGCAGGCGAAGGGTTCGCCATTCGATGGGCTCCACGCCCTCGTGCGGGCTTTCCGGTGAGTCTCTTCGGTGATTCGCGTTGTGGTGTAAGAAAACGCCCCGCCCTTGGGTCCAACGGGGCGTGGGCGGGGTAGTTAGCCATTTCGGCACCCGGCCGCCCCACCCAACCCAACACAAGGAGGATCCGAATCATGAAATCACTCGAAATGAAGCCCACGGCCAAGGCGCTGCTTTCGTCCGGATTGCTTAGCATGGCGCTTGCGGCACCAGGCGCCATGGCAGCGCCCTGTTCGCCCTGTTCGCCGCGAACTGGCACTCGCCGTGCGGCAAGTCCCTGTAGCGCCAAGAACCCATGTGCCGCGAAGAACCCGTGTGCTGCTGGCGACAAGGTGGACCCGAAGCTGGTGACGCGGCCGAAGGGGACAAGGCTGGCCACAGGCGCCGACCTGGAAGGCTATGGCAAACAGCTTTACAACGACCCCAAGCTCAGCTCAAACGGCATGTCTTGCAATACCTGCCACCAGGGCAATGCGTCGTTTGCGGAAACCTTTGCGAAGCCCTACCCGCACCAGGTAGCGATGGCGAAGGAAAAGGGTGGCATCAAGTCGGTGACCCTCGACGAGATGGTCCAGTTCTGCATGGTGGTTCCCATGGCGAGCAAGCCCCTCAAGTGGGATTCACGCGAACTGGCTGCGCTGACGGCTTACACGGCCAAGCTCCAGAAGGACTTCAAGCCGGCGAAGGCGGGCGGCATGAATCCGTGCGCCGCGAAGAGCCCGTGCGCAGCCAAAAATCCTTGCGCCGCGAAGATGAACCCGTGCGCAGCCAGGAAGATGAATCCTTGTGCTGCCAAGAACCCCTGCGCCGCCAAGAAGATGAACCCGTGCGCCGCCAATAAGATGAACCCGTGCGCCGCCAAGAATCCGTGCGCTGCAAAGTGAGGCTTCAATACGCCGTTCGGTGAGCGCAATCTCTTTCCGGCGGGCGGGGCATCGCCCTGTTCGCCGCTTTGTCAGCGAGGCACCATGAATCTCCAAGACAGCGATTCAATCGTTCGTCCGGTGGGTGTCCTGGACCAGGTATCGCTTGCCGGCCTGTTCGCCATGCAGCGCGCGGGTCGCGAGTATCGGGAAGCCAGGCGGGTGTTGGAGAAGGCGGAACTGAATCTGGTTGGCGAGGTATTGCGGGGGCAGGGGGAATTCACGGAGCTCGAGCACTATCCGCGAGAGGATGTCTTCGATGCCGAATCTGCTTCGCAGTATTACTACCATGCTCACCGCGGAGTCGAAGGCGAGCACGGGCATTTCCATACCTTCGTCAGGACTGGACGGCTGCCATTTCGGCCCCGGGTGCGGCCCGTGCACCGTGCTGCCGGTCAGCCCGTCGGGCGCGAATCAATTGCGCACCTGGTCGCGATTTCCATGGACGCGTGGGGTTGGCCCTTCGGGCTGTTCGTGACCAATCGCTGGGTTACCGACGAGACCTGGTATCCAGCGGAACATGTCGCCAGCGTTTTGCCCTGTTTCGACGTGGACCACGCGTGGCCGTCATTGCCGGTGAACCAGGCGCTAGGTGCAATTTTGCGACTCTACTGGCCACAGATCCTGGCCTTGCTCTGGCAGCGGGACGAGGTAATCCGGCTTTGGGCAGAGCGGCATCCCGGCGTGGACGTTCTGGAGGACCGGGAACTCGAGATTCTGGCGGATATGCGAATCGACGTCGACGCGCAGATCGCGGCAGTGGATGAAATGCTGCGAGGCCCCATGCGTCCGAGCATCGCGGCGTGACAGAATCTGCCCCGGCCGATGTTCATACTCCAACGATTGAAAAGAATACGCGATGAAAGCGATTTTCCGGAAGTCCATCCACTGGCTGGTTTCCATTGCGCTGCTGGCATCGTTGCCTGGTTACGCACAGGTTCCCGAGGGCACGACAACGCTCAAGTCCGGTTACAAATTCGGCGAACTCGTGAGCCGGCTGGAAGCGTCGGTAGGGCAGAACAAGATGGCTGTGGTTGCCTCGGCCAGCGCAAGCAAGGGCGCGGCAGGCCGGGGTGTCACGATTCCCGGCAACGCGGTGATCATGGTCTTCCGAAACGACTATGCGGTGCGCATGCTCGAGGCGAGCGTGCCGGCAGGCATCGAGGCCCCGCTGCACTTCTACGTCACGGAAGGAGCCGACGGAAGGGCGAGCCTCACGTGGCGGACGCCGAGCGCGACCTTTGCCGTGTACAAGAATGCCAAGATCGACGAGATGGCGCGTGAACTCGATCCCGTTTTCGACGCCATCGCGCGCGGCGCTGTTCGCTGAGGGAAAAGCTCTCCCAGACGCTGATGCCGGCCGCAGGGCCCGCATCGGGCTTGTCATCACCATTGTCGCGGTGGGTGGTCTGTTTTCGTTGGATCGCGCAATGGCTCCTCTGGCCTTCGTGGGCGGAGCGATCGGGTATGTCCTCGTGCGCTCGGGCTTCGGATTCGCCTCGGGCTACCGCAGCTTGTTCGAGGAGCGCGATGCGGGGCCGGTCCTCGCCCAACTTCTGCTGCTGGGACTTGCAACACTCGTGTTCGCCTTCGTGTTCTCCCGAGGCGAGCTGGGCGGCAGGCCTGTCGAGCCGACAGTCATGCCCGTCGGGCTGGCGCTCGCCGCCGGCGCGTTCATGTTCGGTGTCGGCATGCAGCTGGCCGGGGGCTGCGGTTCTGGATCGCTGACCTCGCTGGGTGGCGGGAACGGGCGCATGGTGGTCGTTCTGGCTGCCTTCATTGCCGGCTCCTTCGCAGCAAGCCTTCACTGGTCATGGTGGACGAATGCGTCGAGCCTGCCCGGGGTGGCGCTCGGGGACATTCTGGGATGGGGCTGGGGGGCGGCATTGCAGGTCGCTGCTATCGCCGTGGCAGCCGTGCTCCTGGCCCGCATTCGAACCGGGGAACGGCAGGAGGCGACGATGCCGAGCAGCAGCAATGTACAGCCCGACGGGATCGCCAAGCCCTGGCCGCTCGCAAGCGCGAGTTTCGCGATTCCCGTGCTCAGCCTGGCCACCCTCTATCTGGCCGGCCATCTCTGGACCATCACCTGGGCGCATACGCTGGCGGGGGCCAAAATTGCTAACGCATTGGGCTGGGTGCCGTCCGGCGGGGGGTTCTGGGGCGACGGATTTCCCGCAGCCGCTCTTTCCCGACTCGTCCTTGATGACATCACAAGCGTCATGAACGGCGCGATCGTATTGGGTGCAGCCACTGCAGCGAATGCGATGGGTCGCTGGAGCCTGCGATTCGCCATGTCGAGACGCGAGATGGCCTCGGCCGTCGCGGCGGGCCTGCTCATGGGTTACGGAGCTCGCATCTCCTTCGGCTGCAACATCGGCGCGTTTGTCGTCGGCGTGGCGTCGACGAGCCTGCATGGCTGGGCCTGGATCGTGTTCGCGATTCCCGGAAACCTGCTCGGATTGAAACTGCGGCCGCGCCGGAATGCAGCGCGGTGATGGAAGGCGAAACGGAGGCCATGTGAATGCGGATGCCGTATTGAACCTGCTTTCGATCAGCCGCGAGAACGGCTCCGAATATTGCGTGGCGGCCCACAGTGCGGTCGCGGACGCGGTATCGCAGGTACCGCGCGAAGTGGTTGACGCGATTCGCGAGGACAGGCCTTTCGCGGACCTGCGTATGGGCGTATTGAGCGGATTCACCCGGACGATGATCACTTCTCAAGGCAGGATGACGCGAGACGACATCGCCGCGTTCTACGCGGTGGGATTCTCCCGCGAGCAGGTTCTGGAGATCGTACTTGCGATCGCCGTGGCAACAATGAGCAACTACACCAATCTCCGGTTCGCTACAAACATCGAATCCTCGCTCGCGTCTCGAAAGTGGACCAGCTTCGCGAAGCGCAGACGAGTGGCGTGTACCGCTCAGGAATAGCCGACCGCCACCATGGCAACGCTCCTGCGGGCATGCGGCTCGCTTTTCGCCCGCTACCTGAACGCCCCGATTCCGGGGTACTCGGCTCCGGGCCTCGTATCGGTCGAGGCGTTGTCACGAACGCTCAGGCCGTGCGACGTGGTCCTCGTCGAGGGCGATCGCCGCATCAGCAGGGCCATCAAATTCCTGACCCAGTCAACCTGGTCGCACGCGGCGCTTTTCGTCGGCGATGATGCACTCGGCGATGAATACGGGCCCGGCCCGCACCTGATCGAGGCCGATCTCACGCGGGGCATCAGGGCCGCTCCAATCTCCGAACTCGCGAATCTGCACGTTCGCATTTGCAGGCCGATCGGGCTCAGCGACTCAGATCGTGGCAGGGTCATCGCCTACGCGGCAGCCCGCATTGGCCACCGCTACGACTTGAAGAACGTCTGGGACCTTGCGCGATATGTGATCCCCACGCCCCCGGTGCCGCTGCGATTTCGGCGTCGGATGATCGCCCTGGGAAGCGGCGACCCGACGCGGGCGATCTGTTCCACCATGATCGCCCAGGCGTTCCAGAGCGTGCGCTATCCCATCCTTCCGCACATCGAACAGGTGCCGGAGGATCGGCCGGGATGCGATGACTGCGTGCGCGAGATCCACCACATCCGCCATCACAGCCTGTTCGCTCCGCGAGATTTCGACATTTCGCCCTACTTCGAGATCGTGAAGCCGCGGATTGCGCAGGGCTTTGAGTATGCCCGGGTTGAATGGTCCGCCGACTGACCGAACGGGACCAATGCTGGTCTGCGATGGACCCGATAGCCACGGTCGAAGCGGTGCCATTGCGATGGCCTGCGTCAAGGGGCGGTTGCGAGTGGATGTCTTGCGCGCGGGGCAGGAGTCTTGTCGGTCTGCAGAGATGCGATCAGCGGACAGGAGATTTTGCCCTTCGCCGAGCAGCAGGCGCGGACAAGCTTGGAAAGCGCAGCCTCGATGCGCGCAAGGTCTTCCAGCTTTTCACGGACATCCGCGAGCTTGCGCTCGGCGATGCCGCTGGCTTGTTCGCAGCGCGTGCCGTCCTCCAGTCTCAGCAGCTCGGCGATCTCGTCCAGGCTGAAGCCCAGCCGCTGCGCCGATTTCACGAACCGTACTCGCGCTACGTCCGTCGAGCCGTAACGGCGAATGCTGCCGAGGGGTCTGCGAGGCTCCGGCAGCAGGCCCCTGCGCTGGTAGAACCGAATGGTCTCCACGTTGACTTCGGCCGCCTTGGCGAAGGCGCCGATGGTGAGGTTTTCCAGATCGTTTCTCATCGGGCTTGACTCCGTACCTGACTACGGAAATAAGGTTACGCCTTCAGGAACGGATTCGAAAGGAAAGACCCATGTCGGATGTGCAAAACGGGCGAGGCGCGCTCCTCGCGGGGGGGCTTGCTGCGATACTCGCCTCCACCTGCTGCCTGGGGCCACTCGTGCTGGTGTCTCTGGGTTTCAGCGGCGCCTGGATCGGCAATCTGACAGTACTGGAGCCTTTCCGCCCGATCTTCATAGGGGCGGCGCTGGTTGCGATGGTCTTGGCCTGGCGCCGAATCTACCGTCCCGTCCAGGACTGCACGCCGGGCGAAGTCTGCGCAGTCCCGCTGGTGCGCAGCACCTACAAGTTCATCTTCTGGGTCGTCGCGGTGCTGGTGCTCGCTGCACTCGGATTTCCCTACGTTCTTCCATTGTTTTACTGACCAGGAGGTCATCATGAAAAGTCTGATTCTGAATGCCGCGCTGGCTTTCTGCTCATGCACCGTGGTACAGGCGGCACCGCAAACTGTCACGCTCGACGTGCCGGGGATGAACTGCGCGGCCTGCCCGATTACGGTGAAGAAGGCCATCTCGAAGCTCGAGGGGGTCAACAAGGTCGACGTGAACCTCGAAAGGCGCGAAGCCGTCGTAACCTTCGACGACGCCAAGGCCAGTGTGCAAAAGTTGACCCAGGCAACCGAGAACGCAGGCTATCCGTCCAGCGCCAAGCGCTGAACCGCCTATTTCTACGGGGGAAGCCACGATTTTGTGACCGCTCTTGCGGCGCCAGGCGACTGCGATTCGTCGGCTTGGCCCTGATGGTGGGCGTGTCGATCTGGGATCTCGCCTCGCCCGCGAACCGGCGTTGCGGCCCCGACGGCTGCGAGCTGCCGTCCATACGAGCGTATGGCCGCAATTGCAATGAAAAACTCTGGAAGGCAACCCATATGATTGAACTGGTGATAGGCGGCATGACCTGCGACTCGTGCGCAACGCACGTGAGGCAGGCCTTGGAAAGGGTCCCGGGCGTGCGCTCGGCAAAGGTTTCGCATTCGAAGGGCACGGCCGAGGTCGCCGTCGCAGCCGAGACCCAATTGACGGCGTTAACTTCCGCCGTGGCAGCCATCGGATACCGGGCGTCGCTCGCCGAGGCATCGCTTTCTCCGGCGTATGGGAGCGCACTCCGAAATGTGCCAAACGGACTCGGGGGGCACGAGTCGACGGTTGCCGGCGACAATGCATTGCGCGTGGCAATCATCGGCAGCGGCGGCGCCGCGATGGCCGCGGCGCTGCGGGCTGCCGAGAGGGGGGCGCGCGTCATGCTCGTCGAGCGAGGCTCCATCGGCGGCACTTGCGTCAACGTGGGCTGCGTGCCGTCCAAGATCCTGATCCGGGCAGCCCATGTGGCCCATCTGCGACGCGAGAGCCCCTTCGACGCCGGCATATCCGCGGCCCCGCCCGTCATTGACCGACGCGCATTGCTCGCCCAGCAGCAGGCGCGGGTCGACGAACTGAGACACGCCAAGTACGAGGTGATCCTCGAGAACAACCCATCCGTTGCCGTACACCGGGGGCAGGCGCGCTTCAAGGACGAGCGGCACCTCGTTGTGCAGCTGAATGACGGTGGCGAGCGTGAAGTCACTTTCGACCGCTGCCTGGTCGCCACCGGCGCCAGTCCGGCGATGCCGCCCATCCCGGGACTGCGGGAAACGCCCTACTGGACCTCTACGGAGGCGCTTGCCAGCGACATCGTTCCGCCTAGGCTGGCGGTCATCGGGTCCTCGGTGGTGGCGGTGGAACTCGCGCAGGCGTTCGCGCGGCTGGGCAGTCGGGTCACAATCCTGGCACGCAGCTCGCTGTTGTTCCGTGAGGATCCCGCCATCGGTGAAGCGATCACGTCAGCCTTTCGCGCGGAGGGCATCGAGGTGCTGGAGCAGACGCAGGTCAGCCGGGTGAGTCACGCCGAAGGCGAATTCGCACTCGCGACGAATCGTGGCGAGATCCGCGCCGAGCGATTGCTGGTTGCAACCGGTCGCGCACCCAACACGCGCGACTTGGGTCTGGAAGCCGCGGGCATCGTGGTCAATGCGCGGGGCGCTATCGTCGTTGATTCGGGCCTGCGCACCAGCCACGACCATATCTTCGCCGCCGGTGACTGCACGGATCAGCCGCAGTTCGTCTATGTGGCGGCGGCGGCCGGCACGCGCGCGGCGGTGAACATGACCGGCGGAAAAGCAACGCTGGACCTGAGCGCCATGCCGACCGTGGTCTTTACCGATCCCCAGGTGGCCACCGTCGGCTTGTCGGAGACTGAGGCGCACGCCAAAGGCGTCGAGACCGATAGCCGCACCCTTACGCTGGACAACGTGCCGCGCGCGCTGGCCAATTTCGACACCCGGGGCTTCATCAAGCTGGTGGCGGAAGCAGGCAGCGGCCGTCTGCTCGGGGTGCAGGCCGTAGCGCCGGAGGCGGGGGAACTGATTCAGTGTGCGGTTCTGGCAATTCGAAACCGCATGACGGTGCAGGAACTGGCGGACCAGTTGTTTCCCTATCTGACAATGGTGGAGGGCCTCAAGCTCGCCGCTCAGACCTTCCACAGGGACGTGAAACAACTGTCCTGCTGCGCGGGATAGTCTCGTCTCCGGCCAGTGCCGAAGGCATAGCGATCGAGCGTCGGTGCCGCCCGCTCAAGGGCGAACGTAGCTCCAGCCTTCCCGCTGGCGTTTCATGATGTGGACCACGCCTGCGTCCACGAAGCGTACGCCGGCGTGGATTTGGCTGCGCTCCACTTTCGTGCTGCGCATCGTATTTTCGCAGGCGAGGACACCGACTCCCTGGGCGGCGCGCTCGCAATGCGGCTTGCCACCGGGGAATCGGCCTTGAGCATGGCGAGGCCTGGACCGTAGGCCACGACCTCCACGTCAACGTTGTCCATGCCGAGATCTACCTGAACGTTTCGCGCGTTGTTGAGCGCCAGATTCCACTTCGCGGGATCATTGTCGCTTACCTGGATCACGACTCGATAATGATCAGAGGATGAAACTGCCGACTGCGCGCTCGCCATGGCCGACGCGAGTCCGACAAGGCCTGCAAGAAGGCTCGCCAGCAGGAAGCGTCTCGAGTTCAAGTGGTTCATCGGGTCTCCTCGGAATGGTTGTGGTCGGGTCGCATGCCGAAAGATGGCACCTCCTCCCGGGTCAAAGACAGGCACGGAGCCCATTTCATTACACCAGAGCCCGGAAAATGTTGTGAGTTTCGGCGCGATCGGATGGACTGGCGGGGCAGGATGCGCTGGCACTTGATCGGCAATTGACGCGCCTATTGATCGGGGCGCCGCAACGGAGCCTGCACCCGCCGGAGGAACGCCTGGTACTCGGGCGAACCATCTAACATCCGCGCGGGCAGCGCGCGCAATGCATCGACGGTGTCCCGGTCGAGACGGAATGAGGTCGGGGTCGTGCGGAACCGGTTCCTTTCCTCCGCATTCCCCAGGTGGTCGAACGAGAGCACGGAAAAGTCGACGCTCACCTTGGGGCACGCAGGACACCGGCGCGAGTTCACGTACTCGGCCCACATGTCGAAGCCCTGCCGGGCGAGAAGGGTCGTCTCGGCGTTGAGCAGATTGTTCGTGGCATCCGCCAGCGCTTCGGCCGTGTCGAGCAAGCCCGGATCGCTCTCGGAGCGCAGCCAATCGCGTCCCGAAATCGCCTGGGTATTGGATGCGATCACGAGCACGTGCTCGACCTGCGCCAGCGCCTGTGGCGAGAAGGCGCCGGCCATTTCGAGCACCCGGCCGTAGTGGTTCACCTCGCTCATGATGCTGCCGCGCACCCCGAGGTTGTCGACGAGGCCGCCGTCGACGAGCCGCACCCAAGGTACTGCCTCGGGATCGGAATAGCTCGCGAGCGCGGTGGCCGCGTGGAACCGGCGGTCCGCGGGGTTGCGTTCAGCCAGCGCCTGCGCAACCCAGGCCGGTGCGCGCCCGGGGCAATGGCCCGGGTGATTGCGCAGCACGGTCGGCGCGAAGAGGATCGGTACCGTGGCAGATGCCATCACGGCGCGGGCGACGGGGTATGCGGAAAGATTCGAGCAAAGGTAGTCGAACTGCATCTGCGTGAACGAAAAGGTCGCCCCCGTATTGAGGTCCGTCGCATTGAGGATGACGTAGGGCCGATGGCCGTCGGAGGAGAGGTCGGCGAAGGTGCGCCCGTCGAAGAGCGTGCGGTCGAGATATTCCGCGACGACGTCGGTACGGCTGAACTGGGGCGCAGCGACCCTCGCCAGCGACGCCGGGAAGAGAACTGAAGCGATCATCTCCCCTTGCACGTCCTTGTACAGGAACCTCTCCGGAAACTCCGTGAACACGCGCTCGCCGAAGAGTCCGTAGTAGGCGGCGGTGAAGCTGCCGCCCGACACGGCCGTGATCACGTCGACCTCGTCCAGAAGGCGGCGCGGCTCGCCGTCGACGACAATCCGTGTCGCGGCTAGCTTCTCGAGAACGCCGAGCGTGAACGCCGCCGCACGCGTGCCGCCACCGGAGAATGTCAGCACGACAAAGAGTTTCGGCGAGTTGCGCGGCAACCGGTTGGCGAACGTGTAGGCCATTGCGGGATCGGCCCCTTCAAGGGACGCGTTGTATGGCCGGACCGCGCACGCGGACAGCGAGACCACGACGACAGCCGCGGAGACGATCGCCTGGATCATGCGAGAGTCAATGATGGTTTGCATTGCGGTCATGGTGACCGACAAACGTCGCCACTGCAAATGACCATTGGAAGCCTGGCGCCTGTTGCCCGCATTGCGAGCACCGCGAGCGCAATGCCCGCAAGCATCGCCGCGTAAGCACCCAGCGCCTGGGGCGACAGGGTCGGCAGGCCGGTGAGAACGAGCGTGTCGTTCCCGCCCCGCATCATGGCGCCTCCTAGTCCCATGACGATCCCGCCCGCGAACGCGGGCCAGATTGTCGTGCGTGGAGCTTCGCCGCAGCGCAAATCTTCCGCGCTGCAGCGCCGAGGCGAGCATGCCCGGGACGACGGCCAAGAGCAGACGTTCACGAGCGCGGCCCAGAGGGATGCCTTGGCGATGCTCGAGAGCATCCATGCCTGGCCGGAACCGACGTTCTCCACCACGGCCCGGACATTGCAAAGACTGGCGCGGTGGGCGGCGAAGCCAACGAGAAAGGCCAGGGACAGCGTCGTGAGCGTCAGCGCGAAAGTCGTATCGACGTGCATCGGGTTGGGGAATCGCGAGTACGGACGCCGGCGAACTCGATCAGCGCTGCAAGTCGTCCGTTACGAATCGGTAGAAGAAGTTCCCGTCGATGAAGCCGTGCTCGTCGACCACGTGATGGATCACGCCGAGATCGATCAGGCGCTGGCCCATCGTTTCCGCCCCGCCGACCGTGAGACCGTGGCGGGCCACGAGCCAGTCCACGGCCTCCGCGCCCACGAAGCAGTTCTCGTAGGTCTTGCCCTGATGGGTGCGGGTCCCGATGCGGATGCCTTTCGCGCCTCGCATGTCGCGCGAAAGTCCATGCAGGTCAATGGGGTCCAGGGCGGCTGGGAGGCCATCGAACCGGAAGAAGTTCTCCGAGTCGGTGAACAGGTGCTTTCGCACGACATGGTGTACGAGGCCCGTGCGAGCCATGGCCTCGGCCACCGCATAGTGGGACTTGTCGTTCAGGTGCCCCTGGGCGCGCATCCAGGCGACGGCCTCGGTGCCGAGGAAACATTGCCGGTAAGTCCTGCCGCGATACGAACGGTCCTCCACGGATACGCCGCCGCTCGCCTGCATCTTCCGGCTCAGGTCGTGAAGCTTGATTTCCTCATGCGCGAGCCAATCGAGCAGCCCGTGGGTTCGCCCAATGGCGGCAGCGATCGGGTTGTCCTCCCCTGAAACCATCGCGCGGAGGAAGTTGTCCACGCAGGACGCGTCGATTTCCGCGTTGCCGATGGCTCGGGCGACCTTCTGGAGGGAGGGGACGATGGACGAGCGCGTCGCGGTGATCGACTGCCCCGGTAGGAGCGCAGCGGCTCCGTTGGCGAGGGCCCATGCCTCCTCGGGCTTCGAGAGGAAGGGACGCGAAGGCACCCGCGCAAGCAGCTTCAGGTCGGGCCAGCGGCGTTTCGTCCACTCGGCAAGTTCCGAAAGGGTCAGGTGCTGACTGGCGAGGGTCGGCAGGTCGACCAGAATCGCGTCCGCGCGCCCGAGCCGAGAGTCCGCGCGCATGGCATCCGTGAGCGACCCGGCTGGTGCCTCGAGGGCGCTCGCCACCATCTGTTGGGAGGCGAGAATCGTGCGCCAGAGCGCCTCGTCCTCGGCCGAGGAAAGCAGAAGAATCACGGATCGTGATGCCATGGCTGGTTCGGCTCCCGTCAGACGGACGCGAGCGTCCGGTTTGTCAGATGATTGGCGGCAAACTTCGGCGCGGCAAGCGGCCTGCCGAGCAGGTAGCCCTGAACCTCACTGCATCCCCGTGACTCGAGGAATGCGAGCTGCTCGCGCGTTTCGACGCCCTCGGCGATCACCCGCTTGCCGAGCGCCGTGGTCAGCCTGATGATTGCCGTGCATATCACGTCGGCTTCGCTATCGCGACCTACACCTTCGATGAAGGAGCGATCGATCTTGATCACGTCCACGTCGAGCCGCGAAAGGACGGCGAGGGATGAATAGCCGGTGCCGAAGTCGTCCAGGGCGAGAGTCACGCCGAGGCGGCGCAATTCGCGCACAGTGGCGATGGTTGAGTCCACGTCGCGCATTGCCACAGATTCGGTAATCTCGAGTTCGAGCGCATCGGCTGACACGCCGCTTTCCTTCAGCGCTCGGGCGATGAAGCCGACCAGGCCCGGATCGGCGAACTGGCGAGCGGATAAATTGACCGCGACCCGGAAGGGATCGACGCGGGATGCCCGCCAAACTGCGGCCTGCCTGCATGCCTCGATCAGCGTTCTCTCGCCGAGCGCAGATATGAGGCCGGTCGATTCCGCGATCGGGATGAACCGGGAAGGAGGCACTTCATCGCCGCTTCTCCGGCGCCACCGGGCCAGCGCCTCCGCGCCGAACAGTTCCGGTTTTCCCGCCCGCACGACGAACTGCGGCTGGAAGACCAGACGAAAGGCGTCGCCGGGATCGCGGATGGCCAGGTCCAACTCGCGTGAGAGTAACTGGCGCTCGCGGGATTGCTCCGCGAGCGCCGGCGCAAAGAAGGCGTAGTCCGCTTCGTCCGCGCTGGCTCTCGCCAGGGCCATTTCTGCCTGATCGAGCATCTCCTCGGGCGCGGCGATGCCGTCAACGCCGCACGCGATGCCTACGTTCAGTCTGGCATTGATCTCTTCCTTGCCGAGGAGGTGCGTCCGGCCCGCACGGGATATGAGACGCTCGGCGATGGCCGCCGCCTCGCCGACGTCCGGCCCGCTCGTGCATTCGATGGCGTAACGGCCACTTCCGAGGTGAGCGGTGAATTCCCCGCCTCCCGCGGCCTCGGCCAGGCGCGAGCCCACCGCCCGGATGAGTTCGTCCCCGACTTGCTGGCCGTGCGCCGCGTTGACGATCCGGAGCTCGATGATGTTGGCGAGTAGAAGGGTGGTCATTGCGCGCGGTTGCGCGGACGCGAGGCGTTGCAGGAGCGCGCGGCGGTTGGGAAGGCCGGACAGCAGGTCGTGGTGCGAAGTCCAGCGCGCCCTTTCCTCCGCCAGCCTCCGCTCCCCGTGAACGCTGTCCTCGACGCGCCTAAGCATCTCGTTGAGCGCGCGGACCATGTCGCCGACTTCGTCGGTCCGCCTGCTATGGATCGTGAAACCCGTCGCATGCGCCGGAGCAATGGCCGCGCTTCGCATGCTCCGGTTCAGCTTCATGAAGGGCTTCAGCAGGAGCGCGTGCAGAATGGCCATCGTGCCTGTCGTCACCACCAGTACGACGAGCACCACGAGTAGCAACGCGCGAACCGTCTCGGCAGGAGAAAGATCGAGCGGCAGGCTGGCCGATCGCGTGGTGGATGCCAGGATCACGCACACGACCAGGAGGATCATGAGGAAGACCGAGGCGGTGATCCGCCAGCAGAGGCTGCAGCGCAACGCCGACGAAAGCGTTGGCGGCGGCGCCGGCTCGAAGGGCCGGTCGTGGCTCATCGGCGAGTTCACGGCATTCGGTGTCATGCTGCATGAGACCGGGAGACGATTGCGATCCTTACAAGCCTGTGGCCGACGATGAATGCGGCGTGGCGATCGCAACGGCAGGGTCGCGATGTAAGGGTTCGGGCTTCAGACCGTCTATTGCAGGGTCACTCAACCATTGCGCAGGTAACTTCCAATGTTGAAACCCGCCCTTGCCTTGCTGGTCTGCTCCTTCCTGGGTTTCTCGGCGCCGGCCAACAGCCAGGAACCCCTTCGTTTCGGCGTGGGCCTTTTCCAGCCGGACAAGGAAAGGAACGATGCCACCTATCGTCCACTGGCGGACTATCTCGCGAAGCGCCTGGGCAGGCCAGTGCAGCTGCGCACGGTGGACACCTGGGAAGGGCTTGCCAAGTCGCTCGCCTCGGGCGAGACGGACATCGCGCTCCTTGGTCCGTGGGGCTACGTCCTCGCCAACCACGAGGCGGGCGCGCAGGCGATCGCCACGATCGTCTATGACGGCAAACCCGAATACTTCGCCATCATGGTGACCCACCCGAAGAGCGGGATCGCCTCGGTGAAGGACCTCAAGGGGCGAACGTTTGCGTTCGGTGACAAGGGGTCCACTTCCGGTTACCTGATCCCGCTGCATCACTTCATGCAGCAGGGCATCGATCCGGACCGCTACTTCTCACGGGTTCTGAACACCAAGCACCAGGCTATCGAGACGCAAGTGACCCGCGGCGAACTCGACGCCGGCGCCGACTACAACCGAAACCGCAATGCGATGATCGAGCAGGGACTCATCAAGGCTGAGGACTCGAAGATTTTCTGGACCTCCGATCCACTGCCCAATGACGCATTTGCCGTTAGCGCGGCGCTCGCAAAGGACGCTGCCCTGGTAACCAGGATCCGCGAAGCGTTGCTCGGAGTGGGAGGGGCGCTCAAGGGTCAGCCCGGGCTCCTCCCAGTCCATTACGGTGGATTCGTGGCCAAGGACAATGCCTTCTACAAACCTATTCGCGACGCGGGACTCGCGACCGGCAAATTGGCGCCGCGGAAATAGGGCGGCATGCGTTCGGTCGCCATCGAGAGGGCTCGCTACCGCCTGTACGCCGCCCTGTTCGCGCTGGTGCTCGGCGTGAGCCTCGCCAGCCTCTGGTACGAGGGGGACCTGTCCTTCGGCCGCCGCCCGTTGGTGAACCTGATGCGCACGGCGCAGGAGCTTTCGCGCCCGAGCTTCGTGGATGCATGGAGCGGGGACCGGGCGCTCGTCTACCGCAGCGACGACGGAACCGTCTTGCGAACCGAAGACCGGCGAGTGGTCGAACGGCAGTTCCTCTTCGGCCTGGGCCGGGCCGCCTGGGCCACCATCAAGATCGCCGTGCTGGGCACGGCCCTCGCTGCCATCGCCGCGCTTCCACTCGCCGTAGTTTCGGCTCGCAACCTCCGGGCGCCAGCAGCGCTCGCCACGGCCGCCCGCACCGCGGCGAGCGTGCTTCGATCGATCCATGCCCTCGTATTCGGCCTGCTGTTCGTCGGGATCGTCGGGCTGGGCCCCATGGCCGGCATCCTCGCGGTGGCTGCGCATTCCACGGGAAGCCTCGCCAAGCTCTATGCGGAGGCCATCGAAGCTCTGGACGAAGCCTCCATCGAGGCTGTGCGAGCAACCGGTGCCAGCCGGGCACAGACCTTCTTCCTTTCCGTGTGGCCGTCGGTTCTGCCGCAACTCACGTCACTCAACCTCTACGTGCTGGAGTTCAACATTCGCGATTCCGCGGTGCTGGGCCTCATCGGCGCCGGAGGGCTCGGTCTCCTCATTTCGGAGGCGACGTCGCTCTTCCAATGGGGACGGCTCGCCACGATTCTGATCGCGCTTGTGCTGCTCGTGGCTGTAGTCGATGCCTGCAGCCGCCGGATTCGGCAGGATCTGCTCTGATGGGCGAGGACGCAATCCGGATTCGAGGCGCGAGTTTCCGGCAGGGAAGGGCGATTGCCCTGCGCGGCGTCTCGCTCTCGATCGAAACGCGCGAACGAGTTGTGATTGTCGGGCGCAATGGCGCGGGCAAGTCGACGTTGCTGAAGGCTATGGCCGGGCTGCTCCCGCCCTCGATGGGTGAAGTCGAGTGGCCCTTGCACCCCAAGGGTCCGCGGGTGGCACTCATTTGGCAGGGAATCCATCTGGTGCAGCGGCTTTCGGTACTGGAAAACGTCCTCATCGGGGCGCTCGGCCGCTGCTGCTCGCCGCTTACATGGGTCCGCGTCTTTCCAGAAGCGGAAAGGGTGCGCGCGAGATCGCAGCTCGCACGGGTCGGAATTGGCCACCTGGCCGACGAGCGGGCCGGCCGGCTCTCCGGCGGCGAGCGCCAGCGCGTGGCCATTGCGCGCGCACTCATGCAGGATGCGGATGTTCTTCTCGCCGACGAACCCACCTCAAGCTTGGACTGGGGGGCGGCGCGCGACGTTGCTCGGCTGTTGTCGGAACTCGCGGCGTCGGAAGGCTTTACGCTCGTAAGCGTCGTGCACGACCTGTCGCTGGTGGAGGCACTCGGGGACCGTGTTGTCGTCCTTCACGAAGGAAGGGTCGCTTTCGATGGGGCGTGGGAACCCTCGCGCCGCGACAGCGTGGTGCGCATGCTGGCAGTCGGGTCCGAGCCGAGCGCAGCGGCCGCGTGAATCTGCATGGTATTTCCGAGCGATGACGGACCGCAATCCCACGAAGGAGCCACAGAATGCCATTTCTCCCTAGCCTTCCCGCCGAGTCCTCGCTATTGGCGGTACTCGCCCGCTCGCCGGCTGCGGGAGCCGCGCTGCTCGATTTCCACGAGGCGGTAATGCGAGCCGACTCGCCGCTGAGTCCCGCCGAGCGCGAACTGATCGCGGCCTACGTCTCGGGGCTCAACGCTTGCCGGTACTGCCACGGCGTGCACGAGGCGACGGCGCTGGCGTTCGGGTTGTCCCCGGAACTGCTCGATGCCCTACTGAACGATTTCGATTCGGCGCCGCTGGACTTGCGCCTCAAGCCCGTGCTGCGTTACGTGCGAAAGCTCACGCTCGAGCCGGCGCGCATGAAGCAGGGCGACGCGGACGCGATCGTTGAATCCGGGTGGAGCGAGCAGGCTGTCCTTGACGCGGCCGCGGTGTGCGGTCTGTTCAACTTGATGAACCGTCTCGTGCAGGGGGCGGGCATCGAGGCAGCGCCGGACTACATGGCGATGGCGGGGCGGCGCCTGCGCGAGGGCGGCTATGCGGCCCTCAAGGAGTTGCTCCCGGGGTCGCACAAGCGCGGGGCAGAGGGCCAGGAAGTCGCCTGAGTCCCCTGCGTGCCGCGGTCGTTCAGGCGGCCTTGGCGTTCGCACTCCACGCATAGGACGCGAAGGGCGCGTCCAGCGGCGTGTGAAAGACGTGATTCGAATAGTTGCTGATCGTCTTCACGGCAATCGCCAGGATGATCGCGAGAATGTGCTGCTCGGTAAAGCCGGCCTTCAAGAATGCCGCTGCGTCCCCGGGGCTCGGGTTGCCCCGCTTTTCAACCATGGCGTGCGTAAAGGCGGCCAGGGCGGCCAGCTTCGGGTCGTCGATGGGCTTCCCGGAGCGGATCGCTTCCAGGACCTGCGCCGGCACCTTGGACATCTTGTCGGCGATCATGCTATGCGCGCCGACGCAGTACTCGCAGCCATTTTCCCGGCTGATCACGAGGAGCACCACCTCCTGCTCGGGAGGAGTGAGGCCGGCCTGGGCGCGGAAGGCTTCGTATCCGTGCGAATACGTCGTCAGCAGCCCGGCAAGGTTTGCCATGCGCCCGTACATGTTGGGCACCATCCCCATCCGCGCCTGGGCGGATTCCAGGATCTGCCTGGCGCCTTCGGGCGCGGATTCGATGGTGTGCGGCTTGAGTGTCACTTGGTAGGTCGTCATCGCTGGGTCTCCGAATTGTATTAACCAAACGTTCCAAACTAGGGACAAAAAAATGCCTTGCGGCCCTTGGTGCGGTCGGATGGACTCGACCGCAACGCTACATTGACGCTTTCGCCTTGCTTTCCTTGCACGCATGCACCTGGAGCAGGCCGACAGCTTGTTCGGCAATTGTCGCCAGCACCTTGTGGTCGGCGCCGGAACGGACGAGCACTTGCATGCCCAGGAGCATGCCCAGGAGCGCTCGCGCGACCGGTCCCGCGCGAATCTCTCCCGGAATGTCCCCGTGCGACTTGCCGTCTTCGATGGCGGAGCGAAGGAACGATTCCGTGTCGGCGAAGGCGCGGTTCACGATCGCGGCAACTTCCGCGTCCCCGGGAGCGAGTTCGGAGGCGCTGCTCACGAGAAAACACCCGCGCGGCCGCGGCCCGGTTTTCACGCCGCCGCCTGCGGCGACGCGCTTGAAAAGCGACTCGATCGCCTGAACTGCCGTTCTGCCTTGCCGCAATTCCGCGAAGGCCGTCGCACGGTCGGTGTTGTAGCGGCGCAGGCTGTCGAGAAGAATTTCGCGCTTGCTCCCGAAAGTGCCGTAAAAGCTGCCGCGCTGGATCCCCATCGCGTCGAGCAGGTCCTGCATCGACGTCGCCTTGTAGCCCTGGGCCCAGAAAGTGGCCATGGCCCGTTCCCGGGCCTCTTCGACGTCGAACTGCTTTTCCCACGGCACGGAAGTCGCGTCCTTTTCTTGTAGCAAGCTGGCATGATAGTATTGTCTGGAACGATCAGTCAATATGCTGAATGGCGCGGGAAAAATCATGGGACAGGCGGTGATCGGCGAGATCAAGGCATGCGTCTTCGATGCCTACGGGACGCTTTTCGACGTAGATGGCCGCGCTTCGCCTGGGATCCCCGGCGCTGCGGGCTCGCCTCATGGATCTACCTCTCGCTCAACTGTTACCCGGAGGTTCCGGAGGTCCTGCGCGACCTGAAGGTGAGGGGCATGCGCCTGGCGATCCTGTCCAACGGTGATCATGTCCTGTCCGTCGAAGAAGTCGGTGTTTTCAAGCCCCACCCCTCGGCATACCGGCTTGCAGTCGAACGACTGGCCATCGACCCGAAGGCGGGTTGCTTCGTCTCTTCCAACGGTTGGGACGCCTGTGCGGCGCAGGACAATGGGTTCCGCGCGGGTCTGGTGCAACCGGTCTGGCCAGGAGCCGGAACGCGTCCCCGCTCCGCCCGAGGGAAGGATTTCGACCCTGTCGGAACTCCCGGGCATATGCGGGTTCAATAGCGACCCTTTCGCCTGACCATCTGAGAATCGAAATGCGTTGTGGGGTGGTGTAAGAATTCGCGTATCTGCGCGGTCCAATGCCCGGTACGCGATCGCTTGCCTTGTGGGGCAACCGATCCGTTCCCTCCTGCCCACCGACCAACCACAGCCGAGAAACCACCTTCATGCGCGCAACGCTCCCCCTGCTACTCAAGTCCGACTTCCCATCCATCCGCCGCCGCAGGCTCGAGACCGTGCAGGTGAACCTGGGCTACGTCTGCAACCAGAGCTGCCTGCACTGCCATGTGAACGCGGGGCCGACACGCACCGAGTCGATGTCGGGCGAGACGGTGGTGCAGGTGCTGGACTTCCTGGCTGCCACCGGCGCGCGGGCGCTCGACCTTACGGGGGGCGCCCCGGAGCTCAATCCCCACTTCCGCCCCCTTGTCGCACGAGCTCGGGCGTTGGGCGTGAAGGTGATCGACCGTTGCAATCTCACCATCCTCGAGGAGCCCGACCAGGAAGACCTTGCGGAATTCCTGGCTGGGCACCGGGTGGAAGTCGTTGCCTCGCTGCCCTGCTACACCGAGGAACTGGTGGACCGCCAGCGCGGCAAGGGCACCTACGAGAAAAGCATTCGCGGCATCCGGCGACTGAACGAGCTGGGTTACGGGCGCGAGGGCTCGGGACTCGTGCTCAACCTCGTCTACAACCCGCAGGGGGCGAGCCTGCCCCCCGCGCAGGAAAAGCTCGAGGCGGACTACAAGCGCATCCTGGGAGAGGCGTTCGGGATCACGTTCAACGCGCTACTCACGATCACCAACATGCCCATCCAGCGCTTCGGCTCGACGCTCGTCTCCAAGGGGCAGTTCAACCAGTACATGCAGTTGTTGCGCGGCGCGCACCGCGACGAGAACGTCGAGGGCGTGATGTGTCGCACCCTCGTGTCCGTCGACTGGAAGGGCTACGTGTACGACTGCGATTTCAACCAGATGCTGGGGCTGGCGCTGCGCGTGGCGGGGAAAGCTCGCCCCCATCTCACCGATCTGGTAGGCCGCGACCTCGATGGCAACCCGATCGCTGTGCGCGACCACTGTTACGGCTGCACGGCCGGGCAAGGCTCCTCCTGCGGCGGCGCGCTCGGCTGACCATGGCGGTCGACCTTGCTCCGGGACGCAGCTGCCCGACGGCCTACCGCTACTCCCCGCGCGTCTTCGACCGCGCACCGGAAATCGAGGCGGAGACGCTCTACGTCGTGGGCGGACTCTACGGAAACCTCGATGCGCTGCAGGAGATCCTCGCCATGGCCGGCCGCGAGCCCCGGTCGGCCGCAATCGCCTTCAACGGCGACTTCCACTGGTTCGACGTGGACGCGGGCGATTTCCTGCGGATTTCCGAGCAAGTGCTCGGCCATGCCGCGATTCGGGGCAACGTCGAGACGGAGATCGCGGGCGAGGAAAGCGGCGCGGGCTGCGGCTGCGCCTATCCCGCGGACGTAAGCGATGCGAACGTGGCGCGATCCAACGAGATTCTCGCGCGGCTGCGCGCTACGGCGAAAGGCTTGCCAGTGCTGCGCGAGCGGCTCGGCCACTTGCCGATGCACCTGGTGGCGCGCGTAGGCGAGGCCCGCGTCGGTATCGTGCACGGCGACTGCGCATCACTCGCCGGCTGGGGCTTCGCGCAGGATGCCCTGGACAACCCGAGCCACGTACGCTGGATAGAGAGTGGATTTCGCGACGCCCGCGTGGACGTCTTTGCGAGCAGCCATACCTGTCTGCCGGTCACGCGCGCCTTCGAGTTCGATCACGGCACGGGCGTGGTGGCCAACAACGGTGCCGCAGGCATGCCGAATTTTGCCGAAGGGGGCTACGGGCTCGTCACGCGCATCTCCGTGCACCGCGCGCACGAGGCGCTCTATGGGACGCGTGTGGCAGGCGCTTTTGTCGACACACTCGCCGTGCGCTACGACGCAGTTGCGTGGCAGAGGCGCTTTCTCGCCAGCTGGCCCGAGGGCTCGCCGGCGCACCGGTCCTATTTCCGTCGCATCGCGAGGGGCCCGGACTTCGCGCGGGACCAGGCGTTTTCAGTCGCTGCCTGATCCGGGGCCGCTCTCGCGGCCCGGCCCTTCTGTAAGGTATGGGTGCCGGGGACTGTCTACTGATCCAGACCGCAGGCGAGCCGTGCTCGATGCAAAGCGCTACGGGAAGTGCGTGCGGCCATGCGCCAATGCGCGAACGGCGAAAACGGCAGCGACAAGGAGAATTCGATGAAGGGGAGCAAGGTTTTCGTCGTCGCGATCATCGCGGCAATCGGGGTGGCATTCTTCGCGTTCGATCTCGAGCGGTTTCTCTCGCTCGACTACTTCAAGGCCCAGCAGGCGGCCCTCGACGCATACGCGAGTGCGAAGCCGCTCCAGGCCGGCGCGGCATTTCTCGCGATCTACATCGTGGCGGCAGGGTTGTCGCTGCCAGGTGCCACGATCCTCACGCTGGCTGGCGGCGCCGTCTTTGGACTCCTCTGGGGCGTGGTGCTGGTTTCGTTCGCCTCCACGATCGGCGCCACGCTCGCCTTTGTCGTTTCGCGCTTCCTGTTGCGCGACTGGGTGCAGACGAAGTTCGGCGACAAGTTGAAGCCCATCAACGAGGGGATCGCGAAGGAAGGCGCCTTCTACCTGTTCGCATTGCGGCTCGTGCCGGCATTCCCGTTCTTCGTGGTGAATCTGGTGATGGGGCTCACCTCCATCCGCACCGCGACGTTCTACTGGGTAAGCCAGGTGGGAATGTTTGCGGGAACGGTGGTCTATGTGTACGCGGGCACACAGCTAGCGTCGATCACGTCCCTGAAGGGCATTCTCTCCCCCGGATTGCTGGGCGCGTTCATCCTCCTCGGGATATTCCCCTTCATCGCCACGCGAATCGTCGCCGCAGTAAAAGCTCACAAGGTCTACGCCAAGTGGACGAAGCCCGAGACTTTCGACCGCAACGTGATCGTGATCGGCGCGGGTTCGGCGGGCCTCGTGACTTCCTACATCGCGGCGGCAGTCAAGGCCAAGGTAACGCTGGTCGAGCGCCACAAGATGGGCGGCGACTGCCTCAATACCGGCTGTGTCCCGTCCAAGGCGCTCATCCGGTCGGCAAAGTTCCTGTCGCATGTGAGGCGCGCGAAGGAATTCGGCATCCGCGAGGCCTCGGCCGATTTCGATTTCGCGCAGGTCATGGAGCGGGTCTCGTCGGTCGTGAAGCAGGTCGAGCCGCACGACTCGATCGAGCGCTACACCGGGCTGGGCGTGGAAGTCCTCACCGGTACTGCGAAGATCACCTCCCCATGGACGGTGGAGGTCGCTCTCGCCGACGGCACGAAGAAGACCCTCACCACCAAAAATATCGTCATCGCCGCGGGGGCTCGCCCGTTCGTGCCCCCAATCCCCGGTCTCGTCGACGTCTCGGCGCTCACTTCCGACAACGTTTGGGAGATTCGCGAGCTTCCGAAGCGTCTCGTGGTGCTGGGCGGAGGCCCCATAGGCTCGGAGCTCGCCCAGGCCTTCGCGCGCTTTGGCTCAAGCGTGACGCAAGTCGAGATGGGCCCCCGGATCATGAGTCGCGAGGACCCCGAGGTTTCGGAGATGGTCAAGCGAAGCTTCGAGGCCGACGGCGTCGAGGTTCTCGTCAATCACAAGGCAAAGGAGGTCGTGATCGAGGGCGGCGAGAAGTTTCTGGTGGTGGAGAGCGGGGGGCGCGACAAGCGCATAGCATTCGACCAGATCCTGGTGGCGGTTGGCCGCGTGGCCAACACGTCCGGGTACGGTCTCGAGGAGCTGGGAATCCCGGTGACGGATCGGAAAACCGTGGAGGTAAACGAATTCCTCGAGACCGCCTACACCAATATCTTCGCGTGCGGGGACGTGGCAGGACCCTACCAGTTCACCCATACCGCGGCCCACATGGCCTGGTATGCCAGCGTGAACGCGCTGTTCGGCCGGTTCCGCAAGTTCAAGGTCGACTATGCCGTGATTCCTTGGGCCACCTTTACCGAGCCGGAAGTGGCACGCGTGGGCTTGAACGAGCAGGAAGCGAAGGACAAAGGCATCGCCCACCAGGTGACGGTCTACGGCATCGACGATCTCGATCGCGCCATCGCGGACGGCGAGGCGCATGGTTTCGTGAAGGTCATCACGGTGCCCGGAACCGACCGGATCCTGGGCGCAACCATCGTCGGAGAGCACGCGGGTGACCTGATCGCGGAGTATGTGACCGCCATGCGCCACGGCCTTGGGATGAACAAGATCCTGGGCACCATCCACATCTATCCCACGCTTGCGGAGGCCAACAAGTACGCCGCGGGAAACTGGAAGCGCTCCACCGTCACGCAGGGACAGATGTCCTTCCTTGCCGCGTTTCACAGCTGGACGCGAGGCGAGAACGGGCTGGGCGCGGTGATCGGCAAGATTGCCGCGTTGCTGGGCGACAAGCGCCCCGTTCCCGCGCCAGTCGTGGCCCATCGCAAGTAACGGCTGAAATCGCTGCAATGATCAGGAAACCCATTCAATGAAGAGAATTCTCCTGGCGGTGGCTGCCATGGCACTTTCCGCTTCCGCCTTGGCGCTCGATCACGAGCACAACGCATGGGGCGAGCTTCTGCACAAGCACGTGCGCTACATGGAGAACGGCAATGCTTCCCGCGTCGATTACGCGGAGCTGGCGAAAGACCGTGCCGCCCTCAAGGCCGTGCTCGACGACTATCGGAAGGTCACGCGGGCGGAGTTCGGCACCTGGACGAAGCCGCAGCAGCAGGCCTTTCTGATCAACGACTACAACGCGCTCACGATCGAGAAGATTCTCACGCGCTACCCCGGCATCAAGTCGATACGTGATTTCGGCTCGGTTTTCGGAAATCCCTGGAAGGACAAGTTCTTCACGCTCTTCGGCGAGCCGTCCTTCCTCGACCATATTGAGCACGAGATCCTGCGCAAGGAGGGTGTCTATGACGACCCGCGCGTGCACGTGGCCGTGGTGTGTGCCTCGGTCGGATGCCCCATGCTGCGCAACGAGGCATTCAGGGCCGACAAGCTCGAGGCGCAACTCGAGGACGCGTTCCGGCGCTTCCTGTCCGATCGCACCCGCAACCGCTACAACGCGCAGTCACGAAGCCTCGAGGTCTCGAAGATATTTGACTGGTACGGGAAGGATTTCGAAAGGGGGCACAAGGGATTCACGTCAGTGAAGCAGATGTTCGCGCGATACGCAGAGCTGCTGGCCGACAAGCCTGCAGACCGCGCCGGCGTGAGCGCGCAGCAGGTCGAGGTGAAGTTTCTCGATTACGATTGGTCGCTCAACGACTTGAAGAAATAGCGTCGACGGCTGACGGATCACGTCGGCCGCGCTGCCGCCCTCATCAATCGATATGGCCGAGTAATATTGCGCAAAGGGAAAGTCGAAGAAAGGAGTGGATATGGCAGCGACGGACGGGGTTTCGTCGGGAGCCGCGAAACCGCAGGGCGTCAGCGGAGAAGCGCTGATGGCGATCCGCAGCGACATGCTGCGTTTCGCACAGCTTCAGCTGCGGGATTCCCATGCCGCCGAGGACGTGGTCCAGGAGGCGATCGAGGCGGCCCTTGGGCACGCCGAGTCATTTGCCGGCCGCTCAAGCCTGAAAACATGGGTCTTCGCGATCCTGCGCAACAAGATCATCGACCATATTCGCCAGCGAGACCGTTCCATCGCCGTCTCGTCACTAATGGGCGAGGACGAGGATTTCGACCAGAAACTCGACCAGCTCTTCAATGAGCAGGGCAGATGGACGGCGGAGTGCCGCCCCGCCCGTTGGCCGGACCCGGAGGATTCAATGGCTTCGCGACAGTTCTGGGGGGCGTTCGAGGCGTGCCTGGACGTCATGCCGGAAAAGATTGCCAGGGTGTTCATGATGCGGGAATTCCTGGGTCTTGAATCCGGGGAGATCTGCACGCAGCTCGGACTGACGACAACCAATCTGCACGTCATCCTGCACAGAGCGAGACTTCGGCTGCGCGAATGTCTCGAGTCGGGATGGATACGCTCTGGAGGGCAAGCATGCTGAACTGCCGTGAAGTGACGCACTTGTGTTCTCAGGAATTGGAGAGGCCGCTCGGCCTTTGGGAGCGCCTGTCGCTGAAAGCGCACTTGATGATGTGCGACGGTTGCTCGAACTTCCGTGGGCAGATGACCACGATAAGGGAGGCAATGCGCACCTACCGTGAGGGGCGCGCCGTCACCTCCGAACAGGGCAGCGATCGCGATCCGCGGTGCTAGTGCGTCGGACGCTTGCCACCGCATGAAAATGCTCGCCCGAACTCGGGGGAACAACGCCGGTCCCACTTCCATGGATGCGTTCGCGCTGGAAAACCAGAGCGCCCTGGTGACGGGGGGGGCGTCGGGCATCGGCGCGGGGGTGTGCGTCGCGCTCGCGCGCTCGGGCGCACGCGTCGGCGTGAACTACCTCTCGGGCAAGCGCGATGCCGACGCCCTGGTGCGCCAGATCGAGGGCGAGGGCGGAAAGGCCATCGCGATCAAGGCCGACGTCGCGGACGAGGGCCAGGTCGCGCGCATGTTCGAGCGCTTCGTGAAGGCGTTCGGCCGCATCGACATCCTCGTGGCCAACGCCGGCATCCAGAAGGACGCACCGATCGAGCGCATGACGCTCGCCCAGTGGGAAGCGGTGATGGGCAGCAACGCGACCGGCCAGTTCCTGTGCGCGCGCGAGGCGATCCGGCGCTTCCTCGCGCAGCCGCGGTCGCGGAACTCGCGCTCGCGTGGCAAGGTGATCTGCATGAGCTCGGTACACGAGAAGATTCCCTGGGCCGGGCACGTCAACTACGCGGCCTCGAAGGGCGCGGTCCATTCGATGATGGAGAGCCTCGCCCAGGAGGTTGCCGGGCGCGGCATCCGCGTCAATGCCGTGGCCCCCGGCGCCATCCGCACGCCGATCAACGCGAGCCAGCGCGATACGCCCGCCGAGCGCCGCAAGCTGCTGAAGCTCATTCCCTACGGACGCGTCGGCGAGCCCGAGGACGTGGCGAGCGCCGTCACCTGGCTCGCCTCGGATGCCTCCGACTACGTGGTCGGGGCCACCCTGTTCGTCGACGGAGGCATGGCGCTCTATCCGGCGTTCCGCGGCAATGGCTGAGGCGCGGGGCTACCGGCCCATCGAGGACTACGCCGCCATCGGCGACTGTCATGGCTGCGCGCTGGTCGCCAGGGACGGAAGCATCGACTGGTGCTGCCTCGAGCGCTTCGACGCGGACCCGGTGGCATTCCGCATCCTCGACGCGGGCAAGGGCGGTTACTTCGCAATCACGGCGCACGATCTCGTCGACGCAACGCGCGCCTACCTGCCGCGCACCAACGTCCTGCGCACCGAGTTGCGCGCACGGGCAGGGCGCGTCGCCGTGACGGACTTCATGCCGATCGCGCGCGCCGCCGACGCGGGGCCGAACAACTACGTCGACCTCGAGGTGCCGGGCTGGCTCGTGCGGCGCATCGACGTGATCGAGGGCGAGGTCGACATCTCGGTGGAGTTTCGCGCCGCGCCCGATTTCGCGCGCAAGGCGCCCGCGTTGCGCCCGGTCGACGCGGGCTTCGAGCTCGAGGGCGCGGGCCTTGCACTGCGCAGCGACCTCGCGCTCGAGGCCGAGGGCAGCCGGATCGTGGCGCGGGTGCGGCTCGCCGCCGGGGCGCGCCGCTTCGTGGTGCTCGCCCCAACCGCGGCCCGTGTGGACGCCGCCGCGGTCGACGCCGTGCTTGCCGTCACCGAGGCCTACTGGCGCGAGTGGATCGCATATTGCCGCTACAGCGGGCCCCACAAGGCGTTCGTCGAGCGCAGCGCCCTAGTGTTGAAGATGATGACCTATCCCCCGAAAGGAACCTGCGTCGCGGCGATGACGACCTCGCTGCCCGAGGCCATCGGCGGTCCCCGCAACTGGGACTATCGTTACTGCTGGATCCGCGACGCAAGCCTCATGCTGCACGCCCTGGCCTCGCTGGGATACTCGGGCGAGAGCGACCGGTTCTTCGGCTTCCTGTGCGAGAAGATCGGGGAAGGCGCGAAGAACCTCAAGCTGATGTACGGCATCGGCGGCGAGCGCGACATCGACGAGAGCGAACTCGCGCACCTCGACGGCTACGCGGGCAGCCGCCCCGTGCGCATCGGCAACGGCGCCCACGACCAGCGCCAGACCGACCTCTACGGCTACATCCTCGAGGGGGCCCTCATCTACAAGAAGCTCGGCCGCGCCATCAACCCGGGCGACGAGAAGGCCCTGGCCGAGATCGCCGATTTCATCGCCGAGGTCTGGTCGCTTCCCGACAGCGGCATCTGGGAGGCGCGCGACGAGCCGCGCCACTTCGTGCACTCGAAAGCGATGTGCTGGGTGGTGCTCGACCGCGCGATCCAGCTGCTGGGCGAGCGGGCCGAGTGGGTGGAGCTGCGCGGGAAGATCTGGGACGAGATACTGGCCCGTGGGCGCGACGCCTCCGACGGGCGCCTGCTGCAGTCCTACGAGGATCATGGGGCCGCCAACGTGGACGCGGCGCTGCTGCAGCTCGCGGTGCTCGGCCTGCCCCTCGAGGTGGCGACCCTGCGCAGCACGCGCCTGGCGGTCGAGCGCGAGCTGCAGGTGGGCGACTTCCTGCTGCGCTACAAGCGCGCCGACGGCCTGGCGGGCGGCGAGGGTGCCTTCCTGGTGTGCAGCTTCTGGCACGTCGACTCGCTGCTTGCCGAGGGCGAGGGCGAGGCCGCTACCCGCCTCTTCGAACGCCTGCTGGGATGCGCCAACGACGTGGGCCTCTACGCCGAGGAAATCGATCCCCATTCGGGCGCCTTCCTCGGCAACTTCCCCCAGGCCTTTACCCACCTCGGGCTCATCAACACCGCGGTGAGCCTGGGCCTGTTCCAGAAATACGGCCCCGAGGCGGTGCGCGGCGGTTATGCCGATCGGGCCCGGCGCAGCGTCCGGTCGACTTTCGGCTGGCGCGGCGTGCTGGCGGCGCTGCTCAGCACCGGCCACATTCGACTGTTCTCGTCGCGGGCATCCAGGATGCCGCGCCAAAAATGACCTTGCGGTTTTTCACCTCGGGTGGGATTGCGGCGCAGGTAGGACATCCTCTCACCCCGCATGCGACGAATTCCCACACGATTTTCACGATGCGCCTACCTTACTTCGGGGATACGTCCGCTCCGAACGGAATCCTGTGGTCGACACAATGGGGCTTCGGGAAAAGTCCTTCATCGCCGAAGGGCACGGTATTCCAACCGACGGAGACCTATATGAACGTTGAATTCAAACGGAATCTACTGGCCAGGCTCTGCATCCCTGCCTTGACGATCGCGATTACCGCGTCCGCTTATGCAACGGATGCCAAGACCAATGCCCACGCCATGGGCACCTCGATGGGCTCCATGAGTTCGAGCGATGCCATGAAATCCACCCGCGAAATGCGCGCGAGCCAGCTCATCGGAATGGATGTCGAAGGCAGTGACGGCAAGCATGTTGGCAAGATTCGCGACCTCGTGGTCAACGTGACGACGGGCGAGGTGCGGTACGCCATGCTCGAGTTCGACCCCGGCATCTTCAGCTCCGAGATGGTGTTCGCCATACCCCTGAAAGAATTGGCGCTCACGGGGGAAGACAAGCACCGATCTGAACCGAGACGAGTTCGTGAACCGCGTTCCCGTGGCGACGCGTTGATCGCGCCGTCCTGTTCAGCCCCTTACCCCGGTTGCATCGCGGCCTCACTCAGAAGGAACATGCCATGAAGCCGTACGCCCGCTTCGGCGCCATGATCGCCGCGTCGACGCTCGTGATGTTCGGGCTGATGTACCTGAACACCTATGCGCTCGATCACGTCTTCTTCAGCGAGACGCGCGCCTACATGGCCGTCCTGATGGGCGCCACGATGGCGGTGGTCATGCTGGCCTTCATGTGGCGCATGTACGAGAACGCCACTGCCAATGCCGGCATCCTGGCAGCCGGCGCGCTGCTCTTCGCCGCGTCGCTGTGGTTGGTTCGCTCGCAGGAAACCGTCGAAGACGTGTCCTGGATGCGCGCGATGATCCCGCACCATTCCATCGCGATCCTGACCAGCGAGCGGGCGCACATCAGCGACCCGCGAGTCAGGAAACTGGCCGGCGACATCATCGCGGCGCAGCGCAGGGAGATCGCCGAGATGAAGGCCTTGATCCGCGAGCTGGACCGGTAGTGCGCGGCCGTATCCCGGGATCGAGCTGCATCAAGGATCGCGCTCGGCGGGAGCGCACGATGGCGTCCCTGTGGTCTGCCACGCACCTCGCCTATGGCACGGGCGACCCGCCGGCTGCCATCCTGTCTTTCAAGGAGCGGTCACGATGATCTTCCGCCAGCTCTTCGAACCCCTGTCCAGTACCTACACCTACCTGCTCGGATGCAGCGAGACCGGGCTGGCGGTGCTGATCGACCCGGTGATCAATGCGGTGGATCGCGACCTCGAAACCGCCCACGCGCTGGGTCTGAAGCTGGCCTACAGCGTCGACACCCACATCCACGCCGATCACATCACCGCGGCGCTGACGCTGAAGCAGCGCGTCGGCAGTCGCATTGCTGCAGCGGCCTTCGACCGTTTGCCTTGCGTCGACCACGGCATGGTCGATGGGCAACCGCTGCAGGTCGGCAGCCTGCGCATCGATGCGATCCACTCGCCGGGTCATACCGAAGGTCACTTCGCCTACGTGGTGGGCGATCGCGTCTTCACTGGCGACGCGTTGCTGATCGACGGCTGCGGCCGCACCGATTTCCAGGGCGGCGACGCCGCGGCGCTGTACCGCAGCGTCCGCGAGCGCCTGTTTGCGCTGCCCGACGACCAACTCGTCTGTCCCGCGCACGACTACCAGCACCGGCGCGTCTCGACGATCGCGCAGGAGCGCCATCGCAATCCACGGCTCGGTGGCGATCGCACGCTCGGGGATTTCGTCTCGCTGATGGCCGGCCTTGGACTGCCCTATCCCAAGTTCATCGATCACGCCGTGCCCGGCAACCGCGCCTGCGGCACCTGCCCGCCGGACATGCCCGAGCACCTGCGCGCCTACTGCGCGCAGATGACACAAAGCCCGCAGGGCTGGCCTGCAGCGGACGGCAGATAGCGCGCTTGAACCCATTTGGTTCGGCGGCCAGGCACTTTCGATGGTTTGAACGGCCGCGGCGCCGGTGGTGCCGAGCACCTTGTCGGCGACATCGCGGCCATACATCGATTCGTCGGTGTCGTGGAATGTCGCCCGCGTGTTCTGCACGCTGCCCGAGTAGCGTGGGTCCTGCGGGCGCCATCAAGCCTGCCCGGTGTGCCAGCGCCATCTGGGCGAAACTCATCCGCACGGTCCACGAAGCCGATCCCCTCGCCTGCCCGAAGTGCCAGGCAAAGATGCGGGTGATCGCCCTCATCGACGAGCCCCCGCAACGCCGCCCGCCTGCGTCATGATGATTTCACGTCCGGACTGCTGCCGACTGCGCAGTGAGTAGCTTGCAGTTGCGCAGATCCTCCTCGAATGCGTTCGTGAGCTTCATTTTCTCGATGAGGGCGTCGAGGTCCTGGTAGTCGAAGGACGCGCTCCATGCATGCATCTTTGCCAGCATGTCCGTTATGGCCTTCGGGTCCCCGCCGCGGCTCATTGCTCGAAGGCAATCGAGATATTCATCGCGAGCCAGTGTCGGAATGACGATCCGCTGCAGGCCGCATCGGCTTAGCTCCGCATTCATCGCAAGCCGCGCGATCCTCCCGTTGCCGTCGTTGAAGGGATGAACTTCAGACACTCCGAACATGATCAACACGGCCCGGGCAATGCCCTCCGGAACCAATGGCAGACGATGGGAGAGCTCCACCAACGTGCCCTGGGTGAGGCTCGGATGGGCGAATTCGGTTGCGCCCGCGCGGTTCGGCTTTTCCTTGAATTCGCCAGGCGCGAATTCCGGGCGATTGCGAAAAACCTCGCGATGGAGCGCCGAAAGGTGAGTGAGGATGGCGGGCCCGGTCGAAAGGGCGGACGCGCGTACGAGCGGATTTTGCGCGGCCGCCATGACACCGAGGATGTCGTGAGCGTCCTTGGGTCTCGCGGCGGGCCAGTGGCCGCTGATGGCGATATCCACCGCCTCCGCCACGTCGAACCGCGTACCCTCGATGAAGTTGGAGAAATACGATTCGATGAAGGCCAGGTTGCGATTGGCCCTTTCGGACAATGCCGCCGACGGCTTTTCTGCCGGCGCCGCGTGCACGAGATAGTCGACCATCACCTCGAAGAGCTGCAGGCGACGATCATCGACGGGTTTGCCGGGGGCCGCACTGCGTTTGGTCGATGGATGAGTAACAAGAAGCCGCGAAATCATTTCATCCAGGAGCTTCATCTCGCGGTCGAGCCCGAGCTCCGGCGCGATGACGCGCGCCCTGTCGCGAATGATGTTGAGCGCCTCCTCGCCCTTGGCGCCGAGCATCTGGTTGAGGCGTGCTCGGACCTCTTTATCTCCGGCCGCGCGTCGCGGGACTGCGCGGCTTATTGAGAGGTTTTCCAGGAAGGCGCGCTCTTGACCGGCGATGTGCAATCGCCCGTCCTTCCAGGGGCTGTCGCCCGCTACCGGGCCCGCTCCTTTCGTGAACCGAAGTACGAGTCCGGGAAGGTGGATGGTCTTGTTGTACTTATAGCTCAGGAAAAATACGCCCTCGACCGGGCCGCCTGAACCGAAGAGGCTCGAGCTTCGCCATGATGCGACCGCGCCGGGAAACAAGGCGGCAACGATATCCCGGGCATTACGCTTTGTCAGGTCGGGCCAAGCTTCCTCAGGCTGCGAGGTATAGAGGCCGTCGCGGATCTTTCGGATTTCCCCAGCGTTCGCGGCACGAGTGACCGCCTTGGCATCGGCACCAGACCCGGACTGGCCGCCCGGCGCGACCCTCCCGCTCACGTATCACCCGATCCCGGACATCGAGTAGAGCGGCGCGAGGCGAAGCCTTGCCTTCGTCGCACTCACGACGGCCAGTTGCGCCGCACGCCAGGACGAAAACGAAGCGCGCAAGTGAGCACGATGCGCGCGGTGTACTTCGCGGCGCCCGGCGGCCCGGAGGTACTGAAGTGCAAGCGGCATCGGCACCACGGCGATCCAGCTGGGCCATGCCCGGGGCATTCGCGTGTTGTTGAAGCGCGTGGCCGAAGAAGTGTGGCCGCTCTACGCCAGCGGCCAGATGAAAGTCATCGTCGGCTGCGTCCTGCCGCTGGATCGCGCCGCCGAGGCCCATGCCGCGATGGAAAGCGGCACGACACATGGCAAGGTCATCCTCGTGCCTTAGGCCCTTTTTACCCTTTGTCCTCGGCTTTTCCCCGGTGTCCGCTGTGTTCAAAAACCGGCGCTTCCAGCTTCGAACCGCCCGCCTACTTCTCCGACCAGGGCGTGACCTTCCACATCTCGCGGTAGAGTTTCTCTGCGCCACGAAGCTCGTCGGCATATTCCTTCGGGCCGAGGTAGCGCACCGGCGTGAATTGCACGCGCGCTCGCTCGACGAACGCCGGCTCCTTCATCGCATCGGCGATGGCCTTGACCCATTTTTCGCGGATCTCCGGCGGCAGCCCCTTAGGCGCGGCGATCCCGCGCAGCGCGGCCATCTGGATGTCGTAACCCAGCTCCTTGAAGGTGGGCACGTCGGGGCCGATGTCGGCGCGCACCAGGCTCATCTGCCCGAGGTTGCGGAAGGGTTGCCCGGACTTCGAACCCGCGATCGCCTCGCCGATGTTCATCGAGGCGACGTCGATCTGCTTGCCCGAGATCGCCTGGCGCACGTCGGCGCCGCCCTTGAACGGGATGTGGTTGAACTTGACGCCGGCCTGGCGCTCGAGCATCAACATCGCCAGGTGGTCGTCCGATCCGGTGCCCGTGGTCCCTACGGAAATCGTGCCCGGCTTCGCCCTGGCCGCCGCCACCACGTCGGCGAGCGTCTTGTACGGCGAATCCGGGTGCACCGTGAACCCGCCCGGGTCGTCGATCAGGTTCCCAAGAAGGTCGAGCTTCTCCCAATGGAAGGGGCCGGGCCTCTCGATCGGGATCGACACCACGTTGGGCGAATTGATGAAGCCCACGGTGTAGCCATCGGCTGGCGCCGCGGCGAGCGCCGCGAAGGCGATCTCGCCACCTGCGCCCGCGCGGTTCATCACCACGATTTTTGCGCCCAGGCTCTTCTCGAGGTAGGGCACCACCGCGCGCGCGGTAAGGTCCGTGGCTCCGCCAGCCGAATAACCGACGATCATGGTGATGGGTTTGTCAGGGTAGGCGGCGAAGGCGGCCGTGCCCGCCAGCATCGTGGCCAGGCCGAGGGTAAGGGCTCTCAACGTGTTCTTCATGGAGTCTCTCCGGTTATGTTTGAGGCCGCAGCGGGCTCGACCATGCCCATCCAGAACAGGTTGGCCTTGCTCACGTCGATATCGTGCTTGCGGACGAACTGCAGGCGCCCGTCGTTGGTGATGCGATAGACCGACAGCCCGCCGGGGACCGGTTGCGGCTTGCCGTCCACGAGGACGCTGCGGATGCGCATGTTCGCGGCGACGAGCAGCTTTCCCGATGGATGGATATGGAACGTGCGCACGTGCATGCCGCGCGTGTCTTCGGTCTGGATCAGTGTGGGCTTGCCGGTGGCTGCATCGATCGAATACACCGCGATGGTGTTTTCGGCCCCGTTGAACACCTGCGCGCCCCCGACCTCAACCATGCCGTCGGCTCGGTTGGAGACGTAGACGGTGCGGCCATCCGGGTGGATGTGAACGGCGCCCACGATCTGGCGTGGCTTCTCGTCGTGCGGCCGCACCAGCGTCGTGGCACGGAAGAAAGGTCCCTCGAGCGGTCGGCCAAGCTTCAGCAGCGCGACCTGGTTCTGGCGCTCGATCGACAGGAATGCCCACTGGCCATTCGGATGGAAAGCGATGTGGCGCGGCCCGAAGCCGAAGCCGCGCTCGGGTGCGAGCGACTGGCGGTGCGTGAGCACGCCGTCGCGATAGTCGAAGACCTCGACGCTGCCCGGGTCTTCGGGCTTGCCGTCGTGCGCATCGGTCCCACGGATCGGCAGCAACACGGTGCCGTTGTCGGGCGTGACGACGATCTGGTGTGCCGTGGTGTGCAGGGGCGGGACCGGCGGTTGCGGGACAACCTCGCCGATCGAGCCGTCGCCCCCGAGCCTGAAGACGGTGAAGCCGCTCGGATCGTTGTAAGCCACGAGGACGTGTCTCGAATCCCGGTCGACGGTGACATGCACGGGTCGCCATCGCAGTGGCACGGGTTCTCCGTGGAAGCCCAGCGATCCGCCGGCGCCGATCCTCAGCGCGCAGATGCGATGGGTGGTGCCGGTGGCGCCCAGGCCGCCATCGCTGCAGGCCACGTAGAGGAAGGGCGCCGAACCATGGCGCCAGGCGTATTGCACGCCGACCGGCAGCGTGATGGAGCCGCGCTCGGTGAGCGCGGCCGCCTCCACGTCGACGTCGTATTGCGTGAGCCGCGTCCCGACCGCGGCGTACAAGGTGGTGCGGGACACGGCTTCAGTTTGCGTTGATGCCGGCCTTCTTGATGATCGGCGGCCAGATCTTCAGCTCGCGGGCGATCAGCGCATCCACGTCCTTGCCCGGCAGGCCCATCACCCGCACGCTCAGGCCGTCGAGCTTGGCGGCGACCTCCTTGTCCTTGATGGCCTTCACGAATGCCGCCTCGAGCTTGTCCTTCACGTCCTTCGGCATGTTCGCCGGGCCGAGGATCGCCATCCAGAAGTTGGTCTCGTATTCGGGATATCCCTGCTCGGCGACGGTGGGCATGTCGGGGAATGCGGCGATGCGCTCCTTGCTGGTCACGCCAAAGGCCTTGAGCTTTCCGGCCCTGACGTGGCTGGCCGCGGTGGCCGAACCCTCGACCTTGAACTGGTACACGCCGCCGAGCAGATCGATCAGCGCCGGGCCCGCGCCCTTGTACGGGACATGGATCATGTCGATGCCGGCCTGCACCTTGAAGAGCTCCGCCGAGAGGTGCGGATAGGTGCCTGCGCCCGCGCTGCCGAAGCCGATGGGCGGATTGGCCTTCTTCGCGTATTCGACGAATTCCTTGAGGTTGTTCGCGGGCACCGAGGGATGGACCGCGAAGATGCCGGGGTTATCGCCGATCAGCGCGATCGAGGTGAAGTCCTTCACCGTGTCGTAGGGCAGGGACTTGTAGATGAACGGGTTCGCCGTGTGCGAGTTGGTTGCCACCAGCAGCGTGTAGCCATCCGCCGGGGATTTCGCCACGAAATCGGAGCCGATGCTGGCGCCGGCACCGCCCTTGTTTTCGATGATGATCTGCTGGCCGAGGATCTCGGCGGCCTTCGGCGCCACGTGGCGCGCGACGACGTCGGTGGTGCCACCCGGTGGGAAGGGCACCACCAGCCTGATCGGTTTGTCGGGAAATGCGGCCTGCGAGATGCCGGCGAAGGCCAGCAGGCAGGTTGCGGAAAGTACCTTGAGCGTGAAGCGTTTCATGTGTCTCTCCTCGTTGTGATCAGTTCTTCGGCGGCAGCTTGCCGCCGGGTTTTCCCTTGAGGGCCAGTATCTTCTGGAGCTCCTCGATGGGGATGCGATCGCGGATCGCCCTTTCCTGCTCGGACTCGATCTCGGCCAGCTCGGCCACGTTGCGCTCCACCTCGGCCTGCAGCTCGGCTGCGACCACAACAACACCATCGGCATCGGCGTGCACCAGGTCACCGGGGCGCACCGTCACGCCACGGATCTCGACCGGACCGTCGAGCTCGGCGATGGCGAAGCGCTTGAGGGGCGGCACCACCGAGATGCCGGCGGAGAACACGGGCAGGGCGATTTCCATCAGCTCCGCGCTGTCGCGGATGCAGCCGTCGGTGACGACGCCGCCAAGCTTCGAATACAGGGCCTCGTGGATCATGTTCTCGCCCATGAACCAGCAGGCCGCGCCGCCGGTGGCGACGATGAGGACCTCGCCGGGTTGCAGCGATCGCATGATGTCGTACATGTTCCTCTGCACCGGGTTGACAACCTCACCCGCCGGCGCATAACGCAGCGTGCGCGCGCGGCCGGTGAACCGGGTCGAGCGCGAGCGCGGCAAGAGACCCGGCACCCAGCCGTCCTTGCCCATGCGTGTGAGCGAGTCGACGACGTAGCCCGTGGGGTGCCCCGCGATCGAGGAGACGCTCATTTGGCCGCCTCGGTCGCTTCATCCCTGTGGCGCTTGACCACACCCCGGGCTTCCATGCCTTCGATCTCGGATGCGGAATAGCCCAGCTCGCCCAGGACATCCTCGGTATCGATGCCGATGCGGTGTTTGCCGACCCAGCGCATCTTCCCGGGGTTCTTCCTGAAGTGCGGGATCACGTTCTGGATGCGCACCTTGCCGAGGGCCGCATCGGGCATCTCGACAATGGTCTTGTTGTGCGCCACCTGCGGATCGTTCACCAGCTGCTCCACGTCGCAGATGGGGCCGGCGACCACTTCGAACTTCTCGAACTGGTCGAGCACTTCTTTCTGCGTGTGTTCGGAGATCCACTTGGCGATGGCGCCGTCGCATTCCTCCAGGCGCTTGACCCGCAGCGGGTTGGTGGCGAGCGTCGGATCATCGGCCATGTCGGGCCGGCCGATGGCGCGAAACATGCGCATGGCGATCGAGTTGGCGGCGCTGGAAACCGCCACCCACTTGTCGTCGCTGGTGCGGTAGGAATTGCGCGGCACGCTCCAGGTCGAGCGGTTGCCGCGGCGCTTGGCGATATGGCCGAGCTGGTCGTAGTCGATGACCATCGGGCCCATGAGCGCCAGCATCGGCTCGTAGAGGTTGATGTCGATCTCGTCGCCGTGGCCGCCGTTTTTCTCGCGCACCCAGAGCG
>Ga0163153_10000836_pt1 | contig 51150 bp, 47 predicted proteins | sample OliLakLV19MP6IB1_FD_148629 | JGI IMG/M metagenome (GOLD analysis project Ga0163153, IMG submission 148629) | Freshwater microbial mat bacterial communities from Lake Vanda, McMurdo Dry Valleys, Antarctica - Oligotrophic Lake LV.19.MP6.IB-1 | ecosystem: Environmental > Aquatic > Freshwater >... | reverse complement strand
GGATTACGCCAAAAACTCGTTTGATATTCATATAGAACTCCTGTGGGTAAGGGGCTCTCGGACGCACGTGTCTTGCAGATGATCCAAAGGTGGAACGTGTAAAAGGGCTGATCCACGTGGGGGGGGGAACCTTCTTCAGAATTCCGTAGTAGTCGCGGCGAATTCACGACAGCTAACAAAATTTTCTTACGTCAAGTCATTGGGAGTACGGCAATGAAAACACGAATTACGCTTGTATCGATCATGCTTTTGGTCTGCTCGTTGACCATGGCACAGGCTCAGGGCAAAGAAAAAATTCAGAAATACTTTAGCGATGCTGCAACAGAGGCAAAAGCTGCGTCGGATCCGACAGAAAAGCGCGCTATTCTAGAGAACTCGTTATCGAAGATGACAAAAGCGCTCGATGTTGTTGCAACAATGAGTTCGGTGCCATCAACCGACCTAGCTGGTGTCCAGCGCCTACGCGCATCGATTCAGGAAAAGCACGATGCATTGGCAGGCCTCAACGGCCAGACTCGAATCGCCGACGAAAAGCTGAACGCCTATGCAAACTACCTGGTTCAGGACATGGAGCAGGCAGATACTATCGTCACCATCAGCCTTGTTACGCTGCTGTTGATCATCATCATCATCATCTTAATTCTGTAATCGTCGTAAACCAAGATTCGGGCAAACCAACATTAGGTTGTCGACCATACGATTAGGATTCGGTTGCACGCTGGTGGCAGTGTTGATTGCATCATGTGCATCCACGCTACGTGTATATGAGGAAGCGCTGACGAAGACGGCGTCAGCGCGGTACTCTGTACTCTTTATGATTCATGGTGATGCCAACTATGTCTTTCACGACACAGTTGGCATCGCGCATTTTGCCAACGAAGAAGCTTTAGCCAAAGCCCACACGGTAGCGCAGCAGAACCCCGAAGCCGAAGTGTTCATCTTTCACGATCGGCCAAAGAGCAATGCCTTCTTGTTCTTTCCTCAACGCGACGGCGACTTCTTTTACTACCGCAACGGTCGTCTGGCTGCAACACATTCGTACTGGCGCGACGAAGGCGTTTCGCGCTTTGCAACGCAAGCCGCATTGTACAACCAGTTCAGCATAACGGGTACACCTGGGACAACGGATACATCAAACATGAGTGGTGCCGATGCTCGGACCTCAGATTCCGTTGTGCGAATGTTTGTGTACTTCGGACACGAGATACCTGAGGTCGAGGGACTGCATTACGACGCCTCGTATCCCGATTCCACACTAACGATAAAAAAGTTTAGTAAAGACTTCCAGGTATTCACTGCGAACACGAAACCTTTCGATCTGGGTGTGCTATCAACGTGCTTTAACGGTACACCATACAGCGTTTCATCATTCGCACCATACACACGTTACCTCATCGCTTCTCCGACTAACGTTCACCTGTCGTACTTCGACATGGCACCATTGGAGCATCTCGAACGAAGTCTAAGCAATAGTGATGTACACAACTTTGCGCGTAAGGTCGCTACTCACGCCTTCAACAAACTTTCGTCCGACGTACAAACAGTCGTAAGTGTGGTTCTATACGACATACAAGCTGTAGAGCAGTACGTAACATCTGTTAACGACGCATATATGAGTTCTCTGCTTGCAATTCAATCAGCACCCACGCTCACCCTTGCCCATTGCGACTGCGCCGACCAAGCCCCTTTCGCAAGCCCCTTAATGAAGAATGGCGTCGAAGTGTTGTACCGTCCGGCGCAATTCGGACGCGATGCCAACAAACTGCAACATTCGGGCTGGGCGTGCTGGAAGTTGAGTAAGTAAGTTTGTGTCGTCCGCATGATACTCTACACCCTCGCTCTGATCTGTCGATGAGTGCTTGTGAAACAATAATCGGACGTGTCTACACCAAAAGCACTGTTCAGTAATGCAAAAAGACAATGCTCGAGAATACGAGGACGCCAGTACGGCGCATGCAACGGATGTTGTACCTCTAAGTGCGGCGCATGCGATGGATGTTGCCGCGCTGGCTGAAAAGCTGGGTGCGGATGTTACAAACGGACTCACGTCGGAGGATGCCGAGCGCCGATTAACAGAGAACGGACACAATGTGATTATGGCCGAAGAAGGCCGTAGCGTCTTTGCGATTGTGATTGCACAGATCAAGAATCCGATTGTGTACGTGTTGCTCGTTGCCGCAGTGGTGTCGCTGGTACTTGGTGAGAGCCTCGATGCCATTGCTATAGCAATCGTACTTGCCATCAATACAGGCATTGGCTTTTACCTTGAGTTTCAGGCCGAACGTTCGATGCAAGAGCTGAAGGATTTGTCGGCAACGAAGGCTGTAGTGTGGCGCGCTGGCGAGCGTAAGGAGATTGATGCAACCGAGGTTGTGCTGGGTGATGTTGTGCTGCTTGAAGAAGGGTATCTGGTTCCGGCGGACGGACGTATCGTTGAATTGGCAGGATTACAAGTCAATGAATCGTCGCTTACCGGTGAGTCGATTCCGGTCGACAAGTCCGATCAACAGATCGATGCCAACACGCAGCTTGCCGACAGAACCTGCATGGTGTATGGGGCCACGCATGTTACAAGAGGTCGCGGTAGAATTCTCATAACAGCAACGGGGATGCATACCGAGGTCGGTCGTATCGCCGAACTCGTAGGTTCATCAGATCAGAGCACCACACCACTTGAGAAGAAACTTCAGTCGCTATCGATAAAGATGATTGCCATTACCGTTGTAATAGCGGGCATCGTGCTAGTATCAGGACTTGCCTCTGGTAGACAGTTAATGGAGATAGTTACTATCATGCTAGCACTCTCTGTGGCTGCCATACCAGAGGGTCTCCCCATTGTTGCAACAATTGCACTTGCATCTGGTGCACTTCGGATGGCACGGCGCAACGTCATCGTAAAACAACTCTCATCGGTAGAAACCATCGGCTCGGCCGATGTAATCTGCACAGATAAGACCGGCACGTTAACTGAGAATAGGGTTGGTGTTGAGTCGGTCGTAACAGCGAATGCAACCCATTTGCTTACCGAGGACGCGCTGCTCGCCGACGCAGACGCTGCCCAAATACTTACTGCGGGCTTCCTGTGCAACAATGCAGTGATGGAGACGGCCAACGCTTCGGGTGACCCGATCGAAGTTGCGTTGAGGAATGCCGCGGTAACGGCAAAACTCGATACATCTGAATTACTGCAACGTGCACCACGTATTGCCGAAGAACCGTTCTCTTCCGAAACAAAAGTCATGGCTACGCTGCATCAGCGCGAGCAAGGTTTTGTTGTCTATGCGAAGGGCGCAACCGAGGAACTCCTTAAGTATTGCACTAGCTCATCGAATGGTGCAGGGGGCCAGGAGAAGGGGCCCTCTGGTTTCGATGCCCAACGCTGGCTAGATGCCGAGCATCAGCTTGCGGCCAATGGTTTCCGTGTGCTTGGCTTTGCAACGGCAGATTTTGCGCAGAAGCCGCAAAAGATGCTGGCAGATCTAATGTTTATCGGCCTCGTGGGCATGGTCGATCCGCTGCGCGCAGATGTAAAGCCGGCGATTCAAGAATGTATAGAAGCAGGCATTCGCGTTATCATGATTACTGGTGACCACCCCGCTACTGCACTGAAGATTGGGAAAGAGCTTGGTATCGAGACAGCAGACCGTGTAGTAACCGGAAGTTCAATTGATGGTGGCGCATGGGATGATGAGCGATTAACTGCGAACGTCTTTGCAAGGGTGAACCCTGAACACAAGCTCGCTCTCGTTACTGCCCTTCAGGAACAAGACTCTGTTGTTGTGATGACAGGTGATGGCATAAATGATACGCCTGCGCTTAGGAAAGCAGATGTTGGCGTTGCAATGGGACAGCGCGGTGTTGCAGTAGCAAAAGAAGTTGCTGATGTAGTAATCAAGGATGATGCATTTACTTCAATCGTTGCAGCGGTTAGGGAAGGCCGCATCATCTTCGATAACATTCGTGCCTTTGTCATATATCTCCTGTCGGGCAACCTAAGCGAGCTTCTTGTTATTGGCGCTACTGCAGTGATGAACGTTCCCTTTCAACTCGTCCCGCTTCAGATACTCTTCATCAATCTTTTGAGCGATGTGTTGCCAGCGCTTGCTTTGGCTTTTACAGAAGGTCGGTCTGATATCATGCGATCAAAGCCCCACGGGCTTCAGGACCCCTTAGTTGCATCCCGACACTGGCGTGCGATAGTTGTGTACGGCATTGTGATTGCATCGTGCAGTATGGGCGCTGTTGTATGGGCTGGCACGATGACGCATGATGGAAATAGCGTCCTACAGCAGAACAATGTGTTCTTCTTCACGCTGGTGCTGTCGCAGATGATTCATGTTTTTAACATGGGTGGCCGAAACAGACTTTCGCGAAGTGTACTTCGAAATCGATACGTATGGGCTGCGCTTGGAATGAACGTGGTGCTCATTGCACTAGCCCATGCATTCGTGTTTACACGTGAGGTGCTTTCAATTCAGACCATCGGATTTCGAGAGTGGCTTGTGGTGATAGCTTTTTCATTGCTGTCGTTCATCGTTAACTACCTAGCTAAGAGGGTGTTAGCACGAATCAAGACAGCACCGTAAAGGCAACCATAGCTTGACAGTGCATTGTCAAAGCGTCGACTTACACGATGTGCGAAGAGTTGAGGTTATAGACCCTGCGCCTTGCTTGCTTATCATGATGATGCCTTTGTAGGGGACTCTGCGGACGATTTCACCTGCGGTGAAAATCAACTGCCCCAGTATCGACATTATACATACCGCCTACAACGGTAATGTCACCCGCTTCATTCATGGCATTGAGGATCGGACTGCGCTCGAGTATATGCTCGAGGGTGAGCTTAACATTCAGGTGGGCTACGTTCTCTACAAACGCAGCATTGCTGGAGTTGCGTTCTGACGTTGTTGTACGCTCGGCATCCACTGCTGGCTTTAACTTCTGCAACAATGCGGTGAGGTTGCCCATTTTTACATCGTCGCAAGCGCCTTTCACTGCTCCGCACTTTGAGTGTCCGAGCACGACGATAGCCTTAGCACCAGCAACTTTACAGGCAAATTCCATGCTGCCGAGAATGTCCTCGTTCAAGATGTTGCCCGCAATGCGAATACTGAACACATCGCCTAGCCCCTGATCAAAGATCAGTTCGGCAGATGTGCGAGAGTCGATGCAACTCAGCACTGCCGCAAAAGGATGTTGTCCGTCCGCCGTTTCGTTCACTTGTTGTAGCAAGTTGCGGTTAGTCTTCAGATTGTTAACAAACCGTTCATTGCCTTTTCTTAGGATGTCTATTGCCATATCCGGTGTTAAAGCATCCTGCACTTCTTTGGTTAGCGTCTTCATAATGTTTCCGTATGTAGGGGTGGTGGTGTGCTCAGTGGTTCGGCATCGTTTAGCCATCGGCCTTTGAGGTGCACTCTAATATCCATTGTTGTGGCATGCACCAGAAAGTTTTGAATGATTTCCAGGACATCGAAGTGAATGAATTTTGATTTGCTAGAATCAATGATCACTCGTGAATGCGCGGGGATACTGTTGAGCATCTGTAGAATGCTGCCCTTGTTAAGAAACGTAACTTCTTCTGACAACACGATTAAATGCTCGTGGTCTTTCAGCTCTTCATCCTTGATGCGGTGAAACGCATTCTTGACGTTGTTCCGTAGGATAAAGAACACAGCCACTGCCATACCGATCCCAATCCCCTTAAGAAGGTCGGTGAACAAGATTCCGACGATTGTTGCGATGAATGGTATGAACTGCTCCCAGCCTTGCTTGTACACTTGCTTAAACAGTAGAGGTTTTGCGAGTTTGTACCCAACAACAAACAGAATGGCTGCAAGTGTGGCAAGTGGTATCAAATTCAGCAAACCGGGTATAGCAATGGCGCAGACGAGCAGAAGAAGACCGTGCATGATAGCAGACAGTTTAGATCGGGCTCCGAATGTGATGTTTGCGCTACTTCGAACGATTACCTGCGTCAGCGGAAGTCCACCAATAAGTCCGGATACAATGTTGCCAATTCCCTGCGCCTTTAACTCGCGGTTTGTTGGAGTTACTCTTTTGAAGGGATCGAGCTTGTCTGTTGCTTCTACGCAAAGCAGTGTTTCCAGGCTTGCGACAATGGCCAGGACAAATGCAATTACGTAAACGTCGGGGTTGTTGAAGTGTGAAAAGTCGGGCGTCGTAAACTGACCGAAAAACTGACCGATGGTTGTTGCCACTGGTATCTGCACCATCTGCGTGTCTCTTAGCTGGAAAGGCAGCACACCCTGCTGATAGAGATACGAAAACAGTATGCCTGCCAAGACGGTTACTAGCGGACCGTTAATCATCCCAAAAATTCTGTGCTTTTTCATCAGCACATGTTCCCAGACAATCAGAAGCACAACAGATACAACTGCAATAAGCACTGCGCCTGGTGTGATAAACGAAAGCATGTTCAGTAGCTGCGAGATGGTGTTTTGTCCATCTGCAAGCATGAACGATGTACTGCCCTCGTAATCGGCATCGTAACCAAAAGCGTGTGGTATTTGCTTGAGGATGATGAGTAAGCCGATGCCCGCTAACATGCCTTTAATCACGGATGACGGGAAGTAATACGCTACTGTGCCTAGCTTTAGATAGCCCGCAGCCAACTGTATAATACCTGCCAACACAACAGAAAGTAAGAAGGCCTCCCAGGAGCCACCGAGCGTCGCAATAGCACCCAGCACAATGACGGCAAGTCCCGCTGCAGGTCCGGATACTCCCAACGGAGAACCACTGGCGAAGCCCACGACTATGCCGCCTACGATACCCGCAATAATGCCAGCGAACAGCGGCGCACCCGAAGCAAGGGCAATGCCCAGGCACAAGGGTACTGCCACGAAGAATACAACTATGCTCGCAGGCAAGTCGTGTTTAATGTCTTTAAATAGTTGCTGCATGTATCTCAGTACTGTCAGTAGGCATTTAGCAATAAGTGCAAATTACTGCGGCGGGATGCAGAAGCAAAACATATATATTGCATGAATATGATCTAATAAAGAGATGAAATGCAGCAACTCAACTATCATCACCTGTACTATTTCTGGAACGTCGCTAAAGAGGGCAGCTTCACCCGAGCAGCGGAAAAACTTCTTGTCGCGCAATCGGCGGTCAGCTTACAGGTGAGTCAGCTCGAAGAGTATCTGGGGAAGAAACTCATTGATCGGACGACGTCGAAGAAGCTGTCGCTGACAGAGGACGGACACATCGCATTTGGTCGTGCCGAAGAGATATTCCGACAAGGTCGTGAGCTTGTTAATAATCTAAAGGGAGGCACACCAAACACAACCCTACGTCTGGGCTCCTTGGGTAGTCTATCAAAAAACTTACAAATGGCTGTATTGAAGCCAGTTATCCAGGATTCGAATTACGAACTAAATATTGAGGTGGGCGATCCGAAAACGTTGCTCACACGTCTCATGGGTTTCCACCTTGACGCAATTCTGTGCGACGTGCCGTACCCACATTCCGAAGATGAGCCCCTTATCCAACGAAAGATTGCTAAAGAACCAATGTGCTTCGTTGCTCGGTATCGTAATGCATCACGGCTGCCTCTTGCTACGAGATTAGAGAAGCATGGCGTGTATCTACCCGCGAAGAGCAATCCGATAACAACAGAAATAGAGGCGTTCTTACAAACGCATCGCAGCCGACCGAAGGTTCATGGATACATAGACGACATCGCGCTACTGAGACTACTTGCGCTAGAAACAGATGCGATCGTTGCCATCCCGAAAGTCGGAGCTAGTCGAGACCTGGCATCTGGGACTCTTGTCGTTGTTCATGAATTCGAGTCGCTCTATCAGAGGTCCTACGTTGTTGTTAGGCGAGATGGGGCACGTTCGCAGCACATTCTGAGCGTGCTCAATCCTGCGTGGTAGACATTATTATGCTCAGAAGTTCAAGACCTGTCCGTAGGTCGGCATCAGCGGCGTTATGCCGAAGCGCGAGTGAATCGTACTCGCAAGTACTGTTCGTGCATCATCTTCGCCGTGTGTGAGAATGATGTGCGGATTGGTTGCCATCATTCCATCGACCCATCCAATAAGGTCGCTCTGTCCGGCATGAGCACTCATACCACCTAGTGTATGCACGACCGCGTTCACCGTACGACGCTCACCCATGATGAACACCTCCGAGGCGCCGTCTACCAATCGGCGTCCGAGCGATCCGTGCGATTGAAAGCCGACAAACAGAATGTCCGCAGTCGGATCATCGATGTTGTTGCGCAAGTGATGAAGAATGCGTCCACCGTTGGCCATGCCTGAGCCGGCGATAACCATGTACGGACCGGGCATGGTGGCCAGGGTCTTCGATTCGTCGGATGTCTCGAGGTAGCTTACGTTCGCAAGTCGGAGAGGAGCACGCCCTTCAACTTCGAGTGCCGCACTCTCTTCATCGTATAGAACCGAGAACGTGTTGTACATATCCGTTGCTTTAATTGCCATCGGACTGTCTATGTATATCGGAATCTCGGGTACTCTTCCTTCACGCAGCAACATTGCATAAAAGTATATTATCTGTTGAGTGCGTCCGATAGCAAACGATGGCACAAAAATCCTTCGTCCCAAGCGCACAGCGTCTGTAATCAACTGTGCGAATTCTTCAAGGGTCGCATCAAGGGGCTTGTGGTCGCGGTCGCCGTACGTAGACTCAAGCACAACGATGTTTGCTTGAGCAGGAGGATCGGGATCTTTTAGGTAGGGGAACCGCAACGGACCTATATCGCCTGAGAACACAACTGTCCTCTCGACTCCATCTGAAGTAACACGCATTTCGAGACTCGCGGACCCAAGCATGTGTCCTGCTTCACGAAACAGAGCAGTAATGCCGTTGGCGATAGGTGTGGTAACACCATACTCGACGGTATTGAACAACGCAAGTGTGCTCTCAACATCCGCACTGGTGTACAACGGCAAATCGGTACGCGCGACGGTGCGCCCAAGGCGTTTGGCTTTGCGCTCGTGGCGTTTGTAATCGTGCTCTTGCATAACAGCGGAGTCTTTCAGAATCAGCTCCGCCATACTTTTCGAAGCCGTGGTGCTGAAGATCGGACCTGCATAACCCTGCATTGCAAGCAGTGGTAACCGACCTGAGTGGTCGAGGTGCGCATGGGTCAACAGCACGGCGTCGGGCAGACGCCTATGAATCGGTCCGGGCACAACATTGCGAGCATCGTCATCCTTGTCGCCCTGAAACATGCCGAAGTCTATAAGCACCGACGCTAACTCGGTCTCAAGGAGGTACGAAGAACCCGTTACTTCTCCAGCTGCCCCAAACGGTGTAATTGTAAGCATGTACGAAGGTACGGAGACACACCTCGTACAGTAAGATGTCGTCCGGCACCTATTTCAGCACTGGACAGCTGAAATCTTTTCAAAACAAAATAAGTTTGCACCAATCCTCCGAAATAGGGTAGCTTTGTATTAAGACAAGATGGTCTTAAATAAGAAGGCAGCACAGTGGTCCTCAGCAAGTCATGCATATACGGAATACAGGCTACGATTTACATCGCGGCCCAGAACGGCAACGATTATGTCGCCATTAACCGCATTGCTGAACAGTTGAACATTTCTTTCCACTTCCTGACGAAGGTCCTACAGCAGTTTACTGAGGCGGGAATTCTGCTTTCGTATCGCGGACCAAAGGGCGGCGTGGCGCTTGCAAGGCCGTCTGCGCATATTTCACTGTATGACATGATCTGTGCAATCGACGGTGAGGAGCTGTTTACCCAGTGTATGCTGGGTCTGCCCGGATGTGGACATGCCGAACCTTGTCCGGCACATGACCAATGGACAGAAGTAAGGGCGAAGTTCACGCAGATTGCAAAGAAGACAACCCTTGCAATGCTCGCCACCAAGGCGAATAGTCTGAACGTCCGCCTTGCGAACCTTGCGTCGAAGTAATCTGAATTTCGTTTTTTTTTGACTATAAAAGATAATGGACTCCGAAAACTGAAATGAAGGACGTTTTACATCCGTTCGAATTAAGTCCGACCGACACAAAAGCTTCGTGTTGTGCAGAACGCAGCACCGTCTATGAGATTCTAGATGAGCCGCGCACAGCGGCAAAGTTTGTTGAAGAACGCGATGCCACACATGTTAGCTGCACGTTCACAGTTCCTGTCATTCACTGTGCATCGTGTGTATGGACGCTCGAACGACTGCCGCAGGTGGCAGAGGGCATACACTCTTCAGTTGTTGACCTAACGCGCAAGACTGTTCGCATAGCGTACAACCCAAAGAAAACTTCTGTTCGTCAGCTTGCTGAGTTACTTACATCACTCAATTTTCCGCCGCTGCTTGAAGGCAAACAAGAGTCGACCCCGCATGTTAGTCGAACGACACTACAACGACTGGGTGTCGCAGGCTTTTCTGCAGCCAACATCATGTTGTTCAGTATTGCGGCGTATCTGGCGGGTCCAGCCGGGCTTCCCCCTTCTCTCGACACGGCATTCCGCATCATCAGTATCATACTCGCGATCCCTGTCGTTCTCTTTTCTGCCGCACCCTGGTGGAAGTCGGCATTAGGCAGCCTTAGACATCGGACGATTAATCTAGATGTTCCTGTGGCACTTGGCATTGCTGCAATCTTTACCCGAAGTATTGTAGACATCGTTACTAACCACGGTTTTGGTTATCTCGACTCGTTTACGGGCCTCGTATTCTTTCTGTTAATCGGACGACTCGTGCAAGAGAAGGCGTTCCAAGCCATTTCGTTCGATCGCACAGTGCGTTCGTTCTTTCCACTTGGTGTACGCGTAGTTCGCAAGGACGTTAATGCTCTTGTGCCAATCGAGAGCATTGCGGTTGGCGATGTGCTTGACCTTCGCAACGGTGAAGTGTTGCCTTGTGATGCAACCCTCGTCAGCCCTACATCACAGATGGACTATTCGTTTGTGACAGGTGAGCATAAACCGCACGCTTGTGTAAAGGGTGAGGTGTTAATGGCCGGTGGAAAAGTAATCGGAACATCGATGCGATGCTTGGTAATAAGCGATGTCTCGCACGGACACCTAGCCAGCTTGTGGGAACGTAATTCTGCACCGCGTCCGAGAACGCAACTCATCGACGTCTCTAGTCGGTTTGGTGCTGTGTTTACGCTGGTTACTGTGCTTATAGCACTAACTGCATTTGCTGTTTGGCTGCCTGATATGGCAATGGCCTCCAACGTTCTCATCGCAGTGCTCATCATTGCATGTCCGTGCGCTATGACGCTTGCCGCACCAATTGCATTAGGTACTGCAATGGGACTTCTCGGACGCAAGGGCATCATGATACGTAACACGGGCACGTTACTCGAACTAGAGCGCGCAACCCACATTGTGTTTGACAAAACAGGCACACTTACGACACTGCATTACGAAGCCACGTATGTTGGCATCGCACTATCATCTGATGAGCAAGACGCAGTTGCTGCAATTGTTTCTGAAAGCACACATCCAGTAAGCAAAGCCCTTGCGGTTACATTCGGCATATCGACTCTTCAGGCACAAAACGTTCAAGAAATTCCTGGGCAGGGGATCCACGGCACAGTCGACAAACATTCTATTGCAGTAGGCTCTGAACCGTGGGTTTTACAGTGGTATGGTCAGAGTGCAGCAGCACACACATTGTCCAACAGGACGCTCATTGCAATCGACGGACACATCAAGGGCGAGGTTGTTGTTGGAAGCTCATTACGTAAGGGTGTACCCGAAATGATCTGCGATGTACGAGAACGTCTCGGCACATCAATGGTTTCTGGCGATGGTACATCAGACCGCAGTTTACTAGAACCGTTCTTTGCCGAAAAAGAAATGCATTTTGGCATGCTGCCCGCAGAAAAGGTAAAAAAGATTACAGAGTTGCAGGCAAGGGGCGAAAGGGTCTTGATGGTTGGCGATGGTCTAAACGACGCTGCTGCGATGAACACAGCAAATGTTGCCATTGCCGTATCGAACGATACATCGACAATCGTTCCAGCGTGTGATGTAATTCTACCTGGCACTATGATGTCGTCGATCCCCACTCTACTTCGTTATGCACGCACAATACGTGGTGTGATCATTGCAACGTTTGCAGTATCGCTGGTCTACAATGCCATCGGCATTACGCTCGCTGTTACTGGCGCACTGTCGCCACTAGCCGTGGCGATCCTTATGCCAATCAGTTCGCTTACGGTAATCGGACTCGCCGTGGCTGGTGCTCATCTGGCAGTAAGGAGAGAACAATGGAAGTAATCATCGTACTGGTTGTGAGCAGCCTGCTCGTTAGTTCGGGCTTCCTTGTTGCATTCCTATGGGCCACACGCACAGGACAATACGACGATACACTAACGCCTCCGTTACGGATGCTGCTCGACGATGCCCCTTTCGACCCCTTAGCAATCAAAGCGAAATCGGCGATATCACGAAATCCAAAACCAGACAGTGGAACAGATCTATGGAGCTGACCAAACCATTAACGCCAGAACCCAATGCCCCCGGTAGCGGCGAAACAGTTGTATACGACAACACGATTGTAAAATTCTTTGCAATAGCCACTGCAGCCTGGGGAGTTGTAGGATTTCTGATTGGCATCATCATTTCTGTGAAGCTGTGGGCTCCAGACTTCCTGGCGTTTGTTCCGGAGCTGTCGTACGGACGGCTACGTCCGTTACATACGAATGCGGTAATCTTTGCGTTCGCTGGTAATGCAATCTTCCTGGGCGTGTATTACTCGCTACAGCGGCTATGTAAAGCGCGCATGTTTAGTGACGTATTAAGCAAACTCCACTTCTGGGGTTGGCAATTCATTATCGTGCTGGCAGCCGTTACACTACCACTTGGCTTTACGTCGAGCAAGGAGTATGCAGAGCTGGAATGGCCTATAGACATTCTCATTGCAATTGTGTGGGTAATCTTTGGCTGGAATATGATGGGCACTATTATGAAGCGCAGAGAGCGCCACATGTACGTTGCCATCTGGTTCTACATCGCCACGTTTTTAACGGTCGCTGTACTGCACATTGTGAACTCTCTGGCATTGCCTGTATCGCTTTTAAAGAGTTACTCGGCCTATGCAGGAGTACAGGATGCGCTTGTGCAGTGGTGGTACGGACACAATGCAGTTGCGTTCTTTCTTACGACGCCCTTCCTCGGCATCATGTATTACTTCATTCCGAAGGCTTCTGGACGTCCGATCTTTTCCTACAGACTTTCAATCGTCCACTTCTGGTCGCTCATCTTCCTATACATCTGGGCTGGTCCGCACCACCTACTCTACACAGCGCTTCCAGACTGGGCGCAGTCGTTAGGTACTGCCTTCAGTATCATGCTCTTGTTCCCATCGTGGGGCGGTATGCTCAATGGGTTGCTTACGCTGCGAGGTGCATGGGACAAGGTGCGCACCGATCCTGTTTTGAAGTTCATGGTCGTTGGTGTTACAGCCTACGGCATGGCAACGTTCGAAGGTCCCATGCTCTCCATCAAGAGTGTGAACGCAATCGCACATTACACCGATTACATCGTTGGGCATGTGCACATGGCAGCACTCGCGTGGAATGGTGGATTGACCTTCGCAATGCTGTACTACATTGTTCCGCGCATGTGGCGTACACAGTTGTTCTCGGTACGTCTGGCTAACTGGCACTTCTGGGCAATGACACTTGGCATTGTATTCTACGCAGTGCCCATGTATTTCGGTGGTATCACGCAGTCGCTCATGTGGAAAGAATTTAATGTCGACGGTTCGCTAACACATCCGAATTTTCTTGAGACGGTGCTGCGGTTAATACCGATGTACGTCCTTCGATCGATAGGCGGTCACCTCTTTACTATCGGTGCTCTGATTGGCATCGTGAACTTGTACCGAACTGCACGTCAAGGCAAGTTTCTTGCCAACGAAGAAGTAGCGGTACCAGCCCGTATTGTTACTCCTGCGAAGGATGGCTACTGGCACCGAATGCTCGAAGGAAAACCAATTCGATTTGCCATTGTTACACTTGTCGTAGTGCTTGTTGGCGGCATCGTCGAGTTCGTACCTACGGCACTTGTGCAGAGCAACGTACCAACGATAGCATCGGTTCTGCCATACACACCGCTTGAGCTCGAGGGACGCGATCTGTACATCCGTGAAGGATGTGTTGGATGCCACTCCCAAATGGTACGTCCGTTCAGATCTGAAACCGAGCGCTACGGACAGTATTCGCACGCGGGAGAGTTCGTCTATGACCGGCCATTCCTGTGGGGATCGAAACGAACGGGTCCAGACCTTCATCGCGTTGGCAGAAAGTACGTCGATGCGTGGCACTTCAACCACATGAAGGAGCCGACATCTACATCGCCACGCTCGCTCATGCCAGCCTATACATGGTTGTATGAACGTCAGCTCGACATATCACACACCGAAGGCAAGATCATTACGCTGCGTAAGCTTGGTGTGCCATACCCCGAGGGATTTGAAACGAAAGCCGTTGCCGATCTTAAACAACAAGCATCGCGTATTGCAGACGGACTGCAAGATGCAGGACTTAAAGATGCGAGAGCCGACAAGGAGATCATTGCCATCATTGCATATCTGCAACGCCTTGGCACCGATATCAAAGCACTAAAACAAACAACGCCTGGAGCAAAGCAATGATCAGAAACGTTCTCGAAGGAATTCCTGGCATTGAGTTATATCCGATTATTGCTCTCCTCCTTTTTGTGTCCTTCTTTACAATCCTGCTCGTATGGTTTGCGCGTGCCGACAAAGCTCGCCTTGCGACCCTTGCTCGTTTGCCCCTTGACGATGATCAGAATTCAACCAATACATCCCTTTAAGGAATCGGGATTATGTCGCAAAACGAAAACGAACTACTCGACCACGATGCCGATGGCATCAAAGAATACGACAATGCCTTGCCGCGATGGTGGCTGTACGGATTTTACGGTACCATCGTAATGGCTGTACTGTACATGATTAACTGGCATGTTCTAACCGAGCCCGTCATCGGTGCAAAAGACCAGTATGTAGAATACAATCAGGAACTCGAGCACTGGAAGTTGGCAGCAGGCAAAGCGCCGCGTAAGAATCTAGACAACCTTGTTGTTCTGGAGGATGCTCCGTCACTGCTGCGAGGCAAGGAAATATTCGAAGGCACCGACAATCTATGTGCGACGTGCCATCGAACAGATCTGGGAGGGCAGGTTGGACCGAATCTAACTGATGATTATTGGTTACATGGATGTTCGATAAAGAACATTATAACAAGTATTACAACTGGGTATCCTGCAGAGGGCATGCTTCCGTACGGCTCTACAAATAAAATTTCGGATGATGATCTACTCAAGGTCGCGTCGTACATCATTTCGAGGCGAGGATCGAATCCTGTCGATCCCAAGCCTGTTATCCCAGAGCGTGACGTTCAATGTTCATCCAATCCCGAAGCGCCCCTTTAATGCGCCGACTCCTGCTAAACCCAAGTACTCGCTATAAGGTATAATGTCCGTTATCTACGAAATCGAAGATCACGAACGCTTCAGAGCGCAGCTTGCTAGTGTGGAGCAAGATGGACGTCGCAAGTGGATCTATGCACGGCAACCTTCTGGGCGTCTATACAAATGGCGAACAGTGGTGGCTGTTATCCTAATGGTCTTCTTTGTTGTGTCGCCATTCGTCTATGTACATGGACATCAGTTCATGCTCTTGAATTTGCTTGAGAGAAAGTTTGTGCTGTTTGGCATGCCTTTCTGGCCGCAAGACATGTGGTTGCTTGTGCTTGTGTTGCTTCTTTGTATTGTTTCGATCATTCTATTGACTGCAACGGTTGGTCGTATATGGTGTGGATGGATGTGTCCGCAAACCATCTTTCTCGAGATGGTCTTTCGTCGTCTCGAATGGTTTATCGAAGGTCCTCCCGCGGCTCAGGTACTGCGGCGAAGCAAGGGATGGACACGCGACCGTGTCATGCGTGGCATTGCCAAGCATAGCCTCTTCGCAATCATCGCATTCGGCATTGCCAACGTCTTCCTTTCGTATCTCATTTCCAGTAAGACCCTTTTGCAGTACGTCGCAGATGGTCCGTTTGCACATCTAAGTATCATCATTCCTCTCGTACTGTTCAGCTTCGTCTTCTACGCGGTGTTTGCTCGGTTTCGTGAGCAGGCGTGTGTAATAGTGTGTCCGTACGGACGCTACATGTCATCCCTCGTAGACGACAAAACGCTCACCGTTACATACGATACGGTAAGGGGCGAACAAAGGGGCAAGGGTCGCAACCGCGAAGGCCTTGGCGACTGCGTGGACTGTCACCAGTGCGTTACGGTCTGCCCAACAGGCATTGACATACGCAATGGCATACAACTCGAGTGTGTGCAGTGTACGGCATGTATCGACGCATGTAACGACGTAATGCGCAAGACCAAGCAACCCGAAGGACTTATCCGCTACACCAGCGGCGAAGCCGTTCGTGAGAATCGGCATACGTGGTTAACCGGGCGTATTGTAGCATACACTGCGATATGGCTTGTACTGGTTGGAGTTGTGGCATACATGTTCGCAATTCGCACACCATTTGACGTTGCTGTACTTCGCTTCGAAGGCACGACGTGGCTACGCACATCTAATGGCATAGCGAACATCTACCGACTTGAGATTACAAATCGCACATCAGTCGGTGGTGTACTCACCATCCGCACAGTTCAGCCTGACAAGGCTACGGTGACCTTCATTGGCATGGATGAGAATATTGGAGCATATCAACAGAGCAACGGACGTTTCATTGTCACGATTCCCGACGAAGTAACGCGCAGCACGGTAAACATTGAGCTGCTCGTAAACGGTGTTGTGCAGCGAGTAGAAGAACTGCCATTCTTAACACCACCTGCAAGGACAACAAAGTGAGAATGTCATGGGGCACAGGATTAGCCATCGTCTACATATCATTTGCTGCTGCAACGATCGGCTTCGTTGTGTTTGCTACGACACAGCACATCGACCTAGTACGTCCAGACTACTACGAAGAGTCATTAGCACGCAATGAGCGCTCAGTTGCAGAACAACAAGCGAATGCCCTTGGCAATAGTGTCACGATTGCAACTGAAGCGGGAGCAATCTTCATACATGTGCCACAGAACGTTGTGCATGTAAAAGGCTCAGTTCAACTTTATCGAGTGGCTGAGTCGAAGGAAGACGTCACCGTACCACTCGCACTTGATAGCACAGGCACCATGCGCATAGACATGAGCAAAAGGTCGTATGGCAGGTGGGACGTAACGGTTGCGTGGAACGATGGCAAAGACTATCGGTACACACGTCACGTCTTCGTAGAAAAACCCTAAACACACTTCTCAAATCACAAGACATTCAATTTTATACCAGGAACTTCATTATGAAAACAATCTCTCTCTTAACCCTCGTAGTTGTCAGCATTCTTGCTACAACGACATTAGCGGCACTCGACAAACCAGCTGCCATGAAGAGGGGCGCAATCGTCTATAAAGAATACTGTCAGACTTGTCACCAAGCTACTGGATTGGGTCTGGGTGTAGTATTCCCACCGGTGGCCAAGAGCGACTACCTTAAAACAACACCTGTCGCGACAATCATCAAGGAAGTGGTAAACGGCAAGAGCGGCAAGGTGAAGGTGAACGGCAAGGAATACAACGGTGTGATGGCTCCGATGCCTGCGAAGTACTCTGCAGAGGATGTTGCATCGGTTCTAACCTATGTGTACAGCTCATTTGGTAATACTGGTGGTGTTGTAACAGCAGCAGATGTGCGCAAGGCGGTGCCGAAGCGCAAGTAGTGAATGCGGCTACGTTGAACATCGTGGCATCAGAGATTCTTCTAATAGACATAGCGGAAATCATCTGCAATACACTTAGTGTAGACTAGAACGTAAAGTGTTCACCGTAAGAGGGGAGTGAGGGGCTGGCGTTGTATCGTGTAAAGATTAGCGAGGCGAGTGCCGTTCTGGCTTTGTCTTCGCCATGTGTGAGAATAATGCGTGGCTTGTCGCTCATCATCGTGCCAAGCCACGCCATTAGGTCGCGTTGTCCAGCATGTGCACTTAGGCCGCCTAGCGTATGTATCCGAGCACGAACTTGACGTCGCTCACCCATGATGTATACTTCGGGCACACCGTCAACTAGTTTACGGCCTAACGATCCGTGCGCTTGATACCCTACGATGAGGATGTCGACATCCAGATCATCGATTGAACTACGCAGGTGGTGCAGGATACGACCACCGTTGCACATTCCCGAGCCAGCGATAACCATGAATGGTCCTGATTTGCCATTCAGCGTCATCGATTCAGCTGCTGTCTCTAGAAAGCTAACGTTCTTCAATCGCAGTGGGGACAGGCCGCTGTGCTCCAACTCGGAGCTTTCCTGGTCGTAGAGGGTTTCAAATTCGTTGTAGATGCGTGTGGCCTTGATAGCCATCGGACTATCAATGTAGATTGGAAGGTCTGGAACGCGTCCGGCGCGCTGCAGCAGGCTATAGTAGTATAGGATTTGTTGCGTGCGTCCGATTGCAAATGACGGGACTAATATTCTTCGATTCATGCGTACGGCGTCGTTCAGTATTTGCGCAAACTCTACTAACGTTTCTTCTTCATTTCTATGATCACGATCTCCATACGTAGACTCCATGATAACAATGTCTGCACGACTCGGTGGATCGGGATCCTTAAGAAACGGCAAATGCTGCGGTCCGACATCGCCAGAGAAGACAACAGTGCGCACAACACCATCCGATGTAACGTGAAGCTCTATGCTGGCAGACCCAAGCATGTGTCCGGCTTCTCGGAACGTTGCAGTAATACCAGTGGCAACCTGTATGGGTTGACGATACTCAACAAGTTTAAATAGTGTCAAGATCGCATCGACATCTTCGCTCTGGTACAGAGGAGTATCCGTCCGGGAAACTTTGCGCCCGTGTCTTAACGCCCTCTTTTGTCGCCGTTCAAAATCTTGCTCTTGAATATGCGCAGAGTCTTTGAGTACGAGTTCAGCCATTGCTTTCGATGCAGGTGTACTGAAAATCGGTCCCTTGTACCCCTCTCTTGCCAACAGCGGCAATCTTCCGCAGTGATCGAGGTGTGCATGTGTTAGGAGCACGGCATCTGGCAATGTGCGGTGAATGCGTCCCGGCACTACATTCCTTGCATCATCATCCTTATCACCTTGAAACAAACCAAAGTCAATCAAAACACGAGCATCGGCTGTTTCCAGGAGATATGCAGAGCCAGTAACTTCTCCTGCTGCACCATACGGCGTAATTGTAAGCATCTGCGAAGGTACGGACACCCCTGGCCATCCAGGTGGGGTACGATGTAAACGGCACCTTTTGACCAGCAATACCAGTTTTTCCAAAGAATAATTTGAAAGGGGCTTGCATAGGAATGCAAATGGGACTAAGTTTGCGATAGGAGAGTCCCATATCTCCTAATCATTCTACCATCAGTACTTCGAACGATGCTCTCCAAATCCTCTACCTATGCCATTCAAGCATGCGCCTATCTGGCGTCAAAAGGTCCGGATGCAGCGTTCACGCCCATCTCAGAGGTCGCCGAGACCCTTTCGATCCCTTACCATTTCTTGAAAAAGATTCTTGCAGAGCTTACACAAAAGGGCCTCTTGCATTCACAACGAAGCGCAAAAGGTGGGGTCGGGCTAAATCGTGACGCTCGGAATATCTCCCTGCTAGATATCATCGTCGCTCTCGACGGATCTTCACTCTTCACAGATTGTCTGCTTGGCTTGCCTGGCTGTGGTGCCCGGAAGCCCTGTCCGCTTCATACTGCATGGGCTACAGAGCGGATACGCCTTCAACTCATGTTTTCTTCCACAACACTTGCCGACGTTGCAAAGCGCATTAAAACCAAGGGTTTCAGACTCTCCTAAAGATTTTTAGGGTGGTTGGCTCTTCGATCGGTTAAACACAATGTGTCAATGTGACTCGTGACTCCCTTATCCCTATGATTGCAACAACATCCTCACTTTCTGATATCCTTCGCGATGCACCAGCTTCGGTGGGAGTCTTTCATCACTATGGCCTTGACTACTGCTGTGGCGGAAAAGCATCGCTTGAACATGCATGCGGCGAAAAAGGACTCGATACGCAGAAGGTTCTGAGCGAAATAATGGCCAAGGCGGACGAAGACGGCCCAGGTACGAATCTGCACCTTGACTTGTGGGACACCGACTTCCTAAGTCAGTACATCATCGAAAATCATCACCGCTACTTACGCAATGTACTTCCACTCGCTTGTGCACAAATGTCGAAGGTCGCCACCAAACATGGCGAGAAGTTCTCCGACTCGAGTGCAATTCTTCAGCTCATCGAAGAATTACAGGCAACGCTGATTATTCACCTCGACGAAGAAGAAGAGGGTCTCTTTGCTACTTTTGCAGGCGCGTCGGATTTGCAGAAAATGAACGTGATCATAGATCATCATGTGAAGGATCATGAGGAGGTGGGACAAAAACTACAACGACTCCGCGCTATCACGAACGACTTTACACCGCCTTCTGGTGCGTGTACTACACATCGCGCAGCGTACGACACGATGCGCAGGATCTACGAAGACACGATGCAGCATGTGTACCTCGAGAATTCTGTGCTCTTCCCTAAAATGATTTCTGACGCAACGATATCTGCAGCATCACACACAAGTACAGCATCACATGCAGGTGCGGCGTGCACAATCCCACTTCAGTAACTGAACCATTCATTCTCTCTCGGAAAACATCATGAAAGTCTATTCCTTACGTGTGCTTGTTGTTTTGATGAGCCTGTTCATAGGTGCAGGATTAGTTGGCGCTTGTACTCAGCATGAAGACGAGTCGGATGAGGAGACCCCTTCGTTCGCTGAAGCCCAAAAACCTAAAGCTGTTTACGGGAAAATTCAAAAGGTCAACATTGGTGCGACCATCGACGCTGACATGGCTCACGAGGGCAAAGAGATTTTTGAAGTAAAGTGTATGGCCTGTCACAAGTACGACGAACGTTATGTGGGACCTGCGCTTGGGAAAGTTCTCGAACGCAGAACTCCCGAGTATGTGATGAATATGATTCTTGATACAGAAACGATGATTGAGAATGACGACACGGCTAAATGTCTTATGCAGGAATACCTCATGCGAATGCCAAACCAAGATGTCAATGAAAAAAACGCAAGGGAAATTCTCGAACACTTGCGTGACCATGCGTCAAAATCGAAATGAAAAACACAATCCTCAGTCAATCTGCCCAAGATCTAACTACTCAAGATCTAACTACTCAAGCGCTAACACTACAAGGAACACAGATCATGAAACGGGAACGCATCTGGATGCAATTCGTCCTTTCGATTCTTGCAATTTTTACTATAGCAGCTTGCTCAAACGATGGCTCTAACAAAGGTGTTGGGGTTGCTACCGACGCTGCTCAAAGAGTCTACGTCGCGCCCGGTGAGAAGGATGAGTTTTACAATTTCGTTTCGGGTGGATTCAGCGGACAACTCGCTGTGTACGGTATTCCGAGCGGACGTCTATTTCGTGTTATCCCTGTCTTTTCTGTAGACCCTGAAAAGGGATACGGCTTTACTGAAGAGACCAAGCCTATGCTAAATACATCGCATGGTTTTGTGCCTTGGGACGATGCGCACCATACAGACTTATCGCAGACAGGTGGCGTAGCCGATGGTAAGTGGTTATTCATCAACGGCAACAATACACCACGCATTGCACGCATTGATCTCACGGACTTCCGTACAAAAGAGATTATTGAAATACCAAACAGTGCGGGCAATCACTCTTCACCGTTCTCAACAGAAAATTCAGAATATGTTGTAGCCGGTACCCGTTTCACTGTGCCAATTCCGAACGCAGACATCCCCATCTCGGAGTACGCAGAGAAGTTCAAAGGGGCTTTGTCATTCGTTAAAGTAGATAAGACAACAGGCAGAATGGAAATAGCATTTCAGCTTATAGTGCCAGGCTTTGACTACGATCTTGCCCGTGCAGGCAAAGGTCCATCACACGACTGGATGTTTATGACCTGCTACAACACAGAACGTGCAAGCACAATGAAGGAAATCAACGCGTCGCAGAACGACAAAGACTTCATCCTCGCCATCAACTGGAAGAAGTGTGAAGAGCTTGCTGCGCAAGGCAAAGGCACGATTGCGAATGTGGAATATGCGCACAACGTATACAACGATGAAACACACACTGCGACATCAACGATCAAAAAATCGGTGCGTGTGCTTACATCCGACGACATTAAAGAGGCGTTGTATTACATACCTACGCCAAAGTCGCCACACGGCTGCGATGTAGACCCAACGGGTGAACTGATCGTTGGTGGTGGTAAGCTGGCAACAGTGATACCTGTTATGTCATACTCCAAAATGCTAAAGGCTATCGCCAGTGGAAAGTCTGATAAAATCATCGACGGTATCCGGGTGCTTCCATACAAAGACTGTCTAGCAGGTGAAGTGCAGCGTCCGGGTCTCGGACCTCTCCACACTGAGTTCGACGGCAAAGGCTTCGCATACACTTCGATGTTTGTGTCTTCTGAAATTGTGAAGTGGTCGCTCAAAGATTTTAAGGTCGTTGACCGCATCCCAACGTATTACTCAATCGGTCACCTTAGTATTCCCGGAGGCAACTCTACAAAGCCTTGGGGCAAGTATGTGATTGCATACAACAAGATGACGAAGGACCGATACCTACCAACGGGTCCAGAACTGACGCAATCCGCACAGCTCTACGACATCTCAGGTGAGAAGATGAAGCTTCTCTTGGACTTCCCAACCATTGGCGAGCCTCACTACGCAGTCGCAATGCCTGCTGCGCTTATCATGAAGCAGTCGCGGAAGATGTATCAGCTTATGGAGAACAAGCACCCATACGTAACGCGCAAAGAAGCTGATACAAAGGTCGTACGCAACGGCAACGACGTGCACGTGTACATGACGTCGATACGCTCGCACCTGTCTCCCGACAACATCGAAGGCATCAGGGTTGGTGATAAAGTATACTGGCACGTTACCAATCTCGAACAGGACTGGGATGTACCGCACGGCTTCGCAGTAATCGGTAATAACAACTCCGAACTTCTCATCATGCCCGGAGAGACTTGTACGTTGCTGTGGGAACCGAAAAAAGCTGGCGTGTTTCCTTTCTACTGCACCGATTTCTGTTCTGCTCTTCACCAGGAAATGCAAGGCTATGCGCGCGTCTCAAACGGTGGCAGTGCTCCGCTAACCTGGAATAAGAAATAACAAAGATTACAATGAAACCTCTTCATCGGATACTGATGGCTGCGGGAGCTTTAGCCCTTCTGGGTCTATTTGCTTTCCCCATGTGGTCGATCTGGCTCGAAGCACCTCAGTATCCGAAGGGAAGTGAGCTTGGCATCTTCATCCACATTAACACCATCGAAGGTTCAAGGCCGAACGACCTCGACAACATCAACAACCTGAATCACTACATCGGTATGAAGCGTATAGAAGCCGATGCGATACCCGAGTTGAAGTACATGCCGATTATCGTGCTTGTGCTTGTTGGACTTGGTCTCGTGGTAGCTGGCATTGGCAAACGATGGCTAATCCTTGTTTGGTTAGGTCTGCTCATTGCTGCCGGAGCACTCGGGATGTATGATTTTTGGTTATGGGAGTACGACTACGGACATAATCTCGATCCGCGTGCAGCCATCAAGATCGAAGGAATGTCATATCAACCTCCACTCTTCGGTTCGGCGCAACTCCTGAATTTTACAGCACACTCGTATCCCGCAATCGGATTCGGCTTTATCGTGCTCGGTTCGGTATTAGCTGCAGCTGCCTGGTGGCTGGGTCGCATACCTACGAAAAGAGTTGAACATCAAAGAATATTGCCATGATAACTGTTTAACACACTCACGAATTCAAAGTGAAAACAAACTCCCACTTTCACAATATCCAAGTGAAAGCGCTGGTCTTTCTTAGCCTCTTCATCGTTGTTGCTTTGAGTAGTTGCTCGAAATCAGAACCACGTCCGATCGAATACGGGAAAGACCAATGTGCACATTGTCGCATGGCTATATCCGACGAAAAGTTTGGCTCTGAAGCCATTATGAATACGGGAAAGATGTTTGTGTTCGATTCGCCTGAATGTATGATTGGGTGGTATGAAGGTGGCACAGTACATAAGGCTGATGTGCAATCGCTGTGGGTAACCGAGTTCATTCATCCCGAAACTTTGATTGACGCGCGCACCGCCACGTATCTGGAAAGCCGCATGATTCGCTCACCCATGGGTTTGAACGTGGCTGCATTCCGCGACAAAGAATCGTGCGAGCGTGCAGAAATCAGTTTCGATGGTTCCGTGCGGACATTCGATGAAGTAGTAGCACTAGCAACAAACTGACTGTGAGAGTCATCATCTCGCAGTTGTTCTCGATCTCGACTATGCTGATCGCATGCTCGATACTGATATTCGCAAGCTTTCCAACGAGCGCACGCACCTACCACGCGCACGTGCATAGCGGCACGACGCTTCGCGAAGCGCTCTCATTAGCGCGAGACGGCGATACTATCCGACTGATGCCTGGTATACACATAGGCAGCATGTTCGAGGTGAAGCACAGCATCACGGTAATCGGACACAAGGATGCCGTTGTAGACGGTCAGTCAAGCGGTGGATCGATTTTCATAGTCACAGCGGACAATGTTGCGTTTCGAAATCTCACAATTCGCAACGTGGCCGTGAGTTATGTCGATGACCATGCGGCAATTAAAATCTTGAAGCGCAAGGGAGCAGACATCGAGGGATGCCGTATTGAAAACGGATTCTTTGCAATCTACCTTAGCAATAGTGCCGACTGTCGCATTGCCAACAACGTCATCATCGGCACGAAGCGCGATGAGACTGCAGCTGGAAATGGTATTCATGCATGGACGTGCCGCAATATCCTCGTCACTGGCAATAGGGTGTACGGACATCGCGATGGCATTTACTTCGAGTTCATGCGTAGGGGAACGGTGCTGAATAACCACAGCGAGACAAACGCCCGGTACGGCCTCCATTTCATGTTCTCTGATTCCTGTTCGTATCGCAACAACATATTCGAAGCGAATGGTGCAGGCGTTGCAGTGATGTACACGAAACACATAGAGATGATTGGCAACACCTTCATCAACAATTGGGGTCCGACGTCCTACGGTCTCCTCCTCAAAGACATTGCCGACGGCTACCTGTCTAACAATCTCTTCGATCACAATAGTGTGGCCATTCATGCAGAGGGCCTAAACCGCATTCTCTTTACGCGCAATCATTTCATCAGGAATGGTTACGGACTTCGCATCCTGGGTGCATGTGAAGACAACACAGTAACAGAAAACATGTTCGACGGAAACACATTCGACGTAACGACACATAGCCGCGAGTCGAGCAACTTCTTCCGTAGAAACTACTGGAGCAGCTACGAAGGCTACGACCTCGATCGCAATGGAATTGGTGATGTGCCTCATCATCCGGTTCGACTTTACTCGCTACTTGTCGAGCAGATGCCGTCTTCCGTTATCCTTATGCACACGGCGTTCATCAACATCCTCGATCTCACAGAACGTGTGGTTCCAACGATTACGCCAGAAGCGTTAGTCGACGCAGAGCCCCTTATGAGACCCCTGCCACTTCGCAAATGATAGAAGTAAACCATCTTACTAAATCATTTAACAAACAAACCGTTCTGCGGGATGTGAGCCTAACGTTTGCCAACGCCACCGTTACCGCAGTCATAGGTCCGAACGGCTCCGGAAAAACCACTCTCATGAAGAGCATCGTCGGCCTGGTGCGTCCAGACAAAGGCACCATAACGCTCGACGGTATCTCAACGCTTGCCGAGCCAACAGTGCGCTTGCGCATCGGATATATGTCGCAAGTCGCGCGATACCCAGAGAACCTGAGTGGCAAAGATCTCGTCAACATGGTTAGGGGGCTGCGTCCGCACACCCACACAGACCTTGCTGAAGTACTCATCGACGAAATGGAGCTGAGTTCCCACCTCACAAAACCAATGCGTGCTCTGAGTGGAGGCACGCGCCAGAAAGTCGGCGCAGTTCTGGCATTGATGTTTTCATCGGCTGCACTTCTGCTCGACGAGCCGACTGCGGGTCTAGACCCTATCGTAACCGAGCGGCTGAAAGATCGCATTGCACATGCCCGCGCTGAAGGTGCATCGGTTGTCATAACCTCGCACGTTCTTGCAGAAATACAAGAGATTGCAGATCGCATAGTGTACCTGCATGAAGGTAAGGTTGTTTACGACGGGACCCTAACTGATCTGCTCGACAAGACCGAACAGCAGTCACTCTCACGTGCTGTCATCGTGCTCATGCGACAGCAGGCTGGTGCATTAGCCCGGCAACATCAAAGCGCAGGTGTTTCGTGACATTGGTGCAACATAAAAGCGGCGGTGCATCGTGACAGCGACGCTACTTCGATACGTGGTGCGCGATGTTCTACGGAGTAGGTGGCTCGCTCTTTACTTCGTGTTCTTCATCGTTGCAACCGAAGGTCTGTTGTTTTTCACTGCAGGTGAAGCAAAAACAGTTGTTGGGTTAATGAACATTGTGTTGCTTCTCATTCCACTAGCGGCGGCAGTGTTTGGAACGTTGCATGTGCACAACAACCGCGACTTTGTCGAGCTGATGCTCACACAACCCGTATCGCGGGGTTCTATTTACACAGCACTCTACCTCGGTGTAAGCCTGCCATTCCTAACTGCGTTTCTTGCTGGAATTGGCATCCCAGCTGCGATTCACGGCATCGTATTCTCTCCACCCATCCTTGCACTGCTCGGGGCTGGTACTGCACTTACGATGGTGTTCTTTGCCATCGCATACTACATCGGCGTGCGCATGCAAGACAAGGCCGCCGGCATGGGCGTGGCCTTTATCGTCTGGTTGTCGTTTGCTGTGCTGTATGACGGACTCATTCTTGCTCTAACCGTTGCCTTCGCAGACTATCCACTCGAAGCAGCGACTATTGTCATGGTTGTGTTCAATCCAATCGATCTCGCCCGCATCATCGTGATGCTCACGTTCGACTACGCTGCTCTCATGGGTTATACCGGCGCCGTATTTCAAGATTTCTTCGGCACAGGAACAGGCATCATCGTTTCCTGTTGTTCTCTCGTAGCATGGACGCTTGTCCCCGTCTTGATGGGGTATCGTGCGTTCTCTAAAAAAGATTGGTAATTGATTAGCAGAGGCAATTGCTAATCAATTCATAACGTGAATTGTAATTGATTCTCAAACACGAGTGGTAATTGATTCTTAAACTATTCTAGTGAAGGTTGTCATGCGTACATTATCAGCACTTCTCATCTGTTTTGGCATTGTTGCCTTCGTCGGATGTACATCTGGTTCGGATGAACCGAAACCTAGTACAGAGCAAACAGCAGATGCACCATCGGGTCAGGCTCTTGTCGAAGACGACGAATCGCAGAAGCACATTCTAAAGGTCGCTGCGGGCTCGAAAGACCACACGACGCTTACGGCTGCAGTTAAGGCAGCGGGACTTGAGAACTCGCTTTCGAATGCAGGTCCGTTTACTGTCTTCGCGCCCACCGACGTGGCATTCAACAAGCTGCCCGCAGGCACCGTAGAAAATCTCGTAAAGCCTGAGAACATCGACAAACTCACAACGATTCTCTATCATCATCTTCTAACTTCCGCGCTCGACTCATCATCCTTCACGAACGGTCAGAACGTCACGATGTTCGACGGTTCAAAAGCCACCATCACGAAGGATGCAAACGGCTGGGCAATCGACGGCGCAAAGATCGTCGGATCGGTGCGTGCTTCGAACGGTTGGGTACACGTCATCGAAACAGTGGTACTCCCGAAGTAAGAAATCACTTTTGGTGGTCGATCTGGTTGTCTATGTTGCGTCAGACCAACGTATTCACATCAAATCGTCAGTTGTTATGTCCGAACCACCTTACGTCAAAAACACTATTGCAATCAACGCACCTGCCGCAAAGGTGTGGGATGCACTCACGAATCCTGAGCAGACCAAGAAGTACATGTTCGGATGTGAGACCGTTTCGGATTGGAAGCAAGGCAGCCCCCTATTGTGGAAGGGGGAATATGAAGGCAATGCAATGGTGTTCGTAAAGGGCACCATTGCATCAATCAAGCCGGGAAGGTATCTGGCCTACACAACCATCGACCCTAACTCTACAATCGATGACGTGTCCGAGAATTACCTGACGGTAACGTATAGTCTTGAAGAAGAAGAGGGTGTCACCGAACTAACGGTAACACAAGGCGACTGCGCTTCAGTTGCAGAAGGTCGCCAATCGTAGAGCATTATGGGCATTATTGTCGTAATGTAGCCGCACAAAAGTGGAGTCCAGCACCACACTAAAAAACGGGAAATCACCATTGCCCAACTTATTGGGATAAGAAAGTACAATCGTATGAGATTAGCGTTACTCATTCTCTGTCTGGTATGCTCTGTATATGCCTATGCACAACCTGTAATTTCAAACGGAAACAACATCCCATTGCCGGGACTTACCGCTCCGATCTCTTTTGGATCGGCTGCTGGTGGCGTTGGAAGTCCAGGGGCTAATCAAACGTGGGATGTTAGTGCTGTTTCGTTTAGTCCGATCGGCATGGTGACTACTATCGCCCCATCATCGTCTCCGTTTGCGAGTTCGTTCCATAGTGCTACTTCGGCGTATACCTTTGCAAATACATACAGCTATTTCAGCACTTCTGCTGCAAAAATGGAAGCGTTAGCCTATGCGATTACAGCACCGGGGACAGGGAATGACTTCAGTCCCAATCCGAGGACAGTGCTGAAGTTTCCGTTCAATTTCAATGATTCGGAGACGGACACATGGCAAGCGGTAGGGGGCTCTCCGAATAGCGTAACAATTACATATGACGGATACGGTACTCTTATCACCCCTACGGCAACCTACAACAACGTCGTTCGGGTAAAGGAAGAATACGGTTCGGGTGTTGATTATCAATGGTACATTCTAGAACCCTTAATGAGTGTCCTTGTTTACAGCAATGGCACCAATGCCTTCTATCTTACAAGTGCGACGCAGACGACGGATGTTGTAGATAATAATCGTTTGGCCTTGTCGGTAGTGGTGTTTCCGAATCCAGCCACAGACAAATTCGTTTTGCGATTTGGAGATTACTCGTTTCCCGAAAACGCAACACTGAGATTGTTGGATGTTGCGGGACGGGTAATCAAACAAATGCCACTTAACGCGACATCAACAACGATCGAGCTGGATAACATCGGTGCTGGGGTCTACTTATACCAATTGATCGTAGACGAGAAAACAATGAAGTCAGGCACAGTTATCGTCGAGTAATCTGTCACATGCGACACTTGTACGTTCTCCTATTCTGCTGTGCTACGGCTTGCTTCGCACAGAACGTAAAAGTCATCGGCTACCTACCGCATTACCGAATGTATGCGGTAGGTGACATCGAGTTTGAGCGCCTAACACATGTGAACATTGCGTTTGCGAATCCAGATGCAGATGGCGATTTGTCGTGCGATGGCGTAAACGTCACGCCCGCAATCACAGCAGCTCACGCTTCAGGATGTAAGGTATTTGTTTCGTTAGGGGGCGGCGCATTACGTCCGGAGTGGGAGAGTGCGTGGGATTCACTCGCGCAACCGACACGCCGTGCGACCTTCATAGCCAAGATTATAAAATATGTTAACGACAACAGATTCGATGGCGTAGATATGGATCTCGAGTGGCAGTACGTCAAGGCTTGGTACAGTCCGTTCGTCATCGACCTCAAAGCCGCTCTGCAGCCCCTTGGCTTGCCCCTTACCGCAGCATTGCCGGGAATGACGCGTTACACGCAAATCTCGAATGAAGCGCTTGCTGCGTTCGACTGGGTGAACATGATGATCTACGATTTGACGGGTCCGTGGGACCCTTCGAACCCCGGACCACACGCTCCGTTCGCATGGACACAGCAGTGCATTAATTACTGGAAGTCGCAGAACGTGCCAGCGCGCAAACTTGTCGTTGGCGTTCCGTTTTACGGCTATGATTTTGGCGGACTGCCTGTTGTTTCGGTTCGATATGCTCAGCTCGTGGCACAAGACACGGCTAACGCCTACCGCGACAACATCGATGCAACGTACTGGAATGGCATTCCCACGATCAAGGCCAAAACAGCACTTGCAATGCAGCAGACTGCAGGCGTCATGATATGGGAATTGGGTCAGGACGCATTTGGCGTCAATGCATCGTTGTCGTTACTGCGCGCGATTGACGACGTTGTCGCGTTGAGTACGTCTATTGCAGATGGTGCCGGGGCTGCTGAGGGTGCAGAGAATGCTGAGGGGTTAGCAGGTTCGTCAGATCTCGTTGTATACCTGACGATACCGAATCCTGCAATTGAGTATTTCATGATAGGCAGGAGCAAGTCAGGCATCGGCACAGGCACAGTCGGCACTTACACCCGCATGCGAATCGTGCTTTGCAATGCGGTAGGAGAGACGTTAAGAGACCTTGTAGTTTCGAGCAGTAGTCAACGCATAGACATTGCGGACTTGCCTCATGGAATGTACTACGCATTGCTATATACAGCCGAAGGCATAAAGCAAGTAGTTGTCGTGAAGATGTAAGCCCGTTAGCGTGCAATCATCAGATGTTTCGCCTCGACGGCATCGTTAGTTACCACGCGAACAAGGTATGCGCCCACGGGCAGCGTCGAGGTGTTCGCCATAATAGTCGGTTCTCCTGCCTGCATAGTGCCATCGAACACGGACACGACTTCCTGGCCGAGAGCATTCATCACAGAAATGCGTACGTGTGATGTGCTAACCAATTTTATAATAATTTCTGCACTACTCGAAGACGGGTTGGGCGAAATGCCGGCAATCACAGATACAGTGTGAAGTTCTGCGCCTGTCTCTTCATTCACACCAGTAGTGAACGCAATGAGTGGATCGAGGCTCGTGTTAAGAATCGCGAGTCCCTTATCGGTACAAATCCACAACCTGTTGAAATTATCAGCCACGATATCGTTGATCGTATTGCTAGGAAGTCCAGAATTCCCAACGTTGTAGCTCCACCAGTTACCATCCTTGGCGCGGCCGAGTCCCTGGTGTTGATCGTTGTAACTGTGGCTGGTAACAATCCAGGTTGTTCCTATGCTGTCGACTGCAAGTTGTTTGGGACGCGGACCTGGGTATTGCTTGTTCTTTGAGTCCGGCAAGGTGAGGCTGTGTACGCCGCCAGCAAACGTGACGATCTTATCATCTGCCAGGACATACATCGTGTCGTTTACGCCTTTGAAGATTCTCGGCTCTCCGCCCAATTTTCCACTCATGCCCAATTCTTGCGGAGAAAATCGAGTCCAGTAGGTGCCATCAAACCTCGCAACACCTTCTTCGCCAATCACCCACACAGCATTTGTATTGTCTACCGCGAGATGCGTCAGGTACATATCGATATTGGGGTCTTCTGCTGAAAAGTATGTCGACGTGGTATCGATATGTCGTGTTAACCCGAGATGCGACGCAGCCCACACGACATTATCCGAGCCAACTGCAAGAGCGCGGGGGTAAAACACCGCAGGCGACGAGGTCCATTTGTTGTTCTTAAACTTTTCAACTGAGTAGTAACCAGGCGTATAGACGCTACCCTCGTTGTCAACACAAACTTCGAATACTGATGGTAATTCTGTCTGCGAAGTGTCGCCCATCAAGGTCCAGTTCAGTCCGTCAAAGCGGGCAAGCCCTCTTTGGGTGCCAATCCATGCCACACCATTATTGTCTACAGCTATGGCGTTTATTTTGTTCGATCGCAGGGGCGAATTAGACATATCATACACCATCCATGCTGGCCTCGCTACTAGCGAAATCGTTACGGTATCGCGAACAGAAAGCGGTCCGTTATACCCTTCAATCACAATGAGGTGGTTGCCTGGCTTGTGTGCTCCAGTCGTAACAACACTCAATATGCTGCTGTCAGCATATGGGAAGTTCAGACGCTCAGGTGTGAAGGTGAACTCTGCGTTCGGCAGCGTCGGCGACGACGCACGCAGCATGACGCTGGCATTAAACGAGCCCCCTACCTGCGCCTTCACATAAAACTTCGTGCTGGCACCTGTCTCCATCTGCATCCGCGGCGTTGTCGTTACACGCACGTCCTGGGCTTGAACATTCAGCAGGAATGCAAAGAATAAGCCACCTGCAACAAGGATTCTAGTTAGCATTTCAATTGCTTTCATCGGTTGATGATTAGTTGTCTGCAATCTACGTTATCACCAGCAATCGTACCGACGACGTACGAACCGTGCGGTAGGCCAGGTACATTGCTACCGCCTCGTGGTGTAGTTGTAGTCTGCTTATGGGCCTCGAAAGTCTCCTTCTCATCAACAATCTGAAGTAACGTCTAACAACCCGAATAAGACTTTGTATAGATTTTGTATAGATAGGATAGAGGTATCCGCCTTGTATGTTGCCTTGTAATTCTTAGAAACATTATCGGAGTCTGGCCTAATGCGTTCTCTCTACAGCTTCAGAATTTTGTCAAGTACGGCTTTCTTTGCCACTTTCCTGGTCACGATGATTGTGAGCACTTCTGTGGCCAACGCCCAGCTGGATTTGGATGTGTACAAGAAGTTTAAGCAAGAGCACAAGGACATGACGGCCGACGACTTGCTGCGCGAATATCCTGCTGGAATGTTTCGCAGATATGCACCGACTGACTTGAGTGCTGCGCAGTTTGGGCAGCAGGTATCAAGTACACTTCAGCTCACTCCGTATGAGAAAAGTCTTGTTGGCAAGTACAGCTTCATGGTTTCGGAACGTCTAAGTTATCCGACCTACAATGCTGCGTTCCTCGATGCCTATATAAAGGACATGCCCCTTTACATTTCATCGGATGCCATTCTCCACGCTCTGCACAGATCGTACGATAACATGCTGAAGCACATGGAGATGGCTCGCCTGTCGACCATGATGAAATCTGCACTCGACACGATGCGGGCGAAGCTATCGACATCGATCTATTCGGAAGATCCTCTCGTTCAGAAGGCGGTACGTGATGCCGATGTATATCTCACCGTTGCAAGTGCATTGTTATCGACGAAGGGAGTAAGGTTTGCCTTAACGCAATTTCCAGAAAACTCTGCAACGGTTTCGAAAATCCTTAGTGGCATTGCTGACGAAGACATGCAAAGGATTGTACTGTTTTCTGATGCCAGTGTCCGAGACTACGATTTTAGTCAGTTCAAACCTCGAGGCCATTACACCGACAACGAGAGTCTTGAGTTGTATTTCAAGTGTCTGATGTGGCTTGGCCGGACTGAAATCTATATAGTATCGCCCGTTACTACGGAAGTCAGCCCGACGCACGTCGACATCCGCAGACAATGTATGCTAAGTGTTATCCTCGCAGATCTTGCGACGTCGACGACTGCCGCTGCCGAGATCAATGGTGTCGACGCAATGATAACACGCTTCGTTGGAGAACAGGATAATCTCACACTGCCCTCACTTGCTGCAATTGTTCAGGCCTATAAGGGCAACGGTTCTCAATCAGGGATGCGTCCAGAAGATCTGCTCAACGATGTTGTGTTGAAGAATTTTCAGGAGTCGGTTCGTGCTTCAGGGGGCGAACAAAAAATTCTCTCGCAGCTACTGTATGGTGACGATACCACCGATGTAATACAGCCTGCTGTTGCGTTCATGCTGCTCGGACAACGTTTTATTCTCGACTCGTACATCCTTGGAAATGTGGTGTACGATAAGGTTCTCTTAAGGCTAATGCCATCGCCACTCGACGCGATGTTTGCACTCGGTAATGATGCTGCAGCACAGCTGCTAAGCAATGAATTGCAGGTGTATGACTATGCTCCGAACCTGGCCGGACTGCGGTATCTGACATCTACCCTTAGTACCTCGTATTGGGAAACATCGTTGTATTCTACGTGGCTGAATTCAATCAGAGCGCTGAATCCGCAGCCGAATCGTGAGTCGCTTCCAATGTTCATGAGAACTGGTGCATGGGCTCAGAAGCAACTCAACACGCAACTCACATCGTGGGCAGAATTACGTCACGACAATCTGCTGTATGCAAAGCAATCGTACACTGGTGGCATAGGCTGCCTGTATCCAGCTGGTTATGTAGAACCTGTCCCGGCGTTGTATACACGCGTTGCTGCGTTTGCGCAAAATCTTTACCAATACCTTGGCACGATAGAAGAACGTGAAAACGACGAATACTTTATGTCCCGATTAAAGGAAACGTTATTACATATCAGTTCGACGTGTCAGATGCTGGAGAGTATGTCGGAAAAAGAAATCGCGGGCATTCCGTTCTCCGAGCTCGAAAAAGCAATGATTGACGGATGGATTGTTAAACAGAACAAAACAGTGGGATGTGACCGGTTTGACGAGTACGATGGTGTCTACCCAAACCTCTACTATGGCGAAGAGAATCGGTGCTGCAACGATGCGGGAGATTTTATTATCGCTGACGTTCATACACAACCCACCGACGATAATGGCAATCTTATAGGAAGAGTCTTACACGTGGCTACTGGTAAAGTAAACACCGCTGTTGTCGTTGCTGCCGATCCTTCCGACGGATGTGTAACAGCATACACGGGTCCGGTTGGTAGCTACTACGAACGCATCACCGAAGGATTCATGCGATTGTCTGACGAAGAATGGGTAAAGCTCTACGCAGACTCCACCGTGCCACGTCCGGCTTGGGTGTATACGTATTTAGCAAACGCTAACGGCGAAAGCCCAGGTGAGCCCCAGACGCTTACGACGACAGGAGTAAGCGAGCCCCTTCCCGTGTCGGCGTCATCGCGTCTATCTGTTGTACCAAATCCAACGTCCGGAACCACCACCATTGCCTTCGAGGTGCCACCATCGAACGCAGGCCGTCCCGTTACCATTCAGGTCGTAAACGCGCAGGGCAACGTTGTGTCGACACTACAGAGCAATGTATTAGTCGCGGGCAACTACGTCACCCGTTGGGACGGACTAACAACGTCGGGCGCAGCGGCTTCGTCGGGCACGTACTACGTGCGCGTGCAAATGGGCGAGAGCAACGTCGTGCAGAAAGTTGTTGTGTTGAAGTAGCAGAGCTCGCAGCAGAGGTTGTAGCTGCGTCGGGGCTTAGAATGCCATATGCAGCAGTGTACCATTGCTCCGACAATCAGTGCTGGTGAGTTGACGGCCACTTCAGTGAAGTATCGTCAGACATTCAGAGCCGATGCAACAACGATGAAGTTTACATGCACCCTGCCATTGCGGGCCGGACACATGGATATCCTCAGTTGTAAGCCGGGACATGAGGACGGATATGCATTGTTTCTGACTGTCCCCGAAGACGATGCAACAGGTGGAAGCGCGAGACTGACAAAGCGCGTATGTCTACTCTATGATGTCAGCGGTTCGATGAGCGGCGTGAAGTTTGACCAAGCTCGCGAAGCAGTCACGTTCTGCTTAGACCGCATGTCGTCCGAAGATTATGTGAGCGTCATGGCATTCAGCGATAACGTCATCGATCTTTCACAGGGCGCTGTAAAAGCGACGCCGCAGAATATCGAAATGCTCAAGTCTCGCGTGAGAGCTCAGAGCCTCGTGAGCGGTACAAACATCATGGGTGCGTTGACGTCAGCCCTGGGTCAGTTCAACGGTTCGAACGATGTCAACACCATTGTTTTCATCACCGACGGTGTGGCACCCGTCCAGTTCGAGGAAGTTGTTGCGCGTAATGCAGACAACGTCCTCATTTATGTATTTGGCATCGGCAAAGACGTAAGTGCGGATGTACTACGTAGGATTTCGGCGGACAACCGTGGCGAAGTAGATCTCATAACCGACGCAGGCAACGTCGCATCACGTATTTCGACGTTCTTCGCCAAGATCAGCACTCCGCTCCTCAAAGACCCAACAGTTTCTTTCTCGCCCAACAGCGTGTACGATATCTGTCCATTAGCTCTGCCCGACATCTATGCTGGTGAGCAGTTCGTTCTTTCTGGCCGCTATGCAACACCTGGTGCGATACAAGTGACAATCGACGGTGAATCGGTGAACGGACATGTATCATCATCGTACAATGGAACGCTGTCGGGTGACAGTGTTACACATGCGTTCGTACCGAAACTCTGGGCTCGTATGCGAATCAATGCATTGCTCGATTTGATGAGCAAGGAGAAGGGGCAAACCGCAATATGGAAAGAATGGCGTGCGGAGATCGTAAGGCTTGGAACAACTGCGGCATCCTTACGCCGTTCACGACCTTCACATCCACGAGCGACGATCCAATAGACCCGACCGATCCAACCGACCCAACGCAAACCTCCGTTTACGATTATCCTGTTGACAGCCATCCGGTGCGTATCTATCCGAATCCTGTAAAGACAACTGCCACCGTCGAAATGAATGTCGACGTGCCCACCGATCGTATCGTCCTCGAAGTCATCGGCATCGACGGTCGCATGTTAGGAAGCATCGTCCTTCACGGCACGTACTCTGGCATCGTAAGCCTCCCATTAGACCTTCAGGCGATTTGCACCGGCGGTCTCGTGCCAGGCGTATACCATCTGCGTATTACCATCGGTAGAGTGTCGACCATTGCCACGCTAACTGTTGTGCGGTAAGGCGCGCATTCCATTCCATGGAATGCAAGGGGCTTGGCAGAAAAAAAGTGTTAGGTCCGGCTGCGGTTTCCAACCGCAGCCGTCACCTACGTCATCTCGATTCGCACACCAGAATCCGAGCACGTGCTAATTTTATGCGAACGAACGATAACAACAGCATTAGCATGGCGGTAGACCAAGAGAGAATCAAATCAGAGCTGGCCGCCGCTGGAATATCCATTCAAGACATATACGACTTGGTGAATACGGATAGGCCGTATCCTGCTGCCGTGCCAATTCTATTGCGTCTTTTGAACGAGGATACTGAACCTGATGTGGTGACGGAGGGAGTAATCAGAGCGTTGGCGGTGAAGGAAGCAATTGGAAAGGCTGGACCAGTTCTGATTTCGGCGTATAACAAAACTCAAAAGGATAAGAGTTCGTTGCGCTGGGCAATTGGAAACACAATGTACATGGTAATAACAAAAGATGATGTCAATGATATCCTAGCTATTGGACTGGACAAAGGCAATGGGACCTCGCGGCAAATGTTCGTCGCGGCGTTGGGAAAGGTAAAGTCAGAAGAAGCAGAGGATATATTGCTTTGCTTACTGGACGATGAGGAAGTAGCCACCCACGCTTTGGAGGCTTTGGGCAGGATGAAATCCAAGATGGCTGTAGATAAGATTGCTGTACTACTCAATCATCCGAGGTCGTTGATTAGAAAAGAGGCGAGGTCGGCGCTAAAGAAGATCGAAAGATGAACAGCGGGATGAGATCATCGATGGAAGCGAACCAAATGGATGAGGATTTCTGTGATGAGAATATTCCCTCTGATGGAAGGTAAACGCGCTGACGAAATGGGACACCTCGAAACACGATTGCTCGTCACACACCGTGAAAAGCAGTATGTCTTTTACTCTAAAGATGAATTCTATTCTCTGTATCTGCACGACACACTTGATCACATCGACCTGCTATTCTATCACGGAGAATTAAAAGTTTTTCCTCGAACGAAATGTATGCGGAATGATTATCATCGACCGCCGAATTCGAACAACGAGCACGTACCTTTCTGACATAGGTCGTTGCCATTGGATATGGCGTGTTCAATTGTTTCAGTGATAACTTGAGTCACAAGACGAAGTGATCTTCCCCCGGTTTAGTTGACAGTGGCTCGATCTCCATTGCTAATATTATAGTGGAAGTTTGACATTGAAACGGGAAAACGTGGCTGTCTATACGATGACGGCTTTAAGCGTGAGGCGGTAGCACTCGTCATTGAACAAAAGATCCCGCTGTTGCGAGCAGCAAAGCAACTTGGTGTAGCAGAGGAAACACTACGCCAGTGGATAGCGAAATCCGGTGTGAAACAGCACGTTCTGGGCTCGGATGACGCAGGAGCTCAAGGCACAAATGCTATTCGATGATCTGCGTCATGCGCGTACATGCGTGTATCGGTGGACGCCCCACCTTCTACATAGGTCAGCGGCTACATCCAGGCAGCTGCCTAGCAGCGTGTATGACGCCACACAGTTCGAACAAGAGCTGATCATAACAACGCGATCAACCTACCTGTAAATGAAAGCGGGGGAAGATCACAGTGCTGATAGAAAACAGTACAATTATTCTAACTTTGCAAACTAGAAACTAAAAGTGCGCTGTCAGCACAATCATCACTGACGACAAAAAAATGAAAAAACAATTACAAAAAACAGTTTTGATCGCAATACTTGCCATAGTTGGCTTGAGCACTATTGCAAATGCACAATACACCAAAGTGCTAGACTTCGCAAGCGCAACAATCGGAGTTTACCCTAATGCTGATCTTATTTCTGACGGAACGTTTCTCTATGGAATGACTGTTAATGGAGGTGCAAACTTTATGGGGACAATTTTTAGAATAAAGTCTGATGGAACTGGATATGCAACTCTTCTCGACTTTGATGGCGCAAGTAAGGGAAGAAGTCCTCGCGGTTCTCTTATTTCTGATGGAACATTTCTCTATGGAATGACCGAAGGCGGAGGAACAAATGATATGGGAACAATTTTTAAAATAATGCCCAATGGAACCGGATATTTAAAACTATTAGACTTTTCTGGCGCAGTAAATGGTAGTGCACCGGTTGGCTCTCTTAAATATGATGGAATATTTCTATACGGAATGACATTTCAAGGCGGAACAAATGCTTTTGGAACAATTTTTAAAATAATGCCTGATGGAACCGGATATATAAAACTTCTGGACTTTGTTGATAACAACAATAATCTAAAAGGAAGGTTTCCTTCTGGCTCGCTTATTTCTGACGCAACATTTCTGTATGGAATGACATCTCAAGGCGGTTCAAATAATTATGGAACAGTTTTTAAAATAATGCCTGATGGAACTGGGTATGTGAAACTTTTTGATTTTGCAAACACAGCAAGCGGACAGAGTCCTCTCGGATCTCTTATTTCTGATGGTACGTTTCTATATGGGATGACATCAGAAGGCGGTGCAAATAATAAGGGAACAATTTATAGAATAATGCCCGATGGAACCGGATTTACAAAACTTCTAGACTTTGATGGCGTGGCAAACGGAATGAGTCCTCTTGGCTCTTTATTTTCGGATGGGACTTTTCTATATGGTATGACATCTGCGGGCGGAACCCATAATGGGCTTGGTGCTCCTAATGGCATAGGAGTAATTTTTAGAATAAAGCCTGATGGAACGGGATATACAAAACTTCACGACTTTGAAAACACCGCAAACGCAGATGGACAGTCCCCTCGTGGCTCCTTAATTTCTGACGGAACATTTCTGTATGGAATGACAGCTCAAGGCGGAACGAATAATAAAGGAACAATTTTTAAGTATCAACTTGGTGTTGTAGGGCTTCAAAACCTTTCAGAGAACAACCCATCAATTTCTATTTATCCAAATCCTTTTTCTATTCATACCACTTTACAGACAACTACTGTTTTGTTGAACGCAACTTTAACGGTTTGCAATCTGCACGGACAAGTTGTAAAAGAAGTAAAAAACATTTCAGGACATACAATAGTGATATTCCGAAACGATCTGCCAAGTGGTCTATATCTCATTCACTTGACAGAGAACAACAAAGCAATCACAACAAACAAATTAATAGTTACCTACTGACCACACGTGTTCACTAGTTACAGACAGAAGAATCTTGCCCGACTTCTCATTCTAGAATTGGTAACTAGTATCGGGGAGCACACACCGGCAAATCCATCGCCAATGATGGAGTGTGTCGGGAAAATCGGTCCAGTGATAACTTGAGTCCCAAGGCTCACTGGTGGAGAAATGAAGAAGAGCAGATACACGGATGAACAGATCGTAACGATCGTTCGCGAGTCGCATGCACACGGCGTCACCGTGATCGGGCTTGCCGATCACCGTCCAAGAAGTACAAGGGTGAATGATGGAGATCATTCACGGAACAGACGCTGTATCTCTGGCGCAAGAAGTTCGGCACGATGGATGTGCCGCAGGTTGCTGAATTCAAGCGCATGCAGATTGAGAACTCACGGCTGAAGAAGCTCGTCGCCGAACCGTTGCTGGCGCAACTCTGGAAATTGAGGTGATCAGGGCGGGGAAATCGTAGCAAAGCGAATGCGAAGAGCATTCGCGGGTAGGCGTAGTGGATCGCGTAAACGCTACTCGCTACGCACAACAGCACGGCATCGGTCTTCGGCGTGGAAGTGTGCTGATGCATGTTTCTCGCTCCATGTGCACGTACAAGCATCGTATGACAGCCAAGGATGCAGCTCTGGTGCAACGCATGCGCGCTGTATCGCGCGAGCATCCGGCGTGGGGTCATCGGCTGGTTCATGGCTGGCTCGTTGCACACGGCGAGGAGGTGAGCCTGTATCGTGTACGACGGTTATGGAAGCAGCAGGGGCTGGCAGCGCAATGGCGTAAGCGGCGTCGCAAACACCGCACAGGAGCACGGTTGAATCCTGAGCCCACAGCTCCGAACATGGTGTGGTGCATGGACTTTGCTGAGGATCGATTGCAGAGCGGCAGAAAAGTCTTCGCGTTGTTGGTGAAGGATGAGGCAACTGCGTTTGGTTTGGAGATCGCCGTCGCACGATCATTCAAAGGCACGGATGTGGAACGAGTACTAGACACGTTGGTTGATCGCTACGGTGCTCCGCAGTATGCTCGCAGCGACAATGGCGGCCAACCGCCCTGATTGCCGGCGTTCTGCAAAATCTGGGCGAAGAAGAAAGGGATTCAGATGGCATACATCGACCCCGGCAAACCGTGGCAGAATGGTAGTGCGGAAAGCTTTGTTGGAACCTACCGACGCGAGGTACTGAATGCTGATATCTTCATGTCAATCAAAGACGCCGAGGTAATTTCAGAGAAATGGAGACGGATGTATAACGAAGAACGGCCACACAGTAAACTTGGATATCGTACTCCTTCACCGGCGTACAACTTGAAGAACATGAACAATTCACAGAATACTTAAACCTACAACTGGACCGAAAAAGCCGCACCAGTCATTTCTCAGGAACGAACCGAATCCTTTTTTGGAGGTAGGGATCTCTAAGGACAAGCAGCTCTACTTTAAGATGTATCCCTCTAAGGTGGAGATCGTCTTGAATGAGGAAGATTGGAGTTTCATACTAACGACAGCAAGACCATTCCTACCACGGGTAATTAGTAACGAAGATCAGTATCAGGAATGGGTCAAAAGTTTACGTGACAAAGAGAAAGGCTAATGAGCCCTTCGAACTTAATGGTCAACGACGCATCGATCGCGAATCATCATGAGCTGGACGCTTCCTGAGTTTCCGAAGCTAAGACACACCCTCGCGGATTAGTCGAACACAATTAGCTAAATTCAGCACATGAAATCAGCTTCGTGTGCAACCGCACTGTATGCCGTACTATTAATCTGGAGCACCATTGCGCCGACTTCGGCGCAGCCCCTTAACGGAGCAAGGCCAGATTCCATTACGCTAACAATCAAGCGAACATCTCCAGAAAGCGATTGGCGATACATAGTGTCGAAATCCGGAGAGGGTGTGGCGAGTGGATCTGTCACCGACACTCTGGTTTCGCTGCGGTTGCGGCGTGACGAGTCGTACCAGGTGCGTTGTTACCGAGATCAAACAGGAATTCACAGGAATTTCTACGTGAACTCCAACGTTCTACTCGCTTCGTCTATCGCCATTACGTGTGGAGACAGCTCCATTTACACATCGGACCAGCGTACCAATGAGTATAGCAAACGCTTCGACACGTTCGCCAATGACAATCACTTCATTCTCCAGAGTGCAACCGTTGCGTCGCTAGAGAAGGGTGGAATTCTCGATTCGAGTTTGCTGGCGCTAGAGCGAGACCTAGGGCAGATTCTTTTTCTGACCAATGGCGGCGGCTACGTTTCTCGACGAGTCGTACAACCTGTTCGATCGTTTTTGAAAGGTATCGTGGAGCGTTGGGATCGCCTTACGACCTACGCCGCGAATGCTGCTGTGTCACCGGGTGAATTCATTCGACAGGAGTCGATGGCAAGGCCCAGCAACGGCGTCCTGCTTCGCACTGCTGGACATCCCATCGAAACCTACTTGCTCATTGGGCGTTTCGCTCACAGCTTTTCAATGAAGGCTCCGGGGTGGATTCTAAAGGTGTTGCACGATCAGCCAGAGCGGAAGGTAAGTATGGACCTTGCGATGCTGAGTGCATATCTCATTGGCGACGAATGTGTGTGTGAAGTGGCGTATGGACTATTCCGACGCACGTCGGCAACGCTTGGCCTGGACTATACAGCATGTACCGACTCGCTACCGCAGTACCTGCGTGAACTTGCGAGTCGTGACTCTGCATCGCACTGCCTCACGACGCGCACGGAGCTCGATTTCAACTGCAGTGTTCTTGCGACGAAGTCCGTTTCGTCCGTCGCCGGTCTCGATCGCAATCATAAACAAATCAATCGAATACTGAATGCAGATACCATGTACGTACTGCATTTCTGGGGCATGTGGTGTGCACCCTGCATACAGCAACATCCCGACATCATGCGTGTGGCCGACACACTACAACAAATGGGTTGCAACATGATTCACGTGGCTGGCGACAATTCTCCAAAATTCGACACATGGAAAAAGTTTGTTGAAGATCAGTCCGGCGAACATCTGTTCACATCGCGAAGTGATGCCCGCTCTTCCATCGGCGAACGTCTCGCCGTGAGTTCGTATCCGTCCTACGTCGTGCTTGGAAAAAACGGCGAAATACTCGGTCGTGCCGATGCGTACTACCAGTTGGTGCCGATGATCAGATCTGCACAACTGGGAAAACGTTAGAGAATGACAATCCAAAGACCCATTCTACAGGAGGTAAAGGGGTTGCGAAAGGGTCTCAAAAACGCGCCGGCTTCAAGCTCGATATTGGAAAGGTCTTCGTGGCCACGGCACCGTCGTGGATCGGACTTATTCCGGTTGTCAGCGGACCGATTCTTCATGCGCTGAACAAAACCGCAGCCGTCACCGAAGTCATCCAGATTCGCACGTTGTTTTTTTCGTTGGTTACGATATCTGGAAGCATCGCATGCTGGCGCTTCCGTATTGGATGCCTTCGTATAGGTATGTGACGCTTTCATGCTTGTCTGCAAGACCAAGCGTGTAGAGCATTGGCAGGTAATGATCGTTGGTGGGATGTGCCATTTGCGAAATAGAGCCGAAGCGTTCGTAGTGAACAAGTGCTTGGAAATCCTGACTCGATAGTTTTGCTTTTACGAGCTCGTCGAATTCTACGGCCCAGTCGAAAGGTTTTGCATCGATGTTCTGCCAGTCGAGCACGCGCAAGTTGTGTACGATGTTGCCGCTTGCGATGATGAGGACACCTTTCTCTCGCATCTTCTTCAACGCGGAAGCGAGTTGAAAGTGATACGCTGGTGGCTGCGACATGTCGATGCTCATTTGAAACACTGGCACATCAGCGATCGGAAACATGTGCTTCAACACAGTCCAAGCCCCATGATCAAGCCCCATACCGAGGTCTGCTTGGATGGCGTGGTGTGGCGCAACAGCAATGAGTTGCTTGGCAAGATCGGGATGCCCCGGAGGTGCGTATTGGACGTGAAACAAGCGGTCGTCGATGCGCCCGAAATCGTAGATGGCTTTTGGTTGCGGGTTTATCGACACGAAAGTTCCGTGCGTCGCCCAATGTGCGGAGATGACCATGATGGCACTGGGTCGCTCGATGTTGCTTCCGATTTTGGCAAGGGTCTGCGTAAAGCTGTTATCGAGCAACGCATTCATGGGATGTCCGTGACCTATGAAAATCAGCGGTGTCCTCTCACTCTTCGCGAACCCACGGCTAAGAGAATTGAGTGCATTGAGATCGACGGCTGTCGAAAGCAGCGGACCCATTCCAGCGGCTAGCAATGGCATGGCCGCCATGGACTTCAAAAACTGTTTTCTTTCCATTGTGCAATTCCTTTTGAACGCCAATCAGCATCGATTGGGAATGCAAAAATCGGACACAATTCGCTGTCGTTTGTTCACCTAGGTTAAGATCGTTTCACAAGGTTCCTTCGAATGCGACTTAACGACTGTGGCTTGATGCCCAGGTATGACGCAACTAAATATTGCGGAACGCGCTGAGGCAAGTCGGGTTGTTTTTCGATAAGTGAGAGGTAACGCTGTTCTGCGTCGTCGCTAAAGCTCGACGCAATTCTTTGCAGCGAACCCGCGTAGGCATTCTGAAAAAGTGTCCTGACGAAATGCTCATATTTCGGAATGAGTTTACAAGCATATTCAAAGTCGTCATGGCTTATCGCAAACAAGTCGGTCGACTCTAAAGCCTCGATGTTAAATATGGCTGGTTTACCACTGAACATGCTGTAGATGTCTCCAACCCAATATCCATCAAAGCCAAACTGTATAGTGTGTCGCTCGCCCCTCTTGTCGATGACATACGTGTGCGTTGCGCCCTTATCCACAAAGTACATTGTGCGGTGTAGCGAACCCTCGCTGACGAATTGTGCCTTCTTCTGTACATGAACGGACGTAAACAATGCTCCGAGCAGTTCAAACTCACTGGTAGTCAGCGGTTGTCCAATCTTGGCCTCGATGTTCTCACGGATGTGATGTAGCATTGTTTAATCTATGCCAATTCTCGTTTCCTTCTTCTCCATGCGCACCAGCTAGTTGAAATAGACCGCGTATTCAGGTCATCACTTTGCGCGTAATTTCCAATATGGCGGCTGACGTGCTTCGTAGAAACATTTGCACTCAACTCGACTGATAAAGACAATCGTTCATCTACAAAAAAGTACACAGTGAAAAAACAAATTCTTATCATTCTGCTAGCAGTCGTCCTCTATTTGCCAGCTATCCTATTATCACAAAGTACTGCATCAGGAGGGCGACACTCGCTTTCCATCTGTGCTGACAGCACAGTGCGAGCATGGGGATATAACGGCTACGGTCAGCTCGGAATTGGAAATAGTATTGAGCAGCACACGCCTACTGCCATAGACGGATTGACAAGCGTTAAGCAAGTTGCGGGCGGATTGTTTCACTCCCCTGTTTTTAAGAAGTAATGGAACGGTGTGGTCATGCGGAAGGAATCCAATGGGCAATCTGGGTGACGGATCGAACACGGACAGGACAACTCCAGTGCAGGTTGTCGGGATCACAAATAGTACGCAGGTAGCTGGTGGAGGAGAACACTCTCTTTTTGTGAGAGGCGATGGTACAGCGTGGGCTTGTGGGTTAAACGCGTCAGGGCAGCTCGGAAACGGTAACACGACAAACACAAACACTCCGATACAGGTTAACGGACTTACCGGAATTATTCAGGCAGCAGCCGGTGCTGAGTATTCTCTCTTTCTAAAAAGTGACGGAACTGTTTGGGCAGCTGGCAGAAATCAATATGGGCAGCTTGGCGATGGAACTGCAATAGACCGATGGACGCCTGTGCAGGTCGTTGCAAGCTGGAGCACAGAAACTATCATTCGTGCTGAAGCAGCAAGAGAACATTCAATATTTCTCACAACAACCGGAGCAGTTTGGGCTACGGGGAGGAATAACTATGGACAACTGGGAAATGGAGTCTTCAACATGACTAATTCGACATCCCCCGTTCGTGCTGTACCCGTTTGCACAGCATTAGTCACAGATGTAATCCATAACGAAAACGATAATACTCCACTCGTAATATTTCCTAACCCGTCCAATGGAAAAATGCAAATAGTCAGTTCTGGAATACTTGAATCACAGCTTAAAGTATTCTCAGTAACCGGTGGTTGCATATATCATTCTACTATTACCTCTTCGCAGCATGAAGTTGATTTATCCGGTCAACCTGTGGGGGCTTATTTCTACCAGCTGTTTAATGACAGGAAAATTTTACACACAGGAAAAATTATCGTTGAGTGACGCGGTGGATCGTCGCTAACGTAAGTGAATCTTACGTCCGTAATGGTGCGGTTATATAGGAACAATCGAACTGAACAGTGCGCTCATAAAAAACCCGCATACTGATGCTCGCCAAGAGTCAAGATTGACCTAGGCACCTCAGAGTTCATGAAAAGCAATCGTATCATCATCTACAGCTGCTCGTGCGATATCGACCTCAATTCGCATCCCAGTGGGAGACATGCTTGCCTCCGGATGTCGTTTGTGTTGTATTTACTGTGCATTACGTTTCTTTATGGGGCGCATATTGAGCACAAAATATCACTTACAAACAAAGACGCTAGGCCCACGGGCAGCGCAGCTATTCACCGAGCTGAATGAACTGCGCCGGTCTACGTTCACCTTGGCGGATGTTGGCTTAATCACTGGCCTGTCGGCTGCGGCGTCCCGCAATCTCGTGCACAAGGCTCAGCAGCGAGGCTTGGTGACGCGGCTGAAGCCCGGTTTGTACAACCTCGTGCCATTCGAACTCGGCTGGGCCATTGAGCACATCGACAGTCCGTACATGATAGCGCGTGAACTCGCCGGTGCAGCACCTTACTTCCTGTCACATGGCACAGCGCTGGAACTACACCGCATGGTGACACAGCCGAACTTCACCGTGTTTGTGTCATGTACGCGGCGCGTGCGTCCGCAGACGGTCGGCGGCTATGACTTTCGGTTTGTCCACATCACCGCGGAGCAATTTTGCGTGCTGGTGGCGGGCTCCGTTTCGATGCATCATCAAAGTCCACTGAAGACCTCAAATCAATGGCGGCTGCGGCTTCGGCAGGGAAAGCCCGGCTATGCCTAATGAACAGTTCTAGTAAAACAACTGACCAGTTGGAAGAAATCGCGCATGTTGGAAATGGATATGTCATTTTCGAGTTTGAGTGAAAGCGTATCAGTGGTAGTAGTTTACTATACGATAATAAATGTGATAGTATCAATTAGACATCTGCTTGGTTCAGTGGAAATTACACGCAATGTGATCACCTGATTACATGACAATGAGACCACTGGATTACGCGGCGAACTGACCACCTGATTACACGGCAACCGCTCAACACTCTTCACCTAGCAAGTACCCGTCAACAACTGGTACGAAGTCATCGGTGAACAAACTACTGCCGATGCTGTCTTGGACCACATCATTCACGACGCGTACCGTCTAGAGCTGCAGGGTGATTCAATGTGCAAACGCAAGCAAACGCTTTCTCTGGAAACACCAGAAAAGACACTCTAACTATTCGATAACTATTAATCGAATTCGATGCACGATTCTCTCGCCGATCTAAGGTTAAATTTCAGTGGTCACTTTGGCGTGTAATCCGGTCAGTTTACGTGTAATCTCCAGTCATAAGGACAACTCATTTTCGAAGCAGTGCCGTCAACCCCGCCTGCTCAAAGTGAAGATCGTGAGCTAAGGCCTCTGAGATTCCTCGCGCCTTCATAAGTTCAAATGACGCGCAGTCCGTAAGGCTCCATTCCTTATCTGCCATCCGTTTATACAACTCAAAGGCTTCCCGGAACTGGATGGAGGTTTGCGGTACAACCTCCACATTCGGGTTCGTGCGAATGGCTTCAACACCGCGGGTAACAAGCGCCCTTAAAGGCAACTGAGATAGTGCTGCCATGAGTTCATCCAATACCATCTCCGTTGTCAATTGTCGGAATTTCCCAAGCTCCCTTGAAGTGGCGATAGCCTTCTCATGTAGCGAGTCGTTAGGGTCGAGTAGCGCTACCCAGTAGCCGGTGTCTGCGAACACGACTTTCACTTAGCCCCCGAATCAGAGCGATAGACAATGTCATCAATACGCTTCGATAGGTCTGTCGGAACAGAATCCCATGTACCCGGAGGGGCCGATTCGCCGATTGCGGCCAGTTGGTCCCAGATTGGAACCGCCATTTCATCGAACTCTTGATCCGACAATACCGCAGGCTCCACTTTATCCACTCGTGAAAAACGCTTGATCTGCCGGTCGCTTGTTGCGAATTCGGCCGTTCCTTGCACGCGTAGATGCACAGCCCGGTGATTGCGGAGCGCATTGAGAACTTCCGCTTCCTGCTCTGGGCTGAAGCGTCCACCAACCAAGGTTTCCGTTTTCTCAAGCTGGAGCGTGAAATTTCCAGGTCCCACGTTGGCCATGCGAACCTCTCCAGTGACATCCAATACATCCTCGTAAGTCTCCCCGACCCATTCGGTCAGCCGTTTGCGGGCTTTTGCTGTGTAGGGTGCCCCCTTGGAGCTGTGGCGCGAACGGGTGAACAACACTTCATCGGCACGCAAGGATTTACCAAAATCCCGAAACAGCGGGATCACATTGGAGGGTAGCGCTTCCGGCAACAACTGATCTTCATTCGCGGCGACGATCGCCGCGTCTATCAAGTCGGCTGCCTCGTCGAACTCATCCAAATTGCCAAAGTCCAGTTCGGACTGGTCAGCCACGCGAACCCGCTGCAACGGAACGACCGCAGAACCCGGATCCAGTCTGTTGAACTGCAACCGGAAGCCTTCCTCAAAGCCTTTGGGAAGCCGCACGCGATCCTGATTTTTGCGCCGCCACAACTCCTTGGCGCACTCAAGAAGCAAGGTACGGTAAGCGATCAGTTCTTGCGTGCACTCCACGTCAAGCGCGTTGCCTTCGAACCGCTTGCCATCGAAACGTAGCGAGGCAAGCTCAGTCGTGATGTCCGCAGCCATAATTTGTACCTCCCGTTTTTATTGTCCCGCATGTGCGGACCTTGTGAAAGCCGTCACAAAGGTACGACTACCTTAACCTCTGAATGTCTTCCGCTCGCATGTTTCCGCAGTCATCGCTGCTGCCGACGCCAACGATCGACGATTTTCTCGACGTCAATATCATCAGGGCCATCTTTCCATTTGTTATAGAAATCGATATCCTCACTGTTCGGCACTGGCGCGGGTCGTTTGAATTGAAATCTGGTAGGCAAAGGAACGGCCTCACCTAATGCCAAACACTCGCCACGGCCCAATCCAGCCAGGATATCAACCAATCCACGCTCTGCTTCTGGCACTAGGTTCTTAACGTATGACTGATCGTTGGGATTGGTTATGCGCAAGCACAGGAAGGTGCCACATTGTGCGAGCACCGTCTCCGAAAGTTCGTGTGGCCGCTGGCTGACAACGGCCAGCCCGACGCCGTACTTCCGCCCCTCCTTCGCAATTCTTTCCATCGATTTTCTGGCGCCTGCATATTGGGAGTTACTATCACGCGTGACATAAGCGTGGGCTTCCTCGCAGGGCCCATTTGGATCAACGCCTCAAATGTGGTGAGCTCAGTCCCTGACTTGACTTTGTCACCACTTGCTACTGGTTCTGAGATTGTCCTATTGAGCACATACCTACAATCTGTTGGCATGAACAATAGCTCACAATTCTGCGTGTACGATTTGAATGGACACCTCCTCGATTGCGTCATGGGTGCATCACGACTTCGAGAGATTGTTGTGGCCGCTTCCGTCATGGCGATCATAGAAGCAAACGCGCGTTGCCAACTCGTGATACCAGATTGACAAATGAGGCTCCCTGGTCTTCCCCCAAAAAGGTTTACACGTAGGTCATAGGTAATTTACCGTATCAAAGGGATCGGCCCAGTACGATTCTCACCCTTGGGCAGATACTGGCGTAGCAAGCCATGAATGTTTTCGTTTGATCCACGTTCCTAAGGGATGTGCGGATGCGCGAAGTAAACCTTGATGCCGATATCTTCAGTCAGTTTCGCATGTTGTGACATTTCACGTCCTTGGTCATAGGTGGCGATCGCGCGTTAAACGGTGATACCAGGCGATTAGAAGTGATTAGAAACGACTGAAAACGATTAGAAATGATAAAAGATGATAAAAATGATAAGCGGCGAAGAAATTCCACGTAAATCCCGCTTGTTTCTTCGTCTTCGATTCGGTGCGAAGCGGCTCTGGTACTGGATATCACCGATTTCGTATACAAAATGGCCGCAATAAACGGCAAATAGTTTCAGAAACCTCGCTAGAGGTCGCCGTAGTGTGTAGAAGCGTACGTATGTTCGATGGGTAGCAATTCCTCCGCACGCAGAAGCCTTCAGAGGCAGACAGAACATGCCAATACCAAGCATACACGGACCACATCAGCACGTGCCTAAGACGTTGTTCGTTACGCGCGTAATGATCTGCGATGACGAAGGACATTTCGAGGTCCAGCGTGCAGGTGTATTGCCCCTTCGTGAGCCCCTTGCCTATCGCTGGTATCAGTTTCCGAGACTCTATCCGGCTGCCACTAACCATGAGGCCGCAGTTGCCGGTGAGCCCGTAGACTTTCTACGCAAACCGCATTTGTGCGTGGACATGTTAGACCGTACGGATACAGAAGCCATAGAAGAAGCAATTGCAATTACGGACGGCTTCGCACACTACGCCGGACTCGAATGGGGTAGCCGAGGAACGGCACACGCAGACTATAGAAGACAGAAAGCGGAGAAAGTAAAAGAGGCGGCGGAGGCTGAAGCCGAGACTGAGGCCGATGCAGAGGGTGCTGTTGCGATGGAATACGCTGGCATGCGGTGGGTTGTGGTACCGTAGCGTTGTCTGACGCTTAAGGCTCATGTGTCGGCGTTTACATTTGCTTACTCGCGTTGTCCTGTGCTTAACCTGTGTTGTCCTGCTTCATCCCGTGTTGTCCTGCGTTCAAATTCGTTTGCTGCTGCTGTCTGCTGCTGTCTGCTGATTAGAATTCTTTTGCCAATTGTAAACTAAGTCTGCATGGTATCTGGGATTAGCCTGTAAGGGGGCTTTATTGTGCGGGAATACGACGATTTTGGTGCATTGTTTGAGCGCGAAACGCAAAAACCAAATATGTTCTTGTTTAAAACAATTGGACCAGACCACCATTAGAGGACCGAATTGTCAGACCCACTCCATCAGCAGCATAATGCTACTACCTTTTTGCAATGATTGCTTTCCATATGCTCAAGGGAATGATGACGGTATGTTCAATCTGCGACGTTTTGCAGCTCGGGAGTTCGAGTTCATAGTTTTTGAAGCGGACAATTTTGCGGCATTCTTTCAGATTCATTCCATGTTTGGCAAACATGCGTATCAGTCTCGATAGTATCCAGTACC
>Ga0163153_10000835_pt1 | contig 51181 bp, 39 predicted proteins | sample OliLakLV19MP6IB1_FD_148629 | JGI IMG/M metagenome (GOLD analysis project Ga0163153, IMG submission 148629) | Freshwater microbial mat bacterial communities from Lake Vanda, McMurdo Dry Valleys, Antarctica - Oligotrophic Lake LV.19.MP6.IB-1 | ecosystem: Environmental > Aquatic > Freshwater >... | reverse complement strand
GCTCCGGCCTCCTCCGGGCCAGCCTCCGGGGGGCGGTCTGTCCCCTTTTGCTCCGGCGAGAAATCCCCTTTTGCTCCGTCTATGTCCCCTTTTGCTCCGGCCCCGACAGCCCCGCCTCCAGCCAGTGAACGATTACGAATTCTTCTTCATTGAGTGCGCGTGAATAGCAGGTGCATCTGCGGCCTGCAAGTCAGGCGTATTTTGAAGTTCCCCTCTGACGGGCGCTAGCTCGAGCGAAGGGCGCCGGCCTCGGCAACCAGCGCTTCCTGATACCACTGCTGCACCTCCCGGACGAGCCGCGACTGGTTCAGCTTCTGCGCGTCGAGCTCCGAGACGGGGACGATTCCGGTGGCGCTGTTGGTGAGGAAGACTCCATCCATGCCGAGCAATTGGGCGCGGGGAATATGCTGCTCAAGCGTGGGAACCTGATGAGCGCGGCACAGCTCCAGGACTACATCGCGCGTGACTCCGGCGAGCGCGCCATCATGCACCGGCGGTGTGGCGATCTTTCCATGGGTGATCCAGAAGACGTTGCTGGACGCGGCCTCGGCGACGTCGCCTGCAACGTTGAGCAGCAGCGCTTCGTCCGCGCCGCGTTCCTCGGCTTCGGTGCGGGCGAGGATTTGCACCAGCTTGTTTGCGCTCTTGATGGCCGCCAACGGATCGTGGGCGGCCACGCGAATCGTCGCCGTCGCGAGCCGCACAGAAACAGGCGGCGTGGGCAACGGGTGAAGGGCAAGTGCGAGCGTGGGAGTGTTCGCACCTTGGATGGAATAGCCGCGCGATCCGCTGCCGCGGCTGAGCGTGATGCGCAGGAGGCATTCGGGCAGCGCGTTCTTCTCGATCAGTTCCACGGCTAACCGACGAAGTTCATCACAAGACCACGGAAGCGTGATGCGCAGCAGTTCGGCGCCGTTCTGAAGGCGGGCCGCATGGCGGGTCCACCAGAGCGGGCGGCTGCGGCTGACGCGGAGCGTTTCAAACAGGCCGTCGCCATACAGAAAGCCGCGGTCCGAGATCGGGACCACGGCCTCTGCTTCCGGGATGAACCGGCCGTTGAGAAACGCTTGCACGGTTACCACTTCAGCGCCTGGAGCCGCTTCGCGACTTCCTTGGCGTTGGCGCGGCTGTTGAAGGCGGAGATGCGGAAGTAACCCTCGCCCTTCGAGCCGAACCCGCTGCCGGGCGTGATGACGACGTTGGCTTCGTTCAGAATCTTGTCGAACACCTGCCAGCTCGTGTAGCCGGCCGGCGTCTGCGTCCAGATGTAAGGCGCGTTCGCGCCGCCGTAAACGGTGAGGCCCGCCGCCTTCGCGCCGGCGACGAGCACCTTCGCGTTGCCCATGTAATGCTCGATGAGCGCGCGCACCTGCTGCTTGCCTTCTGCCGAATAGAGAGCCTCGGCTCCGCGCTGCACGGGATAGCTCACGCCGTTGAACTTCGTGCTCATGCGCCGGTTCCAGAGCGGATGCAGCGCGGTGGATTTGCCATCGGACGTCGAGGCCATGAGCGTCTTCGGCACGATGGTGAAGGCGCAGCGGATGCCGGTGAACCCGCCATGCTTCGAGAAGCTGCGGAACTCGATGGCGCATTCGCGCGCGCCGGGGATTTCGTAGATGGAATGCGGGATCGCCGGGTCGGAAATGTAGGCTTCGTAGGCGGCGTCGAAGAGGATGATCGACCTGTTCTTCAGCGCGTAATCCACCCAGGCCTGAAGCTGGGCACGCGTCGCGGTCGCGCCGGTCGGGTTGTTCGGCGAGCACAGGTAAATGATGTCCGTCTTGACGCTCGGCGGTTCGGGCACGAATCCGTTCGCCGGGGTGCAGGGGAGGTAAACCACGCCTTCATACGCGCCAGATTCATCAGCGGGACCGGTGTGGCCGGCCATGACGTTCGTATCGACGTAAACGGGATAGACCGGGTCGCTGATGGCGAGTTTGTTCTGATGTCCGAAGATGTCGAGGATGTTGCCGCAATCACACTTCGATCCGTCGCTCACGAAGATTTCGTCGTCGGCCACCTCAATGCCTTTGTCACGGAAATCGTTTTTCGCGATGGCGGCGCGGAGGAAGTCATAGCCCTGCTCGGGACCGTAGCCTCGGAACGTCGCGCGATTGGCCATTTCATCGACGGCGCGGTGCATGGCCTGGATGACGGCGTCGGGCAGTGCTTCCGTTACGTCGCCGATGCCGCAGCGGATGAGGCGCTTGGCGGCGTCAGGATTCGCGTCGGTGAAAGCCTTCACGCGGCGGCCGATTTCGGGGAAGAGGTAGCCGGCCTTGAGCTTCAGATAATTGTCATTCAGATAAGCCATAGTCAGTCGTCGATAGGATTCAGTGTTCGGGCCAAAATCAAGGCGCGAACCGTAGCCAAACCCAGAAGACTATGCAAGCGGGCGAAGGTGGAGTGCCGAGTCTCGTCCGTTGACTTGAGGTTGCGGTCTGACACATTCTCGCCGCGCAAATGAACGATTGGAAACCAACTGAAGCGTATCGCAAGATAGCGGAGGCCAACCGCGCGTATTACTCGCAAACGGCGGGGCTTTACGATGCCACCGAGACGTGCGTGCAGGACGAGGAGGTTCAGGGGCAGTTGGAGTCTGATTTGGACCGGGTGCTCGCTGCGGTGAACAAGCCCGTCCGCGAGGTTTCTGCATTGGATGCGTGCGGCGGTTCAGGAAACATTTCGATGAAACTGCTACGGCGGGGCGCGAAAGTTGTCCTGGCGGACATTTCACCCCAGCTTCTCGAATTATTTCAGAAGAAGGCCGCTGCCGCCGGTTATCAATCCGAGATCGTCTGCTCTGAGGTGGCCAGCTTTCTCGGTGATGGGGGGCGGGCGTTTGACTTGATTGTGTTCTCCTCCGCGCTGCATCACATCGAGAACATTGACGGGGTGCTGGGGCTTGCCTACCAGAGGCTCGCGCCGGGCGGTCTGCTTTTCACGGTGTTCGACCCGACGGCGCAGAGCCAGCGCAGGCTGGCCACACGCACGTTGCTCAAGCTGGATTACTACTGGTTCAAGCTGGTTTGCCAGAGCTCGGATGTCCTGCCGGCTGCGGGCCGCCGTTTCCGACGCCTGATGTCGGGCTCCACTCCGGACAGGAAAGATCAGGTGGCGTTGAACGAATCCACGGTGGGGATGCTGGCCGAGTATCATGTCGAGCAAGGAATCGATGATCTGGCGCTGGTCGAGCGCCTCAAGGGCGTGGGCTACGAAGTCGTCTGGCACGAACGCTACGCGAAGTGCCGGGCTGGCTGGCTGCTCCCGCTCATCGAATTCCTAGGGGACAAGACCTCCTTCAAGCTGCTGCTGCGGAAGCCGCAGTCCGTTTGATTTGCGGGATGATGGGCATGAATGCACTGGGTTGCAGCCTCATGGTGCGGGACAGATTCAGAGTTTTGATCCAGGGAATGCTCAAGCCGAACCCATGCAGTAGGACAGGGCTTCCAGCCTGTTCCGGAGGCCGATGGGCTGGGGGTTGCTCCGTTGGTCCACCATTTAAGATCATCCACCAAATCATTGGGGAACCCGCGGTCGTTCGGAGACAGGCTGGAAGCCTGTCCTGCTTGGGACGGCTCTGCGCCAGCTCATTCTTCTGCTGCATTGCTGCGATTAAAAAATCCTGCCTGCTCATTCCACTCCTGGCTGGATGCATCTGCCTTGAGCGCCCGGAGTTTCGGAATTGGCATGGGCGAACGCCTCTCTGCGTCACTTCAAGAACATGCGGCTGACCTACTCAATGGCGGACCAGGATTTCGTGCGCACGAAATCGGTGGGCATATTCAATGTCGCGCTCGGGCTGGCTGAACGGATTGCCATCCGGCCCGAATTTTCGCGGCTCACGGTGCTCACGAACCACACGCTGGCAGACCACCTGCGGCTGCCGCCAAACGTGCCGGTGCATCCCTGCAACCAGGCCATTGCCGGCCGGCTTCGCCGTCTGATCTGGGATCAGCGGGGAGTTTATCGGGCGGCGGTAAGGACTGGCAATGAATGGCTCTGCCTGCCCAAGGGCTTTGCGTCGTTCGTCACGCGATGTCCGGTAAAGCTGGCGACCTACGTTCACGATACCATTCACGATTTTTACCGGGAGAAATACCCGGGGAGAATGAGTTCCCTGGAGTCCGCATATTTTTTTCGGAGCATGCTGGCGTCGATCCGCCATTCCCGTGTCATCTTTACCAACAGTGAATTTAGCCGCAGCGAGATTCGGCGCCTGGCGCGCACGCGCGGACTGGCGGCGCCGGAGGTGGTCCGGGTTGGAATTGGCTTCGCGCCCGTGAATCAGATGCCGACGGAGAAGGACGAGCGTCTGCTGGTCATGACGACCCGCTGGCCTCACAAACGGGCAGACTTGGCGGTGGACTATCTTGCGAAATGGCATGCTGCAAGCGGCTTCAAGGGAACGATTGATTGGCTGGGCAGCCTGCCGGCGAATCTGACATTTCCAAATCTCCCTGGCTGGCGGTTGCACTCACGTGTGTCAGATGAGCAGCTCGCGCTGTGGCTGGCGCGTTCACGGGCGCTGATCTATTTCACCGAATACGAGGGTTTTGGAATGCCGCCCGTAGAGGCGGTGCTGGCAGGCACCTGCCCGGTTTACTCCCAGATTCCTGTCACATCCGAGGTGATGCGGGGCTTGGGTTGTCCGTTTGAGAACGCGAGTTACGAATCGTTTGCTCAGGCGATGGATCGGGCGCTCGTCGTTTCCAGTGACGTTCTGGATGATTGGGCGCGGCGGTTGTTGCAGTGGCACGACTGGGACAAGGTCGTGGATCGTTTCGTCTGCGGATTGAGCGAAGCTGATTCCGCGCCGGTGCGGTCTTGAGGTCCGAGACGTTTTGCCGATGAAGGGTGGAAGCCAGAGCTTGCGGCGGCGGCGGTAATTGATTGAACTTCCTGCGTCTCTTTGCAGGACACCACGATGCAGTTTGCTCCAGACATGATAATAAGCCGGAACGATTCCGTAGGACAGGCTTCCAGCCTGTCCCGGAGTCCGGGGCTGCACGGCAGACATGGAATCCCCGCCCCTCTTTTGAGAGCCATCAGACCGTGCGTTGCGTGGGGCAAGATCGGAGACAGGCTGGAAGCGTTTCCTACGGTGACTCCGCCTTTCAAACGCTCGGCGACAATTGCAAAGCTTTTGCCAAGGGATCAGGAACAGCCGCTGGGTTCTCCGGGCCACGTACGACGTGGGATCATGCCCTCTCTCTCGATTGGCTGAGCCGCGACTTTAGTCCATGGTCTTCAACTCCCTCACCTTCTTTGCGTTCCTGGCCATCGTGCTGCTGGCCTATTATCGGCTCGGACATCGCGGGCAGAACTGGCTCCTCCTCGTCGCCAGCTACGTATTTTACGGCTGGTGGGACTATCGCTTCCTCGGGCTGCTGCTTTTCACGACGTTCTTTGACTACTGGTGCGCGCTGCGTCTCGAGGCGGAGTCGGACCGACGCCGGCGCAAGCTCTTCCTGGCCTTCAGCATGGTCGTCAATCTCGGCGTGCTGAGCGTGTTCAAGTATTTCAATTTCTTCGCGGAAAGCCTTGTGGAACTGCTCGCCACGCTGGGCATGACCGCCTCCTTCCCCACGCTCAACGTCATCCTGCCCGTGGGCATCTCCTTCTATACGTTCCTGTCCATGAGCTACACGATCGACGTGTATCGCGGCGAGCTGAAGGCCTCGCGTTCGCCCATCGACTTCATGCTCTACGTGTCGTTCTTCCCGCACCTGGTGGCCGGGCCGATTGTGCGCGCGTCCTATCTGCTGCCTCAATGCCGCCGCGCCCGCGTCATCAATCCCCACGAAGTGGTCAACGGCGTCTGGCTCATCCTGCTCGGTCTGGTCAAGAAAGTCGTCATTGCCGACCGGCTTGCCGAGATCGTGAACTGGGGTTTCGCCCAGCCGCAGCCGCCCTTTCCCGACGCCAACTCCTGGCTGATTCTCTACGCGTTCGCCTTTCAAGTTTACGGAGATTTCTCCGGCTACTCCGACATCGCGCGCGGCCTCTCGAAGCTGATGGGGTTTGAACTCGTGGAGAATTTCAGGGCGCCCTATCTCGTCACGAATCCGTCGGCCTACTGGCAGCACTGGCACATCAGCCTCTCCACCTGGCTGCGCGACTACCTCTACATTCCGCTCGGCGGGAACCGGCACGGCTCCTGGCGCACGAGCCGCAATCTGATGATCACAATGCTGCTGGGCGGCCTGTGGCACGGCGCGGGCGCGGCGTATGTGCTGTGGGGCCTGTATCACGGGCTGCTGCTGGCGGTGCATCGGGCCTGGTGCCATCTCATCGGAGGCGGGCGTGAATCCGCAGGCAAAGAAGCCGCGACCCCTGCTGGTGGACAGTCCTGGCTGCACAAGTATCTCGGCCGGCCGTTGCTGATCATCGTGTTTTTCCACTTCACCTGCGTGGGCTGGCTGCTGTTCCGGGCGGGCGCGCAGCCCAAAGAGTTCAGCCAGGTGAAGGTCGTGACCGGCTATTTGCATTCGATGTTCCAGTTCCCTCTGGCATCGGGAGCAAGTCCGCTCGCGGGCGCGATTCTCGTCCTCGGCGGGCTGGCGCTGTTCTTCCAGGGCCAGCACCGGCTCATGGATCGTTTCTCCCAATGGCCGCTGCGCTGGCAGGCGGCGGGCGTGGTCGCCGCGCTGGCGGCCATCGCGGCACTCGGCGTGTTCGAAGGCGCGCAGTTCATCTACTTCCAGTTTTAACCCATGAGACGCCGCGTCATCTTCGGAGCCTGGGGAATGCTTCTCATCGGCTGGCTGATCCATGTGACCGCCGGAGCCATGCTGTCGCAACTGATCGCGGCGCGGGTCGGAGCGGCGCTGCTGCGGTTTGCGCAGGGCAAGTTCAACGACCCCGCCCTCTTCATCCATCGGCGTGTCGGCGAATTGCTCTGGCTGATCACTCTAGCCTTCGTCTGTGCCGCCATGCATCCGCTGCTGGAAAGATTGATCCGCCGTCGCGCCGGCGTGGGCCGCTGGGGCTGGACGGCGCACGCGGCGCTGGGCTTTGCCCTGCTCAACCTCTGGATCGGTGCGGCTGGAAACACCGCGATCTTCTGGGGCGCGATCGGCGCGGGCGCGGGCTTTCAAAACCTGATGCAGTTCCACTTCAAGCGAATCGTGTTCGAGGAGAACCCCGCCACTCCCCGTGCCGTGCTCGTGGGCAACAGCCAGACCCGCGCCCAGATCGACGAGCGGCTGTTGAACGACCGTCTCGGCACAAATCTGTGGACCGCTGAACTCCATTTCCCCGGCAGCCACGCGTATGATCTTCTGCTCATCGAACGTCAGCTCCGTCGCGCCAATCCGCAGTTTGTCATCTGTTACCTGAACGAAAGCTACTTCTACAACGGCACCGCAGGAGAGACCGTCCCCAATTTTTTTGGTGTCCGCGATCTGCTGGGAAACTGGCGCTCCGATGCGGCTCGGCATCTCGATGGCAAGGGAGTTTTCTACGGGCTGCTTGGCGATGTGCTGCCGCTGTTTCGGTATCGTGAAGCACTCTCGCAGCGCGTGCTCGGCGCGAGCGCCGTCCAGTTGAAGCAGTCCCAATACAACACCGCGCTCGCTGTCGATCTCGAAGCGCGCGCCCTGGAAGCGGCCGGCAAGTCGCGGCTCGGCGGCGAGAGCGAATTCCAGAAGGCCGCCTTCGAGGAGTTCGTGGCGCGCTGTCAGCGGGCCGGCCGGCGCGTCATCATTCTGGACGGTCAAAACAACCCGATCCTCACACGCCAGCTCGACCCTGCCGTGCGCGTGGACATGGAGGCTTTCCTGAATCAGATGATGGCTCGTTACTCCAATCTTGTCGTGGTTCCGGGAACCGCGCTTCCCCCGCAAGCCGCTGCTGATTACGAAGACCTCACGCACGTCAACCCGGAGGCCCAGAGCCGCTTCACCGCGTGGCTGGCGGAATTCATGAAGGCACAATTGAATCAGGCTCCCGTCGCGCCGATGAACCGTTGATGACCGGCCTGTTGCCCGCGCCGCAGCTTCCCAGTAGAGTCACTCGCAACGAATAACATGACTGCGACTACACCAGAGAAGGTCAGTGTGTTGGCCGGGACGCCCCGCTACGGCGGGCGGCAGGAAATTGAGGCGCTTGTCGCCGATGCCCTGACGCGGCTCGGCTTGCCGGAGTCCTACATCCGCCCCGGCGACCGCGTGGTGCTCAAGCCGAACTGGGTCAAGGAGCACGATGAACGCAAGCCTGGCCCGGATCAGTGGGAGCATGTCGTCACGCATCCGTCCGTCATCGAGGGGGTCATTCGCTGGGTCGCGCCGCAGTTGAAGGGGCAGGGGAGCATCACCATCTGCGACGCGCCGCAGACCGATTCGTCGTTCGCCACGCTGCGCAAATATTGTCAGCTCGACGAGATGGTGGCGTGTTGCGCGAAGGATTTCCCCGGCGTGAAGATCGCGCTGCTCGACCTGCGTCCCGAGGAATGGCACGCCGTCGATGGTGTCACGGTTTCCAAGACGCAGCTCACGGGCGATCCGCTCGGCAGCACGCATGTGAAACTCAATGAGGCGAGCGAGTTCGTCGGCTTTCACGGCTGCGGCCAGCTCTATGGCGCGAGCTACGACATGGCGGAGACGAACCGCAGGCACGCCGGCGTCACGCACGAATACATGCTCTGCCGCACGCCGATGGACGCGGATGTGTTCATCAACATCCCGAAGCTCAAGACGCACAAGAAAGTTGGGCTCACCTGCGCGCTGAAGAATCTCGTCGGCATCAATGCGAACAAGAACTGGCTGCCGCATCACACCGAAGGCACGCCGGACAAGGGCGGCGATCAGTTCCCGGCCGCGACCACGAAGGCCAAGCTCGAACATTCCTGGATGGGCAGCGCCAAGCGCGTCCTGAAGAACAGCCCGCTCCTCTCGCGCCTGTTCGTTCCGCTGAAGAAGGTCGGGCGGCTCGTCTTCGGCGACACGCAGACGGTCGTGCGCTCGGGCAACTGGCACGGCAACGATACCTGCTGGCGCATGGTGCTCGATTTGAACAAGTGCCTGTTCTCCTTCGACGGCGCGGGCGAACGGCGCACCAAGCCGGTGCGTTATCTCGCCGTGGTGGACGGCATCATCGGCGGCGAGGGCAACGGCCCGATGGCCCCGGATGCGAAGCCGTGCGGCGTCATCATCGCGGGCACGCATCCGCTGGCGGTGGATTGTGCTGCGGCGACGTTGATGGGTTTCGATCCGCAGCGGATTCGGATGCTGAAGAATGCCTTCTCCATGCGCGAACTGAACTTCGCGCCATTCAAGCTGGAGGACATTGAGGTCGTCTCCAACAAGCCTGCGTGGAACGGCAGGCTCGCGTCCATCGAAGAGACGTTTGATTTCAAGCCGCACTTCGGCTGGACCGGAACCATCGAGAATCAGCGTCGCGCTCTGACGGCATGAGCCTCGAAGACAAACTTTACCCATTGCTGTCGTTGTACGAGCGGATGCCGCAGGGGCTAAAGCGCACCATCGGCTGGACGTATCGCCAGCTTCCCACGGGCTTTCGCCTCGGCGCGCGTTACGCGGAGTTTCGTCAGTTGACTCAGGAAGTGGAGACGTGGTCGCCCGAGGAGATTCAGGAGTATCAGCTCAAGCAGCTTCGTCAGACGCTCATCCAGGCCGGGAACTATTGTCCGTTCTATCAGGAGCGTTTCGCGAAGGCGGGCTTTCGTCCCGAACTGCTCAAGAGCACGGATGAGCTGCGCGAGTGTCCGCTGCTCACGAAGCAGGACTTGATCGAACATCGCGAGGAGATGATCTCCTCCGCGATCCCGAAGAAGCAGCGGCTTTACATCACGACCGGCGGCTCGACTGGCGTGCCTGTCGGCTTCTATTTGCAGAAGGGAGTCAGTCGTCCCAAGGAGCAGGCGTTCCTCGAAGCGCAGTGGAAACGCGCCGGCTGCTTCGATGGCGCGCGGCTCGCGGTGATTCGCGGCCATGTCACGAGCGGCAAGGCGGGCGGCAGCATCGCGAGCTACGACGCGACGCGCGACTGGCTCATGCTCTCGTCGTATCATCTGACCGAGGAACGGCTGCCCGAATACCTTGCCGCCATCGAGCGCTTCAAGCCGGACCTGCTCCACGCCTATCCGAGCGCCGCCTTGCAGCTCGCAGAGTTTCTCGAACGCGCCGGCCAGTCGTGGCGCGTGCCGTTGCGTGGGCTGCTCGCCGGTTCCGAGCGGCTGACCCTTCCGCAGAAGCGATTGCTCGAACGCGTCTTCAAGTGCCGCGTCTATCGCTGGTACGGTCACAGCGAACGCGTCGTGCTGGCGGGCGAGGGACGGAAGTCCGAGCTGTTCTACTTCTGGCCGACGTACGGGTACGTGGAGTTTGGGTCGCCGAACGAAGACGGCTTGTGCGAGGTCATCGGCACGAGCTTTCATAATCTCGCGATGCCGCTCATCCGCTACCGCACTGGCGACTACGTGCGGCTCGCCGATCCGCGCACGGACGGTGAACTGGAGTTTCCGTGGCCGGCGGCTTCGGCGGTGGATGGACGCGAGCAGGAGTTTCTGGTGACGGCGGGCGGGCGAAGAATTTCGCTCACCTCCTTCAACATGCACGACACGATTTTCGACGATCTGTATGCCGTGCAGTTTTATCAGGAAGAGCGCGGCAAGGCGGAGTTTCGCTTCGTGCCGGGGCCGAACTTCTCGCGCACGCGATTGCCGCAGATCGAAGCAGGCATCCGCCGGAAGCTGGGCGATGACTTCACCGTGACCTTGCGCGAAGTGGCCGAAACCGAGAAGACGTCGCGCGGCAAGCATCGGTGGATCGTGAGCAGGCTGTGATGCGGCTTAAGCGTTGAAGCTTCCTGCCGTTCAATGGTTTGATCCGACGACGGGTTCGCGGGAATCGGTTTTCAACAACTCAGACTTTGAAACAGATCGCTCAATATCAGGACGGCCGGCTGGAACTTCAGGATGTGCCGATGCCCACGCAGCCGCCCGGCGGAGTGCTGGTGCGGGTGACGCACTCCGTCATCAGCGTCGGCACCGAGAAAATGAAGGTCGAGCAGGCGAAGATGAACCTGCTCCAGAAAGCCAAGGCGCGGCCGGACCAGGTCCGCAAGGTTCTCGACACGGCGAAGACGCTCGGCTGGAAAGCCGCGCTGGACAAGGTTCGCAACCGGCTCGAAACCCCGACGCCTCTGGGCTACAGCGCGGCGGGCGTGGTGGAAGCGGTCGATTCGTTGAACACGCGCCTGCGCGTCGGAGACAACGTGGCCATTGGCGGCGCGGAATGTGCCTTCCACGCTGAGTTCGTCGCGGTGCCGGACATGCTGGTGGCGAAGGTGCCGGAGGGCGTCGAGAACTGGCAGGCCGCCTACACGACGATTGTTTCCATCGCGCTCCAGACGGTGCGCCAGGTTGAGCCGACGATTGGCGAACGCGTGCTCGTGACGGGACAGGGCCTTGTCGGGTTGCTCATCACGGCGTTGTTGCGCGCGAATGGCGCTCGTGTGATGGCGGTGGATTTGGCTCCGGCGCGGAAGTCTTTTGCCGAAGCGATGGGCGCAGAGAAGTTTGTCATCCCGAGCCAGCAAAATCTCGCCGACGAAGTGCGCGCCTGGACGGACGGCTATGGCGTCGATGCCGTGGTGCTGGCGACGGCGACGCAGAACAACGCGCCGACGGAACAGGCCATCGACGTGCTGCGGGATCGCGGACGCATCGTGGTGGTGGGCAACACGAAGGTGGACCTGCTTTGGAAGTACGCTTACGAGAAGGAAATTTCAGTGCGCTATTCGCGCAGCTACGGACCGGGCCGCTACGATCCTGCCTATGAATGGGGCGGGACGGATTATCCGATCGGTTACGTGCGCTGGACGGAGCAGCGGAATTTCGACGCGTGCCTGCACTTAATGAAGACGGGCCAGCTCGCCCTTGGCGCGATCACGACGCGACGCGTGCCGTTCGCGGAGTCGCTCGGCGCGTATCAGGAGCTGCTCGGCGAAGGCGCGGCGAAGGAAGTGGGCGTGGTGCTGGAGTATTCGTCGCCGGTAGCAGCCGAGGTGACGAGGCTCAAATCAAAACTAGATCAGAGCCTCCTCACGTCGGCTGCTACTCAATCAAAGCGGCTCACTGCGCCAGTCGCCCGCCTCGACGTTATCGGCGCGGGCAACTTCGCACGGACGATGTTGCTGCCGCATTTGAAGGACAAAGTTCCATTCGGCACGGTGGTGAACAATACGGCGCTGTCGGCGAATCATGTGAAGTCGAAGTTTGGGTTCACCGAGGCGGCGACGGACTGCGCCACGTTGTTTGAAGGTAGGACAGGCTTCCAGCCTGTCCCGCCTGCTAAACGTGGATCAAATGAGGACTCGGGACAGGCCGGAAGCCTGTCCTACGACGCGGCCGTTATCGTCGCGACGCGGCATCATCTCCACGCGCCGATTGTGAAGGCGGCGCTGGCGGCGAACCGGCATGTGTTCGTGGAGAAGCCGCTTTGTCTCACGCGGGAGGAGTTGGCGGAGATCGATGGGGTGCTGGCGAAGAGTTCCGGCTCGGTGCAGGTCGGATTTAACCGGCGGTTCGCCGGAGCGAGCGTGGAGTTGAAGAAACTCCTGCGTGCGGCGCCAGGGCCGAAGACCGCGAGCTTTCGCGTGTCGCCGGGCAAGCTGGACCCGGCGCACTGGTACGCGAACTACGCGGAGAGCGGCGGACGTGTGCTCGGCGAGGCGTGTCACTTTCTCGATTACTTCTGCTTCCTCTTCGACTCGAAACCGGTGCGCGTGGTTGCGCAGACAACCTGGCCGGCGAGCGGGCGTTTGCCGTTCCCGGACAGCGTGACGGCGCAGATCGAGTTCGCGGACGGCTCGTGCGGTCAGCTTGTTTATTCGGCGGAAGGCGATTCGAGCTGGCCCAAGGAAGTCTGCACGGTGTTCGGCGCGGGATTCGTGGCGGAGATTGAGAATTTCCAGAAGCTCTCGATTCATCGCGGACGCAAGGCGACGACGCATTCCTACAACGGCAAAGGTCACGCGGAACAGATGACGGCGTGGGCGGCGTTCCTGCGCGGTGCGGCGGATCATCCACTGCCTTACGAGCAGTCGCGTCAGAGCATGGCGCTGACCTTTGCGGTGCTGGAATCGATTCAAGCGGGACGCAGCGTGGAAGTGGTGTGACATGGACTGGACGCATCTTCATCTCGCCTTGAATCACGTTCCCGTGCTGGGCACGCCGTTCCTCCTTGGCCTGCTTCTGTGGAGCTGGGCGCGCGGTCAGGCGGTCACGTTGCGGTTTTGCCTGTGGCTGTTTGTCATGCTCGCGGCGGCTTCCATTGGGATCAAGTTCACCGGCGACTTCGCGGCGGAAAAAGTCGGCGCGCAGCCGGGCTTCGACAAGGCGCTGATTGATCAGCACGAGCAATCGGCGGATCAGGCGACGACGGGCGTGTTCCTGATGGGCATCGCTGCTGGGGTGGCGCTGTTGGTTTCGCGTCGTGGCAGGCCGACACCGACGTGGTCGCTCGGCCTGCTCGCGTTGCTGGCGCTGGGGACGTTTGCGTTAATGGCGCGCACGGCGAATTTCGGCGGACACATCCGGCATCCGGAGATTCGTCCCGGCGCAGCGCAGACGCCATGAGCCGGCTGTCGTGGCATTGGCATCGGCTGCGGGCGATGGGCCTGGGCGAGATCACGCTGCACGCGCGAAAGAAGCTGCGTCAGGCGGCGGATGCGAAGCGGACTTCATGGCCGGAGGTGGACCTCACTGGCGCAGGAGCTTTTCCCAAACTGCCGAAACCTGAGGATGCGCCGGAGGCATTGCGTGAAGCGTTGAAGCGCGAGGTGGAAACCATTCTCGCCGGACGCTGGAGATTTTTCGGTCATCTGGAAGTGCAGGTCGATGATCCGCCGAAGTGGCAATACGACTGTCTCGTGCGCCGCGATGTGGAGAGCACGGCGTCTGCGTTCAAGCTGAATTACCGTTCGCTCACGGATGGCGTGGACTCGAAGCTGGTCTGGGAGCCGAGCCGCTGGAACCAGCTCGTGCGCCTGGCAATGGCGGCGTATGTCCTCGGTGACCGCAGCGCAGGGGAGAAGTGCGTGGAGTGGCTGGAGGACTGGGTGAAACACAATCCGCCGTATCGCGGCTGGAACTGGACGAGCGCGCTGGAAGTTGGACTGAGGCTGATTCAGTTCGTGTGGATTGATGAGCTGCTGGGGAATTTACGATTTACGATTGACGATTTACGAGGCGGCGATTCCTTTGCGGACCGCCTGAACAAACTTCGCCGCGCCATTCTTCCGGCACACGTCTGGTATGCGTGGCGGCACAAGTCGTTCGGGTCTTCGGCAAACAATCATCTGCTGGGCGAATTGGTCGGCTGCATCGTGGCGACGGCGCGGTGGCCGGAGCTGGCGAAGTGCGGCGCGTCGCTGGAGGAGTTGCAGCGACGGTGGGAGCACGAGGTCTTGGCGCAGTTCGCCGAGGACGGAGGGAACAAGGAGCAGGCGCTGAACTACCAGTTGTTCTCGTGGGAATTTTGCTGGCAGGCGCGGATGGCCTTGGTGGCGGCGGGCCGGAAGATTTCTCCAGAGGTGGATGAACGGCTGCGTCGGGCGGCGCAGTTCTTCGTGGACGTGCAGGTGCCGGGAGATCCGTGGGATTATGGGGATTCGGACAGCGCGTTCGTCACGCCGCTCTTCGCGGAGGAGACGAAGGTGGTGGCGGAATGGCATGAGTGGTTTCGAGCGCCGTCGAGCGGACAGGCTTTGGAATATTGGATGGGAGAGGCGCGGCGGGATTTGAGATTTGAGATTTCAGATTTCAAAGCCGGCGAGTGGCGGCAGTTGCAGGCGAGCGGTCACGCGATGCGACGCGAGGACGATTGGACGGCGCGCTGGGATTTGTCACCGCTTGGGCTGGGTTCGATGGCGGCGCACGGGCATTTGGACGCGCTGCATGTCTCGCTGTGGCTGCGTGGCGTGGCGATGGTGATTGATCCGGGAACGGGCGCGTACCATGCGGACAAGCAACTGCGAGGATGGCTCGCTTCTCGAAGTTCACACAACGGCCCCGCTCCTGATGCGAAATGGACTCTTCCCGTGCGCCTTGGTCCGTTCTTATGGGATTCAACACATCGCAATGTAGTTATGACTGCCCCTGAAGACCGTTGTGAATGGGGGGTGGCTGACCATGTGTTTACCAGATCAGCCCGGTTTGGGGACGGAATCAACAGGGTCACAATATTGGATACGCTCTCCTTCACTGGGCCGAGTGGAGATTTTTCCGTCCGCTGGCAGTTCGCGCCTGACTCCGGCGTGGAGGATTTGGGCAAGCGCCGCTTCCGCATCACGCGCCACGGCATGTCGATGGAGGTTCAAGTGAGTGCGGATTGGGCCGAAGTATTCTGCGTGATGAAACAAAGCCAGGTCGCCCAGGCTGATCCGGATGCGCCGCTGGCGGGCACCGTGTCGCCGGCGTTTCGCAGGACGGCTTGGGCACCGTATCTCAAGCTCGTGGCGCGGCCGCAGGGGGACGAGCCTTGCGTTTTCAGCACCACGTTTTTAGCTTCGCCACGTTTATGAATCTCAGTTGTCACATAATCCTTCCGCGCATAGGGCGGCGGTTCACAGCATCGCTGTGTCCCCCGTCATGACGACATCTGCGCATGAGGGATTGCGGGTGAAGGCAGTTTTGGGAACTGCCTTGCTGGTGATTGATTATCAGGGACTGGTCGAAGAGTGCCGCCGGCGCTCGGCCCTGCCTATGGTCACTGCCATAGAATTTGCGAACACCCAGGTGATCACGAAACGGCGGATGGAGCCGGAGTTCCGAGAGTTGACGGACGCGTATGATTTTTTTGCGGCAGATGGTATGCCTTTGATCTGGTGCTTGAACGCGCAGGGGGCGGCGATGACGGATCGGGTTTATGGCCCGACTTTCATGCGCGAATGCCTGCGCGCCACGCCTCATCCTGCATCGCACTACTTGGTCGGAGGCTCCTCTGAACTCGGCGCCCGATTGCGGCAGGTGATTCATGGGTGGAATTCAGAGACCCAGGTGGTTGGCTCTTTTCATGGTCAGGTGGGAGCGGACGGAAGGCTTGGGAACGGAGGAGATGAAGAACTGCTCGCGGAGATCAACCGGTTGTCTCCCAACTTTATCTGGGTGGGATTGGGCACGCCGAAGCAGCAGGCATGGATTCACCGCAACAAGGGAAAGATTCGGCGGGGTGTTGTCCTCGGAGTTGGGTTTGGGTTCGATGTGAACGCGGGCATGAAGAAGGACGCTCCAGAATGGATGCAGCAGATCGGGCTGACCTGGCTTTACCGGCTGGCTTCCGAGCCACGGCGCCTGGCTGGGCGATACCTTAAATACAACACGATGTTTGTGCTCTATCTGTTGCATGAACACCTGTTCGGCCCAAGGAGAGAGAAGGGAGCCTCGTGAACGTGGGTGAAAAGCGACGAATCAGCATCTTTGGCCTCGGTTATGTGGGCGCTGTCACGGCGGGTTGTCTTGCCCGGCAGGGCCACACGATTGTGGGCGTGGACGTGCATCCGGCGAAGGTGGAGTCGTTCAATGCCGGCGTGCCGCCCATCATGGAGCCGGGGCTGGAGGAGCTGCTCAAGACGGCGAAGGCGAAGGGATTGTTGCGCGCGACGCAAAGCTGCGAGGAGGCCATTGCGGAGACGGAGGCATCCATCGTGTGCGTCGGCACGCCGTCGAAGGTGACGGGGGCGCTGGATCTGAGCTATGTGCGCGGGGTGGTGGAGCAGATTGGCGATGCGCTTCGCAAGAAGATGAAGAGCCACGCGCTAATCCTGCGCAGCACGATGCTGCCGGGGAGCACGGAATCCATCACGAAGGAGTATTTGTCGGACCTGATGGCGGTGCGGCTGGTGCAGGTTTTCTATTATCCCGAGTTTCTCCGCGAGAGCACGGCGGTGTCGGATTTCGAGAATCCGTCTCTGGCGGTCGTGGGCACGCGGGATGGAGCGAAGCCGCCGGCGGAATTGATGAGCGGACTGTTCGGCGAGAAGGCGGCGGTGGTGAACTGGAACACGGCGGAGATGGTGAAGTACGCGTGCAACGCCTTTCACGCGACGAAGATCTCGTTCGCGAACGAGATCGGCCGCGTGGGCAAGCAGATGGGCATTGATGCGCGCGCGGTGATGGAGCTTCTCTGCCAGGACACGAAGCTGAACCTCTCGCCGTACTACATGAAGCCCGGCAATCCGTTCGGCGGCTCGTGTCTGCCGAAGGACGTGCGCGCGCTGACGAGTCATGCGCGGATGAACGGCGTGAGCGTTCCCATGCTGGAAAATTTGCTGCCGAGCAACGAGCGTCACTTGCAGAGCCTGCTCGGTTTGATCACGGAGTCGGGGCAGAGCGAGGTCGTGATTCTTGGAATGACGTTCAAGTCGAACACCGATGACCTGCGCGAGAGCGCGATGGTGGAGGTGGCGCAGACATTGTTGGGGCGAGGGTTTAAGCTGCGCATCTACGATCCGGCGTTGAATCTCTCGGCGTTGGTGGGCGCGAACAAGCGGGTCATCGACACGAAGATGCCCCATCTGGCGTCGCAGTTGTGCCCGGACTTGAAGACGGCGCTCGGGACTCAGGGCCTGGTGGTGGCGGCGCAGAAGTGCGCGCCGCTGGCCGAGCTGAAACAGTTCCTCACGCCGCAGCATCAAATGCTGGATGTGAACGGCTGGCCGGAACTGCGGGAGCTGCCGTCGAAGTACGAAGGGTTTTGCTGGTAATGACCAAGGCCCGGAGTATGCCCAACGCCCAATGCCCAATGACGACGGAACTCGTCTGGGTTTTTTCTTCGGTGACTGGTCATTGCGTCATTGCGTCATTGCGTCATTGGACATTGGTCATTGGTCATTGGGTCTTGCCCGCTCACCGCGTCGTTCATGGTTAACAGGCCATCCATCCTCATCCTGGTCGAGAATCTCCCCGTGCCGCTGGACCGCCGGGTCTGGCAGGAATCCTGTGCCCTGCGCGACGCCGGCTACGGGGTGGTGGTGATTTGTCCGCAGATGCGCGGCTACACGAAGCCGTATGAGCTGCTGGATGGCATCCACATTTACCGGCATTGGATCAGCGAGGAGGCGGGAGGCTTCGTCGGGTTCTTTCGCGAGTATGCCTCGGCGCTGTGGGGCGAATGGTGGCTGGCGTGGAAGGTGTGGCGAAAGCATCGCTTCGAGCTGATTCACCTGTGCAATCCGCCGGATTTGCTGTGGCTGGTGGCATGGCCGTTCAAGGTGCTGTTCGGGACGAAGGTGATTTACGACGTTCATGACGCCTGGCCGGAGATGTTCGAGGCGAAGTTTGGCAAGCGCGGCCTGATTTACTGGGCCGTGCGTCTGTTCGAGCGGTTAACCTATGCGGCGGCGGACGTGGTGCTGGTGACGAACCGTTCCGTGATGCAAATCGCGCTCGACCGCGGCGGCAAGCTGCCGTGGGAGGTATTTGAAGTGCGGACGGCGCCGAAGATCGCGACGACGCAGGCGAAGGAAGATCCAGCTTTCCGGAAGGGCAGGAAACATCTGGTCGGCTACGTCGGCGTGATGGGCAATGCGGACGGCCTGGATTATCTGGTGAACGCCGCCGCCCACATCGTTCACAAGCTCGGCCGGCGTGACGCGCAGTTTCTCCTCATGGGCACGGGGCCGGAACACGCGGGCCTGGTGGCCTTGCGGGACCGGCTGGGCTTGCAGGAGTTTGTCGATCTGCCGGGTCGTGTCAGCAATGAGTTCCTGTTCTCGGCGCTGCGCACCATCGACCTCGGGGTGGCGTGCGATCCCATCAATCCCTACAACGATCATTGCACGATGAACAAGACGCTCGAATACATGGCGTTTGGGAAACCGCAGGTGCTGTTCGGAACTAAAGAGGGCAGGGCATCGGCGGGTGATGCGGCGGTGTATGTGGATGAGAACTCTGCCGAGAAGCTGGCGGAGGCAATCTTGGCCACGCTTGACGACGCGGAAGGCCGCCAGCGAATGGGGCAGTTGGGCGAGGAGCGGATGCGGACGGTGCTGAACTGGGAACGTTCGGTCGAGCAACTGCTGACCGCTTACGACATGGTGTTGCAGCGGTAAACGCGCCTCTGAGCTTCTGACATGGTGACAACGCGGGCATTGCCCAGTAATTTTACGTGGTCGCTGGCTCGCAATTCGCAGGATTGATTGAGCATCTGGCGGCTTGTAGTGTCAGACAGTAGTTATTGCAGCATGACATCCGAAACAACATCCAGTGTGGACGCTCCCCGGCCCAGTTTTATGGCCGAAGTGCAGTCTGTTTGGCGGGCCACTCCGAACCGCGTGCCGCTCCTGGTCTTGCTGGCGGCCTGGGTGGCTCTCTTTCATTGGCTGGGGAACTCGACTTTGGGTTACGTCAACACCCCGTCACTCTTTGGATGGTGGACTTGGACGTTAAAAAACACCCCGGACGAAGAACATGCGTGGCTGATTCCCTTTGTGGTTGTCGTGCTGCTGTGGTCGCGGCGTGAAGACTTCTTGAGCTTGACCAAGCGCGCCTGGATGCCGGCACTGGGCGTCCTGCTGCTGGCGATACTCCTTCACACGGCGGGCTACATGATCCAGCAGACCCGCCTGTCCGTGCTGGCGTTTTTTCTGGGCATCTTCGGAATTGCCGGGGCGATGCTGGGGAGGCAATGGATGGTCGCGGCAATGGTTCCGTTTTCCCTGTTTGTCTTTTGCGTGCCCTTGGGTCCGGGGGGAACGGAGATCGTTTCCTTCCCCCTGCGGCTGATGGCCACGAAGATCACCGCAGTCTTTTGTGACGTGATTCTCGGGATAAAGGTGATGCAGAACGGCACGCAGCTTCTGGATGCGGGCGGCTCTTATCAATATGAAGTTGCGGCGGCGTGCAGCGGCATCCGCAGTCTGACGGCCATCATCGCGTTCAGCGTCATCTACGCCTATCTGTCGTTCAAGACAAGCTGGCGGCGGTTGCTGGTGGTGGCTGCGGCGATACCCTTGGCGGTCGTTGCCAATGTTTTCCGGCTCACCTTGATTGTTTTGGCGGCGGAAGCATTTGGGCAGAGCGCAGGAAATTACGTTCATGAAAGTTCTATCTTTGGACTGGTGCCGTACATTCCAGCCATCGGCGGGACGCTGCTGCTGGGCTGGTGGATCAGTGAGGATCGGAAGGCCCGCCGGAATGCCGAAGTGCCGATATTGGATGGCGTCGCACAAAAGTCATGACAACCAAGGCGAAAATCATTTTTGGAATCGCGCTCTGCCTGATGGTGGTGCTGGCAGCCGTGCTTACCCGTGTTCAAGGCATGCAGCACATGGGAGTGCCGGGGGTAAAAGTGGTGGAGCGTCCGGTGTATCGGGACGACGGCGAAGTGGTGGGCACCAATGCGGTGGCGTTGCCAGAGACAGTTTTGAACTTCACATCGAAGGAACTGCCCGTCGCCAAAGTCGTGAACGACTGGCTGCCGAAGGACACCGTGTACGGCCAGCGCGTGTATGAGGCGGCGGACGGTTTTTGGCTGCAGACTACGGTGGTCCTGATGGGTGCGGACCGGACGAGCATTCACAAGCCGGAGTATTGCCTGACTGGCCAAGGATTCCAGACGACGAAGGTGGAACGCGACACCATCGACATTCAACAGCCGCACACCTACCCGCTTTCAGTGGTGAAGATGACCGTTCATCGCGAGGTGGCGACCGCAGATGGCAAGCGCATCCCGCAAAGCGCCCTCTATGTTTATTGGTTCGTGGCAGATCAACAACTGACCGCTGATCATAACGAGCGGATGCTGTGGTCGGCCCGTGACCAGATCACGCGTGGAACCTTGCAGCGCTGGGCCTACGTCTCGTGCTTCTCCCTCTGTCATCCCGGCCAGGAAGAGGCGACCTATTCCCGGATCAAAGAATGGATCGCCGCCTCCGTACCGCAGTTTCAGATTGCAACCGGTGCTCCAAAGATACTCGCCCGGAACCCTTGAAGTGCGTCCACGAGCAGATGATGACCATCACATGTTCAGCTTCCATTGCCGCAGCGGGTTCCGATGAGCGCCCGCGTTAGTTTGGCCCGTATCGTATGCTTCAACGTGATCGACAGCTTCGCACTCAGGTTTATCAGCTAAAGGACGCCGCGCTCTTCGCGCTGGCGCTATGGTTCGCGCATTACCTGCGCACCCTGGTTACGCCCGAATTTTTCGGGTGGAAGTTTGATCCCATCCAAGGGTTCGATCAGTTCGTCTGGCTCTACCTGATCATCATTCCTGGCGCCCCGCTCATTCTCGAATCCCAGGGATTTTATCAGCGCCCGGTGTTCTCGTCTCTGCGCGAGACGGCGTGGCTCTTGTTCAAGGGCTGTGCCTTGGTGACCATGGGCGTCATTCTGGTGATCTTTTTCTTCCGCCTGAGCGAGAATCTTGCGCGCGGTGTCATCGTCCTCTTTGGCTTCATCAGCTTCATCTTCGTCTTTTTGACCGAGGAACTCTTGAAGGCGGCGTACCGCAGCCGATTCGGGGAGAATCAGATCAAGAAAAGAATCATTCTCATCGGAGCCGCCGAAGACACGCAGCGTATGCGCGCGGATTTCCGCATTCAAAAGCAATATGACCTCGATGTTCTCGCGGAACTGGATCTCAACAAGTCCTCGATTGCGGATCTGGTGAAACTCCTGCACGAGACGTCGGCAAACAGCGTCATCATCAATGCCAAGCACACGTTCTTCGGCCAGGTCGAGCGCGCCATTCAAGCGTGCGAGATCGAAGGCGTGGAGGCGTGCCTCGTGGCGGACTTTTTCCAGACCCATATTTCCCAGGCGAGCTTTGACAATTTTCATGGGCGGCCGGTCCTCGTTTTTCGCTCCGCTCCCGAGGCGTCCTGGCAGGGAGTCTTCAAGCAGGCGCTGGACATGCTGGTGTCCTTCATCATGATCATTCTGCTGCTGCCTTTGTTTGTGGGCGCGGCTCTGGCCATCAAATGGACATCCCCCGGCCCCGTTCTCTTTCGCCAGAAGCGCTGCGGCCTGAATGGCCGGCCGTTCACGATGCTGAAATTTCGTTCCATGGGCACCGACGCTGAGCAGCGCAAAGTGGAGTTGGAAGCGTTGAATGAGATGGGCGGGCCGGTCTTCAAGATTACCAACGATCCCCGCATCACGCCGATTGGCCGCCTCCTTCGCAAATACAGCATCGATGAGATGCCTCAGTTCTTTAACGTGTTCCGCGGCGAAATGAGCCTCGTTGGGCCGCGTCCCTTGCCCGTGGATGAAGTGCAGCGCTTCGATGATCCGGCGCATCGTCGTCGGCTGAGCGTGAAGCCGGGGCTGACCTGTCTCTGGCAGGTGAGCGGGCGCAACAACGTCAAGGACTTCAAAGACTGGGTCCGCCTCGATCTGGAGTACATCGATAACTGGTCGTTCTGGCTGGATGTGAAGATTCTCTGGCGCACCATTCCCGTGGTGCTGACCGGTGCGGGCGCGAAGTGAAGTGACTTCGCCTTTGCGGTATTCTCTCTCCACTGTCGCGCTCGTCCGTTGCTCTGTTCAGCGGCTGCCCGGTTTTCCCATCTCCTTCCCTCATTCCTGATTGCGCCCGGCGTGGCGGCTCTGTAATTAAAAGCCCATGTCGAAACGCACCACTCGTAGCCGAACCCCAGCCAAGCCGACCTCTGTCGTGACCGGAGGCGCCGGGTTTCTGGGATCTCATCTGACGGACCTGCTGCTGTCTCGCGGCCATCGAGTCATCGCCATCGATAATTTCGTGACCGGATCAGTGGCCAACATTGCTCATCTGGCGGGGAACCAAGATTACAAATTCATCCAGCAGGACGTCACCGAATTTCTTTTTCTCCCCGGTCCCGTTGACTACGTCTGGCACTTTGCGTCGCCTGCCAGCCCGATTGATTACCTGGAGATCCCGATTCAAACCCTGAAGGTCGGCTCGCTCGGCACCCACAAGGCGCTCGGGTTGGCGAAGGAGAAGGGCGCACGGTTTCTCATCGCGTCCACCTCCGAGATCTACGGCGATCCGCTGGTGCATCCGCAGACTGAAGAATACTGGGGCAACGTCAGCACCATCGGACCACGCGGCTGTTATGATGAGTCGAAACGCTTTGCCGAGGCTCTGACCATGGCCTATCACCGCGAGCACAGGATCGAGACGCGGATTGTCCGCATCTTTAATACTTACGGCCCGCGGATGCGCCTCAATGACGGAAGGGTCGTTCCAGCGTTCGTGAGCCAGGCGTTGCAGAACAAGCCCATCACCGTCTTCGGCAAGGGCACGCAGACGCGAAGCTTCTGCTTCTGCGCGGATCTCATCGAGGGCATCTACCGCCTGATGATGGGTTCGCATTCCGAGCCGGTGAACATTGGGAACCCGCGCGAGATGACGATGCTGGAATTCGCCCAGGAGATCATCAAGGCCACCGGTTCACGGAGCAAGGTCGTGTTCAAGCCGCTGCCTCAGGACGATCCCAAGCAGCGCCGGCCGGACATCACGCGCGCCAAGTCCTGGCTGAAGTGGGAGCCGAAGGTTTCCCTCGCCGAAGGATTGCAGCCCACCATCGAATACTTCCGGGGCGAGCTAAAGGACAAGCGTCGCCGTTGACCGGCAGGCGTCCCGGCCTGACTGGGATTGATGGTCGGATGATGAAGCGCATCGCAGTTCACCGGCGCGAAATTCGGCAAAAATCGTGCGTGTCCAACCTCCGCAGTGAGGGAGAAAATGGCTTGCCGCCATTGGAAAGGCTCACGCAATATCCGCCCACCAAAGCATCCACATTCAACCAGAGAAAATCTATGGGCCGCATCTATAACACCATCGTCGAAACCGTCGGACGGACTCCCCTCGTGAAGCTTAACCGTGTCACCGACGGCGTGAACGCGACCATCCTGCTCAAGTGCGAGTTCTTCAACCCGCTCGGCAGTGTGAAGGACCGCATCGGCATGGCGATGATCGAGGACGCCGAGGCGCGCGGCATCTTGAAGAAGGACACCGTGATCATCGAGCCGACGAGCGGCAACACCGGCATCGCGCTCGCCTTTGTGGCGGCGGCCAAGGGTTACAAGATCATCCTCACCATGCCCGAGACGATGTCGCTCGAACGGCGCACGCTGCTGGCGATGCTCGGCGCGAAGCTCGTGCTCACGCCCGGCACCGAAGGCATGAAGGGCGCAATCGCCCGCGCGGAACAGCTCGCGAAGGAGACGCCGAATTCGTGGATTCCGCAGCAGTTCGAGAATCCCGCGAACCCCGCGATTCACGCGAAGACGACGGCGGTGGAAATCTGGGAGGACACGGACGGCAAGGTGGACATCTTCGTGTCTGCGGTCGGCACGGGCGGCACGATCACAGGCTGCTACGAGTTCATCAAGCCGAAGAAGGCGTCGTTCACCGCCATTGCCGTGGAGCCGAAGGATTCCCCCGTCATTTCGCAGACGCTCGCCGGCCAGCCGGTGAAGCCCGGCCCGCACAAGATCCAGGGCACGGGCGCGGGGTTCGTCCCGAAGAATCTTCATCTCAAGGACTCGGACGGCAACGTGCAGATCGCCGAGTGCGTGCAGGTATCCAACGACGACGCGTTCGCCATGGCGCGGCGTCTGGCGAAGGAGGAGGGAATCCTCGTCGGCATCTCGACGGGCGCGAACGTGATCGCGGCCATCGAAGTGGCGAAGCGCCCGGAGAACAAGGGCAAGACCATCGTCACTGTCGCGTGTTCCACGGGTGAGCGATATCTGTCCACCGCGCTCGCGGCGGAAGCCAAGGCGGAAGTCGGCGGCTGAAATAGTTCCGTGTGAGACACGGACAGACCACGCGACGTTTCTGAGGTTCGCGCTCCTTTGGCTTGGCTCAAGGCCGGGCCTGTGCAGCAGGAAAAGCAGATTGCGCCTGCCTCGGGCGCATCACCGCATTGTTCCGGCTCAGAACATGGCGCTGCCCAGGTTGTCAGAGGGTGGCTCCAATTGCCCTATCTGCGCTTGGTCGGGCGGTGAGGATGGTGACGACATGTCAGACTCATTCGCGACTGATTGTCTCATCCAAGTTCAACAGCACTCGGGCAACGGCGGTCCACGCCTCTGATTTATTCGCCACTGAAAATTCCTTGTTGAGCACGTCGAGCAGCCGTTCCCTTTCTTGCTTCGAGGGCGAGCGGGAGAGGCAGAGGCGGAAGGCGTAGTCGGTGCGCGCGGCATCCTTCGTCGGGCCTTCCTTCAAGATGCGCGCGGCGAGAGCCTGGGCGAATTCATGGAAAGCTTCGTCGTTGAGCAGCGTGAGCGCCTGGAGCGGGGTGTTGGAACGCAGGCGGCGGGTGCAGGCGCTGAATCCGTCCGCGCTGTCGAAGACCATGAGCGCGGGGTTTGGCGTCGCGCGCCAGAAGAAGGTGTACATGCCGCGACGGTGACGATCCGGGCCGGTGCTGGCTTTCCATTCGCGGCGGGACTGGCCGAGGTTCATCACGCCATCGGGCTGCGGTGGGAAGACGCTGGGTCCACCAACTCTCGCGTTCATCAAGCCGCTGGCGGTGAGGCAGACGTCGCGGACGATCTCGGCGTCGAGACGCAGACGATTCTGGCGGGCGAGGAGCTTGTTGTTTGGATCGATGGTCGCGAGATCGGGGCGGGCTTTGGATGACTGGCGATAGGTCGCGGAGGTGACGATGAGGCGGTGAAGATGTTTCAAAGACCAGGCGCGGGGCGCGAGGCGCGAGGCGCGAGGTTGATGGGCGCTCGCACTGCTGGGTTGCATCAGCTCGCACGCCAGCCAGTCGAGCAGTTCGGGATGGGAGGGAAGCGAGCCTTGCGTTCCGAAGTCATTCTCCGTCTCGACGAGGCCGCGTCCGAAGTATTGCTGCCAGACACGATTGACGATCACGCGTGCGGTGAGCGGATTGTTGGTATCGATCAGCCAGCGGGCGAGATCGAGGCGGGTCAGGGGTGAGGAAGTTTGAGCCTCCTCACGTCGGCCGCCACGAGATTCATTCAGCGGATTCAAAATGGCGGGCACGCCGGGCGTGACCGTGGCGGCGGGGCGCGTGAAGTCGCCTTTGGTGAAGAGGCGGGTCTCGCGCGGCTCCGGCAGTTCGAGCATGACGAGCGTGGTGACGGGCTTGGGCTGGCCCTTCTCCAGTTTCGCGAGCTTTTCGGCGCGCTGCTTGAAGCTGGCGTCGTCCTTGGTGAATGCCGCGTAAACGATTCGCTTCTGCCTCGTCGTCCGGGCTGCGAAGGGCTTCGCCATTGCCTTGCGGACGTCGTCCTTGAGCTGAACCTTCTGCTCGTCCGTGAGCGCCTGTTCCCATTTCGTGACGTTGCTGCCCTTCGTGTTGAGGTAGCGGCCGAGTTCCGCTTCTGCCTCGGCCAGTTCCTTCTGCGCTTCTGCTGTGCCTTCGGATTCGCCGGGGATTTCCAGCATCCCTTCTGGCGAGCTCTTGCCGTGGCCGTCGTCGATGGTGGAGTTGAAGAAGGCGTAGAACTGATAATATTCGCGCTGCGCGAAGGGGTCGAACTTGTGGTCATGACACTGGGCGCAGGCGAGCGTGGCGCCGAGCCAGGTCGTGGCCGTGGTGTTCACGCGGTCCATCACGGACTCGACGCGGAACTGTTCCGGGTCGATGCCACCTTCCTGATTGATCTGCGTGTTACGATGAAAGCCCGTGGCGATTTTCTGCGGCAGCGTGGCGTTGGGCAGCAGATCGCCGGCGAGCTGTTCGATGGTGAACTGATCGAAGGGCTGGTCGCGGTTGAGGGCGTCGATGACCCAGTCGCGGTATTTCCAAATGGAACGCGGCGCATCGATGCTGTAGCCGCTCGAGTCCGCGTACCGCGCGGCGTCCAGCCACCAGCGGCCCCAGCGTTCGCCGTAATGCGGCGAAGCGAGGAGGCGGTTCACCAGCTTCTCGCAGGCATCGGCGCTGCGGTCCTTCACGAAGGCATCGACCTCGGTGAGGCTGGGCGGAAGTCCGGTGAGGTCGAGGCTGAGGCGGCGAATGAGCGTGACGCGATCTGCTTCGGGCGCTGGCTTGATGTTCTCGTTCGCGAGACGGGCGTGGATGAAGGAGTCGATGGGATTTTTGTTTTCCAATTTTCGACTTACGAGCGGAGACACGGCAGGGCGCTTTGGTGCCACGAACGCCCAATGAATGCCCTTTTCAGGAACTTCGTTCGTGGGAGCGAGGGCGCCGGCACCGATCCATCGGGCGATGAGCGCGATCTGCTCTTCGCTCAATGCCGGTTTCTTGTAAGGCATGCGCGAGAGGCTGTCGTGCGTCCCCTTGAGGACTTGAACCAGCAGGCTCTCCGCGCTCCGTCCGGGCTGGATGACCGGGCCGTGCTCGCCGCCCTTGAGCGCAAAGGCCGCCGTGTCCAGACGCATGCCGCCCTTCTGCTGCGATGCGCCGTGGCAGCGATAACAGTGCTCGGCGAGGACGGGCTTGATGTCGCGCAGGTAATCGGGCGTCGCGCAGGATGCGGACGGAATGAGGCCGAGGAAGACGGCGAGATTGAGCAGGGCCAGCTTCATTTGCGGTGTTTGGGGTGGAGTGTGAAACATCGGGCCTTCTCCTGCCAGTCTGGATTTGGCGCTCAACATTAATTCTAACCCTCTTTCAGGAACTTCCGACATATCGGAGTAGTGGCAGGGCGTGGGAGCCGTGGTGTCCGGCCAGCTTAACAGCGCATGAAAAAAATATTGATCGTCGAGGATGACCAATTGGTCGCCACTGCGTATCGGAAACGATTTGGCGAAGCCGGCTATCATGTCGATTGGGCGCCGGACGGACTGGAAGGCATCAAGATGGTCGGCGCGATCAAGCCGGACGTGGTGCTGCTCGATCTGCTGATGCCACGCCTGGATGGCATCGAGGTGTTGAAATACATCCGCACGCATCCAGATCTGAAAAATCTTCCCGTGGTCGTGTTCTCAAATTCATACATGACCAATCTGGTCGAGAGCGCGTGGCGCAATGGCGCGGACCAGTGCCTGATGAAGGCGAGCACGACTTCCGCCCAGCTCTTCGACGCGGTGAACAAGGCGATCCAAAAGGCAGAGGCGCGCGCATCCGGGCCGGCGGCGGCCGTCGGATCCGTTGGGCCGATCTCGCCCTTGACCCGGACGTCCACCGGACTGGCCCCGGCGCTTGCGGTCCCACTACCCCCTCCGCTGGCTCCTCGTCCGGCCGCAGCAGCCTTCAGCCCCACGGTTTCTCCGCTTCCCCAAAGGCAGTCGGTTGCGCCTGCGTTCGGAGTGGCGGCGCAGGTCAGCCCGCCCGCTTTGGCTCCAGAGCGTCCGGCTTCCGTGCTGATGCCGCAGGTGGACCCTGAGTTTCAGGCGCAGATTCGCCAACTGTTTCTCAGCGGCGCGCCCGCGAAGCTGGAGTCCGTCCGCGACGCCGCGAAGGCGTTCATTCAAGATCAGGGTTCGTCGATGCAGTTTCCGCTGCTGGTGGATTTGTTCCGCAAGGTTCACTCCCTGACCGGAAACGCGGCGGTGGCCGGCTGCGCTGGCATCGCCCATTTCGCCAGCACGTTCGAGGCGTTCCTCCAGGAGCTGCAGCAGAAGCCGAAGTTCATCAACGCCTCCTCGGCGCGGACGGTGCTCCGGTCCGTGGAGCTGATCGAAACGCTGTTCCAGAATTCCGAAACTGAAACTGCGGACAGTCCGAAGCCCGCTCCAGTGCTCGTGGTGACGGGCGAGACAATGTCCAGCCAGACGATTTGCATGGCACTGGAGAAGGCTGAGATCGAATCGGTCATCGCCAATGATTCCGCTCAGGCTTTGAGCCTGGTGATGGCGGGCAACTATTCGTCCGTGGTGATGATGATCAATCTGCCGGGAATGAACGGTTTCGAGCTGTGCGCCCAGTTGCAGGCGCAGGCGGCGTTTGGGCGGACGCCTGTGCTGTTCATCAGCGAGCTGAAGGATTTCGAGGCGCATTCCAACCCGGAGATTCTCGGTGATAACGAGGTGATGGCGTCTCCGTATCTGCTGATTGAGCTGAGCCTGAAAGCCCTGACCCAGGTGGAAGGGGTGCGGTTGCGGCGTTACTCGGCGGCGGCCTGACCGCTGCCCACGACGAGCGCGTTCAATCCAGCCTGGCGCCTGGACTTGTCCAGTTTCCTCAACGGCTCGATGGCGGCGTAGAACGCCTCCATGTTCCCCGCTTTCTCCCGCAAGACGCGTCGGAACGCCGGCACCAGGCTGTAATAGGTGTCCACCGTGTTGAGCTGGGCATTGTTCAGGCTGCGCCCAAACCATTCGTCATAAGCCGTGCTGCCTCCCCATCTGGCCTTCAGTTGCGCGTAGCCGTCACGCAGTTCGCGGAGCGCATTCTGTTTCCCGTTTCGCAGGACGGAGGCGTGCGCAGCCGCGTCATTCGTCGAGGCGGACCGAATGTCAGGCGGGCTGGCGTAGAGCAGGGCGAGCTTCTGGCGCGCCTCGGTGACGAGCGTGACGAATTGCTCCGTCCGCTGCGCCTGCACGCGATAGGCTTCCAAGGCGACGGCGTCGTGGCGGGATTCCATCCACCGCCGGGTGCCTTCCTCGGCCACCGCTGTGGCGAAGGCTTCGTTGAACTCCGTGTCGTCGGGGAAGAACAGGCGTTGGTGCGCGAGTTCGTGGAAGAGAATCTCGGCCAGGTCCGCGTCGCCTTCGTAGATGAACGTGTTCAGGACCGGATCGTGGAACCATCCAAGCGTCGAGTAAGCGGTGACGCCGCCCACGTAAACATCCCACCCTTCCTGTTCGAGGGCGGCGGCGTAATCCCTCGCCTTTTGCTCCGAGAAATAGCCGCGATAGTCGAGCTTGCCGATGACGGGATACCACCAGGATTTTGGCGTGAGGGAAAATTCCGGCGCAGCGTAGATGTTCCAAACCACGAACCGGCGCTCCAGATCCGCGTAGCGCAGGTAGTGCCCGTTGGCGGGCAGATGCAGCTCCTTCTCCGCGAAGTCCCGCAGGCTGAGCACGAGGGCAAGACGCTCCTTCAGCGGTGCGGGAGTGGCCGGCGATTTGAGCAGATCATGAATCGGCTTCTGGCGGGCCCATATCTCATGCTGTCCGCGAATCGCCTGGCCGTAATAGCCGACGGTGTTGCAGCCGCAGGCGAGTCCGGTGAGAACGATGACGGCCCACAGATGCAGCAGTCGGGCGGGTAGAAGCCGGTGGGCCGCTGCGAACATCGGGCGCGTGGGATGCGGCTAGAGGCCGAGCTTGCTGAGCTCGACCTCGAGGCTTTGCTGGAAGGTTTGCAGATCGGCGGGCGTCGGCTTGTAGCCCTGCTGAACGGGCGCGAGGCCGAGGCGTCCCATCTGGTCCATGTACCACGCGGCGGACTGGCCGTCGCTGAACTGCACGTTCCCGCTGATGAACGTGCCGGGCCGCGCGACGGCATCGACGGTCAAGGAAACGGCACCGGTGCCAGCCGCTGGAATGGGGAGGTTCGGATCGGCGAGCACGGCGGGAGTTTCTGCGGCGGGCGGTGCGACTGGGGAAGCAACCGGCTTGTCCACTTTGGGCGGCACCGGATCTTTCGGCATCAGTTTCAGATCATCGACCAGCATCCGGACTTCCATGTAGGTGAGGTTGACGCCGAGTTCCGTGCCCAGGCGCTTCTGGATGTCGGCGAGTTTCAGGCCTTCGGTGATCCAGGCGGAGACCGTCTTTTTTTGTGATTCGTCCAGATTCATAGTTTGTTGGACACCATTTGGAGGGGAGAACGGCCCGCGATTCAATGGATATTCTAGGGCGTCGGCAGATTGGCCCGGTATTGCTGGATGCATTCGGGACAAATTCCGTGGGTGAACTCCGCGTCCGAGCGGTCCATCACGTACACTTCCACCTGGGTCCAGTAGCCGCTGTCGTCACGGATCTTTTTGCAGGAGGCGCAGATGGGCAGGAGTCCGTGCAGGGTCTTCACCTCGGCGAGCGCAGTTTGGAGCTGCGCGATCAACTGCTCCCTCTCCGCCTGGTGAAGCTTCTGCTCGTTGATGTCGCGCGCGATCATCGAGGCTCCGATGACGCGGCCCACGGAGTTCTTGATCGGCGAGATGCTGATCGCGAGGTGCATCTCCTGGCCGTTCTGACGGACGCGGATGCCCTCGAAGTCCTTCACCGGCTGGCCGATCTTCAGCCGGTCGAGCATGTAGGGCAGGTCATCGAACTGGCCCTGCGGAAGCAGCAGGCTGCTGGGACGCCCGATCACCTCTTCAAAGGAATGGCCGAACATGGATTCCGCGCCACTGTTCCAACTGACGATGAGACATTCCAGGCTCAGGCCGATGATGGCGTCGTGGGAGGATTCAACAATGGCCGCGAGCTGGCTGCGGGCTTCTTCGCCGCGCTTGCGCTCGACGGCGTAGCGGATGGCGCGGGTGAGCGAGCGCGGGTTGTTCTCGCTCTTGATCAGGTAATCCTGCGCCCCTTCACGCAGCGCGGTGAGCGCCAGCGTTTCATCTTCCAAGGCGGTCAGGACCACGATGGGCACGCTGGGAAACTGAGAGTAGAGCGCGGTGAAGCTGGCGAGCCCGCTGCTGTCCGGCAGGCTGAGATCCAGCAGCACGACTTCGATCCCGCCGGCTGCCAGGCGGTGCAGGCCGAGGGCCAGGCTGGCGGCCGTCTGGACCGAGAACCGGGCGCTGGGCGACGGCGAAAGAACCTGCGTCATCAGGTCGGCGAGAGTGCCGTTGTCCTCAATCAGCAATATGTTGATGGCTTGATTCATTGCGTTGGCTTCGGACGAGTTGAGCTGATGACCAGAGGAGGCCAAGGATCAATCCGTCTCTCGCGAAAGCACGAATGTAGGCATCGGATGGCTGGAGAAAAACTAGAGCCCGCCGGCAATCTGATGAATGGCGCGGCATAAGTCGTCCACGGTGCCAGGCTTGTAAATGACGTGGCGGACACCGACGGCCTGGGCCTGCTGGACGAGCGTGCCGGAGACTTCGCCGGAGACGAGGATGACGGGCATCAGCGGGCGGATGGCCAGGATTCTGGAGGCGACTTCCAGTCCAGTGGACTGGGGCAGATTGAAATCGGTGACGACGAGGTCGTATTGCATCGGATCCGCCTCAAAGGCGCTGAGAGCACTCTCTGCCTGGGTAAATCCGGTCACGCGATAGCCAAGGCGCTTGAATAAATTGGCTGTCAGGAAGACGAGCGGTTCCTCGTCATCCAGATAGAGGATGTGCTGGGCACGCCCGCTGGCGGGCAGGGAGGGCGTGGATGGAGAAACGGCTGGCGGGGGCGTCGAACCAGCATTGGTGAGCAGTTCGCCAACCAGTTTCCTGGCCTGCGCGGTGGCCTTGCGGATTTCCATGACGCTTTCAATCGCCGGATGGCTAGGTTCGAGATCCATCCGTACCAGCTCCAGGTTGCCGATGATGATTCCCAAGGCGTTGTTGAGATCGTGCGCGATGCGCCGGGTGGAGTCGCGCAGAGGATCCGCCGGTGCGGAGGGTTCCTGTTGGGGACTGTTGTCTGGTGGAATGCTCACAGGCGGGTGCATGAGTCAGAAGCGATTCGTTGAGACGACCTGAGTCCTGAACATCTTCGCGCTGGACCGGACGCCGAGGTGAGGCATGAACGGCGGGCGGCATGAAGCGCCGACGAGGGCTGGCCAGTGCTCCATTGTCTGCGGAACGCAGGGACGACGGCGTTTTCGCCTGCCTGGAGAGACCCTGATCCAAGGGCGAAACTCATTGCTCCCGTCCGATGGATTTCATGAGTCATGCGTGAACAGGCTGAGGTTCTAGCGTGATTTCCTTCCCCGCAGCCAGCCTTTTGTTGTCGATGTGAATGCAGATGACGCCCAACCATCTCGTTCCGTCTCGTCGGCGATGACGGTGGTGCTGGTCGCGGTGAAGCAGGTGGAGCGGAGATGTGAGAAACGTCGTCAGTAGCAACTCGACACATCGTCGCAGGTTGAGAAGGATTTCGAGGCGACGGTGAGGCAGTTGCCGAAGCCAAAGACCAAAACAAATAAATTGATGCAAATTCATGAGTTGCCCGACTCTTCCTCTCGAACTGCGTCTCTAATTCGATCAACTCAACGGACTCTTTATTAACTGACCTATGAATCTTCAACTGGAAAACAAAACGGCGCTCGTCACGGGTTCAACCAAGGGGATCGGCTTTGCCATTGCCCGGCTGCTGGCGGCGGAGGGCGCGACGGTCATCGTCAACGGGCGCAGCGCGGATTCGGCGCGTGCGGCGGCGGAAAAGATCGGCCCGCGCGCCCGTGGCGTGGCGGCGGATGTTTCGACGGCGGCAGGCTGCGCGGAGCTGCTCCGCGCAGGTGCCCAGTGCGGACATCCTCGTGAACAATGCCGGCATCTTCGAACCGAAGCCGTTCACGGAAATTCCCGACGCGGACTGGGATCGTTTCTATCAGGTGAACGTCATGTCTGGCGTGCGGCTCACGCGAGCGGGGCGTGCGCGGTGGTCGCGCAGGCTAGACCAAGCAGCGTCACGAACACCCCTCCGCCTGTCCGCCGGGCCATAAGCTGCGGACGGTGCGCATCGCGAGGGACCGGAGGAGTGGCGGCAGGATAACGGCGGGCAGAGCATTCTGATTGAATGGGGATTTTTCCAGCCACATCCGTGCCATGCAGCGATGCAAGAAAAGCCTGCGCTTTACCGCAGGAAACGGGAGCTGTGCAAAGCCTCCTTGGAGACGAGGTGACGAGACTCAAATTGAAGAATGAGATTCCTTGCCTCGTCTCGCACGAGATTTTGAGAATGCCTGTCAGGCTCTGACTGCTTCCGTTCGAGCCAGGCGGTGAAACATTTTGTGCATCGAGTGGTTTGTCGGAGACCAGCGGGAGATGGGAGTTGTTGGCGCAGCGAAGGGCTGCTTAACTTGTCCCATGATTTTCCAGGCCGTTCGTGAAGCGTGGAGATTGCAATCAGCCTCATGAAAATCGCATTGGCGCAGATGCTCGTGGAGCCGGGGGAAAAGCAGGCGAACCTGGCGCGGGCGGAATCGTGCATCGCGCAGGCGGCGGCGCGCGGCGCGGATGCGGTCGTGCTGCCGGAGGCGTTGACGCTGGGCTGGACGCATCCTTCGGCACGAACTCTTGCTGATGACATTCCGCACGGTGAATCGTGCGTGCGTCTGCGACGCGCGGCGCAAGGCGGCAACATTTTCGTCTGCGCCGGAATCGTGGAAAGGGCAGGGGACCGGCTGTTCAATGCGGCGCTGCTGATTGATGCGGCGGGCGAGGTGCTGATTCATCATCGCAAGATTCACGAGCTGGATTTCGCGCGGGAACTCTATGCGTGCGGGGATCGGTTGTCCGTGGCCGAGACGCGTTTCGGCCGTGTTGGCGTGATGATTTGTGCGGATGGCTTTGCGCCCGGCCAATCGGTCAGCCGCTCCCTGGGGCTGATGGGTGCGCGCATCATTCTTTCGCCGTGCGCCTGGGCGGTGCCGTCGGATCACGATAACGCGCGCGAGCCTTACGGACAGTTGTGGCTGGATAATTATGGGCCGGTGGCGCGGGAGTTCGGCCTGTCCATCGTGGGCGTGAGCAACGTGGGTCCGATCACCGCCGGACCGTGGCAAGGCCGCAAGTGCATCGGCAACTCGTTGGTGATCGGACCCGATGGATGCGAGCTGTTGCGCGGTCCTTATGGCGAGCTGGCGGAGGCGCTCCCTGTGCAGGAGCTGTGAGCTGGGCCGAGTGACTTCTACCTCTGCGCTGGCAGCAAATCGCGTTTTCCCTTGTCGCTCCGCGAGGCCGTCCCCATTCTTCGCGCGCGATGCCTGAGCGGATAATTTCCGATGTTCTGACCAAGCCCGATGCCGCGCTCGAAATGACGCTGCGTCCGGCGATTTTCTCCGACTTCACCGGCCAGGCCAAGGTCAAGGAGCGGCTCGAAATCACGGTCGCCGCCGCCAAGCAGCGCAACGAGGCCATCGATCACATCCTACTCAGCGGCCCGCCCGGCCTGGGCAAGACGACCATCGCGAACATCATCGCCAAGGCGATGGGATCGAACATGAAGGCCACGAGCGGCCCGACCATCGAGAAGGCCGGCGACCTCGCGGGCCTGCTCACGAATCTCGAGGAGGGCGACGTGCTTTTCATCGACGAGATTCATCGCCTCCAGAAAACCATCGAGGAATATCTCTATCCGGCGATGGAGGACTTCAAGCTCGACATCATCATCGACCAGGGACCGAACGCGCGCAGCGTCCGCCTGAACCTTCCGCGCTTCACGCTCATCGGCGCGACCACGCGCAGCGGCCTGCTCACCGCGCCGTTGCTCACACGTTTTCCCGTGCGCGAACGGCTCGATTACTACGAGGCCGCGCAGCTCCAGCAGATTGTCGTTCGGGCCGCGCGCCTGTTGAACATCGAGATGGATGTGGATGGCGCGATGGAGATCGCGCGTCGCAGCCGGGGCACGCCGCGCATCGCGAACAACCTCCTGCGCCGCGTCCGCGATTACGCCCAGGTGCGGGGCGACGGCCGCGTGACGAAGGACATCGCGGACAAGGCACTCGCCATGCTGGAGATCGATGAGAATGGGCTGGACGAGATGGACAAGCGGATCCTCGAAGCGGTCATCACCAAGTTTGGCGGCGGACCGGTCGGGGTGAGTTCGCTGGCGGTCGCGGTGGGCGAAGAGCCGGACACGTTGGAGGAAGTTTACGAGCCTTACTTGATCATGGAAGGCTACTTGAAGCGCACGTCGCAAGGACGCGTCGCGACAGAGCTGAGCTACAAGAAGCTGGGACTCAAGTCGGCGGCGACGGGAAATCAGCCGCAGCTTGGCGTGTGAACTGTGGTGAGCCGCGCGCGAGGAGCCGTCCTTCCCGCAGCATTGTTCAGGCTCAGCCGGAACCATGCAGCCGAAGAACGAGGAGAGGCGGCGTTGTCCCCAGTAGGACAGGCTTCCAGCCTGTCTCCAAACGGTCGTGGGTTCCCAAACGGTTTCGTGAATGAAATCAAAGGACCGGGCAACGGTGATAAGCCCACACCCATTGGCTTTCGGGACAGGCTGGAAGCCCGTCCTGCTGCATCGTTCCGGCTCAGTCAGTTTTCCTCATCCAGTCATTAACCTGGCTTGATCATTGTTTCCTCTTGGCATCTTAAAAGCCCTGCCTACACTCTCGCGCCGTTGTGGCCCTCCGCGCCGCCCAAACTCGATTCCCGATTTTGGATAGCCAATTCAAGCCGGATTGCCCGCTCAAGATTATTTATATGGACGTAAGATTGCCCAAGCTTGGTGAAACCGCTGAAGGTGGAGCGGTGGTCAGTATCCTCGTCAAAGAAGGCGATACGGTCACCAAAGGCCAGACCATCCTGGAGCTCGAAAACGAAAAGGCCGTCGCGCCGATTCCGTCCACTGCGGCGGGCGTCATCACGCAGATTCGAGTGAAGGAAGGCGACCGCATTTCCGTCGGCCAGGTCATCCTGACCGTGGCTGAATCTGGCGGAGCCGCGCCTGCGCCCGCCGCTGCGAAACCGGCCAAGGCCGCCGCCAAGCCTGCGCCTGCCGTGGCGCGCGCTCCCGTGCAGGATGAGCCCGAGGCGGAGGAAGCTGAAGAAGTCGAAGCGGAAACCGAGACTGAGGTGGAAGGCGGATTGCCGCCCGCCGCGTCGCCGGAGATTCGCCGTATTTCGCGCGAGCTTGGCATCGACCTGCGCCGCATTCGTGGCAGCGCGAACGGTGGACGCATCGTGATGGATGACGTGCGCGGTTACATCCAGCGCCTGATCAAGCAGTCCGCTGCGCCGAAGCCGGCGCGTTCCGGCGTCGCTGCCGCACCTGCGCCAGCGCCAGTCGAACAGATTGATTTCTCCAAATGGGGCGAGGTGTCCAAGAAGCCCATGACGTCGCTGCGCAAGACGATCAGCCGTCGCATGGTCGAGAACTGGAACACCATCCCGCACGTCACGCAGTTCGACGACGTGGACATCACGGACCTGATGGAGCTGCGGAAGAAGTTCGCGCCGGAGTTCGAGAAGAAGGGCGCGCGCCTCACGCTGACTGCCTTCGCACTGAAGGCCGTGGCCGTGGCGTTGAAGAAGCATCCGATCTTCAACTCCAGCATCGACGAGGTCGCGAACGACATCGTGTTCAAGGAATATTTCCACATCGGTCTCGCGGTGGACACGGAGCTGGGCCTGCTCGTTCCCGTGATCCGCGACGTGGACAAGAAGTCGCTGTTCCAGTTGTCGAAGGACATCCAGGAAGTCGCGGAGAAGGCGCGGGATCGCAAGGTGACGCTCGACGACATGAAGGGCGGCACGTTCACCATCTCGAACCAGGGCGGCATCGGCGGCGCGCACTTCACGCCCATCGTGAACAAGCCCGAGGTCGCCATCCTCGGCCTCGGCAAAGGCGCGTTCAAGGCGGTGGTGAAGGACAAGAAGATCGAGGCGCGCCTCCTGATGCCGGTTGCCATTTCGTATGACCACCGGGTCATCGACGGCGGCACGGCGGCGCGGTTCACCGTGGATTTGATTCAAGCGTTCACGTCCTTCACGGAAGCTGATCTGAAGGGCTGAGTCACTGAGCAAACGCACCACTCCATTACTCCAATCCCCCTTTCACATGGACCCCATCAAGACTGAAATCGTTGTCGTCGGCGCAGGACCGGGCGGGTATGCCGCCGCGTTTTATGCCGCTGACCTGGGCAAGAAGGTCATCCTCGTCGAGCAGGACAAACGTCTTGGCGGCGTCTGCCTCGTGCGCGGCTGCATCCCGTCGAAGGCGCTGCTGCACGCGACCGAGCTGCTCGCGGAATCGAAGGAGGCGGCGCATCACGGCATCACCTTTGAGACGCCGAAGATCGAGCTGGGCAAGCTGCGCGCCTGGAAGGATTCCATCATCACCAAGCTGAGCCAGGGCATTGCCGGCCTCGCGCAGCGGCGCGGCGTCCAGGTGCTGCACGGACGCGGTTACTTCGAGGACTCGAACACGCTGCGGGTCGAGACGACGGAAGGGCAGCAGATCATCAAGTACGACAAAGCCATCGTGGCCGTCGGTTCCAAGCCGGCCATGCCGAAGGCGTTCGACCTCGGCAATCCGCGCGTCATGACGTCGACGGAGGCGCTGGACGTCGAGGAGATTCCCGAGAGCCTGCTCGTCATCGGCGGCGGCTACATCGGCATGGAGCTCGGCACCGTTTACGCGCGGCTGGGCAGCAAGGTGGTCGTGATCGAGGCGATGGATGCCATTCTCGCCGGTGCTGACGCGGACCTCGTTCGCCCGGTGGCGAAGCTTGCGGAAAAGAATTTCAAAGAGATTCGCCTCAACACCAAGGTGGCCAAGATGTCCACCGCCGGGAAACAGATCAAGGTGACCGTCGATGCGGGCGGCGTGCTGAAGGATGAGCTTTATGACCGCGTGCTGGTCTCGGTCGGCCGCGTGCCGAACAGCGCGGATCTCGGCCTGGAGAACACCAAGGTCGAGCGTGATGAGAAGGGTTTCATCAAGGTGAACTCCAAGCTGGAGACGGCTGACCCCGCCATCTGCGCCATCGGTGACATCGCGGGCGGCGTCATGCTGGCGCACAAGGCGCACAAAGAGGCGCGCGTGGCCGTCGAGGCGATTTGCGGCGAAGCCACCGAGTGGGACAGCGTGGTCGTTCCCGCCGTGGTCTTCACCGATCCGGAAGTGGCGTGGTGCGGCTTGACCGAAGCCGAGGCAAAAGCGAAGGGCCAGGTCGTCGAGGTCGTGAAGTTCCCATGGGGCGCTTCCGGTCGTGCGATGAGCGTGGATCGCACGGACGGCATGACGAAGCTGATCATCGATCCGGAGACGCAACGCATTCTCGGCGTCGGCATCACTGGACGCCACGCGGGCGAGCTGATTGCGGAAGGCGTGCTGGCCATCGAGATGGGCGCAACTGCCCGCGACATCGCCGAAGTGGTGCATCCGCATCCGACGCTTTCTGAGACGATGATGGAAGCGGCCGACATGTTCTTCGGCCATTCTACGCACACGTTTGTGCGGAAGAAAACGGTCGAGGCGTAGAACGTAAAACGTAATGGGGAGTAGGAGTCTGCTCCCTTTACGTTTTACGAATTACGTTTTATTCCTACTTCTCCGCCCCGGCGAGCACGGTCGCGAAATTCGGCGGCTGTTCCTCGCGGGCGACGACGCTGATCTCGATCTTCTTGAAGCCCGCCGCTTCCAGCCAGCGCTGGAGATCGCTCTCCGGAAATCCCAGCCAACGGTCGCCATACAGCTCGCGCGCTTGATCGAAGGTGTGCTGGAGCAGGTCGAGAATCATGATTTGCCCGCCCGGTTTCAGCACGCGATGACAGGCGGCGATGGTCTTGTCCGGTTCCTCCGCGTGATGCAGCGCCTGGCTTAACACGACCAGATCCACCGAGTGCGGTTCAATCGGCGGCGCCTGCAAATCGCCCAGTCGAAACTCCAGGTTCTTCAACCCGTTCTTCTTCGCCTTCGCTGCGCCGAACGCCACGATCTTTTCGGAGTTGTCCACGGCGATGACTTTTTTGCAGCGCTGCGCGAGGAGTTCGCTGAGCAGTCCTTCGCCCGCTCCCAGGTCGGCGACCACGAGCGGCGGCAGGACGCGCAGAAGCATCTGTCCGAAGGCCTGCCATGAACGGCCCGGTCCGTAGCTGCGGTCGAAGCGGCCGGCGATTTGATTGAAGTAAAGCTGCTGCTGATCGTTTCGCCGGGCGAGGATGCGCTTCAGGTTCACTTCATCCGCCGCGTGCTCGGGCATTTCCTTCGCGCCCCGGACGGCGACGCTGATGAATTCCCGCGCCGTGCTGTCCGCGCTTTGGTTGAGGCGATAGAAGGTGCGCTTGCCTTCGCGACGGGACTGGACGAGCTCGGCGTCCTGCAGCAGGCCAAGGTGCGTGGAGATGCGGGACTGTCCCATGTGCGTGACGTTCTGCAGCTCGTTGACGGACAGTTCGTCCTTCTCCAGCAGCGCAACGATGCGCAGCCGGGTGGGATCGGAGAGAGCGCGAAGTGATTTCAGGGTGGAGGACATGTGACGCAGCTTTCTCTCAGAACTTTTTCAAAATCCGTGTTGACGAATGACGAGTTGAATATATCTTCGCATCCTGATACGTCAATATGTGGTTTCAAGACGAAGCCGCGACCTTAAAAATAGAATGAGCAAAAACTATATCTTCTCTTCGGAGTCCGTCGGCGAAGGCCACCCGGACAAAGTCGCCGACACCATATCGGACGCCGTCCTCGATGCCTGCCTCACGCAGGACAAACACAGCCGTGTGGCGTGCGAAACCTACGTCAAATCCAACGTGGTCATCATTGGCGGCGAGATCACCACCAAGGCCAAGCTGGACTTCGTCAGGATCGCCCGCGACGCCATCCGCGAGATCGGCTACGTCAACGACGACGACGTCTTCCACGCCGACAAGGTGTTCGTGAACCTGCTCGTCACCCAGCAGTCCCCCGACATCTCCCAAGGAGTCGACGCGAAGGCGGCCAAGGGCAAGAAGAAGGCCGAGCAGGGCGCCGGCGACCAGGGCCTGATGTTCGGCTACGCGTGCAACGAGACCCCCGAGCTCATGCCGACGCCGATCATGTTCGCCCATCGTCTCGGCCGCGAGCTGACCCGGATCCGCAAGGCCGGCAAGCTCGCCAAGTGGCTCCGTCCCGACGCGAAGTCGCAGGTTTCCGTCGTTTACGAGGACGACAAGCCCGTCTCCATTTCCAATGTCGTCATCTCCACGCAGCACTCGTCGGACGTGGAGCACGCAGAGATCCAAGAATTCTGCATCGAGGAGATCATCAAGAAGGTTCTTCCGAAGGACATGCTCACCGACAAGACCGAGTATTTGATCAATCCCACCGGAAAATTCGTCGTCGGCGGCCCCCAGGGCGACACCGGCCTCACCGGCCGTAAGATCATCGTGGACACCTACGGCGGCTGGGGCCGTCACGGTGGCGGCGCCTTCTCCGGCAAGGACCCGAGCAAGGTCGACCGCAGCGCCGCCTACATGGGCCGCTACGTCGCCAAGAACATCGTCGCTGCCGGTCTCGCGACCCACGCCGAAATCCAGTTCGCCTACGCCATCGGCTATCCGGACCCCGTGAGCGTTTACGTGAGCACCTTCGGCACAGCCCAGGGTGGACTTACCGACCAGTCCATCACCGACGCCGTCCAGAAAATCTTCAGCTTCAAGCCAGCCGACATCGTCAGGCATCTCAACCTGCTCCGCCCTATCTACGCCAGAACCACCAACTACGGACACTTCGGCAAGATCGACGCCGACCTGCCGTGGGAAAAAATCGACAAGGTCGCCGCGCTGAAGAAGGCGGTTAAGTAAGTTCTCCAAACGAAGGGCTGAAGAGCGGTCCTCTTCAACCCTTCAACATTTTCAACCCTTCACCTTTTTAAGAACACCTATGGCCAAAGTCAAAAAAGCTACCGCAGCCGCCGCTCTTGCGGACGTCGCCGCCGCGCTCCCGAACCTCGCCCAATACGCCGCCCACACCCCGTCCACCAAGGACTACGTCGTCCGCGACATCGCCCTCGCTGAATGGGGTCGCAAGGAAATCGCCGTCGCCGAGCACGAGATGCCGGGTCTGATGTCGGTTCGCAAGAAATACGCGAAGCAAAAGCCGCTCAAAGGCGTGCGCATCACCGGTTCGTTGCACATGACGATCCAGACCGCCGTGCTCATCGAAACGCTCGCCGCCCTCGGTGCGAATGTTCGCTGGGCGAGTTGCAACATCTTCTCCACCCAAGACCACGCCGCCTCGGCCATTGCCGCGACCGGCGTGCCGGTCTTCGCGTGGAAGGGCGAGACGCTGGAGGAATATTGGGAGCTCACGCTCAAGGCGATTTTGTTCCCCGGCGATCAAGGTCCGCAGCTCGTCGTCGATGACGGTGGCGATGTGACGCTGCTCATTCACAAAGGCTACGAATTGGAGAAGGGTTCCAAGTGGGCCTACGAATCGAAGGGCGACAGCCATGAAGTCTCCGTCGTGAAGGCGCTCCTGCGCCGTCTCGCGAAGGAGAAGCCCGGCTTGTGGACGAAGATCGTCAAGGACTGGCGCGGCGTTTCCGAAGAGACGACCACCGGTGTTCACCGCCTCTATCAGATGAAGGAAGCGGGCAAGTTGCTCGTGCCTGCCATCAACGTGAACGATTCCGTGACCAAGTCGAAGTTCGACAACCTCTACGGCTGCCGCGAATCCCTCGCGGACGGCATCAAGCGCGCCACCGACGTCATGCTCGCCGGCAAGGTTGCCGTCGTCGCTGGCTACGGCGATGTCGGCAAGGGCTGCGCGCACTCGCTTCGCGCCTATGGTTCCCGCGTGATCGTCACCGAGATCGATCCCATCAACGCGCTCCAGGCCGCGATGGAAGGCTTCGAGGTCAACACCATCGAGAGCACGCTCGGCATCGGCGACATCTACGTCACCACCACCGGCAACTGCGACATCATCACCGTCGCGCACATGCTCGCGATGAAGGATCAGGCCATCGTCTGCAACATCGGCCACTTCGACAACGAGATCCAAGTGGACGCGATGAAGAAGGTGAAGGGCCTGCGCATCGAGAACATCAAGCCGCAATACGACCGCTACTATCTGCCCGGCAACAAGAGCATCTACATGCTCGCCGAAGGCCGGCTCGTGAACCTCGGCTGCGCCACCGGCCATCCGTCGTTCGTCATGTCGAACTCGTTCACCAACCAGACGCTTGCGCAGATTGATCTCTGGACGAACAAGGACAAATACGAGAAGACGGTTTATCGCCTGCCGAAGAAGCTCGACGAGGAAGTCGCCCGCCTGCACTTGGAGAAGATCGGCGTGGTGCTGACCAAGCTCTCCAAGTCCCAGGCCGAATACCTCGGCGTGTCGGCGGACGGTCCATACAAGCCGGAACACTATCGCTACTGACCCGTAGTCGCCGGGTTGACTGGCGAAACTTTCAAGGCGGACGGGTTTCCAACTCGTCCGCCTTTTTCTTGTGGAGATTGTCCAAGACCGGGCTCGCCTTGCATACGGTGGTCAGTAATATATTCGTGTGACTGACGCCGAACGCCAACTCATCAAGCAACGCATCGATCAATGGGCTGCGGCAGCGCCGGTGATGCAGGCGCTGCGGGATGAGGACGTGAGATGCTCGAATACCGCCGAGGGAATTTTTCAGCTTGCTGGCGTTGCTGCCATGACTCTGCGTGACATGCCGCCCCGGACGGAATGCGGGCTGATCGAGCAGCAGGCCTGGTTCACCAAGCTTCTTCGTAAATGATCGAAATCGTTGAAGCGGCCGAGGAAGTTCAATCATTCTGCATGGCACGCGGCTGGCGCTTTTGCATCATCGGCGGAATAGCCGCGCTGCACTGGGGGGAAATCCGCGCGACACGGGATGTTGATCTGACGTTGATGACAGGATTTGGAACTGAAGAGCCATTTGTCCGCGAGTTGCTGGGTCACTTTCGGGGACGCGTGCCAGATGCCTTTGAGTTTGCCCTTCAACGACGTGTCCTGCTGTTGCAGACGGCGAAGGGATTCGGGATTGATGTGGCGTTGGGTGCGTTGCCGTTTGAAGAGTCAGCAGTGGATCGTGCGCGCGACATTGAGATGGTGCCGGGACATGCCTTAAGGCTTTGCTCGCCGGAGGATCTCATCGTCTTCAAAGCCTTCGCCGCTCGCGCGATTGACTGGCAGGACGTGCGGATGACGATTGTCAGGCAGGGAGAATCGAAGCTCGACTGGCCTTATGTCCTGAAGCACCTCACGCCTCTTGCTGAAGTAAAAGGCCAGCCGGAAATTCTCCGACAACTTGAACAGCTTCGACTTGAAGCCCGGCAGACGGAACTCCGCTAAAAAGCTACGCTCACTCCATCCCCATGTCCGAATCCACCTCCGGTCATCCTTCCTCTCTCGGCCCCGTCACGCAGGGCGTGCCCAAAAAGTTGCGCATGCCTCGGCCTTCCAAGCACGACGCGCCGACGAAACCGGGCGTTGCTGAGACTGCTTCGGCGCCGGAACCTGAGTTCAGCTTCAACCTCAAGCCCGCCGACATCGCGCGCTATCTGAACCGCTTTGTCATCGGGCAGACGGAGGCGAAGAAAGTCCTGAGCGTCGCGCTCTGCGATCACTTTCAACACGTCCGCCTCACGCTGGAGGGGAACACCGCTCCGTTTTATCAGAAGCAAAACGTGCTCGTGCTCGGGCCCACGGGCGTGGGCAAAACGCACTTGATTCGTTCTGCGGCGGAACTGATCGGCGTTCCGTTCGTTAAAGGCGACGCCACGAAGTTCAGCGAGACCGGCTACGTCGGCGGCGATGTGGACGACCTCGTCCGCGATCTCCTGCGCCGTGCGGGTGGCGACGCGAAGAAGGCGCAGCACGGCATCATCTATCTCGACGAGATCGACAAGCTGGCGACTCGTGATCCGGGAGCGGGCCGCGACGTTTCTGGGCGTGGCGTACAGACCAATTTGCTCAAGCTGATGGAGGACGGGGACGTTCAACTGGTCTCTCCGAACGACATGACCGGACAATTGCAGGCGGCGATGAGCGCGGTGCGCGGCGGAGGTGGGCCGCCGTCAGACACCATCAACACGCGGCACATTCTCTTCATCGTCAGCGGCGCCTTCTCGGGCATCGACCAGATCATCCGCCGCCGTCTGCTCGCCAAGGAAGCCGCGAGCAAAGTGGAGAAGCTGTCGCTCGATCAAGTTCTCGCGCAGACCAGCACCACCGACTTGATCGCCTATGGGCTGGAGCCGGAGTTCATCGGAAGACTGCCCGTGCGCGTGGCCTGTCACGGATTGAACACAGATGATCTCTTCGACGTGCTGCGCAAGAGTGAGAGCAGTTTGATTCACCAGTACGAACGCGCCTTCGCCGCCTACGGCATCCAGTGCGAGTTCAAGGACGACGGTCTCCGCCGTCTCGCCGAGTTGGCGTCGGATGAACGCACCGGCGCGCGCGGACTGATGACCGTGTGCGAACGGATCTTCCGCGAGCTGAAGTTCAAGCTGCCCTCAAGCCGCGTGAAGAAGTTCGCGGTAACCGCGCAGTTGGCGGATGACCCGAAGCTTGAGTTGAAGCGCCTCCTCAGCGGGGCTGGCTAGCGAACGGCTTGGCGGACAGGGTTCCGGCGGACACCTCAATTGGCCTGAAACGCAGGGTCTTTTGTTTTAGCGGTGTAACCTGCAGGCTGCCAGAGAGTCAGCGCAAAAGGAACAATTCGTGAGCATAAACTCCCGCTCAGGGTCTTATGGATTCAAAACGAAAGACCCTGGCCTGAAACGAGGCAGGAATTGTCTCGCGTTCGGGCGAGGCTGGCGCTTGAATAAGCATCCGATAAAGGTATTCAGAAGCTCTTAACTCCAAGCGAAAGTTATACTCCGATGAAAATGTCGTTTGCCCCCATCGGCCCTGACAGCGCGACCAAGGAATTCCACCTGCCTCCGGCGCAAGACCGTTTGGCCAGGTGTAGGCTGAAATGCGGTTCCTTTCCCAATGCGATATTCAGTTTCACTCCGCAGCTCATTTGCTGCGTATTGCTATGCTGGCTGCTTGCCGGTTCTGCAATTGCACAGACGCCGATTACCAACGGCGCACTGACCACGGCCACGCTGGTCTTGAACACGACGAACGTTTACACGTTCAGCGCGACGAATGGAGAGGTCATCAAGATTCGCATGGGCACATCGTTCCGTCCCTTGATCTCTCTGCGTGCACCCAATGGCGTCGTGTTGGGTTCCGCGTCCGGAACGGGCAGCAGTTCTCTTGACGGCCTGATTGAGGTCACCGCCGCCACGAACGGGACGTTCAGAGTGGAGGCCAGCAGTTACTACCGGACGGGCACGGGGGCATACCTGATCAATCTGGCCAAAGTGCCGGGAGCGTTCGTGGTGTCGCCTGGTGACGATGGCGGCACGCTGGTCAGCGGGGTCTCGAATCCGGGCGTCATCGACCGTGGCGACATGGACCTGTGGAGTTTCGAGGCGAACACCGGAGACAGCATCCTGCTGCGCATGGGGGCGCCGGGGTTCAGGCCGTACTTCCAAATCTACGGGCCGAGAGGCGCGGTGCTTGGCGCGGCGGCGGGCAGTGGCAGTGGCGACACTGATGCCTATGTTTCCATCCGCGCCACGAACAGCGGCACCTTCACCGTGGTCGCACAGAGTTATTACGTAAACAACAGCGGCCCCTACACCTTGAATCTGGCAAGAGCGCCCGGCGCGTTCGTTGTCTCACCCGGCGATGAGGGTGGCGCGCTGGTCAGCGGGGCGCTTAATTCCGGAAGCATCTCGCTGGGCGACATGGACGCTTGGAGTTTCAATGCCGGCGCGGGCGAGAATGTTTTCCTGCGCATGGGCGCGCCGGGTTATCGTCCGTGGCTCCAGATGTATGGCCCTACCGGCATCTTGATCGGATCGGGTGCCGGCAGCACGAGCGCGGACCATGATGCGAGCGTCTCGGTCCTGACCACAAACAGCGGCACGTTCACCGTGGTTGCTCAAAGTTACTACTTCAACTTCACTGGCCCGTATGAGCTGACCTTCGCCCGGACGACCGGTCCATCCGTGGTGACGTCGGGCGACGAGGGTGGTGTTCTGGCGAACGGTGTGGCGAACCCGGCCACGAATGCCCTCGGCGACATCGACCTCTGGACCTTCACCGCGAATGTCGGCGATACCGTCGCGCTCCGGGTCGGCACGCCGAACTTCCGACCGTGGTTGAACTTGTATGGGCCGAGCGGCGTGCTGATCAGTTCGGCGGGAGGCGTCAGCGCGGACCATGATGCGAACCTGTTCCTCACGGCAACGAATAGCGGCACCTTCACGGTGGTGCTGCAGAGTTTCTATCCGGACGGAGCGGGCCCGTACACGCTGCACTTCGCACAAATTCCTGGAAGCTTCGTCACGTCGCCGGGCGACGAGGGCGGCACGTTGACGGGCGGAGTCAGTCAGGACGGCGTGATTGCCCTGGGCGATCAGGATCTGTGGCAGTTCGCGGCGTGCAAAGGGGAGATCATCAGCCTGCGGGCCGTGAAACTTTCCGGCACGACCTTCAGTCCGCGCTTCCGGCTGTTTGGAAGAAACGGCGCGCTGCTCGCCTCCGCGACGCACGTGACCAACGCCGTGATCAATTTCACCGCGACCAACAGCGGCATCTACACCGCGCTCATTGACGGCGGTTCTCTCAATCACGCTGGCGGCTATCGCCTGACCGGTGAGGGAGTCGCGGACGGCTTGAGTCTGTGCGTTCCGAACATCGTCGGCGCAAACGCCATCCTCGGTGGAGTGGGTGGCTTGCCGGGCGCGACGTTCGTTCTCTCCACGCACACAAACGTGGCTGCGCCCGTGGAGTTGTGGTCCCCGATTCTTACCAACCAGTTCGACCAGTTCGGCGTGTTCAGCCACACGAACGCGTTCAACCGCGCCGAGCTGCAACGGTACTTTCTGTTGCGGCAGCAATCATCGGAGAACTAGAAGGTTGACCGGGCGTCCGCCTCAATTTCCGGCGCACGAAGCGTGTGGTGGAGAAGTGGAGCGGCCTCTTCGGGGTTCAAGTCCAGACAGCTTTCCAGCCGTTCGGTGGGACTAATGGGCGCTGGCCTGTCCGAGCCGTTGCCGCGCTTCAGTGGCGCGGCGCACCGCTTCTTCGGTCGTCGCGCCCGTGGCGGTGAGGTGTCCCATCTTGCGGCCGGCGCGCGCCTCGGCCTTGCCGTAGAGATGCAGCTTCACGAACGGATCCTCCAGCGCGGCGGCCCAGTTGGGCTCGCCATTCTGCCAGAGATCGCCCAGCAGGTTCGCCATCGCGGCGGGGCTGCGCAGTTCGGTGGAGCCGAGCGGCAATCCGCAGATGGCGCGCACCTGTTGCTCGAACTGGCTGGTCACGCAGGCGTCGATCGTGAGATGCCCGGAGTTGTGCGTGCGCGGCGCGAGCTCGTTGACGAGCAGCCGACCGTCCTTCGTGACAAACATCTCGACCGTCAGCAGCCCCACGACGTCGAGCTTCTGCAGAATGCCGGACGCGAGCTCGGCGGCTTCCCGCGCCAGTTTCGGATCGATGGCGGCGGGCGCGAAGGTCACGTCGAGGATGTGATTGGCGTGGGCGTTCTCGAAGACGGGGAACGCCGCGAACTCGCCCTTCAGCGTGCGTGCGGCTACCACGGAAACTTCCTTCTCGAACGACACGTAGGCTTCGTAGATTCCTTCGGCTCCGTTCATCGCGCGCCAGGCGGAATCGAGCTGGTCGGCGGCGGTGATCTTCACCTGGCCTTTGCCGTCGTAGCCGAAGTCGGCGGTCTTCAGGACGGCGGGCAGCCCGAGGTCCTGGACGGCGGCTTGCAGGTCCGCCAGTGAGTTGATCCGCCGGAAGGGAGTGACGGGAAATCCGTTGCCTTCCAGGAACGTTTTCTCGCGAAGCCGGTTCTGCGTGATGTGCAGGACGCGACCGTCGGGACGCACGGGCGCAAATTCCGCTGCGGCAGACGTCGAGTCCGAATGCACGTTCTCGAACTCAAACGTGACCACCTGGACCTGCCTGGCGAACTCGCGGATCTGGTCGAGATCCGTGTAGGCATGGGCGAATTCCTGGTCACCGATCTGGCCGGCGGGCGTGTCGTCGTCCGGCGAGTAGATGAAGATGCGATAGCCCAGCTCGCGCGCGGCGAGGGCGAACATGCGGCCGAGCTGTCCGCTCCCGAGCACGCCGATGGTGGCGCCGGGAAGGATGGGCGGGTGCAGCGGGCTCATGCGCTCTTCGGCTTGCGATCGGCCAGCACCTTGGCGGTCTGCTCCCTGCGGAAGCCTTTGTAGGCCTTGCGAAACTTCGGATACTTGTTGCCCAGGATGGCGGTCGCCAGCAGCGCGGCGTTGATCGCCCCGGCCTTGCCGATCGCCAGCGTGCCGACGGGGATGCCGCCGGGCATTTGCACGATGGAGAGCAGCGAGTCCATGCCCTTGAGCGATTTGGATTCCACCGGCACGCCGAGCACGGGCAGCTCCGTCTTTGCGGCGCACATGCCGGGCAGGTGCGCGGCGCCGCCGGCTCCGGCGATGATCACCTCGAGCCCGCGTTCGGCGGCGCTCGACGCGTAGTCGAAGAGGAGATCGGGCGTGCGATGCGCGGAGACGACTTGCGCCTCGAACGGCACGCCGAGCGACTCCAGTTGAGTCGCCGCGTTCTGCATGGTTTCCCAGTCGGACTGGCTGCCCATGATGATTCCGACGAGGGGCTTCGGTGTTTTGGCCATAAGTTTGACTGCCAGATTTCTAACCGGCGCGGCGAGATGCCGTCGAGCCTCGACTTGGCCGGGCCAAGCCGGGTAAGTTCTGGACAGTCCTTCCGTCGGTTTTCTAATGTCCACGCCGTGACGCACCGCCATACGCCGCTCCGACACTGCGCTTCCCGCAGGGCGCTCATCCTTGCTCCTCGCCTCCCGTATGCATCCTCCAACCCAGGACTGGCATGGGCTTAGACATCAACGCCGTCCGCTTCCTCATCGATGCCCGCCAGCGCGGGGTGGACTTCGGCGAAGTGATCACGCTGGGGCGTCAGGACTTGAACGTGTTTCCCGCGAAGATGGTCGAGGTGCTGGAGAAGCACGGTTTTCCCGCGACGGCATTCCAAGGCGACGTCAAGGCGCTCTACGCCGAGCCGTGCTTCCTGAGCCTGGGCGCGAAGAAGGTTCACTCGCTCGACGCCTCGGACTTTGAAGGCGCGACGTTCGTCCAGGACTTGAATCAGCCGCTCACTCCGGCCTTGAAGGAGCGGTTCGATCTCGTCGTCGATGGCGGCACGCTGGAACACGTCTTTAATTTCCCGCTCGCGCTGCAAAGCTGCATGGAAATGGTGAAGCCCGGCGGACACATTCTCTTCCACACCTGCGCGAACAATTGGTGCGGCCACGGCTTCTATCAGTTCAGTCCTGAACTGTTCTACCGCGTGCTCAGCCCGGAGAACGGCTTCGAGATCACGCGCATGATTCTGCACATGGTCGGCCCTTACGGCGGCTGGTACGAAGTCACCGACCCGAACACCATCCGCGCGCGCGTCGAGCTGGTCACCTTCGCGCCCATGCAGCTCCTCGTCATGGCGAAGCGCACTGCGGTGAAACCCATCTTTGCCGCGCCGCCGCAGCAGAGCGATTACACCCCGCGCTGGCAGCCGACCAAGCCCGGCGATCCTGCACCGATCAATTACGAGCCGCCGCGGCCCTGGCTTTCCACCGTGATGCCCGGCGTCGCGCGTTTGCTGAACGTGATCAAGGTCGGACTGGGATTGCTCCGCACCCACACGCTGCGCAATCGAAAGAGCTTCCGTCCCGTCCCCAAACCGTGAACAAGGCCGTCTCAAACCCGACCGCAACGATTTCTCCTCCCTCTATTCCATCCGATGGAGGAGAGGGTAGGGGAGAGGAGGCGCATCCTCCTGTGAAGCTCCCCGCTCCCCACTCGTTCCTCATGGGGCGAGGAAGTAACCCGGAACGATGCAGCAGGACAGGCTTCCAGCCTGTCTCCAAGGACGATGAGCATGGGATTTGCCTCTGGGCTCAACATTTGGCCTCCATCCACCAAACCGCGAGGCAATCCATCGTCGCTCGGAGACAGGCTGGAAGCCTGTCCTGCTTGGGCCAATGCGGCCTTTCGCCGTTCTTCCACGGCATGGTTCCGGGCAGGCTGCCCGAGACCAATCGTTCCTTTCAGGGCGACCACTCCCTGGCGCCATGAACCCCAGCCGTTCCGCCATCGTCACGGTTGCGTTCGGACGCTCCACTGAGCACCTCGACTACACCTTCACCAGCTTCGCGGACAAGAACCCCGGCGTGCCGCTCCACGCGTTCATCATTGGAACGAGTCTGCCGAAGCAGCGGCTGCCGGAAGTTCAGTATCACCTCGTCGCGCCGCAGCCGGACTTCTCGCATCCGCTCCGAGAGGTTTATTTCCGCCGCCTGGAACTCATCGACCAGCTCGACGTGGACTTCGCGCTCGTCGTGGATTCCTACGACGTGCTCTGCCTCCAGGCGCTGCCTCCGCTGGAAAAGATTCTGGGCGATTCCGACGTGGCGGCCTGCGTGGAGCACATGGGCGCGCGCTACGTGCTGGGGCAGGGGTATACGGCGAACTTCCTCAATGGCGGCGTCTTCCTCTGGAACGTGCCGGCCAGCCGCGACATTCGCCGGGAGATTGCGGCGCGCGGACGGGCGCACTTCCGCACCGTGGCCGACGATCAATACTGCATCAACGAAGTCATCCAGACGCGCCACTTCGACC
>Ga0163153_10000832_pt1 | contig 51392 bp, 24 predicted proteins | sample OliLakLV19MP6IB1_FD_148629 | JGI IMG/M metagenome (GOLD analysis project Ga0163153, IMG submission 148629) | Freshwater microbial mat bacterial communities from Lake Vanda, McMurdo Dry Valleys, Antarctica - Oligotrophic Lake LV.19.MP6.IB-1 | ecosystem: Environmental > Aquatic > Freshwater >... | reverse complement strand
GACCCCTCGCTCGTTGTGAGGCGTCAGTATCCCCACCCGAACCCCTGCGGATATCCGTACCGGCTTGAATCAGATTGCCGTACCGACTTGAACCAGAATGCCGTACCGGCTTGGATCAGATTCCACGCACACATACCGCACACGCACGATTCGGGCTCGATGCGCTCTTCAACACGCGGCAGCTCGGCAGGCAAGGCGCGGCGCTTGGGCTGTGCGCGTTCGTGCTGTGCTGGGGTCAGCGCAGATGGCGCAGTCAACGCTTGCAGCTCCGTCTCTGCCGCAGCCAGATCGGCCTGCAGCGCCGCATCGAACAATGCCCGCTGCGCCGGATCGAAGCGTTCCGAGCGCGCCGCAAACTCCAGACGCTGGAGCTTGGCGATTACCTGCGTCAGATGATCGATCTTCGCAGTCTTGAAGAGAATCTCATGGTCGCGCTTGGCAATGACAGCATCCCGCTGAAGCACCATCTGACGCAGAACGTCCAGGTCAGTGATGTCGTCGAGGGCTTCGCAATACATGCAACGATCTTATGCAAAACGACAAAGTACGCAACACAAAAACCGCAAATATCCGCGGCTTTTTGATGGCATTCAATGTAGCTCACATCACCCGTGGTACATCCTCGATCCGCGCCGACAACAAACGCCAATCAACTCCCATCACCAGCCAATCGAACTGCTCGGTGCTCAATGTGCACACCACCTCATCGACACGCGGCCACGCGAACGATCCGCGATGCAATCGACGCACGCACAGCCACACTCCCTGCGCATCCGCGCACACGATCTTGAGCCGCGTTCCCGACTTGTTACGGAACACGTACGCCGCACCATCGAACCCATCGCGACGAAGCTCTGACTGCACCGCCACCAACAATCGATCCATCCCGCAGCGCAAATCCACCGGCGCAACCGCCAACCACCAACCCGTCGGCCGCAGCATCAGCGCAATCCGCGCAATACAGACACCAACCACTGCGCGTCCACTTGCGCATTGGCGCGCAGGCGCACGCCACAGCCAAGATCGATCTCTATCGTGCCAGCGCCCGCAAGGCGGGTATGTGCCATCGGCAGATCCGAAACAACGATCGGCACCAGCGCCTGCCCAGATCCATCACCTCCATCCCGCAGCCGCGTTCGCCAATAGTCCAGCGTTGCCACTGCAACACCTGCACGCAGGCACCACGCCTTGCGCGTCAGCCCGCTCCGTTCAAACGCCGACACCCGCTTGCGCCATTGCGCCTGCTTCGCCACTCTCGACATATGCCTCTCCTCGGTTAAACCGAGGAGATTCAGGCGCGCGGTCCACCAATGGAAGGTGGGGAGACCGGACGCTTACGCTCGTTGTACTTTTTGAAGCGGTATTCTTAATCCGAGCGCTTTTCTAGGGAGCGTGTTCAACGACATGGCGATGTCGTTCAAGTAGGACTTTGTTGTAGGCGCTGGGTCGATTCCTTTGGATAAGCGCCGGTCCACCCAACTTCCATTCTTGGACCGCGCGTCGGAATCTCCTCGGGTTAACCTTAGAGAGACATATGTCGAGAGTGGCGAAACATGGCACAAGCGGGTGTCGGAGTTATGAACGGAGCGTAGATGGGACGCTTACGGCCTAATTCTCAACCGACTGAATAGGGATCACGCAGTGACGACTAAGGTATTGGTGTCTGTGCTATTTGCAATCACCGGCGCAGCAGTCTTGGCGTGTATTCCGGGATGTCATTTTTTGGCCAAGCGATCGGCCGAGTTGGAACGATCAAAGGCAATGCGTCTGTCAACATTCGAGCTTAGGCCTGGAGTCGTTGCTACCTACCGTGGATCGCTTCCGCAGGGCAATGCGCTGCTGGTCCTATTTGTACACAACTATCGCTGTCGGCAAGTCCCGGAAGTGAATATTTCCATCGACGTGAACGCCGATAGGCAAGTAGTTCACGAAATTGCAGCGCTTCAACGCTTGACTTGGTCATACGGCGCCGATTCCTGTGGAGCGTACGGATACGTTAGAGGCAAGGATGGCGGGGCTGGTACTCAAGTGCAGGTGAAACAAAACATCGCTTATGAAATCGAAGTTGCTGTTCTCGCCTCATAATGCCGCAGCCGTCTCGGTTGCAGAAATCGTTGGCGAAATGTGGATTATTTACGATGGTCGGGAGCCCAAGCGGTTTCATGAAGTGGACTTGCTCACCGAAAAAACTAACCAAGCTATGTGATTGCTCGTAGATTCTGATTCAAACCGGTATGGCACTCAGGTTCAAGTCAATTCGGCAATCTGACTCAAGCCGGTACTGGACGGCGACGTTGCGGCAATGGCAAGCTGCAATTGGACGCTTCACTTTGAACTCAAGTCATGGAACGCTTGCGTTGTGGGCGGTCCCCGGAGCAGATCGTCAGTGGGCTGAAGCACGATCACCCCAACGAGACTGCCAAACGCGCGAGCCACGAAACGATCTACGGCGCGATCTATGCCGTGGCCCACACATGAAGCGCGGGTCCGACCTGGGAACGACGTGCCGCGGCGCATCCACAACACCGCCGAACGTCTATTCGGGATGGCACTGCGCGCCCTCGGTCGCCCACTAGCATCATCCCGGCTTGCCATCGGTTCGCCGCGTGAGATAGATAAACGCCGAACGCTGCACCCAAGGCAGAAAGGCGATGATCCAGCCGACGGCGGCGAGCGCCTGCCAACGCGGTGAATCTGGCATCAGTTCGGCGACGACGCGTGCGATGGCCACGAACTGGAGGGTGATGAAAGCAAATGCCGCCACTCCACCCAATTGCAGCGGCCGCCCCGAGTGGCCTTGCGTGACGCGCGTCACCATCGCCACCAACAGACTTCCGAAAAATCCGATGAACAAGGCATGCGCAGGCCCACAGCCCAGCAGGAAGTCGCCTGTGCTCAAAAACCACAGGCTCTGCGCTGTGTACAACAGCAGTGCCACGGGCAGCCACGTATAGCCAAGAAACAAAACGCTGAGCAACGCAGGTGCTGGTCCGCGCGGTGCATTGCGCCACAACCAATAGCCGCAAAGGGCGAGGAGCGGTAGATCCGCCAACCACAGCCAAGCATAGGCATGCGCTAATTCCAGCGCGAGATGCGCGATGGCCAGCATCCAGAACGCCAGCAACGGCCACATCGCGCGCCAGGGCCGATATCCCGAAACCATATTGCCCGCGAAGAACGGAAACATGCGATGTGCCACTGTGAAATAGATCGGTAGCAGCAACCCGAAGCTGCCGATCTTGATCGACGCGAACATCAGATGCGCGTTGTTGGTGTGCAGATACACGGCGAACAACAACACGCCCAGAAATCCGAAAGTCAGCGCCACCGCGCACGACACCGCATGCCAAGTCTTGCCGCCGTCTTGCCACAACAGGCGCAGCAGGATCGCCAGTCCGGCCGCCCATCCTGCCAGCGTGCTGATAACACCCACATGCACCAGATGCGGCACGCCCAGCATTCCGGTCAACACCAGCAACTGCCCGCTGAGCAGCCCCAATCCCACCGGTAGATAATGCCAACGCGTCAGCTCCGGCAGTCCCATCCAGCGCGGAAACACCGTCAACAAAAAACCGAACATGAAGGGCGGCAGCACTTGGTACTGCATCACAAACGCATGCGCCCACCCGGCAAACACCGGCGCCGGATGCAACCCGATCAGTTGCCAGCGCACATCGATCAGATACAGCGCCCACCACAGCATCGCCAGTAGCACATTTGTGGCGCCGACAAAGAACAGCAGCCGATGCGGCGCTGCCGCCAGCATGCGCGGTGAAATCGGGAATTGTTCGGACCCGGGAGGGGAACTCGGCATCGTGCTCATGCACAGAGTTTGACAGCAGCGCTGTCTTCGCGCCTTGATTCAAGTCAGATCGGGCGGTCAGCCGATCGGAACGCGGTGAAAATCAGGATCAAATCTCGCGGGGATCAGCCTGAGATCATCGGGTCTCGCCTTGGCAACGCGGCGCTGAACGATGCGTGCGTGCCAGGTTCGGTCGGGTTTTAATTACAGCGGGCTCTTTTCTCGCACGCTGAATAGAACCAGCCCCGCAGCTTGCATCGGCGATGCTATCAGTTAGTCTGCCTACCCCGGCCCGTATCCCGGGGGTTATCCCGAGGCTTCATGTTTCGACCGCTCGAGTTGTACATCGGACTGCGCTACACGCGTGCCAAGCGCCGCAATCATTTTATTTCGTTCATTTCTCTGGTGTCGATGCTCGGCATTGCCTTGGGCGTGACCGCGTTGATCACGGTGATCTCGGTGATGAACGGATTCGAGAAAGAGCTGCGCGAGCGCATCCTCGGCATGGTGGCGCATGCCACGGTATCGGGCGTAGGCGAGGGCTTGCCGGACTGGAAGCTGGCGGTAGATGCCGCACTCGTTGTCGAGCACGTGGTGGGCGCTGCTCCGTATATCGAACGCGAGGGCATGCTGCAGGGTTCCCGGGTAAGTGGCGCGATCATTCGTGGCGTCATGCCCGAGTTGGAGCCCAAGGTTTCGGAAATCTCCGAGCGGATCAAGGAGGGCAGCTGGGACGCGTTGAAGCCAGGCGAGTTCGGCATCATCCTGGGTCGAGAATTGTCGCTATGGGCGGGCGCCGGGCTCGGTGAAAGTCTACTGCTTTACGCGCCGCAGATTCGCGCGACGCCCGCCGGCGTGTTGCCGCAGATGCGGCGATTCAAAGTCGTGGGAATTTTTGAGGCGGGCATGCAGGAATACGATCGTGGCATGGCGATCATCCACATGCAGGATGCGGCAAAACTGTTTCGTATGCAGGATGGGGTCACCGGCGTGCGCCTCAAGCTCGACGATATGTTTAAGTCGCGCGACGTGGCGCGTGAACTGGCCGATCGCATGGGCGGCTTTTATCGCATCCGCGATTGGACCCAGGAACACTCGAATTTTTTTCGCGCGATCGCCACCGAGAAGGTGATCATGTTCATTATTTTATCGCTGATTGTCGCGGTCGCAGCTTTCAATCTTGTGTCTTCGCTGGTGATGTTGGTAACCGACAAGCAGAGTGACATCGCCATCATGCGCACGCTTGGCATGCGACCGCGCACGGTGATGGGAGTGTTCATGGTGCAGGGCATGTTGATCGGGCTGGTCGGCATCATCATCGGAACGGTGGGCGGTGTGCTGCTGGCCGAAAACGTCACCAATGTGATGCGCTTTCTTGAAGGCGTGTTTGGGTTCCAGCTGATGCCGGCTGATATCTACTACATCAGCGACTTGCCTTCGGATACGAAGCTTTACGACGTGGCCCGCATCGTGGCGCTGTCGTTTGCATTGTCGGTGATCGCCACTGTGTATCCGGCGTGGCGCGCTGCGCGTACGCATCCGGTGGAGGCGCTGCGCTACGAATGAATACCCCAGTGTTGAATGCATCCAGTCCCACGCCATCCGTTGAAAGCACGGCCGCGCGCATCGTGCTGCGCGCGAGCGGCATTTCCAAAACTTATCGTGAGACCCGCGTCGCCACGCGGGTGCTGGAGAACATCGACTTCGAGATTGCGACCGGTGAGTCGGTGGCGATCGTCGGCACATCGGGTGCTGGCAAGAGCACGCTGTTGCATCTGCTCGGCGGCCTGGATGTACCGGACTCGGGTGAGGTGCATGTCGCTGGGCAGAATATGAGCGCGCTCAGCGATGCCGCACGCGGCGATTTGCGCAATCGCGCGCTCGGCTTTGTCTATCAGTTCCATCATTTGTTGCCGGAGTTTTCCGCTCTGGAAAACGTCGCTATGCCGCTGCTGATCCGCGGTGAATCTGCAGCATTGGCCTCGGCATCCGCACGCGAGATTCTGGGTCAAGTGGGGCTGGCGGATCGGGTTGATCACAAGCCGGGGGAGCTGTCCGGCGGCGAGCGTCAACGCGCTGCGATTGCACGCGCACTGGTCACCAAGCCATTGTGCGTATTGGCCGACGAACCCACCGGCAATCTGGATGCCGGCAATGCGCAGGCCGTATACGACATGATGCTCGGCCTGAAGCGTGAACTGGGCACTTCCCTGGTGGTGGTTACGCACGACATGCAACTGGCGTCGCGCATGGACAGGGTGCTCGAGATACGTGACGGAAAATTGCTGCCGCGCGACTGAGCGGAATACATCGCCTGGTCACACACGGGATTGATATAGGCCTGGGCCGTGCCGATGCGCTACCTTCCCGATCGTGACCGTTACGCAGCCCACCCCCATCATGCTCGCGCTCGATACGCCGACGGCGCTAGGCTTTGTCGCCGGCGTTTGCGCGTCCACGCTGCTGCCGCAATTGCCTGCACAGCCGCTCCTGGCGGCTATCGCAGTCCTCGCGTTGCTGCTGGTGTGGCGTTGGCATGCGTCGCGCGTGGTCGCGGCGGCGCTGCTCGGGTTTGCCTGGGCCTGTCTGTGCGGCGGCATGGCCATGAAGCTTCGTCTCGACGATGCAATCGCCGGCAAGGAGATCACGATCAGCGGCACGATCGTCGGTCTGCCGCGAATGGATTTGATGCCGCCGCGCTTCGAACTTATGCCCGATGCCGCCACGCGGGCGTCCAGCGGCGTGCACGGACGGGTGCGCCTGAGCTGGTATGCGAATGTGCCGCCGCTGCATCCGGGGCAGCACTTCAGCGGCAGCGTGAAGCTGCGCGCGCCGCGGGGAGTAGAAAATCCCGGCGGATTTGATTTCGCTCGCTACGCACTTGAACAACGCCTCGCGGCAACCGGCTATGTGCGCGAAGGTGCGATCGATACGTCGCCGCCGCCGTGGACCAGTCGCGTCGATCGCATGCGCGAGCACGTTGCCGACGCCATCGATAGCCACGTGGCCGAGCGGCCCCTGGCTGCACTGTTGCGCGCGCTGGCAGTCGGCGATCAGCGTGGTCTGCAGGATGGTGAATGGGACACCTTGCGCGTGACGGGCACCGGCCATCTGATCGCGATCTCGGGCATGCACATTGGTCTGGTGGCCGCGTTCGGGGCGCTGCTGTTTGGAGGCATCTACAGAATCTGGCCCGGCCTGGGCTTGTACATTCCGAGACTTACGTTCAGTGCCTTTGGTGCATTGCTGTGGGCCACGGCCTATTCGATTCTGGCGGGCTGGTCGCTGCCCGTGCAACGCACCTTGTTGATGATCGTTGTAGTGCTGGTGGCCCGCATGCTGCGTCGTCAGGCATCGATGACTCAGTCGCTGGCGCTGGCCGCGGTGCTGGTGTTGGTTTGGGATCCGCTCGCTGTGTTGGGTGCGGGATTCTGGCTGAGCTTTGTCGGTGTGGCTGGGTTGATGTGGGCACTGCCGGATGCCACGCACGGCAGCTCAATGCTGCGCAGCTTTGGCCGCGCGCAAATCGCCATGTCGCTGGGGCTGTTGCCAATCACTATTGCGTTTTTTGGCCAGGGCAGCGTGGTCGGCCCGATCGCGAATCTGTTGGCGGTGCCGTGGATCACTATGTTGATCGTGCCAGTGCTGCTGGTCGCGATCGCGCTGCTTGGCTTCGTTCCGATACTCGGTCAGTGGCTGTTGCAAGCCGCGGCATGGATGCTGCAGCCGTTGTGGTGGCTGCTCGATTGGCTGGCGGCACTGCCTGGGGCTTCGTGGTTCTTCGCCGCACCCAGTTTGTGGGCATTGTTGCTCGCCATGATCGGTGCGATATGGGTGTTCCTGCCACGCGGTGTGCCGCTGCGTGTGCTCGGACTGCTGTTGTTTCTGCCGCTGCTGTTGCCGCGTGTGGAAATAATCGCTGAAGGCGATGCGCGCATCAGCATGATCGATGTCGGGCAGGGGCTTTCGGTGCTGGTGCAAACCCGCAGCCATAACCTGTTGTTCGATGCGGGCGTGCGTTCGCGCAGCGGTTTTGACATGGGCGAGGCGGTGGTGGTGCCGACGCTGCACGCGCTGGCGGTCACCGGGCTCGAGCGATTGGTGCTCAGCAACCAGGACGCCGATCATGCCGGTGGGCGCGAAGCGGTGTTGCGTGCCTTTCCCGAAGCCCAGGTGAGTATCGGCATTGAATCCGATCCGTCTCCACGTTGCGAGGGCGGGCAGTCCTGGCAATGGAATGGCGTGCGTTTCGAGTTTCTGCATCCGCCGCAGTATTTTCCGGACAAGGGCAACGATAGCTCGTGCGTGCTGCGGATTCAGTCACGCAACGGTGCGGCACTGCTCACTGGCGATATCACCGAGATCATCGAAACACGATTGCTGCGCGAGGCGACAGATGAGCTACGTGCCGATCTGGTGTTCGTACCCCACCATGGCAGTCGTTCGTCTTCATCGGCCAAATTTGTCGCGGCAACTGGCGCCAGGCTGGCGTTCAACTCGGCCGGCCGCGGCAATAGTTACGGCCATCCACATCCCGAAGTGCAGGCCCGCTGGCAGCAATCCGGCGCGCGTTGGTTTGATACCGCAGGTGGCGGATTCACTTCGGTACTGCTCAGTGATGCCAAGAATGTCGAGCAACGGCGCGTAGACCGGCCACGGTACTGGCACTGACAATGAATACTGGTTTGCGCTGTCACAAGTCGGCACGCGATAATCCAGGCCACTCGTTTGAAGGACTTCCCCATGTTGGACCCGAATCTGTTGCGCAACCAGCTTGCGCAGACGGCTGAACGACTGCGCACTCTGCGCGGTTTCGATCTTCCGATGGTTGAACTGGAGGCACTGGAAACCGAGCGCAAGCAGATCCAGACGCGCACGCAGGACCTGCAAAACCTGCGCAATACACGCTCCAAGGCGATCGGCGTGGCCAAGGCCAAGGGTGAAGATTCGGCAGCCCTGATGGCCGAGGTCGCCGGAATTGCCGATGAGCTCAAGGCCGGCGAGACACGTCTGGAAGTGATCAAGAGCGCAATCGCGGATATATCACTACGTATTCCCAATCTTCCGCACGAGTCGGTTCCGTTGGGCAGCGACGAATCCGGCAATGTCGAGATTCATCGCTGGGGCACGCCGCGCAGCTTCGACTTTGCGGTTCGCGACCATGTCGATCTCGGTGCGCATAAAGGCTGGCTCGATGGCGAGACCGCGGCCAAACTTTCAGGCGCGCGCTTCACCGTGTTGCGCGGTGAGATGGCGCGTCTGCATCGCGCGCTCGCGCAGTTCATGCTGGACCTTCACACCGGCGAGCACGCTTACCTCGAAGTCAACGTGCCGTTGTTGGTGAACGCCGACAGCATGCAGGGCACTGGCCAACTGCCCAAGTTCGAAGACGACCTGTTTTCGACCCAGGTCGGCGAGGTCAAGCGTTACCTGATACCGACCTCCGAGGTGCCGTTGACCAATATCGTTCGCGATGAAATGGTCGAAGATGCGGCGCTGCCGATGCGCATGACCGCTCACTCGATGTGCTTCCGCGCCGAGGCGGGCAGCCATGGCCGCGATACGCGCGGCATGATCCGTCAACACCAGTTCGAGAAAGTTGAGCTGGTGTCGATTGCACGACCACAGGAGAGTGCCGACGAGCACGAACGCATGACCCGAGCCGCCGAAGTGGTGCTGGAGCGGCTTGGTCTGCCTTACCGTCGCATGCTGCTGTGCACCGGCGATATGGGTTTTGCGGCGAGCAAGACCTTTGATCTTGAAGTCTGGCTGCCGTCACAAAACAACTACCGGGAAATTTCGTCGTGCTCCAATTGCGATGCGTTCCAGGCGCGTCGTCTGCAGACGCGTTGGCGCAATCCCCAGACTGGCAAGCCCGAGCCGCTGCACACGCTCAATGGATCTGGCGTCGCCGTCGGCCGTGCCCTGATCGCAGTGATGGACAACTATCAGAACGCTGATGGCTCGATCGACATTCCCGAGGTGTTACAGCGCTACATGGGTGGGGCGGCGCGTATTGCATGACTGCCAATCCTTGGCGCGGCTGGGGAGGTAATTTTGTGTTTAGGGCGTCCGATTACAGGTCGGACCCACCGGACGCCGTCGCGGTTCCTCTCACTGCGCATCAAGCGTTCGGCCAAAGCACATGATGGAAGCCTTTCTCGTTTCGACCGGACTGGTGGCTCTCGCGGAGATGGGTGACAAGACCCAGCTGCTGTCATTGGTGTTGGCGGCGCGGTTTCGCCGCCCGATGCCGATCATTGCCGCGATCCTGGTCGCGACGCTGGTCAATCATGCGCTCGCTGGTGCACTCGGTGCCTCGATCAACAGCTGGCTGGGCGCTGATTTGATGCGCTGGATTCTCGGTATTTCCTTTCTCGCGATGGCCGTGTGGGCGCTGATACCGGACAAGCTGGTTGTTGCGCAAGCCAGGCCTGATCGCTTCGGTGTTTTTGGCACCACGCTGATCGCATTTTTTATCGCAGAGATGGGTGACAAAACCCAGGTCGCCACTGTTGCCTTGGCCGCGCAGTACTCGTCTTTGTTCGCGGTGGTCGCCGGCACGACGCTGGGCATGGTGCTGGCCAATGCGCCGGTAGTGATGTTTGGTGATCGCATCACAGAACATGTGCCGATGAAAGTTGTGCATCGAATTGCCGCCGCGATTTTCGCGCTGCTGGGTGTGCTGGCGTTGCTCGACATTGGCTGAATGCACTGCCTGAGGCGCCGGCGCTATGCTCGCCACCTGCAAATCGGGAGACGATGATGGCCCATGGTACCCACGACTACGCTGCTGACCTGCGCAACGAGGCGGTGCTGATTTATCTCAACGGTGTCTACAAGCCGCGCGCTGAAGCCATGGTCTCGGTATTCGATTCGGGGTTCGTGCTGGGCGATGGTGTTTGGGAAGGACTACGCGTAGTCGGCGGGCATCCCGCGTTTCTGGACCAGCACCTGGATCGCCTGTACGAAGGCGCCAAGGCGATCATGCTCGACATCGGCATGGGTCGCGCTGCGCTGACGCAGGCGATCTACGCCACACTGGCGCGCAACGCGATGCACGATGGCGTGCACATTCGGCTGATGATCACGCGCGGCATCAAGCGCACACCGTATCAGGACCCGCGCGTCTGCATCGGCCCCGCCACGGTGGTGATCTTGCCGGAATACAAAACGCCTTTGCCAGACACGCTGGAGCGCGGATTGAAACTGTTCACCGTGCATGTGCGCCGCGGTTATCCCGACGTGCAGGACCCGAAGCTCAACAGCCACAGCAAGCTCAACTGCATCACCGCCTGCATTCAAGCCTATACCGCCGGTGCCGACGAGGCGCTGATGCTCGACCCGCATGGTTTTGTGGCCACTTGTAACTCCACGCATTTTTTCATCGTGCGGCGTGGCGAGGTGTGGACCTCGACCGGTGAGTATTGCCTCGGTGGCATCACTCGCGCCAACGTGCTGCGCGTCTGCCAGGGCGCCGGCATTGCGGTGTTCGAAAAACGCTTCAGCCTGACTGATGTCTATGCTGCCGACGAGGCCTTCACTACCGGCACTTTTGCCGGCGTGGTACCGGTGCGCGAGCTGGACGGGCGTGTGTTTGGCGATGGCCGACGCGGGCCGATGGTCGAGCGGCTGCAGGGTTTGTACCGCCAGCTGGTGGCCGCGGATGTTGCTGGCCGCAAGGTAACCGGATGAGTGCTGCGACGGCGCCATTGCGACTGGCGATATGGTCGGGGCCGCGCAATATTTCTACTGCAATGATGCGCGCCTGGGAGAATCGCGGCGACTGCACGGTCAGCGACGAGCCGCTGTACGCGCACTATCTGGCGCACACTCAGAGCGATCACCCGGGCGCTGACGAAGTGATTGCGCAGGGCGAGACGGATTGGCGTCGCGTGGTTGCTTCGCTGCTCGGCGCCGTGCCAAACGCGCAGCCGATCTGGTACCAGAAGCACATGAGTCACCATCTGTTGCCCGACATCGAGCGTGACTGGATTCATCGCCTGACCAATGTGTTCTTGATCCGCGACCCAGTGGATGTCGTGGCCTCGTATATCAAATCGCGCGCCACTGTGAACGCCGATGACATCGGATTGCAGCAGGAGGCACAGCTATTCGACGAAGTCGCACAAAAATCCGGAAGCGCTCCGCCGGTAATCGATGCGAATGAGTTTCTCCAGGCGCCAGAGGCTCAGCTGCGCGCGCTGTGCGTGCATCTTGGCGTCACCTTCAGCGATCGCATGCTGAGCTGGCCACCGGGGCCGCGTGATAGCGATGGGGTGTGGGCACCGCACTGGTATGCGGCGGTGTGGCGTTCAACTGGATTTGAGGCATCACGCCCGCGTGCTCAGGCGCTCACCGGGGTAGCTGCGAAGGCGGCGGCGGATGCGCGGCCTTGGTATGAGGGTTTGTATCGGTATCGGCTGCGGGTGTGATGGTGGGGTGGGTGGGGTCGCGTTGGTCAATGTGCGTGTGAGGATGGGACAATCGCGGCTGACGCTGCTCCCACAACCGACGCTCCCGCGACTACCGCTTCCAAAGGAGCCCTCACAGGAACGAGCCGCCCTGCAAGGGCAGCGCGATCCGGGTTAGGCGTCGCGATTGCGGGCGTTCATCGTGCGGGCTTTTTCGATCTGCCATTCACGGTCCTTGACGGCATCGCGCTTGTCGTGTTCTTTCTTGCCGTGCGCCAAGCCAATTTCGATCTTGGCGCGATTGCTTTTCCAGTACATGGCGGTGGGAATCAAGGTGTAGCCTTTGCGTTCGACCTGGCCCACCAGGCGGTCGATTTCGGCGCGATTGAGCAACAGCTTGCGCGTGCGCCGCTCCTCGGGATGCACATGCGTTGAGGCAGAGCCCAGCGGCATGATCTGCGCGCCGAACAGAAATACTTCGCCGTTCTTGATGATGGCGTAGCCATCGGTAATGTTGACGCGCCCGGCGCGCAGCGATTTGACTTCCCATCCGTGCAGCGCCAAGCCAGCCTCGATGCGCTCATCGAAGTGATATTCGTGGCGCGAGCGCTTGTTCAGCGCAATCGTGCCCTTATGGTCGTCCTTGTCGGGCTTCTTGTTGGCCATTGCCGGGTCCTATTGAATACCATTACATTGTCGCTGGAAACCGCAGTCGGTTCGAGCGTTGTAGCCAGGGGGAAGTTTGAGCAGCATTTCGCGTAGTGTGTTGATTACCCGGCCGGTGAAGCTGGTGTTCGATCTGATCAATGAAGTGGAAGGCTATCCGAAGCGCTTTGACTGGTGTCGTGAAGCAACCATCCTGGAGCGCGACAAGAGCGGCATGACCGCGCGCCTGGATTTGCAGTACGCCGGATTCAACTCCGTATTCACCACACGCAACAGCGTGCGGCCATTGAAACGCATCGATCTGAAACTGGTGGAAGGTCCATTCTCCGACCTGCGCGGTAGTTGGTCGTTCACTGCGCTGGGCGATTCGGGTTGCCGCGTGGAGCTTGATCTCGATTTTGAATTCGCCGGGCGCTGGGTTGGGTCAGCCCTCGCGATGGGTTTCCAGGGATTGGCCGATCGCATGGTGGATGACTTCTCGCGTGCCGCCCGGACGATCGATGCCTGAACCGGCAAATATCCAAGTGGAAGTCCTGTTCGCATTGCCCGATCAGCAATGGCTGCGCAGCGTATCGTTACCCGCAGGCAGCACGCTCGGTCAGGCCATTGAAGCATCCGGCATTGCCGAACACTTCAACACTTTGATCGTCACCGACCAGAACGTTGGCGTCTACTCTCGGCCAGCAAGTTTGGCCACCGTGCTCGGCCATGGCGACCGCGTCGAAATCTATCGACCGTTGACGCGCGATCCGAAAGACACGAGGCGATTGCGGGCCAGGCAGCAGAAGCGGGTCTGAAGCGGGGTGGGCAGCGCGAAGCATCCCTGGTGGTGGACGCCGGCCTGATCATCCATGGCCATGCGTTCGGAGCAACTTTACATGCGTTTCATCTCATGTCGAAAGCGCTGCGCTTCACCCGCCGGGTTTCTTCAGATTGTCTTCGGGATTATTTTTCTGCAGCTCTTGCGATTGACGCAACAGCTCATCTTCATTCTGCGGTTCCCAATCGCCCTCAATGCGCGCCAGAGTTTCGCCATCAAACTGCAGCGATAAATTCTTGAGGTCCGCCGCCCTGCCGCGTCGGCTGGTTGCTGTCAGGTATTCCCAACGGTTCTGATCGAACGGGGACGCCACCATCGGCGTGCCCATCACCAGTTCAACCTGACGCTTGGTCATGCCGGGTTTGAGTTGGTCAACCATTTCCTGGTCGACGACATTGCCCTGGCGGATGTCTGTTTTGTAGACAAGACTGCATCCGGACGACAGCAGGGTGGCGATGAGTAGTAGCTTCAGGCGCATCGAGATTCTGATCCAGTGTGCAAAGCGCTGGATCATACAGGCAAGGCCGTGGCCAATTCCAAACGTCGGCTAAGCGAAATGTCCCGAGTCGCGCTGTCGCGACCCGGACTCGGGGCTGGTGTAGAATCCAGTCTGGACGATTGGAGTAGCGTTTTGAAAGGTTTCAATGCCCGTCAGCCGCTGCGCGACGCCGACAAGCACGGCAAACGCGACACCCAGGACCTGCGCAAAGCTGGCCTGAAGGTGACTTTGCCGCGAGTTCGCATCCTCGAAATACTTGAAGGTTCCAGCGGTAAGCATTTGACTGCAGAAGAGATTTTTAAGGAACTTCTCGATCACAACGAAGACATCGGCCTAGCCACGGTGTACCGCGTGCTGATGCAATTCGAAGCCGCGGGCATCGTCGTCAAACACAATTTTGAAGGCGGGCAGGCAGTATTCGAGCTGGACCGTGGTGAGCATCACGATCACATGTTTGATCTGGACACCGGCAAGGTCGTCGAGTTCTTCGACGCCGAAATCGAACGTCTGCAGCACGCTGTCGCCGCCAAGTTCGGTTACGAAATCGAAGACCATCGCATGGTGTTGTACGTGCGCGCCATCCAGAAGCGCAAACCCGCGTAGGGTGGGCCCTGGCCCACCACGCACAAGCGAATCGTAGTGCTGGGCCAGGGCCCAGGTAACAGTGAGCGTAGGGAAGGTCTGAATAATTCACCACTTGGTCTTCGCCACACTGCTTATTACTTGCCAAACCCCGCTCTCAACAGCGGAGCTGGTCAAAACCTGCGGTTTTTCGCCCCCTGACTCAGGGGGCTATCGCGGCTCCGGACTTGTTCAGCGGTTCCTTAATGATCGTAAGCCGCCTCACCATGCGAACTGATATCCAGACCTTCGCGTTCCTGCTCGGCGCTCACGCGCAGCCCAACCAGCAGATCGGCAATCTTGAACGCGATGAACGCAACGATGCCGGACCATAGAATGGTCACGCCCACGCCAGTGGCCTGGATCAAAACCTGACTGCCGATCGAATAGCCAGGCGCCACATCGTTGGCGACGTAATCCCAGATGCCCGATCCACCCAGCGAGGGCGCAGCGAACACGCCGGTGAGCAACGCACCAGTAATGCCGCCGATGCCATGCACACCAAAAACATCCAGCGCATCATCGGCACCGAGCAGTCGCTTCAACCCGGTCACGCCCCACAGGCACGCAAAACCTGCAACCAGGCCGATGATCAACGCACCGCCCAGGCCCACAAAGCCACCGGCGGGTGTGATCGCGACCAGGCCGGCAACCGCGCCTGATGCCGCGCCCAGCATCGAGGGCTTGCCCTTGATCACCCACTCGCCAACGATCCACGCCAGCACTGCAGCAGCAGGTGCCACCAAGGTATTGGCAAAGGCGAGGGCGGCGGTGCCATTGGCTTCCAGCGCCGAACCGGCATTGAAGCCAAACCAACCCACCCACAACATCGATGCACCGGCCATGGTGAAGGTCAGATTGTGTGGCTTCATCGCCTCACGTCCGTAACCAACGCGCTTGCCAATCATGTACGCACCCACCAAACCGGCAATCGCCGCATTGATGTGCACCACCGTGCCGCCGGCAAAATCCAGCGCGCCCTTGGCAAACAGATAACCTGCAGTAGCATTGGCAGCCGTCGCCGCGGCGGCATCGGTATAAGCATCCGGTCCGGGGAAGAACCACACCATATGTGCGATCGGTGTGTAGGCGAAGGTGAACCACAACGTGGTGAACACCAGCACCGCGGCAAACTTGGCACGCTCGGCAAAGGCACCCACGATCAACGCGCAGGTGATCGCAGCAAACGCCGCCTGGAAGGCAAAGAACGCCAGCTCCGGCACCACCACACCTTTGGAAAATGTCGCTGCATTCGCGCCGCTGGTCAGCCCCTTCATCATCAGCCGGTCCCATCCACCGAAGAAGGCATTGCCGGTGGTGAACGCCAGGCTGTAGCCATACAAGGTCCACAGCACCACCACCAGCGAAAACACCACGAAGCACTGCATTAACACCGACAACATGTTTTTGCTGCGCACCAGTCCGCCGTAGAACAGCCCAAGGCCGGGCAGCGTCATGAAGATTACGATCGCAGTGCACAGCAAAATCCACGCCGTGTCGCCCTTGTCCGGTGACGGCGCGGCAGCGGGTTCTTCCGCGGGGGCTTCCTCAGTGAGTGCAACAGCAGGTTCGCTGATCGCAGGCTCGACATTTTTCGCATCTGCTCCGGCCAGCACCGAATCCATAGGCACCAGATTCAATGGCGCGGCTTCCAACGTTTCTGCCGGTGCCATTTCGTTGCTGGCAGCGGGTGCGTCGGTTGAGGCAGCAGTGTCCTGTGCCTGCACAGCAAAGCCAGCAGTCAACGCCAGCAACGCAGCCATCAACCACGCCGCCGGTGCGGACAGGCGCGTTGCACGGCGCTGCGCAACAACGTGTGTTTCTACGACGCGCGAATCAACAGCGTGCAATGGCACAACCCGCGATTCAGTAAAGTGGGATTCAACAACGGGAGTCACAACAGTAGGGATGAGTTTCATGATCGGGTCCTCGCAGGCTCAGATGGCGTCGTCGTCGACTTCGCCGGTGCGGATGCGGATCACCGCTTCCACCGGTGTTACAAAGATCTTTCCGTCACCCACCTTGTCGGTGCGCGCACTCGACTGGATCGCCTCCAGCGCCGCCTCCAGCAAAGCATCGGAAACTACCGCCTCGATTTTCAATTTCGGCAGAAAATCGACGACATATTCCGCGCCCCGATAGAGCTCGGTATGTCCCTTCTGTCGCCCAAACCCCTTTACCTCGGTAACCGTCAGGCCATTGACCCCAGCCTGCCCAAGCGCATCGCGCACCTCATCCAGCTTGAAGGTGCGAATGATCGCGGTGATCAGTTTCATGTGAGCGCTCCATGGTGTGCAGTGAATTTGCCCCAGCTGCCACCGCACGCCCACCACCTCATGCCCCAAGATGATGCACTAAAACGGTGCCAGCTCAGTCCCTCTCCATGGTGCACTGCGCAAAACGCGTGCCAAACCCCTATAACTATGAAAATAATAACGATTGTTCCAACTAATGGTTGGAGTGGGCAGGCGCTAGCCATGGTCCGATCGAGTTCCATTCCCCACAATGGGGCGATGCAATTGAGCTATCGCACCTGTCCAAACCTCCAGATAAAGGTCATTGGTCCAACTTCAGAGCGTTGGAGCATTTCGAGCCCCACGTGACAAGTGTGGTCTTTGTCCTGCGGCTCTTGTGAGTCCGGCAAGACTGTCTAATTCGTCACCTCGACTCGTCACACAGGCAGCGGACTCCTTACAGTCGGAGCAAAGTGATCACTTGGTTTGCTAATACTCAGAACAGCGGATATCTTCCCCATAAGTCGCCGCACCAATCCGCGCTGCCGATGAATTCGCTTCAGGGGACAATGTGATCCAGAGATCCGACCTTTCGGTCTGTGGGGCGGTCTGCTTCGCTATTTGCGGGCTGCTGTTGCCGCTGGGCGCGATGTCGAAGGCTGCTGAAGCGGAACGTCGCTACGAGTTGTTGGCGGTAGATCAAAGCGCTGGGCGAGCGGTGATGATGGACGTTGCGGGGGCAACGATCGTGTTGGAGCTGGAAGCAGAGACGCTCGAAGGTTTGCGCTTGAGGTCTGTTGCGGGCGGGGCAGTGTTGCTCGACGTACGATTCAAATCGTCCGGCGACGTCATCGCCTATCGCATCGCGCTCGGGGAAACAGTACGCATTCGACCGCCTGCAGAACATCGCAGCGGTGGCGTGCGCGTGATTGCTGTGCCGTTGGAAGTTATGCCGCCAGAAGTCCGGACTGGTGCGAAGGATCCATCCTCCTCTGCCCAGGACCAGTAACGTCCATGAAAATTCGCGTTTGCGTTCTGCGCATCGTCGCCATGCTGGCGATGATCACCGGGCAGGGCATAGCCGTCGCCGGTCCCAAGGGCCTGGACAATGACGTTGAGTTGATCCGTCTTGCAGCTCCTGCTCTCGCCAAGCCATCGTCCAAAGCGATCATCGCGGACCACGATGTCGAGGGCATCGCCGTCTTCGAGATTTCGGGAGACTACGGTCGCAGCAATACACAGGCACGCGCGGATGTTGCGCGACGTTATTTCGAACGCTATCAAGACGATCACGACCTGCTGCTGGTGTTTTCCGACTTTGAGTTCGACACCGGAGAAGCGGCAGCATTCGCCAATATCATCAAAAACGACACGCAAGGCCTGGGTCTGCCCGCATTTGATTCCACCGCGGCGTTCGGTTCCAGCAGCGGTCGCATGCACAACTACATCGACATGGCAGCGCTGTCGCGCTGGGAATTCAATCCCTCCTCGCCACGCTACGGCATCACGCTGGATGTCGCTGCGCATGAAGTGATGCATCGCTGGGTCGCGCATCCGAAATTCATGCGCGAAGGGCAACCCAGTGATGACCTTCTGGGCCGCGATCTCGCGCACTGGAGTTTTTTCCTCGATAGCGATGCCTCGATCATGTACGGATCGGACTGGCGTCAAGGCACGGATGGACAGTTTGAGGCGATCGACATCCGTCATCGTCTGTCGCCTCTGGATCTGTACCTGGCCGGATTCTTCGCCGCAGCCGAAGTGCCGACGATGACGCTGATCCGTGGCGGTCAGGGCGCTACGGCACAGGACGTCCCGCTCTTGGGTTTCAGGACGCCTGGTACTGCCGAATCAGTTTCCATCGCGCAGATCATTGCAGCGAACGGAGCGCGTCAGCCGGATGTGACGCAGTCCGGCAAACGTTTGTCGGCTGGGCTGGTGTTGTTGCTGCGACCCGGTCAGCCGCTTAACGATCGCGCAATATTTGATCTGCAGCGATTTGCGTTGGATTTCGAAACACGTTTTGCCGCAATGACGCGCGGCCGCGCTTCGTTGTCGATTCGCAATCAGCCACTTCAGACTGCAATGGTCGGTGCTCCGACCAGCGTGAGCGTGCCGGGCGGAACACTCTGCTCGGGCACCGGCTGCTTGCTGGATGTTGCCCAGGCGAAGGTGTGGTTGCTGTCGAAACAACGCCTGAGTGATGGTGCTTTTGTCGACAAGGATTTGAATTCGGTGCCTACCAGCGCTGCCGCGTTGCGTGCAATGTATTCCGCTGGATTCGGTACCACCACAGAGGCACCGCTGGCGCGCAACTGGCTCGTTGCATTCGTATCCAGACACTTCGATGACCTGGCCTGGAAGGGGATGGCCTTGGTGGGTATCACCAACCCAACAGCGGCCGATGCAGAACTGGCCAACGAGCGGGAACCGTTGTTGGCTGCGGGCATGCTTGGGCTGGGACCGAGTTGGTCGACCAGCGCCTGGGATATGGCCGCTGTATTGTCAACTTCATTCTCTGGCCGGTCAGCGTCTGAACGCGATGCATACCTCGGTCGAATACGCGCGCTGCAAAACGCCGACGGCGGTTTCGGTATCAGTCCCGGCGGCGTCAGTCATGTGGGATTGACAGCTTGGGTCCTGAATGAAGTCGCGCCGCTCGATGGGCCAGCGGCACAACAGATCGCTGACGCCAGCGCGGCCTGGTTACTGACGCAGCGCAGCGCCGACGGTGGTTTTGGCGCCGGTGCGGATGGCGTCTTGCCCACCGCCTGGGCGGTCGCGGGATTGGTGCGACTGGGGAGCGGGATCGATGTCACCCCCTCGATTGCATTCCTGCGCGCGCAGCAAGGATCGTTGGGTGATTGGAACGGCAGCGTGTTTACGACAGCCGAAGTCATTCGTGTGTTGGGGCAGATTGCAAAGCCCAACCTTTCGTTCGATGCGGCCATTGTCGCCACGCCCGTAACGCCGATCTCCGGTGACCTCGTCCAACTCAGAAGTCGCGTTCGCAACGATGGTGTCGTCGCTGAAAACGTGCTGCTGTCCTGGTTTCGCGGCGATCCAGATCAAGGTGGCACGGCCCTCGGTGCCGCGACCGAGCTTGGCTCCCTGGGCGCAGGGCAGTCCATCGAGGTTGCGCTCAGTTGGGATAGCAGCGGTTTGACTGGCGTGCAGCAACTTGTTGCCGTTCTCGATCGCGCCAATGCGATCGACGAGTTGAACGAGAACGACAACCGTCAGTCACTGACGCTGGATGTCGGCGCGCTTCCGCTGGTGCCCGACGCCGCCTTGTTGCGCGAGAATTTCACACTGACGCCAAGCGCGGTGACGGTATTCCCGGCGTCGATGTCGATCAGCGGCACGCTCGCCAATGTCGGCGGTGCGGCACTAACAAATGTTCCACTGGTCGTGTATTCGGTGCGCAACAGCACTCGCACCGAGTTGGCGCGCGTGGTGCTCAACGTAGCGGCGCAAGCAACTACGCCCATGCAACTGAATTTTACCTTGCAACGCACCGATCCGCTGTCGCTGGCTCTAGTGGCAGATCCAGACAACACGATCGCTGAGATCCGCGAATCCAATAACGAACTGCTGTACGCACTGTCGAGCTCTGCCGGTATCGATCTTGCCATTTCGGCTGCTGATATTGTCCAGTTGTCTCAACCCGCGGTTGCCGGGCAGTCGGTGCGCTTTCGAGTGACCGCACACAACCACGGTGCGTCGGCGTCTCCGACCTTCGCGTTGGTACCGCAGATTCGCCAAGGCGCTCAAACCTACCCGCTCGGCAATATCAACTTGCAGCTCGATGCCGGAGCCAGCGCCGAACGCGAAGTGGTGTGGACGTCGGCATCGATGGGTACTGCCGCGCTCGAAGTCGCGCTTGATCCACAATCTGCAATCAACGACGCCGATCGCAGCAACAACTCGGCGTCGCTGCCATTCGAAGTTGTCGATCCGAGCGCGCCCAATCTGATAGTGATCGCTGGGTCGGTCCAGATGCTGCCATCGCCATTGGATCAATCGCGACCCGCAACCCTGCAGGCGCGCGTGCGTAACGCGGGTGCTGCATTGTCGGGTGACTATGTAGTGGCGGTCAGTACCGGCGGCGAAACTGGCGCACGCACTGAACTCGCACGCATTACCGTCAATGGTGGCCTCGCCGCCGGTGCAGAAGTCCCAATAAGCTTGCCGATTGCGGCATTGACCACCGCCGGCGATCGCTACTTTTTTGTCTCTGTCGATCCTGACGGCGTGATCGCTGAACTCAACGACAACGACAACACGGCTTTCATGCGAGCGCGTGTGCGTAGTCTTCCGGACGCATCGGTCACGGTGTCCAGTGTGCAACTTACGCCGAGTAACCCGGCACCCGGTGCACAGGTGATCGTCAATGTCACCGTGCGCAACCTCGGCGAACAGCCGCTGGTCGGATTGCAGGTGCGCCTGTTCGACGGAACGCCCAGTGCCGGCACGATGCTGTCGCCCGAGCAGATAGCGCCCGATATCGCCGGCGGAGCAACCACGGTGCTGACCTGGAACTGGACCGTCAGTTCCGGCAGCGATCCCACCATCAGTGCCGAGCTTGACCCGAATAACCAGATTGCCGAAGGGCGCGAAGACAACAACCTTGCCGTGCTCAGACTTCAGGCGATTGGCAACGAATACGCCACCGAGCCCTACATCTCGCCCAACGACGATGGCATCAAGGAATCCACCCAAGTAGTGTTCCGCCAGCTGGCATCGGCGCCCGCAGTCATCGATGTGCGCGACGTTGGCGAACGAATCGTCCGCACGTTTACCACTGAGGAATTCATCGGCAGCAGTGGCTGGGCCGTACTTTGGGACGGGCGCAACAACGCAGGCCAGGTTGTTTACGACGGCCGCTATCGCGTCCAGGCCTCGACCGCCGTTGGCACGGTTCTCGCGGAAGTGGCCGTAGTCGTCGACACCAATCGCTCCTCGATTCTTGAGGCGATGGGAACGGGGCTGGAGAAATACACGGAGCTTGTGCATAGCCCATACGACCTGCTCGTTCCACCCATCGGCTATCACGACCAGGACGTCGTTCTGTTGCGCGATCCGCTGAATCTGGCGACCGCCGAACCGCTTGATAGACTGCTCGGCATCTATCGCTTCGACGTGTTGCTGCAGACCCTCGATCCGGTACTCGATGCCGGTTGGGTGCTGGCGCAGGGTGCCAATGCCGCCATCGTACAGATGCACTGGGCGGAGGCGGGTGAGTATCTGGTTCTGGCGTTACGAGCGGACAACCAGGAGTCGGTCTGGAAGGTTCGCGTTGATGGACGCAATGCTGCGCAGCGGCTGATGGGACCGATGGCCATTCGGCCTAGCTATTCGCTGCTGTCTTCAGGCAGCAGCCACGTGCTCGTGTTGAGCTATGTCAGCGGGGCGCAAGTGGCGAGCCGCTTCCGTCTGGACGCTGGCGCCGAAGTTGTCCTGCAAACCAACGGTACGTTCGGCTTGCCAATCCGAGTGTTCGACGATGGGGTCCTGGTAGGTAACGCCGGCAACGAGCTGCACTTTATTTCGTTTGATCCTACTGCTGCTGCGCGCACGATCCTCAATAGGCAGGAGGCTGGCTATGTCGCTCATATGGGCAGCAATGGCGCCCTGGTCCATCGCGTTGTCGGCACCAGAGAATCAATCGAATGGCGCAGCCTGCGCAATGCGCAGTCTTCGGTATTGATGGAGGAGGTGCTGACCTCCGGAATGCTTGAGCGCGAACGATGTGCGCTTACCCCAGAGTCCAGCGATTGGTTTGGCGGCAACATGCTGGTGCACAATCACCGACGTCGAAACGTAGCTCTGGTAGATGTTGAGGCAGCGGTAGTGCGTAGCATACCGTTGCCGTATTTGGATCGAATCGATGGGTATCGGGCGCAGCATTCGGTGCGTTTCAGCCAGACTGCCATTGCGAAGGACTTATCGCCGCAATGGAACCTGGAATTCACAGAACGCAGTGGGTCATGTCACTTCCTGGTTCGTGGTGGATACAGTTCGGCCGCCAAGAGTGGCGACGTGACGTCGGCTCCACTGCCCGCAAGAGCATTGTTGAATCAACCGCCATTGAGCGGCAAAGCGCCTGACTATTCCTTGGTTTTTGAGGGTGAAACCGTATCGGTCTCCAATGAAGCACTAGCGCAGACCCTCTTGTTCGATGGTGCACATTCGGCTTACTTGTTGCTTCGAGAGACAGGTGAGGTTTCAAGGTTGGGCGGGTATACCAACTGGCCGTTGCTTGATCCTCAGGATCAGATCAATTTTCCAGCACTGTTCGTTGAAGATGGTGTGGAAGGCGATTCCGATCCGGGAGCGCAACCGGGGGAAATAGTCGATGAGTTCCAGCGACTCACCGCTTCTTTCAATCCCTTCCTTGCACTTTCGGACGGCAGCGGAATCGCGGACGCATCCGCTGCGGGCTCCGGCACGGCCGGCTACGGTCTATTCCTTCCCGGCGGATATCCAACTGGCGCAGTGTTCCCGTATCCGTCGCAGTTGCTCGGTGTTTGGTCTTCAGAGCGGCATCTCTTTGGGCGCTCCGCTACTCCGCCGAGCCATCCGTTGTGGTTTTACTCGTCCCTAGCCAATCAGGTTACAAAGTTAACTGCGCGTGGCAGTGCGAACGGCATCGATCTGCTCGGCATCGCGTCCGACAAAAATTTTCAGCAGTTCGAGTTGGCGTGGGCCAATCCTGCTACCCCCGACCAGTGGAATGCGATCGGCGCAGCGATTGAGGAGCCCGCCATCGATGGTGAGTTCATGTCCTGGACACCACCGGCTGCGGGTCAATACCTGTTGCGCCTGAGCACGGAGGACAAGGCCGGCAATGTGCGTCAGGCCACGGCCCGTGCACTCTCGCCCGCGGGCGCCGATATCGCCGATGTGCGCGTGGAATCTCGCTATGTCTCGCCCAACGGCGATGGCGTAAAAGACGAGTTGCGCCTGTCGCTGAACGTACTGCGACCGACAACGTTGCGTTTCGAGATTCGCGATGGACAGGGTGTGCTGCTGCGAACGCAGGAAGAACAAGTCAGCGTGCTCGGAAGGTTTGACTGGAACTGGGACGGCCGACTGTTGTCCGGGCAAGTTGCCCGCGATGGTGGTTACCGCGTTTCTGTCGGAACCTGGTTCGCCACCGGGTTTACGATCGACACCACGCCGCCGACACTGGATCTACTTCGCGAACCGGCACGGTTGCGTTTGTCGAATGGAAAAGTGGCGAGGGTTGTAGGTCCCAACGTCAGTACCTGGCTCGCTTGGAATACGGCAGAGGCCAATCCACTAGCCATGAACCTACAACGTGGAGACGGCGCCGCGCCGACGACATGGGTAACGGTGGTTGGAGCGGTTCCCGCGCAAGGGCAGCGCGTTTTGTCAAAGGACGACGCAGGAAACTACCAGCTTGTAGCCGAAGATCGTGCCGGCAACCGGGCGGTCAGTGCGGTCACCGGCCTGCTACCGGATGATCTGGCGCTCGTTGGGCGTTGGACTGGACAGGGCCAGAATTCCGTTCCCTGGGGATGCGCCACCGTTGGTTGCGCGTACTCCTCGACTAAGTACGTGGGTGATTTGCCGTATCCAATCGAATCCGGTAACGATATTGCGCTGGACCTCTACCTCGCGCCGGGTACACCGAGCGCCAATCTGTCGCTGCGCTATCGAGTCGATGTCTTCGGGACGTCGGTCACTGCGGGAGGCGCATGGCAGCCACTGGCGATCGCCAGCAATTCGCGCAATGCCACCGAGCTACGGCTGAATGCCGTGGCGCCTACGCTTCCGCTGGGTTCGCAGATCACGCTTCAGGCAGCGACACAGCTCACTGATGGATCGGCAATCTTTTCCGAACCGATCGTTTTTGCCTACACCGGCATCTCGCCGCCGAAACGCTATCTGGATAGGAACTACTGTCTGCCACTGGGAATCGAATCGGGTCTGCCGCAACCGGTGTTGCCGGTGACCTGGGCTTGCTTCGAGGAATCGCTTCTAGGGTTGGTGGTTGAGCCAACTCTTACGGTAATCGGCCTAGACGGCTCGGTACGCACGCAGGCGCCGGTGAAGCTCATCGACGGCGTAGTGCTGTTCGAGCTGCCGGATCCCAACTGTCGCGAATTGATCGCTCACGCCAAGAGTTCGACCGGGCGCAGCTATGTTTCACGCACTCTTTGCGGCGGCGCCGAGATCAGCCTGCTCGACTTCACGCGCGTGGCTCCCGTGGTCCAAGAGAGTTGCGATGCCCCGCCACTGCACATGATGAGTTTTGCGGCAGGGTTTATTCCGCTGAACTCCGCACGAGTGGCACGAGTACGAGCGGACTTTGCACTTCAGGATGGCACACGGCGTGTGGTGCTTGACTTGGTGGACCCACCCGCAGTCAATGCCGGCTGCGCCGCGAGTCCCGCGTGCTTGCGCGATCTGGGGCTTGCTGGTGAATTCGATGCAAGCGGCCTTCCGGACGGGCAGTATGAAATGAGCTTCGAGGCTACGCTTAGTGCGGGTTCGCCCGTGCGTGTGCCGAGAATTTTCTACATTGATCGAACTCCTGCGGCGATGGATATTCGAGTGCCGCGTGAAGGTCGCCGCGAATGCGCGCGCCACACCTATCCCGATGATTTCTCCATCACCGCGCACTTTCCAGTTGACGCGGTGGCCGAGGACGCCTCCGGAGTTTCCACGCAATTACGCTTCGCGCCAATTCCACCGGCGACGTGGCCGTTCCAGTGGCATGCACCACTGCCGCAGGATTGGGAGCTATTTGGACCGTCGCCAGCAACAGACACCCAGGCGTTGCGCCGAACCGCAATTGCCAGCCGCGGCGAGAGCGCCGTCAATTACCCGAACAGTTTCCCGCTTCCCGTTCCGCCGGGTGGAGTGCAAGGGCTGGGCGAAATTTCGGGCCCGTTGCAAATGCAATTCGCGGCAGTCAACTGGGGCGGCGCACCGCAATGCCGGGTGGTCAATTTCTACTCTGATATCAGCGTCGAACTGGGTGCGAATTTTTCTGTGGGCACTGTGCTCACGCGCGATCATTTGCCGCTCGCGGTGATCAATCCGATTGGCGCTTCTGAATTGCGTGCAGTTGAAATACGCCTGCGTGCCGACGAGCCGGTGCTTGCCAGTATCGAATTGTTGCGCGGTGAAACGGCGCAGACGGCGGTAACTCTCGCAGAGTTGATCCCGGCTACGGCGTACGCCGAAGGCGTCCACACTATTTCCTGGAATGGGACAGATGGCAGTGGCGCAGCGGTAGCGGACGGTGCGTACTGGCTGAGAATTCTTGCCAGCGATGATTGTGGGCACGAGCAAGTCATCGATCGCGGGGTCATCGTCGATACCACGGGTCCCGTTGTGTTGTTCCAGATTCCGGAGGTCGGGGCAACCATCGAAAGCCTGCTGGTTCGCATTGAGGGCGAAACCGAAGACGCTAGCGGAGGCAGCTATGCCCTGAGCGCTGAGTCGGCGACGTCAATACAGGTCGGCAATGGATCGATCGACCGTTCCAACGAGCCTTATCCAGCATTCGCGCACACCTGGAATCGGGGCGAAATCAGCGGTCCCGTCATTCTGCGCGTGACCGCGACTGATCTTGTCGGTAACAGCAGCGTGACCGAACTTCCGATCCAGCTTGCACCACGTCCGAGTCATCTTTTCGACGATGCAGAGGCTGTGCCCGAGCTGTATTCCCCGAATGCTGATGGTCAGTTCGATCGCATGGAAATCCGCTACGCATTGGCTGCTAACGTCGACGTAACTGTGAGCGTGCTGCGCAACGACGGTTCGTTGATGACCGTATTGCAAAATGCCGAACCCAAACTGGCCGGCAACCATGCCCTGCAGTGGAGTGGACAAGGCCTGCCGATAGCGGCGGCTGACGGCAGGTATCGCGTTGAGTTGCGCGCGGTGAATGCGTTGGATCCGTTACAAGTTGAAGTCATCGTCCTGCCCGTGACCGTTGATGTTTTGAGTCCGCAAGTAACCGTGGTTACGCCCGATGGCAATTATTCCAATGGCACTGGCCTGCTCAAAGTCAACCTCGACGAGCCGCACTTTGGATCGGCGTCATGGCAGCTGGGTACTCAACAAGGCGTGTTGGCAAATGCGGGTGTTGCGACGTTGCTGGATCTTGCCCAAGTAGAGGAAGGCCCACATGCGCTGATCCTGAACGCAGGCGACCGTGTTGCCAACGTCACGCGTCTGGAACGCGAGCTGATTGTGGATCGCACCGCGCCAATTGCGCTGATCGCTACGCCCGAGGAAGGTGCCGTGCTGGGCGGCGCGGCAACTCAGACGGCAATTGAAGGCACCGCGTCCGATCGCAATCTGGACCGGTTCATCTTGTCCATCGCGCAGGCGCAGACGCCTGCAGTCGAGACCAACCTGGTTGAATCGACTACGGCCGTAAGCGCGGCTTTGCTGCATACGCTGTCACTGGCGCGACCCGACGGCGAGTACCTGCTGAAACTGCGCGTCGAAGACAAGGCCGATCACAATTCGGAAGCCGAGCGCCGGATCCACATTGACCACACGACCCCGGTCGCGATGTTGAGCGAACCGGTCGACAACGCGTATGTCCCGCGCCGCTTCCGTGTCTCCGGCAGCGCCAGCGATCTGCATCTTGCTGATTACCGCCTGCGCATCGCAACGCCCGATCAGGCCAGTCTCGGGCTCTGGTCGGATATCTTGATCCAGCATGCTTCCGTGACAGCGGCAGAGTTGGGCGTGGTCGATCTGGTCGTGCCGGACGGCGATTACTTCCTTGAGCTGGTCGCGCGCGACAAGGTGCAACTCAGTGCCTCGACGCGCATCCGGATTCATCTGGATGCGACGGCGCCGATTGCTCCGATCGAACTGGTCGCGCATCGTCAGGGTGACAGCGACGTGGCGCTGGCCTGGATCGACACGCCGGCTCCCGACTTCGCCGGCTATCAGGTCTATCGTGATGGCGCCAAACTCAACACTGTGTTGATTCCAGGGCGTTCGCATCTGGATGCTGCGGTGCCCAATGGCACGCTGCGCTACGAGGTGACCGCGATCGATCATGCCGGCAACGAATCGGCACGCAGCAATGCTGCGGTTGTGGTCATTGACCGCACGCCGCCGGATGTTGATCTAATCGCGCCCGCCGATCAGTCCACGGTGTATGGCCTGGTCGATGTACTCGGCACGGCCTTCAGCGAATCGGATTTCGATCGTTATCGACTGAGCCTGCTCGATGCCAACACCCAGGCGCTGGTGTCAGTGCTCGCCGAGTCGCGCGCGTCGGTGCGGGCTGCTTCGCTCGCAAACTGGGACACGCGCGCGCGTGCCGAAGGCGCGTCGTTCCGGTTGCTGCTTGAAGCCTGGGATGAAAACGGAAATCGTGCAGAAGACAGCATCGAGCTGACCATCGACAACCTGCCGCCGGCGACGCCCACCGGACTAATCGCGGTCGATTCGAATGGCGATGGACAGATCAATTGGGATGCCAACGTCGAGCCCGATCTGCTCGGATACGTGTTGATCCGCGATGGCAATGCGGTGAATGGGGGCTCCACGTTTCCCGAAGATATGCGCGTCTTGGCACTAGCGACCAACAACTATCTCGATCCTGGCCTGAGTGATGGCGTGCATACCTGGTTCGTGTTCGCGATTGATCGCGCGGGCAATCTGAGCCCGCCGTCTGCGCCCGCCGATCTGAACATTTCGCGGCGTCCGCCCGACATTCGCATTGCACAACCCGTTCAGGATTATCGATTCGATGAGTCAGTGCGCGTACTCGCAACCACTGACGACACCGATATCGCCCAAGTCTGGTTCGATGTCAGAGTTGTCGGCGCCACGTCGTGGACTGCGCTGGGTGCGCCTGTCACGCAACCCCCCTATGCGGTGGACTGGACGCCAGGCACGGTTCCATTCGGTGATTACGAAATCCGCGCACAAGCGCGCGACAACGGCGGCCTTGAAGATGCGACGCCGGCGATCGTGCGCGTGCGCTATACGGATCTGGACCCGCCGCAGCAAGTGTTGGGCTTGGTGGCCTACGCTGATGGCGACGACGTGCATCTGGCCTGGAACGGCTTGAGTGTGCCGGATCTGACCAAGTACCGCGTTGAGCGCAGCACCTTCAGCTCTGGCGGTTACACCCAGGTCGGCGAAGCACTCGCTGGCACCAATACGATGCTCGATATCGGACGCAGCGATGGCGTTTACTATTATCGCGTGAGTGCGATCGATGCGGTTGGCAATGTCGGCACCGCATCGGCGATCGAATCAGCGCGCGTGTTCACGATCACCGTCGACGCACCGTTCTCGCCGATCCGTTTGCTCAGCACCGCGTTGACTGGCGCTACGCCAATTGCCGGCACGCTCAGCGTTATGCGCGACGTCTCCGGCACGCCGCTGAGCTTGCTCGCTGCTCAAGTAGAGCAAGGCCGCTTCACGGTGCCAGCCGTGCCATTGATCTCAGGCGAAAACCATTTGCTGTTGCGCCTCACCGATGCCGAGCAGAACATCAGCCGGGTTGCCGACGCATGGGTTACTTCCGGAACCGATCCTTCGGCGCCGACTGGCATGGCGGTGGCGGTGAACAACCACGAGGTCACGGCTACTTGGAGCGCCAATCCGGAATCCAATATCGTTGGCTATCGGTTGTTCCGCCGCGATTTCCCGGCATTGGTCGAACGCGATCTCGACGATCTCACCGCCAGCGGCGCACCGGATGACGTGCCCAGCGCCGCTATCGATGGCAATCCGGCAACTGCTTGGGCGGCCAATAGCTACTTCTACAACGGCCCGGTCGACAGGGTGTATCTGGAACTAACGACCACCACCACGCGACAGGTCACGGGCGTACAAATCAATTGGTTGGACAACCGCAAGCCGCTGTCGTTCGATGTGCTGGCGCATAGTAGCCATGCTTGGGTGCGCGTCGCCGCGGTCAGCGAGGTCCAAGCTCTGCAGACGCTGCGCTTCGAAAAACCCTATCGAACGAGCAAGTTGCGCATTGTGCCCACGGCAGCGATCTATGGTCAGAGCATCGCGTTGGCCGAAATCGTAGTTTCCGAGCAGCCGCTGATCGATGCGACGACCTTCGTCGACAACGTCATCGATGGCAGCTATCCGTACACCGTCAGTGCAGTCAACGAACTCGGCTTCGAAGGGCCGCGCTCGGCGCCCGCGATTGCCGATGTCGGTGACGCTACGCCGCCAGATCCCGTAGTGCTCAGTGGTCAGCTGCAGGAACGTGACGCGCAACTGAGTTGGACGCCCAGCGCATCGATCGACACCGCGCGCTATCGCCTGCTGCGTGACGGTACGCCACGCGCAGACATCAACGCGCCGCAAACCACCTATGTCGATACCAATCTTGCCAATGGCAGCTATATCTACACCGTCATCGCGCTGGATGCGTTCGACAACGCCAGCGCGCCGTCCAATGCGGTGCCGCTGACGGTCACCTTGCAAGGTCCAGGTATCCCCGAGAACCTGCGCGTCACTGCGCTTGCGCGCGGCGCGGCGTTGGATGTGAGTTGGCAACAGGGCGCCGGTGCGCCGACTGTTCGCTACGGTGTGCGTCGCTCTGTTGCGCAGACCGGGCCGTTTGCGCTGCTGCTCGAAACGCCAACGCTGAACACGCTGGATGAGCCATTGGTCAACGGCACACGTTATTGGTACACGGTCGAAGCCTTCGATGCGGCCGGCAATGCCAGCGGTCAAACTGCTCCAATGTCTGGTGTACCGCAAGACCAGCAAGCGCCGTTGTCTCCCTCCCTGACGTTCCCGGTGCAGGGCGGCGAGACGATCGACCTGGAAACTGCAAACTCGATCGTCGCCGGCGCGTCCGAAGCAGGGTCGCGCGTGGATGTTCGGCGCTCCGGCGCTGCGATTACGCAGACAGACGCCAACACGACCGATCAGTTCCATCAGATCGCTGGCGGATTCGTCGACGGCAAATTGCGTGCAGCACCGAGCGGATCGTGGTTCTTCGGGGACAACAGCCAGCAGGCTTTTGACAGTGAGCAGGGCAATCAAACCAGCCGCAACCAATTCGGGCAGATGGTCGGTTGGACGCGTGATAACCGCATCGTGCATCGCGATGGCAGCGGCGTCTGGCTCAGTTCGGCATTGACCGGTACGGACGATCGCACGCTAACGCTGCCATTGACCAGCGTCGCGACTGCGCGCTTCTCGAGCGACCTGCGCTACGCGCTTGCGCTGGGCGAGAACCTGGTGAGTGGCAGCCCGATTCGCGCCATCTGGCTTATCGACCGTTCGGCCATTACGGCGCGGCGTGTGCTTACTATTGATGCCGACTCGGTGGATTTCGCCAGCGTCGTGTTTTCGGAGTTTGCCGGTTACGCAGCGTGGCGCAGTCAGGCGGGCGATCTGCTGCATCTGCGTTTAGGCACTGCGCAGGCCCGGCCTGTCGCAACGGCAATCGAACCGGCACGCATCGAACTTTCATCGCGCGATGGCGAAGCACTTCATGTGCGCGTGCTTGCCAGCGAAGCGACCGTGCATCGCGTCAATGCCGATGGCGTTTCGCGGGTCGTCGGTCCGGGTTTGATGGCGGCCTGGTCGCCGGATGCCAGTCAATACGTCGTTGTCGAATCGGGCGGCATGCTCGCGATCCGACGTGCGACCGATGACGCTTTGCTGCGCCGCCTAAATCTCCAGGTAGCTGAAGTCGTCGATCTGGACTGGACGATGTCGGGTCGTCTTTTGGTTCACACATCCGCTGGCATGCGCAGCGTCGATCCGACGGGCTATTTCCGCTCGACACCGATCACGCTGCAGCCCGGCGAAAACCGGTTGGAACTTTACGCAGTCGATGCAGGCGGGCAGGGACAGTCGAGCATTCAACCCGGTGTCGTGCGTGTTCCAAATTCGCAAACGCCACTCGCGGATCTGAGCTTGCGAGCGGATGACATCCGCTTCCTTCCGGCTGCGGGCGGCCCGGGGCAGAGTTACTCAGCTCAGGTCACGGTGCGCAATATCGGTAGCGGCGGTGCGGCGAGTTCCGCCACGCGTGCGACTCTGGTTCGCCCCGATGGTTCTCAGATAGTGCTCAGCGCCGCGCCCACTGTGCCCTCACTCGGCGCGGGTTCCAGCGCCACCATGGGTATCACGCTCGGACAACTCAGCGAGGCTGGCAATTACTGGCTCAACGTCGAGTTGCTGGTGACGGCTGCAGATGCCAATCCGGCCAACCATGTCGCGAGCCAGCGCCTGATCGTCAGCGCGGGGGCCGCACCGGTACTCGAATTGAGCGCCGATTCCACGAGCTTTGCGCCCGGCATGGATGCGACGGGGTCGGTAAGCGTGCGCAACGTTGGCAGTGCCTGGAGCGGCAGCGTGCACATGCGTATCGCGACACCGGGCGGCGACACAATCACGCAACTGCCGCCGATGCCGGTCAGCGCCTTGGCCTTTGGCGCGGAGACATCCCAGGCCTGGCGTTGGCCCACGGCGAGTGTGCTCGCGGGCGGTTATCGTGTTCACGCTGATCTGCTCGATGAGCAGAATCGACCGATTTCAACGCGCGTTGTCGATTTCGCGATTGCCGTGGTGCGCGATCTGCGTCTGGACGTAGTCAGTGATCGCGATTCCTATCTGCTTGGCGATACGGTGCGTTTGAATGCCACGCTGGACTATCGCAGCGGCAATGCTGTGCTTGCCGCCGCGAGCTTGCGTCTGCGTGTGATGGATACGACCGGCAGCGAAGTGTTTAGCAGTACACGTGCGCTGGCTGCGATGCTGCCTGGCTATCGCATCCAGATTCCGGGTACCTGGATCGCGTCTGGAAGCGCCGGCATGCATTCGATCCGCGCGGAATTGCTCGAGGCTGGTTCGCTTAGTGTTCTGGCGCAGGGCAGTTTCCTGGTCACCGCTCCGAGCGGCGCCCTCACAGTCAGCGGTAGCATCGACCCGGTGCCGGCACCGCTGGTTGCGGGTCGCCCTGGGCTCATCGACTATGCCTTGGCGAATCCTTCCAGTGCCCCGGTCGCAGTCGATCAACTGCGTCTGCGCCTGCTCAATGCAGCTGGCAGCCAGGAGATTTCCACACATACGATTTCAGGCACGGCCGCTGCACTGTCGGGGTTGAGCGCTGCCCTGAATCTGGGCAATACCAACCTTGCCATCGGCGACTATCTCGCTGTGCTCGACTGGCGCGCAACCGCGAGCAGCGTTCCCGTCACGCTGGCCACACGCAGCGTGTCGGTTGTTGATGGCATCGCTCCGCAGATCGTTTTGCGCGCTCCCGAAGCGAACGCATGGGTGCGTAGAAATGCGCCACTGGTTGCGCAGGTCACCGACGCACACAGCGGTGTCGATCGCACCGAAATATCGGTTGATGGCGGCAGCTGGCGTTCGGCACCGGCGCAAGGGCAGGGGCTCTTCGGGGGTGACGCGGGTGGGTTGTCCGATGGCACGCATCGGTTCCAGATTCGCGCTCGTGATCGTGCCGGCAACGAGTCGATCAGTGAGGAACGCAGCTTCCAAGTCGACAACGCCGCGCCGGTCATCACCATTACCGGTGTTAGTGATGGCGACGTGGTGGCAATTCCAGTCACGCCGATCATCACGATTGATGAAGCAAACCCGAGCACATCAACCATCGTGTTGAACACCGTCAGTTTCGTCAGCGCCACCACGATCTCGGCGGATGGGAACTACCTGCTCAGCGCTGTCGCGCATGATCTGGCCGGCAACGTCACCGCGGCCAGTGTGCGCTTCCAGATCGACACCGTGGCGCCTGCGCTGGCATTCGTCACACCGCTCGATGGCGACGAAACCACGCTGGCCAGCATCGAAGTGCGACTACAGACGGAGCCAGGCGCCTCGGTGCGGCTGACCGCCGGAGTCTATGTAGCGACCGTGGTCGCGGATGCTTCAGGCCTCGCCACTTTCACCGCGGTTCCGTTGGTATTTGGCATCAACCCACTGAGCGCGATCGCGACAGATCTTGCCGACAACCAAAGCGCGCCAGTCAGTGTGCAGGTCACACGTCGTGACAACAGCGGCGCCGCGCTGGTAGGCAGCCTGATACCGACCGCACCCGTGTTCCCGCTTGGCACGCCAGCGTTGCTCAATTGGCAGGTGGTCAACCCGGCTGCCACGGTTGCGATTGCACAGTCATTGCGTATTCGCGCCGTGCATGTGGCGAGTGCACAGGTGTTGGGCGACGATGCTGTGAGCATTGATGTGCCGGCCAATGGCCAGGCCGCGGGGGTATCGACATTTGCCACCGCGGCCGCGTCGCTCGGTCGGTATATCGCGACACTGTCCGTGATGGTCGGTGTCGATTCTGTGCAGCTGGCCACCGCCGAGTTTGATGTGCTCGACAGCGAACCTCCGTTGCTGAGTTTGATCACCCCGGCACAAGCTGCACTGGTGAACACGCCGGTGCGTGTGCTCGCCACGGCGACGGATCGGCTCGGCACGATTGCCAACGTGCGCTATCGACTCGATGGCGCTGCGCCGATATCGATGACGCCCGCTGTGGGTATGCCCGATAACTTCGAGAGTGCTGCTCTGGATCTGGCAGACGCCGACTATCAGGTGCAAGTCACTGCTGAAGACAACGCCGGCAACACTGCCATGTCGCCAATGCATGCTTTCAGCGTTGATCGAACGCCGCCACAGATCCAGATCAGCGATGTCGCAGATGGCGGCGCGTACAACGTTGCGGTGGTCCCGCTGATCCAGATCACCGACCTGCATCCAGATACGCAGAGCATTACGCTGGATGGTCTGCCCTTTGTGTCCGGTACATCGATCCAGGCGGATGGCGCGCATGCGTTGCTGGTGACCGCGACCGACGCGGCAGGGAATTCAGCATCACGCAGCGTCAATTTCCGAATCGATCGCACAGCTCCGGTCATCGCTTTCAGCTACCCCGCTGAAGGCGCCATCGTGGCTACGCCGCAGATCAATGTGGGCGGACTCACCGAAGCCATGGTGCGTGTCGAATTCCGTATCGGCGCAGTCGACTCAACGGTCTTCGCCGATGATCTGGGCGGATTCATCGTGCCAGGCGTAACGCTGCAGGAAGGCGCCAACATGTTGCAGGCGCGTGCCATCGATGCGCTTGGCAATGCCAGCGCGTGGATATCACGCACGGTCGAGTACCGGCCCAATGCCGGTGCCAGCCTGACCGCGGCCCTCACGCTATCGACCGTGGACTTGCCACTGGGCGATGTCCTTACCGCGACCTACGCGCTCAGCAACACTGGCGCTGTAAACATCCAGGCACTGCCGATGCGTGTGCTGTGGGTGCGAGTTGCTGATCAACAACGACTCACCGACCATCGCTTCTCGCTCGATCTGGCACCCACTGCATCCACTTCCGGAAGTGTTGGCCTGCTCAGCGCCAATACCATGCCGGGCGCGCACGTTGTCGTGCTTGAAGGTCTGTTGACGGCTGCGAACGGCAGCCAGAGTTGGCAAGCGTTGGCCACTGAGCAGGCGATCGTCCGCGACGTACTGGCGCCTACGGTCATGCTATTGGCACCTGCTGCAGGCACTTATGTCGATACCGGCTTCACGCTGCGCGTCACCGCCAGTGATGTGCACAGCACAGTCACCTCGGTGCAAGGATTAGTCGCGGCGTCACCCGTCGCCATGACGCCCGGTACAACCGCCGGCGAATACATCGCCGTCGTCAATGCCACGTCCGAAGGTCCATTGCTCCTTTCCGCCCGCGCCATCGACAGCGCCGGCAATGCGGCGGATGCGATCGCGCGTCAGGTGATTGTCGATCTGTTGCCGCCTGTAATCATTATCGACGGGGTAATCGAAGGCGCTCTGGTCAACCAGCCAGTTACCTTGCAGATCCAGCTCTCCGATGTATCACCGCTGCAATCCACCGTGACCCTCGATGGCCAGACCTTTGTCTCCGGCAACACCGTAGTCAACGACGGCCCGCATCTGCTGCGGGTCACGGCAACGGACGCACTTGGTCGCAGCAGCGAGGCTTTGCGTAGCTTCACTATCGACCGCACGCCGCCATTGGTTCAGATCAACCTTCCGAACAATGGCGCCATCATCTTTGCCGACAGCACGCGTGTCGTCGGTGCCACCGAGGCATTGGCCAGCGTTGCGCTCAATGTCGGTAACTTCAACTGCATCGTGTTCGCCGATGACAACGGCATTTTCAGCGTCGACAACGTACCACTGGCTCCTGGCCAGAATCAGATCGCCGCACGCGCCACCGATCGAGCCGGCAATGCCGGCGTCGAGGTCGTGATTTCGGTTGAGCGTCGCGGTCAGCCGGTGGTCGCTTTGCAGGGCAATATCGGCATTACCGCCGTGGAATGGCCCAATGGCACGCCGCTGTCCGCCAACTTTGTGCTGGACAACATCGGTAGCGCTGATCTGGTCGCTCTGCCGGTGCGTATCGAGGCGCGGCGTCGTGATTCGCAGCAAGTGCTGCAGTCCGCCGACTTCACCTTCGATCTCAGTGCCGGCGCGCAACGCACACAGTCGTTCCAGTGGGTGACCAATAACTGGGGTCTTGGTACCGTCGATATCACGTTGACCGCCAACCTGCCCGAGCAGCGCGCACTGGTATCGCTGGATACCCAAGCGTTGTTGCTGGTCGATCGCGAGGCACCCGCGGTGCAATTCGAACTGCCCGCGGCCAATGCGCAATTGCAGGCGGGCGATGCGATCCGTGTGCTGGCAACAGATCGGCTGAGTACGATCGCAAGCGCTGAACTTCGCATCGACAACGGCGGGTGGATCGCGCTATCCGGCATCGACGTACTCGCCGGTCGCTATGGATCCACCTTGCCGGTACTGAGTTTCGGTGCGCATCAACTTACTGCGCGAACACGCGACGCCGCCGGCAACATGGCGATCACGCAGCCATTGCCGATCACCGTGGGCGGTGTGTTGCCACTCAACGTTACTGCACCGATCGACAACAGCAGCACTGATGCCACCGACGTCGACTTCGTCGGGACCACGAGTCCGGGCGCGCTGGTGCGTGTGCGCCGCGACAATGTTGAATGGCTTGCCCAGGCCAACCTTGGCGGAAGTTTCACGGTGTCCGACGTGCCCTTGATTGGCGGTGCCAATGTGTTTGCGGTGCGAGCCGAGGATGGGCTGGGCAACGCCAGCGCGACCATCATGATCACCGTCATCGCCACAGGGGTCATCGATGTGGTACCCGTGCCTGCTGGCAATGGATTGGGTTGGCTGTTGCTGATCGTGATGATCCTGATCATCCGCATGTCTGCGGCAAAACGGTTTAACGCAGCATTGGCCGCGGCACCGACCCGGCTTGGCCATACGCCGGAGCGCGCGCTATGAGAGGGAATCTTGTCATGACCAAAGGGAACGGATCGATGAGCGCAACGCATTGCAACCGGTTGCTCGATCGGGCGATCACATCGTCGCGTTGGCGCGCCGTGTTGCTGGCTTTGGTGTGCGCAGGCAGCGCACTCGTCGTCGCTGCAAGCACCACACCGCGCGATGCCGAGCAGGCGGCGCGCGATGCCATGATGCGCGGTGAAGATCCCGGCGCATTCGTCGCGCAACTGACATCGCAGCGGGCTCTTGCAAAGACCGATCACGACCTTCTTTCTTCGAAAGCACCCGCGTCAGCGCCGAGTGGTTTGCGCTCGCTCAACGAGGCACTGATTCGCTCCACCAACAAGGCGCTCACTATTGGACAGCGTTCTGCACTGATGCGCCGCGCCCTGGGCGAAGTGGTGCTGATGCGCAGCGAACTTGAAGCGGACGGCGTGCGCGCAAAGTCCATCGGCGTGGCGTCCGCGCTCACACGCTGGCAAGCGGCAGATAGCGCTCAGGGCGTCAAGCTGCGCGCGATTGAATCCGCACTGAAGGCCGCGCTGGTCGAATCCGGGGACAAAGCAGCCACTGCGTCGCTGGATGCACTTCGCGTCGCATTGCGCGACAGCCAGCCCGAGCACATCACGCGCATCCTGGGTACGCGCGCGTTGCCAGTTTCGCCGCCGGATTTCGCACCGCGTCCGCTGCCCGTTACCATCGCCACGGCGCCGAGCTTTGCCAGTAGCACAGCCATCCCAGGTGGTTCCGCGGATCTGACCGCTACGGCCGATACCGCAATCAGTCCAGCCATCGCCGAGAAGGCGCTGAGTCTGCAATACGAACCGGTGCGCATCCACGACTTCGTGCGCAGCCAGATTCGCACCGAGTGGTACGCGGGCGCACAGAAGGGCGCCAATGAAACCTTGCGCAGCGGCGCTGGCAACGACGCCGATCAGGCCAGTCTGTTGATTGCACTGCTGCGCGCCAGTTCGATGCCGGCACGCTACGTCAAGGGCATAGTCGAGCTCAAACTCACCCAGCTTGGGCCCATGCTGGGTGTGACTTCCGCCGCCGATATTGGCCGCGCGCTCACCGCTGCCGGCATCGCGCACGAACCGGTCATTCACGGCGCGGCGGTAGATGCGTTCCGCATCGAGCACCTCTTTGTCAGTGCGTACCTGCCCTATGGCAACTATCGCGGCAGCCATGTCGATGCCGGTGGCAAGGCCTGGATTCCGCTCGCGCCGGCCATCAAGGAATACACCTTCACTGCATCCGGCGACGTGCTGGCCCGCGCCGGTATTGGCGCAAACAACTTCATCAGCGAATGGCTCGCCGCCGCGCAGACTAGCCTGCCGCTCGATGGATTGCGCCAGCGCGCGCAGGCTTGGCTTGCCACGCAGGCCGGTCAACCGCTGCTCGACACACAACTGCAGCGTCATGTGGTTGCTACGCGTCCGCTCGGCGTATTGCCGGCCAACTTGCCGGCCAAGCTGATCGACACCGTGTACGAGGCGACCGGGCTTGCCGACGCCGATCAGCAATGGTTGCGCGTTCGCTTGCGCGCAACCAGTGACGCCAATAGTGCAGTGGCACTGGAGCAGAAGTTTCGTGTCAGCGAACTCCTCGGTCGTCGTCTGACTCTGTCTTATCAGCCCGCGAGCGAAGACGACCAGAACATCATCAATGGTTTCGGTTCATTCCCATTGACGCCTGCCTATCTGGTTCGTGTGCGCGCACGCTTGCTGCTGCGCGGGGAGCCCAATGCGCACAGCGTGCTCGACTGGACACCAGGCACCGCGCATCGCCTCGAGTTGATTAGCGAAACTCCAGCGGGCGAAGTGGTCACCAGTCAGCAGTTGATTGCCGGTAGTTACACCGCGATTACCCTTGGCGCCCAGGCCGGTGCCACTCCAGTTTCATTGCTCGATGTACCGCATCCCAATGACAGCGAATTTGTCGCTGCGCAGCGTCTGGCCAGTCTGGGCCTGCGCTATGCCAACAGCTGGGATCAAGCCGAGAACGAGCTCGCCAATCTTGTTGGCGTGTTGCCGATACGGCCTGCGCCCAGCATTGGGCTCACGCTGGTTGAGTACCAAGTCCAAACTCTTCTCAATTTGCCATCGCGCCTCATCCTTAAAGGCGTGAGTTTTGATGCCGCGCAGCGCCCGACACAGCCAATCGCGACCAGCGCACTACGCAATCGCGAAGCCGAGTTTCTGCGTTACACCAGCCTGCACGGCAGCGCGCTTGAGCACTGGATTTTCGAAAACGATTGGGGCGTGCCGTCCATCTCGGCCGACAAGGGCTTGCAGCTGGCCGCACAGAACGGCATCGCGCGCGTTACTCAGACCGGCGGCACGTTGCCTGCGGCGGTCGCACTCAGCGCCAACATCCGCGATGAAATCAATCAACAACTCGCCCGTGGCTGGCGCGTCGACGTCGCCGCGAGTGAAGTCACGCTCAATCTTTGGTCCGGCGCCGTGTGGCATGCAGAAGATCCCGCAACCGGTGCCAGTGGCTGGTTTATCGCGGGGCAGTATGCCGGCAGTGCAACCACCACCAATCCTGGGGATTGGGCACCGCCGTTCTACGATCCCAATGCTCCAGGAGTCAACGAGGATCCGAGCGCCGCACGCTATGTTGCGAAACTCACCAGCACTGATTTCCAATTCGTCGAAGTCGACCAAGAGACCGATGAGCCATTGACGGTGCGCGTTACCGACAAGAGACACCAGCTGGTCACGGGTGCTGTCGTTGTGTTTCGGGTTCAGCTGGGTGAGGGCGAAGTCAAAGCTGAAAACGGTGAATGGGGCAGCGAAGCCCGCATCGCCTCGGACGAAAACGCACAGGCAAGCGTTTCGTTCAAACCCGCAAAGGAAATAAAATTGGGCCGTGAGGTTTATCTCACTGCTGGTGACCAATTCCCCACCGTCGTGGGCGTCAATCGTATTGCTGTCCACGTAGAGTCGCCGCCAGAACTGGGTGCCCAGGTGCTTGCCGCCCTGCGTGAACCGTTCACTGCCTTCGCGACCCCCGCCGCAGTTGCCGAACTCAAAACGCTACGCCATCCGTGGTCCGATAATGGGCGGGGGTTTGTCGGGCCTTCGGTGTATCGGGGCGACTGGCTGATACTTGCGCGCGACGAGCACGAGAACGTCGTATCCAACGTCAGCATTCAGTTGCGTTCGGAATTCGATCCGCCCGATGCTGCGCGCCAATGCCAATTGGCTGAAGGAAATGGGTTGCCGTTGTATTTTCTGAGCGCCGACTGCGCGCTCAATCCGCTTCCCCTCTACGGCACCTGTGGCAGCACTGAGATTTCGATTCTGTCGTCAACGCCATTCAACGAGAATCCGGTTCACATCATCAGCGGACAAATGTTTGGCGCCAATTACCGCCACATCGCAACCGCTGCTGGCGCTGCCCCGCTCACACTCACCGCGGCCAACGGTTGCAGGCAAGGTGGGATCGAATGGGTGATCACACCCGCGTATACCGATGCGCGCGGCACCATGATCGAGGCACAGCTACCCGGCGAGACACTCGATTACCGCCGCTACCTCAACTTCCTGCGCTTCGAAAACGTCGGCGGTACGCCTGCTCAGTATCGATTGGAGCGATTCGAGCCATCGCCCCGCTACGAAGTAGATGGTGGTGCACCGCAAGGCGTGATTGAGGCACTGATCAGTGAAGGCGCGGTCGGCTATTACTCCACCACTTATCATGCTGGTGACACTGTCGAGTATGAGTCATTGCGGCTGCGGGAAGAAGGCACTACTGAGTTTCGGAACGGGCTCTGGGGGTTCTACACGGTCGATTTTGCCGTTGTCGAAGATTCGCTGGAGTCGGTCGAACTCAATGAAGCGGGTTATGCCACGGGCTTGGCGGTGCCGTGGCGGTGGTCCAAGCCCGCGGAACCCGCGGGCGCCTTCGAGCCGGAACTGGTTACTTACACGTTGGAGCGAACGGTCGAGATCAAGCGTGATGGCGAGTACTGGTCGGCGTATCGCGCAGCGTTCCTTGAAGCTGCGCCGGTTAGCGGGCAGGACACGATCAACGTGCCGGGCGGCCTGCTGCAGTTTGAAGCGGTTGACGAGCACGAATACACCGTCGAAATTGTTCTGCACAAAGGCTCGCCCGCGGAGCTGCGCAGCGCACCGGTAGCGCTTAAATTCGGCCGTCCGATTCTGGAAAGCTACGGCCTGTCCGGCGGCGGGAGTGCGCCAGCTCAGATCTCGCGACCCAGTGCCAAGGGGCTCGGCAAAGCGACGCAAAATTCGCTTGGCAGATACCCCAAGCGCTTGCGCATGAGTCAGACGGTCGACCGCGAAGCCGAGCGCGTATGTGAAGAGCCAGCGCAGTTCGATTTCGATCTCTACCGTGGTGCCACGGTGGAAGTGCTTGCCTTTCCGATACGCGAAGACGGCTCGGAGGGTGGGCCGTTGACCTTGATCGCCTCTGCTGAATACGCGGAAGGCGCGCATCGCCAAGTGATTCACACGTTTGATGTGCCATGGGGCGACTATCGCCTGGAGATCACAGCGACCGATACAGAGTCCGATGAGGAGGAGGTCTATCAGGCGTCGCTGTCGAATGAAGTGCAGATGCTCGATTCATTGCCGCTTGCCCATTCGATCGTGCAAAACGTCGATTTGCACGACGGCAACCTCGGTGTCGCGCGTGCCGACATCGATCTGGGTGGGCGTGGGCCCGGTTTGAAGTTCTCGCGTTTTTACAGCAGCCCGCGACCGGCGCGTGGCGACCTGGGTGCGTTGGGCTATGGCTGGCACAGCAATCTGGAATCGTCGATCAAGCCGGCTGGAGGCTGCGGCGGCTATATCGTGAGCGGGGCCGATGGCGGCGGGCAGCGCTTCCTCGACGTGGTCTCGGTGAGTGGCGGCGATGTCACTCTGCGCCCACTGCATGGCTACCACGGCACTTTGCTGAAGCATTCGAACGGCACGTTTGACTATTACAGTGTCGATGGCACGCGTTATCACTACGGCCTTGTCCGGGGCGTATCGCGCCTGACATTGATCGAAGATCCGGACGGCAATCAAGTCGAGTACGTGTACGCCATCAGCGATATCGATGGCAATGCAAACGTAGTGGAGATGCGCGACAGCGCCGGGCGCGTGCTGCGATTTGAGTACGTGGCTTCACGCGAACGCGGCACGATTACTGTGCCCAATGCTGGGGTGGAGACTTTTACCGTGCCCGGTCGCAGCGTACTGGCCAGGATCACTGGCCCTGCTGGCCTGTCGGTGCGCTATACCTACAACGACGACAGCATGCTGATTTCGGCCATTCGCGAAGGCGTTGCCTGCGCGCCGGGCCACTGCGAAAAATACAGCTATACCGACCAAGGTCGCAGCGCGTATCTATTGCCCAATGCGCAGTTTTTCACCAGCGTGCTGCATGGTTACGCGCTCACCGGCATTGAACAAATCGGTAGTGGCTCGGCGAGCTTCCACTACTCGGGGTTGACGCTGGATCAGATCATCCACGATGCCGGGGTTCCGTATCGGGTGCAGATCCCATCGCCGGCGATCGACACACAACGCACCTTCGACAACGCCGAATGGGGATTCAGTTACATCCCACCTCATCGTGGACTCATTCCCGCCGAAACGCAGGTGACCGATGGCCGCAGGCAGCTCACCCGGCATTCACTAAATGGCTACGGCGCTGCCGAGCGCGTGCAAGACCCGGCCGGTACCACGACCACGGTGTGGAATTTCACCCATTACCAACCCGCCACCGTCACCGATGCGCTGGGGCGGACGACGACTTACAGCTACGACGAAAACGGCAACAAATCGGCAGAGTCGATTAGCGGCGGCATCACCCGCAGTTGGACCTATGTTCCGCCTGCGGATTTCGTGGTTCCGATAAAAAACCGCGCGCGCAGCTACACCGATGCACGTGGCATTGCCGAGACTTATGAGTACGATACCAAGGGGCACCTGAGCAGCCGCACGCGCGGTGCCTTCAGCGAGTCGTTTGGGTACGACAGCAACGGCGACCGTGTCCAGCACGTGGACTTCAATGGCGGGACGTGGTCGTTCGGGTTTGATGCTTTTGGCTTTCCGAGCAATCAGACCAATCCGTTGAGCCAGATGGCGTTGATGAGCTACGACGTACGCGGCCGGATGACGGGTCAGACCGATGCCAAGGGCAACCGCACGGTTTATGAGTACGATGATTCGGATCGCCGCCTGAGCAGCACGGTGTCCGGGCTCGGCGGTGGTGTGTTGCAGACTGCCTATGCGCAAGGTGGCCGCGAGCAAACGGTGACCGATGAGATCGGCAAGGTTACGGTCAATCGCTTCGATGCACTGGGCCGATTGACCCAAGTGCGCAATGCGCTGGGTGTTACCCGCGCACTGGAATACGACGGCAACGGCAATCTGGCCCAGGAAACGGATTTGCGCGGCAATCCGACGATCTATGCGTACGACGATGCCAATCGGCTGGAAACCAAGACCGAGCCGCTGGGCAAAATCACCACGTTTGAACACGATGCGCTCGGTCATGTGCTGAGCGAGTCGGTGTCGGGCCCAGCCAGCTCCACCCGCATCACGAACTACCGCTACGCGCATCCGTTGTATTTTCGTACGCGCGTGGAGCAGCTGGGCGGGCAGGGCGGGCCGCGCGTGCAGGAGATCGTTCCGGACAATGCCGGCAATGCGCTGGCCACCACCGATGCGCTGAGCCGGGTGACCACGCGGGTGTTCGATGCCTTTGATCGCGCGACCTCGATCCAGGAGCCCGGCCGCATCACCAGCCTGAGCTATGACGCCAACGGCAATCAGCTCACCCAAACCGTGGGCAATCGCACGCGCACCTGGGCCTACGATGCAGCCAATCGCAACATCACCTATACCGATGGCGCCAACCGGATCAGTCAAACCACGTACTACCCGAACGGCGAACCACAAACCCGCACCGATGCCAACGGCGGCGTAGTCACCTACACCCTGGATGCGCGCAACCGCGTCATCGGCATGCGCGGCCCGCGCGCCGATCAGAACACTGAGTACACCTTCGATGGCGCCGGCAACCGAACGAACGAGCTGCGCCCCAACGGCCGCGCCATCACCCATACCTACGACGATCTGCATCGACTGCAGAACAGCAGCGATCAACTCGGCCGGTTCCTCACCCGCGATTACGACGATGACGGCAACCTCAGCGAAGAACAGGACGCGCGCGGCAGCACCACGACCTATGTCGTCAATGCACTCAACCAGCGGCTGGAAGCCCACCAACCCGAAGGCCGCACGCAGCTGTGGTCGTACAGCGTCCATGGCGACGTGCTGACCCAGACCAGCGCCACGGGTCATGTGACCACGCACCAATACGATGCCCTGGGTCAGCGCCTGAACACCCAGCTGCCTGCCGGATCGGGCGCCACCGCCCGACGCCAGTGGAACTACGATGCCGTGGGCAATGTGCTGACGCAGACCGACAGCAATGGCATCACCACCACGTTTGACTACGATGACCTCAATCGCAAGCGCAGTGCTTCGGTGGCAGCAGCGGACAGTGGTGGTGCGGAGCTTTGGAGCTACGACGCGCGCAACAACGCGCTGACGCACACCGATCGCGCCGGCATCGTCAGCGTGATGACCTACGACGGCGAAGACCGCCTCAGCACCCGCACGCGTGCCGGCAGCACCCGAGAAACCAACACCTACCCCTTCGATGGCAGCAACGGCAATACGCTGACGCACACCGATGCCCGCGGCATCGTCACCATCAACACCTTCGATGCAGCCAACCAGAAACTGAGCAGCACGCGCGATGGCGCCGTCGACAGCTGGACCTACACGCCGACCCAACAGATCGCCACGCACACCGACGGCAAGGGCGACACCACCACATTTACCTATGACAGCCGAGACCGCGTACGCACCGAACGCAATGCCGAGAACGAAACCCGCACCTCGACCTACGACGGCAACGGCAACCGGCTCACGATCGAACTGCCGAATCAAAAAATCTGGACACAAACCTTCGACGACGCCAATCGCTTGACCAGCGTCGAAACACCCAGCAGGCACACGACGACCTTCACCCACCACCCCGACGATCAACTGGCCACGATCCGCGATGCCAACACCCATCAAGTCACGTTGACCAGTGATGCGCTGGCACGCATCAGCGCAAGAACCTATCCGGGCGGTTCACGCTTCAGCACCCACTTCGATGGCGAAGGCAATGCCAAAACAGAAGACAACCCCGACACCAGCATCACCCGCACCTTCGATGGCTTGAACCGCGCCACCGACGAAGCGTTCACCGGCGCCGTCGCAACGGCCACGTTGCGCACCATCTTCGACCCGCGCAGCAACCCGATTGCGCATACCGCAACGCAAGGCGGCCGCACGCTCAACAGCACACGCAACTTCGATGATCTGAACCGATTGCAGCGCGATGAAGGTCAAGCGAACAGCGCACCGCCCGCCATCCCCAGCGCCTACGCGCACAGCCAGCGCTACGCACTCGATGGCAATGGCAACCGCACCAGCATCACTGATGCGGCCGGCAAAATCGCCACGCAAACCTTCGATGCCTTCAACCGAATCCTGACCAGCACAAGCGCAGGCGAAGGCACCACGACCAACGCCTGGAACAAAGACGGCACGCTGCAATCCATCAACCGCAGCAACGGCACCGCGACCGGTTACCAATACGACAGAGCCAAACGCATCACCAGCATCACCCACACCAAAGCAGGCGCCACCACGCTGAGCTTCGTCTACCAGTACGACCTCAACGGCAACCGCAGCAACGAAGTCAAAACGCAATCGGCGATCAACGGCCAAGCCGGCAGCATCACCACCACGGTCTACGGATACGACAACGATGATCGTTTGCTCAGCGCGGACGTCAAACAGCAACCGCCGAGCCTGACCACGCCAGATGAGAACACCGTGTGGACCCTCGATGGCGTGGGCAACCGCAAGACCGAAATCGTCACGCGCACGCAGACCGGCACGATCACATCGAGCAAGGTGTATTCGTACAGCGCGAGAGACCAACTCACGCTGATGACCGACAGCGTGAATCAACTGACCGTTGCTTATGGATATGACGGCAACGGCAACCGCACCTCGCGCACCGTCACCCAGCAAAGCCCACCGTCAACGCAAACGACGACTTATGTCTTTGACGCCCGCGACAGAATGATAAAAGCGCAACCCAACGCGCCGAACGATGCGAATGCGCCAACGGTCGACTACGTCTATGACGCTGACGGCCGCCAAGTCGAGAGAATCGAAACCCCCGCAGGCGGCGGCACGCCCACAGCGACACTATTCATCTACAACGGCCAAACCTTGCTGCACGAAGCCGACCCATCGAATGGTGCCGGTGGGTTAAGAATCAGCGACACCTACCGCCACAGCGCGCTGCTCGACAGGCATATCGCTTATGCGCAAGGTGGCGGCACCGATATCCGCTTCTATCAGTTGGACGGATTACAAACACCCGTCGCGATGAGCGACAACACCGGCGCCACCATCAACCGCACCAGCTACAACGCATGGGGCGAGATCGAAGAACAAGTCGCCAACGGAATCGCGCAAGCGCCGTGGCAATTGCCTGCCTATAACCCCGATGAAACCGGGCAAGCCGCACTGCTCAGCAACGACGGCCAAGCGATTGGGTTCGCGTCCTATAGGAAGGACTCGGCCACGGGGATGTACTACGCCGGTGCGCGCTGGTACGACCCCCTCATCGGCAGCTTCAATGCGATGGACCCGTGGGCGGGCGACAACCATGCCCCGATCACGTTCAACAAGCAGCTCTATGGTCGGGCCAATCCGCTGATCTATATCGATCCCGATGGCCGGGTCAGCTTCCTGACCACGGCACGCGATTGGTTCAACTCGGCAGATAAGACGTTGCGTTCCTATGCGACCAGCATGCCGATGTTCGCGAACGAGATCGGCGCAGTGCGCGGTGTAGCAACACTCGCCAGCTTGCCGGTGCGCGTGACCAATTTGGTGAGCGATGCCGTTGCGCAGGCGTTGCCTGGTCAAGTGTTCCAAGGCGTAGCGCAGCAGGGATCGATGGAGCTGGGCAAGACACTCGACGAAGTAGTGCCGTTGGCTGTGGCGTACTCGCAGAATCCGGAAGGCACCAAAGCGCTGATGGCGATCCACTTGACCAAGGCGGCGAGCAATACGGTCGTTGCAGCAGCCAGCGGCGATGGTGGCGCGAGGAGCGACATCACGTCGACGGCTGTGCAGTTCGCGCTGCCGGTCGCGTTGGAGCCGGTACTGGCCGCCAAGCTGGCGAACTTTGGCGGCAAAGCCAATCAGGTGATGCAGTCGGCCGATGATGTGATGCGCATGAATGCGCAGACCGCGGCTAGGCAGGCGCAGGCGAGTGCGGATAACTTGGCAGCGGCTGGCAAGGGCGAGCAGGCAGCGCATGGGATGGTGGCGGGTGAGCTGCCGAGCGCCATTGAGGCAGGCGTAATGCCTGGCCCATCGACAACATCGGCGCAGCGTTTGTTGACGGGGCCGAGCCAGGGCAAACAGAACGCGGTGCGCGGCAACACTTTTGAAGATCAGGTGTTGCACGCGTTGCACGCCGACAAGAATAAGGTTTCGTTTACGGCGTTGGATACGCGGGTAACGACGGTGCCCGACTTGCCGATGAACAGTCGCTTCGGCGTGACCGATGTGAAGGATGTGGAGAAGCTGTCGTTTACTCGGCAGCTACGTGCGCAGCATGCTGCGGCGCAGACGAGTGGGCAGCCATTTGGTGCGATCGTGAGTCCGCGAACGCAGACGATCTCCAGGCCATTGCAGCGTGCGGTTGAACGTTCTGGCGGTCGTATCTTTGAGTTCGATCCGCAAACCGGACAGTTCACCGATGTGTTTACCAAAGGCAATCGTGTGATTCGCAATGCCCCGGAGATTGAGTGATGCACACGGCACTGGGACAGTTTTTTACTGCGTCAATGGATAATGAAGTCAATTGTCGTGGTTTGTTCGACACGATCAACGGCGTGAGTCCGTCGCTCATGCCGTTGAAGTACGGCAAGACCGAACCATTGCGCCAAGCGTTCACCGTCGACGCCATCGTCGGCGACTGGAATGATGCGATTTTCTGGAAAGGAAAGAAGCCGGCTAGCGAAGGTCACTACTGGCCTCGTGATCGATTTAGTTCCTACGACGTTGTCTACTACGACGTGAGCAACAAAAGCTGGCACGATGCATTAGTGGAACTGCAATCACGTTGGGCAAAGCGCTTCGCCACCTACTTCGGCTACGTGCATGTTGTCGCCGACGCTCATGTGCATTTGCCCGAATACGGCAAGCGCATCATGCCTTATGGTCAGGGTTTGGCCTGGCATGCGATGGAAAAGCGCCTACCCTGCATCGCCTGGTCGATGTGGTTTGGCCCCGAGTATGTGCAGAAGATCGGGCGTGAAAAGCTGCTGAGCGCGCCGGTTTATCGCGTTACGGAATCCATTGCCGGCATCCATATGCAGGTGACCGAATCGGCGCAGTTGTTGATCGACGACTACGCGGCCTATCGCCCGCTGCGTGATGCCGTGCTTGAGCATCTGGGCCCGGATGTGGTCGCGCCGATCGTGGTTGCATAAACCGGTGGGTGCCCGTTGGTGGCTCGAAATGCCCAATCCGCCACCTGGAGAATGGCATCTGGTTATGCGTGAGCAACAACTGTTTGGGTTGATAGGTGATCGCTGTTATCGATTGCGCGGGATCCGAAGCCCGATGGGCAAGGGCCACTTGAAGCTGGTGCTGAGCGTTTACCGTGGCGAGGAAATGTTTGTCGATCATGTTGATCTTTACGACATCGAGCAGCGCCGCGATTTTGTTGAAGCGGTGGCGACCGAGTGCGGGCTTGCTGCCGATTTGGTCGCAAGCGATCTGGCCAGCTTCACGCTGCATATCGAGCGTCGTCGCGACTGCCTCATTGAGGCGGCGAGCGAGCAACAGAAGCGGGACAAAGAAACGCTTCAATAGCTTGACGATTAGCGTTGTGTGACGCGCTTCTTCGTCTTGGTGCTGATTGCCTGTTGTGCATGCACCCGGGCTTTAGCTGCTTTGCTGCGGTTCACGACTTCGCTGGCTTGTGCGGCGCTGTTCTCGCGCAAGAAGAAACGCTTGTTCTGATGCTTGAGGATCAGCGCTTCGATGAGTCCTTGCGCCATCTCTCGTTCCTTGGGATCGAACTGACGGATGGCCTCGAATTGGCGGCGCAGCTCATCGTCGGCGTTGCCGACATCCTGGTCAAAAAGCAGCACGTCAGCACTGACCTGAAGCCCCACCGCGAGCCGCCGAATGACATCGAGCGTGGGCTGGCTATCGCCTTTTTCGTAGCGATGAATCTGTGTGATGTGGGCCTGTACCAGGTCTGCAAGCTGTTGCTGCGTGAGGTTACGGGCGATGCGCAGCGTGCTTAAGCGTTCGGGGAAGTCCATCGGAACCTGATGAGAGAAAGCGACGGACTGCACTGTAGGAGCCTCCATAAGGTGGTTTTTGCAAACTATCCTATACGCATGTTAGTGTAAAGCAACATAGCGTATTGACGCTTTTTAGCCAGGAGACCGCTTTATGGCCCGCATTCCCGAATCCGAAATCGAACGTCTCAAGTTGCAGGTGTCGGTGGTGCGGCTGGTTGAGGCGGCGGGAATTGCGCTGAAGCCGCATGGTAAGGACATGGTGGGGCGCTGCGTATTCCACGACGACAAGACGCCTTCTTTGATCGTGTCGCCGAAAACCAATCTTTGGCACTGCATGGGTGCGTGCCAGATGGGCGGGTCGGTGATTGATTGGGTGATGAAGTTCGAGGGCGTGTCGTTCCGGCATGCCGTTGAACTGCTGCGACGCCAGCTTGGCGATGCGCCGGTGGTGGAAATCGCGGCACCCGCAACAGAGCAGGGGGAAGCAGAGGCTCTGCACTCCCTGCGGTCGCCGCGTGCAGTGTTCGGACCACTGCACGCGGCCGAGGTCGCTTCCGGCATCCTGCCTCCCGCAACACTTGCACATCCCTGTGCAGCGCTTTTAACAGCTGCCGATGATGACCAGGCGTTGCTGCGTTGGGTGGTGGATTTTTATCATGCGACGTTGAAGCAAAGCCCCGAAGCCAAGCGCTATCTCGATGCGCGGGGTATTTACTCGGTGGAGGCGATTGAGACGTTCAAGCTGGGGTTTGCGAATCGCACGCTGGGCTATTTGGTGCCCGACATTCAAGTCAAGGCGGGGGCGAAGCTGCGCGCTGCGCTGCAAAGAGTCGGGTTATATCGAGAAACCGGCCGCGAGCACTTCAACGGCTCGTTGGTGGTGCCGGTGTGTGCTGCACATGGAAGTGCGAATGTTGCGGGCGGTCGTCTCTCGGCTCCTGCCTTCGACGACACTTGTGCATCCATGCACGGCGCAGGATGCGCAGGAGCGACCGATCTGGATGGCACCGTGACCGAGGTCTACGGCCGCAAGGTCACGTCGAACCTGCGGGCTGGGACGCCGCTGCATCTGTACTTGCCGGGTCCACATCGTGGCGTGTTCAACGAGCAGGGGTTCGTTGGCCAAGAGGAAATCATTCTGTGCGAGGCGCTGATCGATGCGCTGACGTTCTGGTGTGCGGGGTATCGCAATGTCACCAGCAGTTACGGCATCGAGGGGTTTACCGATGACCACATCGAGGCGTTGAAGCGGCATGGCATCAAGCGCGTTCTGATTGCATACGATGCTGACGATGCGGGCAACAGCGCAGCGGAAAAGCTGGCCACCAAGTTGATGGCGGAAGGCTTCGAGTGTTATCGCTGCCGGTTCCCGAAGGGGATGGATGCGAACGAGTATGCGCTGGCGGTCAAACCCGCCATCAAGTCGTTGGGTGTGGTGATTCGTCAAGCGGAGTGGTTGGGTAACGGCCTGCGGCCGTTACAGTCGGGGGATGGGAGACGGGAGACGGTAGATGAGCGAAGAGACGAAGGGTTATCGCGATCTGATCGCATGGCAGAAAGCGATGGATCTGGTACTGCCGGTAT
>Ga0163153_10000826_pt1 | contig 51542 bp, 39 predicted proteins | sample OliLakLV19MP6IB1_FD_148629 | JGI IMG/M metagenome (GOLD analysis project Ga0163153, IMG submission 148629) | Freshwater microbial mat bacterial communities from Lake Vanda, McMurdo Dry Valleys, Antarctica - Oligotrophic Lake LV.19.MP6.IB-1 | ecosystem: Environmental > Aquatic > Freshwater >... | reverse complement strand
TGCCAGCGGGCACTCGAACATCCGCGCCGATGCGGTCAAGCATGCCGCAGGAACGGATCCGCGGCGCATCGATGCGATCGTCACGGGACCGATCTCCAAGGAGAGCTGGGCCATGGCGGGCTTTCGATGGCCCGGCCACACCGAACTGCTGGCTGCCCGCACGAAAGCAAAGCGCCACGCCATGATGTTCGTTTCGCCGCGTTTGCGCGTGGCGCTGGCGTCCGCGCACGTCGCGCTGATGGACATCAAGAATGTGCTCACGATCGGCCGTGTGTTTGACGCAATCGATCTTGGCGCGCAGCTCTGTCGGCAGCTCGGCATCGCGAAGCCAAGCGTCGCCGTCTGCGGATTGAATCCGCATGCAGGCGAGAACGGCCTTTTCGGCGATGAGGAGGAACGGATCATCCGACCAGCGATTGACGTGGCAAAGCTTCACGGCATCAACGCGCTCGGTCCGTTCCCCGGCGACACGATCTTCATCGATGCGGCCGCGGGGAAGCATGATCTGGTCGTGGCGATGTATCACGACCAGGGACTGATTCCAGTCAAGCTCCTGGGCTGGGACAAAGCAGTCAATGTGACCGTTGGCCTGCCGATCATCCGTACGAGTCCGGACCACGGGACCGCCTATGGCATCGCGGGAACGAGTGTCGCGAGTGATGGTTCGATGCGAGCCGCCATCGAACTGGCAATTCGCATGGCGACAACGACGGCCATTCAGCCATCCCGCTTGCCGGGCCCGCCGCTTCAGTGATGTCGACCGTCGCGCCGTCCCGCCGTCGCGCCATCTCACCATCTCACCATCCCACCGTCCTGCCGTCCTGCCGTGGTGCCGTGGTGCCATCCCACCGTCGTGCGTATGTAGCACCTCCTTCTGAACGTCGGCGCACGCCGCCGTCGTTCTGGTTTCGCCGCTCCCGGGACCGCCCCGGAGCGGTCTCGTCGCGCCTTCCCGTCGGGCTGTCGTATGCGCTGTCGTATGCGCTGTTCTATCGCGGCGTCCTATCGCTGTCCTATTCGCGCTGTCTCATCAGGCCGTCTCGCACCACCGGCGTGGCCGCGCCACACTTGAGCAGCCTCCCCGGCGCGCCGAACTCCGCCGAAGCGTCAATCGATCCGGCGATGTTCCACCTGCACCGCGAATCGATGGCGCTCACGGACGGAGTTCGGTGAGGAACCGCGCGACCCCTTTTGCACGGCCCTCGCGACAGGAAGCCGCCCTCTGGGTTGCAACACCGCGTGATTTGATGCTCCGACACATCCTCACGATCGGTGCCATGGTGCTCCCGGGCGGCGCGGGGGCCGATGCAGGAAGGGATCTGCGGCGCACCATGGGTTCAATGCGCCAGCCGTGATCCCTTGCACTGCATGGCCCCCGCGCCGCCCGGGGCGCCTGTACCGCGCAGCGCGCCGTACATCGCGCTCCGCACAGCGCGCTCCGCACGGCGCGGTCGGAGTCGAAGCGGTGCAAGGCGTCCGCTCCGACCCGACCGACCGTCCCCCGACTCCCCCACACGACCTGCGTCAATGCGCATCCGGGCCTGCTGCCGGCGCCCGGCTGCGCACTGCTGCGATCATCCCGCTCCAACAATCCCTCGTTCACGATGGACGCAACGATCGGCTCGACAATCCGCTCGCAGATCCAATGAAGAGAGATCCGAGACGCATCGCCAATGGTGTCGAGACCTCCGCGTTCATTCCGAAGCACGGGTCCCGACATCGACGCAAGGTGTCCTGACAGGCGTGGCGATGCCGCCGTCGCCAGATTCATGACCCGGGACTGGGCCGCGATCGGCATCCCTGCCGAGCGCGCGATCCTGATCGAACGACGGCATCGCAACACCGGGAGTGATCCATTCACTCGTAATCAACCACACGAAGCGGCTCGAGCCCGATCAGGCGGCGCCGGCGCGGCGTCGACGTGTCCCTAGGACACCCGCGAGGCCCAGTAGCGCCACCGCCCCGGGGACTGGCACGGCGCTGCCCTCGATCGTGAGGTTGTCGATCCGGATGTTGCCGGAACCGCTTGTAGCGCCGTCGAACACGAGCCGCAGTGACGCGAGACCGTTCTCCAGCGCGTTCAGGGCGCTCAGATCCACGGTGATGACTTCCCACGTCGTGGTGGGACCGCTGAACGTGGACACGAGCGTCCACGATCCGCCGATCCATGCTTCAACTCGATTGTTGCTGAATCCCGTCGCAGTGCGCCGCGTGGCGAACGACAGGCTGAGATCGGCCATGCCAGCTGTGGACAGGTCGATCTGCGCGAACGCGCCGTTGTGTGACATGCCGGACAACCCCAGCGAATCGCCTGCGAGCACCGACGCTTGTGCATTGAGGTCGGTCCCTCCGAGCGACGTCGCTCCTGTCCCGAACGACGTGAAGTCCAGCGTGCCGTTTCCCATGGACGCAGCCAGTGTCGTACTGCCGTCCGGATCGAATCCATTGCAGTGCCAATACCCCACGACCGCAGCCCCTGCATCCGTCGCGATTGCAGCTGCAATTGAAGTGACGAGCGCGCAAGACAACACCATCGGCATATGCCGCATTGAAGCCCCCTTCCGAGGAATCTGTTTCGGGATCCTTCTCTCGACCAACCTTCGCGACATCGCGAGCGGTCGTGCGTGCGTCCCTCTCGCACGACCACCGCAATCTACCGCTCGAAAGAACGACTCCTCGAAAGAGGAGTGTTTTTTCCCGCAGATTGTTTTTGTGGATGAGCTGCGGACTGCGTCATCGAGTGTCCGACGCGCGCTCGTGCGAACGAATCAGTCACCCAGCGTCAGCTCCGCAAACATTACCTCGGCGCGCTTGTGATCATGCTCACCACCGACTGCCCCGCCTCGGCCACGGTGCGCACGTACTTCGGATCGATGAGCCACAGCCAGTCGCCGAAGAGGAACTCGAATCGTTCAGAGAGCAGCGTGATGCGTCCCATGACCGTGAAGGCGAACGCGGCGCCGAAGCTCACCATCAAAAACCACACGCCGAGCCGCGCCGCTCTGCCGACGACACCCTTGTGTTCGAGCGAGAAGAAGAAGTACGTAAGAACGCTCAGCAGCCCCACGGTGAGGACGATGTTGCCGACGGATCGCCCCCAGTCGAAGGCTCCACGATCGTCGAACTTGATAAGCGACTCCACCGAGCTCGAGATCTGCGCCAGGAAGTCCGCCTGCACATGCGAGACGAGCTTGATCCCTGCGGTCGTGCCAATGACAAACGCAAGCGGCCACACGGCGATCCAGCCGGCCTGCCGCGAGAGGCGCATCAGCAGCATCACGCCAAGTATCACGGGGAAGATCCGTGTCCACGCTCCCTCTTCGTACTCGCCGCTCGTTCCGGGAAGCGCCCACGCTTTCGTCAGTCCTGGGAAGAGCGGATACAGGAGCGAGGGAACGAGTGTCGACCAAAATGCGTTGACGACCCAATAGGCCGCCGACACGCCCACGATCACTGACTCGGCGAACTTGTAGACCGGGTTGTCCCGCCACAGAAAGGACAGCACCGCCAGCGAGAAGAGCGCGGCTACCCATACGCCGAGCGTGTTGCGGAGGCTCAGCGAAACATCCGCTCCGCCCGAGGGGCCCGTCATGCGAGCCCACGCGTCAACAGGTGTGATGTCAACTTCCTCGACCCAAGAAATCGGCGCCTTGTCGGTGCGCTGAACGTTGGGCCGATCAAGCAGTGTGTCGTTGATCGGAAGCCACACGCGTCGTCGATCGTTGGGATCCTGCGTCCCCGTCTCAAGCACCTCGCCCAGAGCAGGCCCGACATCCGCCTCGACGTAGGTCTTCTCTTGGAAGTGAACATACTTCGCTCCAAACCCGTGCGGGCGGACCAGCGCGTTCAGTGCCAGTCCCAAACCTCCGACGACGCAGAGCGCGATGGAAACGATCGTTGATCTCTTCATCGCGCGGCTCCTCGCGCGTGTCCACTGCGGCGGCTCGCTTTGCGCTGCATGAAGTACACGACGTTGCCCACGGCGATGAGCGTCACCATGAGCAGATGCGCGGTGAGCTGCGGCCCCATTCGGCGCTGCCCTTCCTGCAGTTCGGGAAGCGGCTTGCCGTCCGGGCCCGGATACTTCGCGTTCACAATCGTTTCATATTCGGCGGCGCCCTTGATCGCTCCAAGCATGCCGTCGATCTGGTTCGGAATGTAGGTGTACAGACTCACTGACTGCACACCCGTCGTGCCAGTGACCATCTTGGTTGCTGGGAACGGTGTCACGAACAGCTGGACCCACTCCTTCGAGCCAGGGTCTCCGGCGCTGACGGAAACGAGCAGGTCCATCGGCTGCAGATTCTGGATGCCCTTCATCATCGGAATCTGATCGAGCGGCGTTCCGTACTTGTCGGTCTTGAACTGTTGGCGGAGATCGGTCACTGCAATCTTGATGACGCCGGCGAGTCCCGCCTGATATCCGAGCTCCACGTAGTTCTGACCGTACTCGTAGCCTTCACAGCGCTTCAGCAGGATCCCGTCGATCGTGTCGGAGCAGATCGCCGCGCCGGGTGCCCAGAGCGCCATGAAATACAGATTGTGCTTGCGCTGGCCGCAGTGATACATCAGCGCGTTGGCCATCGGCTGAAGCTCACCTGAAGCAGCGGGGTCGTAGTCGAAACTGAAAACGACGTTCGATCCCGGCGGCAGCGTTTCGATCGCATCGAACGCCTGCTGGGCAAGTACGCTCGGCTTGTACGAGAGCGGCAGCGGAAAGAGGATCGGAATCGCGACTGCGAGTCCCATCAGCAGGAAGACCACGCGCCGATCGAGAGTGCTCAGGTACTGAAGCATGATGGATTCGCTCAGAGGCGGCCGAGGTATGGACGGTCAATGCCGAGAAGGATGCGAAGACTTGTGGCAGCAACGCCCACTGCAACACCGATCGTGATGGCGCGAGTCACGCCGGTCGCCACATACGACATCAGGTTGGCGACGAGCACATCAAGCCGAAGAAACGCGAGGTACTCCGGCAACGGATCTGTGAGTCGCGCCATGGCGGTGTTGCCGATGAGCACGACGAACGCGGTGCCGAGGAGCAGGATCGCTTCAACGTTCTTCGCACGGAACGCGCGGAACGCTGCGCTCGCGACGTAGAACGCCAGCGATGCAAACATCGTCGCTGTAATGGGCGAGAAGATGTAGTTGTACATCCAGCCGAACGGCGCCCCTGCGGAATCGAACTTCCCGCTCCACGCGTGCTCGGGGTACTGGCCCGCAGGAAACACGCCGATTTTGAGCATTCCCGCGATGAACATCGTGAAGAAGGCCACGAGAGTGACAAGCGCAAAGCCCCAGCCGGGCCGTCGGGCGGAAATCGATTCCAGCTGCACCTTGATCAAGTTGCCGGCGCCGAGCACGAAGGCGACTGCCGCCAGGATGTTGAACCACAGCACCGCGGTCTCGCCCCACGCTTGCGTGCGCGGAATGAAGAATGCGATGACGAGCACAAAACCAACGGCCGACGCGATGATGACTGGAACAGTGCGCTTCAACGGACAATTCTCCTCACTGTTTGAGCACCGTGTGCGCGAGATAGTCTGCGGCCCGCTGTGCGGCTGGCACGTGGAACGCGCCGACTGTTGCCAGCGTCACACCGAGGACAATCAGCGCCACAGCGATCATCTTGCCGATGTCCTGACCGAAGAGGCTTCCGAGTTGCGCCGGCTCGCCGGAGAGATACGCGCTTGCCGCGAAGAACTCCTCACCAATCAGTGTGTAGTCGCAAGCGGCCACGAAGAACGGAAGCTGCGAGGTTTCAGCAGTACCGGCAATTTGAATCGCGTGAATCGCGTTGCCGTTCTCCGACAGCAGAAGGGACTCTGCGTAGAACTGGCCCATGTAGATGCACGTCGCGGGCTTCTCGCGGACCATGCGTCCGGCAACGTATGCGACGTAGCCGAACTGCTCGTCAGTGATGTAGCGAATTGCCTCAGGGTTGTACGCCTCCGGTCGACCCGCGGCGTAGTACGCGCCCTGCACGGCATCGCGGCATGCGGTCATGACGAGCGAGCGCGCGGTCGGCACTTCGAGGCGCGCGTCGTATTCCGCGGCAGTCCTCGCGACGCGGCTGAGGATCGTCACGCCCGCCACCGTCAACACATTGTCCATGTCCTGCAGACCGGGAATGAAGAGCACCGGCCGGCCCATTTCGGTCGCGCGGCCGATTGCTTCGTCCAGGGCGTCGAGACCCGCGATGCGCCGCACCTTCATGCGGAAGCCGCCACGCGCGAGGGCGATCGCTCCCACGATGATCGCGCACAGACCAAAGAGAAAGGCAGCGAGAAACCCGCGCTCTCCAACGAAGGCATGACGCCGGGTCGTGACAGGTGCCGCGTCGACGGCTTCACTCTCGCTGTCGTCGATGCCGAGCGCCGTCACGCGAAACTCATAGGACGACGACCGGGCGAGCGTCGTCACTTTGAACGATCGCTCATCAGGTTCAGCTCGTCCGATCGCTCGGAACTCAAAGAGCGGCTCGCCGTCGGCGGCAGCGGCAGCCTTGAGCGCTTCCTTCGTTGCCTCGTCGATCGCGGCCTGGCGCTTCGTGGGGCGATCTTGTGGTGTGTCGTCACCGACGAAGTAGTGTTCCTCCGACGTCGCCTCCGATGTCGCGGTTTCGAGCGCGCTCTTAAGGCTCGTGTCGAACGCAGTCTCGGCGGCCTTCACACGCCGCTCAACGCGCTCCTTTGCGAGTTCGTCCGCCGTGAGCCGTCGGTAGATGCGAAAGCCCTGGATCGCATCGGACCCCGCGGTGTCAAACGACCATCGCACGTTGGCGTTCGTCCCGTCATCCCAAGGAAAATCTTCTGCCGTGACGTCCGTCGGCGCCGGCGGTGCGCCGAGCGCGCCGTTCGTCGCAATGCACCACGTCAGCAGCAGCACAAGCGCCGGCCCCGCCATCAGCCGGCACCCGTCAAAGATCATGATCCCCACAGCATGGAATCGTTGCATGAGGTCACCCTTCGATGAGTTCCACGTTTGCTCGCGGCACGACGACAATTTCACCGGAATCAAGTCGAACCTCAAGCACGCGCGCCTTGGAACCGGAGCCAAGGATCGCTTGCTCGTGCGGCAGTCGAGCCACCGTTCCGATTGATCCGAAGTACGGGTCACGGATGAGTCGTACCTGCGTGCCAAGAGCGAGCTCGCCGCCCGTATCGATCACGTGCGCGATCGGACCGCCGCTGCTCGTGAGCGGAACAACGATTTCCGGGCGCATCACGCCGGCTCGGATCTGCGTGGCGCCGGTCACCGCAGCAGCCTTCCCCTCCATCGCGCAGAGCAGCTGATGCGTGCGCGTTGCCATCGCGATGTCCCCGAAGCCCTCCGTGATGATGAAGGTGAGTCCGACGCGTTCACTCCCGGTGATCGCGACACCGAGGTCGTAGCCGAGGAAGTCCTTGAGATCCTGATCGTCGATGCCGCCCGAGATGATCGCGGCGACGCCGATGTCTTTCGCCTTGCGGATCGCCTCCACGGTCATGCGGGCGCCGCCGATGACGACGGCCCCTTTCATGTCGGGAAGAATGAGATTCGCATCCAGCCGCTGCTCCGGTTTCGTGCATGCGACGCGGATCGGTCCGAATGCTTCGCCGCCGATCCCAAAGATGCCCTGCACGAACATCGCTTCACTCTCGATGATCGCACCTTCATGCGGCAGCACTTCGACAACCCGTCCAGCGAGAAACGCCAGCACGTCGACCGGCTGCTGTGCACCGCGCAGGATGAGCTGTCCGGTCTGTCCCGAAATCGACTCGATCGTTCCGGAGGCAGGCGACACCGCTTCCTTTTTGAACATCCCGAAAATGCCCTTGGTGCGCGCGATGAGTTCTCCTTGCGTGACCGTGCTGCCCTTTTGTTTCAGCATCGCTTCCGGCACTTCTGCCGCGGGAACTCCCAGCAAGTTCGCAAGATTGATCGGGGTGATGTCGCCTTCAGTGAATGTGCGCGCGACCACCTGCGTCGGCTCAACGCTGTCGCCGACGTTCACGAGCACGTCTCCGTGAATGGGCAGCGAGCGTCGCACGCGATGCAACGTGCGCGGTGTGACCTTGAGTCCCGGTGTGTAGGCCTTAGCCATAGTGTGCGTGCTGAAGTTCGTGCTTGCAGAAGCTCGTCAGAGTCAGGAATAGAGTTCGAGCGCCTTGACCCAGCGCAGCATGAGGTCTCGGCACGCGCCGCGATCTTCCGGCAACTCGAGCGGGCGACCGCGTGCGTCGAGCACGATGCCAACCTGACCGCCGCGCACCGTGCGCTGCACGCTCTTGCCCGGACCGCCGCCCACATCGAACGCGCGATCGGGGGTGATCTCGAGCTGAGCAGTCTCCCCTTCGCAGAGGCGCACCAGTTTGAGATCGCCCACCATCATGTCGCCGCTGACGGTCGAACCAGTGGACGGCGTGATTCGATACGAGAAGCACGCCTTGCCGAGCTTGGCATGTCCCTTCGCCCCGACGCACGTACCGAGGATGATGAGGCAGTCGCGTTCAAAGACGTGCATGGCGGCGTCCGGGTGGACGCTCGCGAGTACGCCAAGATGCGGCATCATGAAGATCGAATCCTTCGCGAGCGTCGTGAAGCCTTCCGGCTCAAATGCGTCGATGAGCATTGCAGCCGTCTGCTCCATGCGCGGGGCATGCGAGAGCACACCGCCCGACGCGACCAGCAGGTCGAGTTTCATGTTGTCGACGAGCGAACGATTCCCACCCTCCTGCGAAAACACATCGCCGACGGTGCGCTGCTGCTGCACGCCTTTCAGCACCGTGGCGAACTCCTTGTGCTGCAGATACGCCAGACGCAGTGCCTCGCGCGACACCGCCTGCTCGAACACCAGCGCTTCCAGCGTCTGAGGAATCGTCGTCGGACGGATCATCTTGTTCTTCACGCGATTGCGCAGCTCGCGCTCATCCATGTCGAGGTGCACCCAACGCAGCACCTTCGGCATCGTCGCTTCCGCGCACACGTTCGAGATCGAGTAGCTCATCCCGAGATTCGCGCTCACGGTGCGGTTGAACGTGCCGCCGAAAACGCTGAAGACGTCCGTCGTGGCACCGCCGATGTCGACACCGACGGCGTTGATGCGATCGCGCGCCGCAATGCGCTGCAGGATGTCGCCCACTGCGCCAGGCGTCGGCATGATCGGCGCGTTCGCCCACGTCATCAGCTTGTCGTAACCGGGCGCATGCGCCATGACGTGCTCGAGAAATACGTCGTGGATCTTGTCACGCGCCGGTCCAAGGTTCTCAAGCTCGAGGACCGGCCGCAGATTGTCGACGACCGACAGATCGAATCCGTCACGGAAAATCGCGCGGATCTGAGGTGCCGCCTCCTTGTTGCCCGCAAAGATGATCGGCATCTCGTATTCGCCACCGAAGCGGGGACGGGGTTTCGCAGGAGCGATCAGCTCCGCGATCTGCACCACCTGCTGGATGTTGCCGCCATCAGTGCCGCCCGAAATGAGCACCATGTCCGGACGCAGCTCACGGATGCGCTGGATCTGCTCGTGGGGTTTGCGCCTGTCGTTTGCTGCGATGGTGTCCATCACAATGGCGCCTGCGCCGAGTGCGGCACGCTTCGCGCTCGCTGCCGTCATCTGTGCGACCACGCCCGCGACCATCATCTGCAGACCTCCGCCGGCCGAACTCGTCGAGATGTAAATGTCACATCCCTCGTGTTCCGTCGCGGGACGGATGATCTGGCCGTTGTCGTCGATGAAGCGCCGACCGGCAACTTCGGCTATCTCCGTGATGGCATTGACAACTCCCACGGTCACATCCGCGAAGGGTGCCTCAACTGTTGTCGGCGCTTCGGCGCGCTGCGTCTGCCGATACTCGTTGCCGATCTTCTGGATGAGTATCGCTTTGGTTGTCGTGCTGCCGCAGTCCGTCGCCAGTATCCAGCGGATTGACTGCAGGTCTATCGGTGGATGCGCGCTCGGATCACTCATGAAGTTCCGAAGCCTACCGGATTCGCCGCAGCGCGGCTTGCACCCCTCGCGGACGGAACGCGCGTTCGTTACCGTGACGCTCAATGATGTCCGACGATGCAGCGCCTTTGATCTGGACCTCGTGGCCAGTCCGTGAGCGCCCCGGCGCGGGCGTCTTGGGGGGCGTGGTGGTCCTCGGGTTGGGAGCATTGGCCGCTGTTCTCGTCAGCCATTGGCTCGCGGGAGCTGCGACCGTCGTCGCGTTTTGCATTGCATTGCACCGCTTCTATCTGCCGGTGCGCTGCTCGATCGACGGGGAGCGAGCCCGTGTGCGCACGGTGCTGGGAGAGCGGTCAATGCCGGTCGCCTCCGTGCGCCGCGTCTCGCATGATGAGCGGGCGATTCTCCTGCAGTCCCGCTCGACTGCGACATCGCTCGACATTGCGCGCGGACTCCTGATGCCGCTTCCGATGCGCGAGCACGACCGTCTACTCCAGGCCGTTCTGGCTCGCATCGGCGGAGTCCGTTCGTGAACGAAACTTCACAGTCTGGTGGCGGCTGGCTCCGACGTGTCGCCGCGAGCTGTCGCCACGCGTTTGCGGTCGATCCGCCGGGTCCTGCGATTCCGACCGCAGCGGAGCGCGAGATCATCGATCGCGTGCTCGTCGCAGTCGTGCGTCGTCAGATGGTCGGGCCCGCGATTCTCTTTCTGGAATCCTCGCGGCCACTCAATTTCATTTCGGCGCAGGCACTGCATTTCTTCGGCCCGATTACGAGTCTCGTTGTCGATGCCGACGCGCTGAGCGCATTCGCGAAGTTCCTCGAGCGGCGCGGCTCGATCCCGTGGATCTGTCAGCGGCTCGAGGAACTCGAAGCAGCGCGCGAGCAGTCCTCAGGACTCGTCGGCGACGCGGAACGCGGCGACCTCGGCCCGTAAGCTCGCGCTTGCGGCTTCAAGCGTGCGCGCTGCCGTCGACAGGCTTGCGAGTCCTTCGACCGCCGAGCGTGCCGACTTCTGCAGCAGCTCCGTGGCATCACTGATCTGCAGGGCGCCGGACGACTGGCTGGCCATGCCATTCGCGACGGCGCGAAATCGTTCAGTGTTCTCTGCGACGCCTTCAATGATGCCACCCATGCGACGGCTCGTTTCATTCACGTCTTCGACGCCGTGCCGCACCTTGTCGGCAAACCGGTCCATCTCCATCACGCCTGCTGAAACTGCCGACTGCATCTCCTCCACCATCTGCGCAATGTCGAGGGTCGCAGCCGCCGTCTGATCCGCGAGCCGGCGAATCTCCCGTGCGACCACAAGGAATCCGCGTCCCTGTTCGCCGGCCTTTTCCGCTTCAATCGCCGCGTTCACGGAGAGCAGATTCGTCTGATCGGCGACCTTCGTGATGGTCGTGACCACGGTGCTGATGGCCACGGCGCGCTCGTTGATGGTCGCGAGCTTGCCCGCGACGGACGCGGTGGCCGCGTCGAGCTCGCGCATCGACTCATCAACTGCCGCGAGCTGTTCGCGTCCATGTCGCGCGATGGTCGCGCCGGCCGAGGCACTCTCCTGCACCGACTCCATCGTGCGCGAGAGCTCGACTCCGGTGGCGGAAATCTGTTTCGCAGCCGCGGCGACTTCGGTGGCGGATTGTCCGAGCGGCGTCGCAGCTTCGCGATGCCGCGAGGTACTTCTGCCGATCTCAGTGACACCGACATCGAGGGCCAGGCCGGCGGATTTGACGCGCGTGACAAGTGTGCCGAGCCGCGCTGCCATGACGCCGAGCGCGCGGAGCAGCGCGCCGCTCTCGTCCGTGCCCGCGTCCGCATCGACGCGCACTGTCAGGTCGCCTCCGGCGATCGCTTCGGCCGCGACGATCGCGCGGTTGATCCGTCGACGCACGTTGAAGGCCAGCCAGAGCATGAGCGCGCCGACGAGCACAAGTCCGGTGAGTGCGAGAATCAGATTCCATACGACTGTCCGGGTGATGGGCGCCGTGACTTCCGCGACGGGCCGGGACAGGACGATGCGCCATCCGCCCGACTGCGTGATCGCCGACACGTAGTATGTCGGTCGTTCATCGATCGGATCCGGTTCGATGGACCATTCGGCTGTCGATTCACGCGGCAAGAGCGGCAGGAGCGCGGCGGCATACGCCGTGTCGGCAACATTCTTCCCGCGCAAAAGCGACTTTCCATCGGGGGGTGCCGTACCGACGGGCGGATCGGCACTCGTCGCGATAATGACGCCGCGCGGACTCAATGCAAACAGCTGCGACTTGGCTCGTGCGGCGATCGAATGCGCCGCAGCCTGGATCTCGTCGGTGGAGTACTCCGCACCTGCGACGCCGACCACGCGGTCGTCATGCACGATCGGGTACGTGATCTGAACGACGAACTCGCCGTCGCGCGCCACGGGGTCGCCAACGTAATCGTCGCGCACTCCACGTTCACGGTAGACCCGCAGCGGCTGCTCGTACGCGATGTCCTTCGCGAGCTGACTGTCGGCCTGCAGTGCGGGCTTGCCGCCGCGCGTCTGGTCGCGTGTCACTCGTGCGGCAAACCGGCCATCGGCGCCGAACGCTTCAGGCAGGCGCGCTGCTTCTCCGGCGGGCAGCGCATCGGGTTCGAGGACGACCCATACGGAGGACACCACCGGGTCGCGCTCCAGAATCTGATGGAGGATCCGCACCGTTTCCGCGGGTCGCATCCAGAGCCCGGTCGATTCGACATCGGCGAGAATCCGAGCGGTTCGCACCGCATCGTTGACGCGGTCCTCGGCGTTGGCAGCGGCCAGCTGCACGGCACTGAGCATGTGCTGCTCAGCGTTTGCTCGCAGCGTCCGGAACTTCTCAAGGAGCGCGAATCCAACGAGCGCGCTGATCAGCAGCAGCGTGGGGACCACTCCGAAGAGGATCAATCGGCCGTGCAGACTGTGATGAAACCGGACGCGCATGAGGAGATGATCGGGCGGAGGGCTCGCTTCCATCGGCACTCTGACGAAAGGAAGCGCACTTCTGGTGATCCAACAGTTTGGTCCGTGCAGCGTCGCGGGTATCGTGCAGTTTCGCCAATCGCCTGCCAGGCCACGTCCCCGCCCGAACCGAGGTCCACCATGACATCGCTCGCCGACTCCCGCCGCGACCGCGGCAGCGCGTCTGCTGGTCCTGCGACCAATCCTGATACGCCCGACGAACCGAATGGCCTCGAGCCGGACGGCTCGGTGACGTTCCCCTTCAATCTGAAGGACTGGGTCGCCAAGAACCGGCATCTGATGACGCCGCCTGTGGGGAACAAATACATTTATAGTGGAAAAGATTTCTTCATCATGATCATCGCAGGACCGAATGCCCGCAACGATTTTCATATGACGAACTCGGAGGAGTTCTTCTATCAGATCAAGGGCGACGTCAACATCCGCACCATTCAGAACGGGCGCATCGTCGATTGTCCGCTTCGCGAAGGCGAGGTGTTTTTCATCCCGCCCAACGTGCCGCACTCACCGCAGCGCGGACCGGACACGATCGGCCTGGTCGTGGAGCGTCGCCGGCCGGCCGGCGAGACCGAGCATCTGATGTTCTTCTGCGAGAAGTGTTCGGCGCTGGTCTACGACAAGGAGTTCGACTGCAAGGACATCGTCAATCACTTTGCAGAAGCGATGGAACAGTTCTGGGCTGATCCGCAGCAGTGCACGTGCCGGACGTGCGGCCACCGCATCACGAAGCCCGTGCCGCGCACCTGATCCTTTACGATCGGACTTCGCAGGATGCGGATCACAGTTGTCATCGGGCCGTTCTTTCCCATGCCGCCGGCACCGACCGGCGCCATCGAGAAGGTGTGGCATCGGCTGTGTGAAGCGTTCGCGGCGCGTGGCCACGAGGTCACGGTCCTGGCGCCGGGAATTCCCGGATCGTTTGCGACCGAACGGCTCAACGATGTGCAGTATGTGCGGCTTCCCCGCTGGAACCGCACGGGTTCGACCAAGGTCGATCTGATCAAGGACCTGTGCCATTCGAACAACGCGTGGCGCGCACTGCCGGAGGCTGATGTCACCGTCACCAACTGCTTCTGGCTGCCCGTGCTGCTCCGGATCGCGCGGCGGAAGAAGGTCGGCGCACTCAACGTGCATGTGCAGCGCTTTCCGAAGAGGCAGATACGGCTGTATCGCGGCGCGGACCGCCTCTCCACCGTGTCCGAAGCAATCGCTGACGCGATCCGCGCGCAGGCGCCGCAGCTCGCCGGCATCGTGCGCGTGATCGGCAACCCGGTGGACGTCGCGGTGTTTCAGCCGGATGGTCCCTCGCGCCGCGAACCGGGTTGCAAGACGATTCTCTATACCGGCCGGGTGCATCCCGAGAAAGGCCTCGCGATTCTAGTGAAGGCGTACGCGCGACTGCACCGCGATGATGCAACCATCCGTCTGCGAATCATCGGGCCGACGGACGTCGCTCGCGGCGGCGGCGGACCTGCCTTCGTCGCATCGCTGCGCGCAGCGGCCGGCACGGCGCCCATTGAGTTCAGCGCCAACATCGCCGACGTGCATGCACTCGCGTCAGCATTGCGATCATGCGATGTGTATTGTTATCCAAGTATTGCGTTTTTCGGCGAGGCGTCCCCTGTCGCTCCTCTCGAGGCGATGGCGTGCGGGGCCGTTCCGGTCGTGAGCGATCTGCCGCAGTTCGGCGCGTACGTCATCAACGACGTCACGGGGCTGACGTTCCCCCGCGAAGCTCCCGAGGCCGACGCCGCCTTGGCGCGCCAGCTCCAGCGTGTGCTGCATGAGCCGGCGACCGCGCGACGGCTGCGGGACGCGGGGGTGGAGCGGGCCCAGGCGTTTTCCGTCGATCGGATCGCCGAAGCTCACCTCGAGGACTTTGCCGGGCTGGTCGCCGGTCGCGCCCGCTCGTCATAGAGCGATCTGTGCACCGAAATCCACAACGCGCTCCGGCGGCAGGTTGAAACTCTTCGTCGCGTCGGCCGCGTTGCGCGCCAGACCGGCGTACAGCATCTTCCGCCAGCGCGACATGTTGGCCGGCCCCGTGGGCACGATCTCCACGCGGCGCGAGAAAAACGTCGTCGTCGCCAGGTCGTAATCGAGACCCTGTTCGCGCGCGCGTTCCAGAATCTTCGGCACGTCCGGCGTTTCCATGAATCCGAGCTTCGCCGTCACCTTCCAGAGGCCGTCGGGCAACCACTCCACGTGCACGCCGCGCGCCTGCGATGCGTACGGCGCGTTGACCGGGAGGATCGAGAGCAGGATCACGCGCTCATGCAGCACGTGCGTGTGCTCGACAAAGAAGGCCAGCGCATGCGGCGTGTTGTAATTCGTCGCGAGAAAAACGGCGGTGCCCGGAACGCGCGGGATGTCGCGACCCCAGAGTTCGCCGAGGAACTCGTGGATTGAACCGCTCTCGGCCGCGATGCGTCTGCCGATGATGTGGCTGCCCTGCACCCAGGTCGAGAGGACAATAAAGACTCCGGTCGCCATGAGCAGCGTGAACCAGCCGCCACTGAAGAGTTTTAGCGCGTTCGATGTCAGGAAGCAGAGATCAATGACCAGCACAACGCCCACGATCGGGAGGAGCAGTCGTCGTTTCCATCGCCACAGCCGGCGGGCGACCAGCGTGAACATGATCGTCGTGATCACCATCTGCGCCGTGACGGCAATGCCGTACGCGCCGGCAAGTCCGCTGGAGCTCTTAAAGAACGCGACAGTGAGCAGGCAGCCGATCAGCATCAGCCAGTTCGCGGAGGGAACGTAAATCTGTCCCGCTTGCGTCCCGGATGTGTGAATGACCTGGAGTCGAGGGAGGTAGCCGAGCCGGATCCCCTGCTGTGCCAGCGTGAAAACGCCGGAGATCATGGCCTGGCTCGCGATGACGGTGGCGATCGTCGCGAGGGCGACCATCGGAATCTGCAGCATCTCCGGAACGAGGGCGAAGAATGGATTCTTCGCGTTGTCCGGATTCGCGAGGACGATCGCGCCCTGGCCGAAGTAGTTGAGTGACAGCGCGGGTGCGACGAATAAATACCAGCCGAGGCGGATCGGACGGATGCCGAAGTGCGCCATGTCGGCATAGATGGCTTCGGCGCCGGTGATCACGAGCACGATAGAGCCGAGCAGGAGGAACGTCTCAAGCGGCTCCGTCACGAGCATGTGAATCGCGTAGTACGGACTGATTGCAAACAGCGTCTCCGGTTTCTGCAGAATCCCCCACACGCCGAGGGCGGCGATGACGAGGAACCACACGACCATGACCGGACCGAAGACGACGCCGATCCGCCCGGTGCCAAACTGCTGCACGGCGAACAGCACGCAGATGATCACGATCGTCGCTGGCACAACGACGGGTTGCAGCGACGGATCGACCACCGTCAATCCCTCCATCGCGGAGAGCACGGAAATGGACGGCGTGATGATCGCGTCGCCGAAGAGGAGCCCTGCTCCCATCATGGCGAGCAGTGCGGCGATTCGGTGGACTCGGCCGGCGCGGCTTGCAAGGCTGCGCGGAACCAGCGAGAGAAGCGCGAAGATTCCGCCCTCACCCCGGTTCGAAGCCCGCGTGATGAGCTGGAGATATTTGAGGCTGACGACCAGCGTCATCGACCAGAAGACCAGCGACAAGACGCCCAGCACTTCGAACGTCTCCAGTTGCCGCACCGGTCCGTCCCCCTCGACCGCCGCGAGATGAAGAAAGGATTCCTTCAGCGCGTACAGAGGGCTGGTGCCGATGTCGCCAAAGACGATGCCAGTCGCCCCGACGGCAAGGACGAGCAGCGCTGAGACGGGCGTCCGCGACCGATGGGCGGCGGAAGTGCTGGACATGGTGGAACGGACCGGTGAGGGGTGGGGCGATGAGATTGTTGCGAGCTGAGAGCATCACCCCGGACGAGTGAGGCGGGGATCGTACAGCATCAGCGCCGTGCGACGACGCGGCAACGCGCCGTGGGGCGAGCGCGGGGTAAATTCGGTGGCTCTGCCTCTGCGAGTAGGATGCACGTGATGCGGTCCGGGAAGATTGATCTCCACACGCACATTCTTCCCGAGAAATGGCCGAACCTGCGCCAACGCTACGGCTATGGCGGATGGGTGGCGCTTGAGCATCACGGCCCGTGCTGCGCGCGCATGCATGTGGACGGCCGGTTCTTCCGCGAGATTGAGTCGAATGCCTGGGACCCGAGCCGGCGCATTGCCGAGTGCGATCGTCACGGCGTGCAGCTGCAGGTGCTGTCGACAGTGCCCATACTCTTTTCCTACTGGGCTCGCGCCGCGGACGCTGGCGACTTCGTGCGCTTCCTGAACGATCACATCGCAGGTGTGTGCCGCGCGCGGCCGGACCGTTTCGCGGGACTCGGTACCGTCCCGCTGCAGGATCCCGAGCTCGCGATCGTCGAACTTGAGCGATGCATGAACGAGCTCGGCATGCGCGGCGTGGAGATCGGTTCCCATGTCAACCACTGGAACTTGGACGCTCCCGAACTGTTTCCGTTCTTTCGCCGCTGCGCGGAACTCGGCGCAGCCGTCTTCATTCATCCATGGGACATGATGGGCCAGGAGTCGATGAAAAAATACTGGCTTCCATGGCTGGTCGGCATGCCCGCTGAAACGGCCCGCGCCGCGTGCTCGATGGTGTTCGGCGGCATCTTCGCGAAGTTGCCGGCACTGCGCGTGTGTTTCTCGCACGGCGGCGGATCGTTTCCATTCACGCTCGGCCGCATTGAGCATGGCTTCCGCGAACGGCCGGACCTCTGCGCCGTCGACAACACGATTTCGCCCCGCGAAACGCTGCCGCAACTGTGGTTTGATTCACTGGTGCACGACGCGAACGCCCTGCGATTTCTCGTCGCGATGGTCGGCGCGCACCGGGTCGCGCTCGGATCGGACTATCCGTTTCCGCTCGGCGAGCATCAGCCGGGCGCGCTGGTCGAATCAATGGCAGATCTTGATGAAGCCACGAAGTCGGCGCTGTTGTCCGGAACTGCCCGCGCCTTCCTCGGACTCCCCGCATGACCACGATGCAATCGCTCAAGGATGTCACGACCGCTGCGTTCGAAGCGAGCGAGGACTTCGCGCGATCTCTCGATGCGATCGATGATCTCGCGCCGCATCGCGCGGAGTTTGCGATTCCGCGCACCACGCACGGACCCAATGCGGGTCGCGATGCGATCTATCTGTGCGGCAACTCGCTCGGGCTCATGCCGCAGCGGGCGCGGGCACTCATCGAACAGGAACTAAACGACTGGTCCAGCCTTGCGGTCGAGGGCCATCTCGCTGCGACACGCCCCTGGTACTCGTACCACGAGCTGTTCCGCGACAGCGGCGCACGGCTGGTGGGTGCGCTTCCGGGTGAAGTGGTGATGATGAATTCGCTCACCGTCAATCTGCATCTGCTGATGGTCAGCTTCTTCGCGCCGGCCGGCAAGCGAACAAAGTTGCTGATTGAAGAGAGCGCGTTTCCGAGTGACACGTACGCGGCGAAATCGCATCTCGCAACGCGCGGGCTCGACTGGCGCGAGCATCTGCTTTTTGCCCGCCCTCGCGCCGGAGAGCACACCCTGCGCACGGAGGACGTCATCGCGCTGATCGAGCAGCACAGCGATGAGATGGCGCTCGTCATGCTCGGCGGAGTGCACTTCCTCACGGGCCAGGCGCACAACATTGCGGCGATCACCGCCGCAGCGCATCGTGTCGGCGCCGTTGCTGGATGGGATCTCGCGCACGCTGCGGGGAACATCGAGCTCGCGCTGCATGACTGGAACGTGGATTTCGCGTGCTGGTGCTCGTACAAGTATTTGAATGCCGGACCGGGGGCGGTCGCCGGCGCATTCGTCCATGAACGGCATGGACAGAATCTCAGCATTCCCCGCTTTGCCGGCTGGTGGGGCAACGATCCGGCGACGCGGTTTCAGATGCAGCTCATTCCGGACTTTGTGCCGCGCGCCGGAGCGGACGGCTGGCAGATCTCCAACCCACCCATCATGGCGCTGGCACCGCTCAAGGCGTCGATCGACCTTTTCGATGCGGTGGGCATGAAGCGGCTGCGCGCGAAGAGCCGCGTGCTCACGGGATATCTCCATTGGCTCTTGCGCGAAATGGCGCCGAGCGCCGGAGTGTGGGAGGTCATCACCCCGCACGATCCGGAAGCCCGCGGATGTCAGCTCTCGATTCTTGTGCACGACCGTCCGCACGAACGTTTTGAAACGCTGCGCGAGCACGGTGTGATGTGCGACTTTCGCGAGCCGAATGTGATCCGGGTCGCGCCGACGCCGTCCTACAACACGTTCGTTGATGTGTTCCGCTTTGCGCAGATCATGTCGTCGCTGGCCGGTTGACTCACTTAGATTCTCCACCGCAATGTCCCGTCGAGTTCTCATCGTTGGCGCCGGTCTTGGAGGCTCACTGCTTGCGGTGTATCTCGCACGCGCGGGCTGGCAGGTCATGCTCGCGGAACGGCGCGGCGATCCGCGGGCGGAGAATTATGTCAGCGGCCGCTCCATCAATCTCGCGATCTCCGCGCGCGGCATTCATGCGCTGGAGCGCGCCGGACTGGGCGAACAGTTGCTGACGCGCGGTATTCGGATGCCAGGCCGCATGATCCATCCGATCGCTGGGTCCCCGGCATTTCAGCCATATTCGCATGATGCAAACCGCGCGATCAATTCCGTGAGCCGATCGGAGCTGAACCTGCTGCTCCTGCACGCAGCGTGCAATGAGCGAACTGTCGAGGCGCGCTTCGAACTCCGCTGCGTCAAAGTAGATTCCGCCGCGCCGTCAGCGACGTTCGCGCGCAGTGACGGCTCGACCGAGCGTTTGGATGCCGATCTGATCGTCGGCGCCGACGGTGCGTACTCCGCCGTGCGCGGCGCTATGCAGAAGACCGACCGTTTCGATTTCAGCCAGAGCTATCTTGGCCACGGCTACAAAGAGCTGATGATCCCGGCGCGACCGGACGGTTCGTTCGCGATGGACCGCAATGCGCTGCACATCTGGCCGCGCGGCAGTTCGATGATGATCGCGTTGCCGAATCCCGACGGTTCTTTTACATGCACACTGTTCTGGCCTTGGATCGGTGCCAACAGCTTTGCGGAAATCCAAGGCGATGCAACGGTGCAGGCGCACTTCGAGCGCGTATATCCCGACGCAGTGGCGCTCATGCCGACACTGCTCGACGACTTCCAGCGCAACCCGGTCGGCTCGATGGTCACGGTGCGCACGAATCCGTGGCATCTGCACGGCAAGGTGGCGCTGCTCGGTGATGCAGCACACGCTATCGTGCCGTTCTTTGGCCAAGGGGCGAACGCCAGCTTCGAGGATTGCGAAGCGCTCCTCGATTCGCTCACGACTCTGCCCCACGATCAGCGTGCGGCGCTCGATCGCTATCAGTCGATGCGCCTGCGTCACGCGAATGCGATCGCCGACATGGCGCTGACGAACTTCATCGAGATGCGCGACAAGACCGCTTCGCCCGTCTTTCGCTGGAAGAAGCGCGTGGAACACGCGCTGCATGGCATGATGCCGAATACCTACGTGCCGCTGTATGACATGATCAGCTTCAGCACGATCCCCTATGCCGATGCGCTCGAGCGCCACCAACGGCAGCAGCGGATGCTGCTCGCGGGGGCGGGTGTCGCTGCGGCGCTCGCGGGCGTCGGTTGCGTCGCGGGCATCTCCGCGCTGCTGTCGTGATTGCGGAAGAGATCAGAGCATGCAAACGACCCCAACAGGAATGACTGAACTGCTCGGCAAACCGCGATGCGCGCGATGCGGACAGGATTTGACCGGCGTTGTCGAAGGGAACAAGTGTCCCGAGTGCGGCGGACTGCTCATTGATGTGGTCGTCCGCGATTCGACGCCGCTGCGCGGCAAGCGCTACACGACATCCACGACACTGCTTGGGCTCCCCGCACTGAGCGTCGCGCTTGGTCCCGGCGCGAACGGTAAACCGGGGCGCGCCACAGGGTGGATCGCTGTCGGCGACGTCGCGACAGGTGTCATTGCGATCGGCGGCGTGGCTCGCGGCATCTGCGCGTTCGGCGGTTTCTCGATCGGCGTCTTCACGATGGGCGGCATGTCGCTGGGCGTGCTCGCGGCACTCGGCGGGGTCGCGCTGGCGCCGCTCGGCATTGCCTGCGGAGGATGCGCCGCGGGGCTCTTTGCGAACGGCGGTCTCGCAGCGGGATTTGCGGCGACCGGAGGCTTTTCGATCGGCTACTACGCGTGGGGCGCCGCGCCGTCCGCTACATGGGCCGAGCACGCGCTCTTCATCCGCGCCGCGGGTACGGTCGATCCCGCAGCGCGGCGGTTCTTCGACTCGATGGCATGGCTCTTCGGAAGTAACCCAGCGGGGCCGGCGCGCGATCGGCCCTTGACCATCGCCGCCGTCGTGACCGTCGCGATGACCGCGGTCCTGGCGCTGCCTGCGATCATGGCCTGGTGGCGCGAACCGCAGGACGACCATGCAGATCGGAGTCGCCGAACTTGATCGACATGAATGACATGAATGACATGAATGACATGAATGACATGAATGACCTGTATGACATCACGCCACCGATAAGCCCTGATCTTGCGGTGTGGCCCGGTGACACCTCGCTCACACGCGAGGTGTTCTGCGAGATCGAACGCGGCGCGACCGTCACGCTCTCGACGATGCGGGCGACTGTGCATCTGGGCGCGCACGCTGACGGTCCGAATCACTATGGCGCGGGGGCGCCTGCGATTCACGAGCGCGATCTGCGCCACTATCTCGGCGCGTGTCAGGTCGTCCGCGCGCGGGTCGGGCGCAACGCTCGAGTGCGCGCTGAAGATCTCGCATGCGCGATTGATGCGCAGCGCGTGCTCGTCGTCACGGACACGTATCCCGACGCGATGCACTGGACTGAAGATTTCGCAGCGCTGGATCCCGCACTTGTCGATGCGCTCGCGGACTGCGGCGTGATCACGATCGGCATCGATACACCAAGCGTCGATCTGTTCTCGTCGAAAGATCTGCCGGCGCACAAACGGTTCCTCGCCCGCGATGTCGCGATCCTCGAAGGGCTGCGCCTCGCGCACGTTCCCGACGGCCACTACGAGCTGATCGCGCTCCCGTTGCCGCTTGTCGGCTTCGACGCGAGTCCGGTCCGCGCGGTGTTGCGCACGCTCCGCTGAGTCAGGCGAGAAAGGCGATCGCCTTGACCTCGACCGCGATCGGCGTCGGCAGCGAGAGAATCTCCAGCGTTGTTCGGGTCGGATTCGGGTTGCCCGGTCCGGCGAAATACTCCGCATAAATCCGGTTGTAGACCGGAAAGTCGTTCTTCATGTCGGTCAGGAACATCGTCACGTCAACCAGAGCGGACCATGGAACGCCGGTGTCGTCGCAGATCGTTCGGAGATTGTCGAAGCACGAGCGGCACTGGACTTCGATGTCCTTGGACGCGACACGACCGTCCGGACCGAGCGTCACACCGGGGATTTCCTTCGTCCCGCGCTTCCGAGGCCCCACGCCCGAGAAGAAGACGAGGTTGCCCACGCGCTTGGCGTGGGGGTAGGGCCCGACCGGTTCCGGGGCGCGAGACGAATTGAGGTCGTGCTGGGTCATGCGGGGTTTTGTACATTCTCCGCATGATTCCGTCGGACCCCGTCGTTGCGGTCGTCGGCGCCACAGGCGCCGTCGGCGAAGAATTCCTGTCGATCCTTGCGGCTCGCCGCTTTCCGCACCGCTCGTTGCGCCTGCTGGCGAGCAAACGATCCGCGGGCAACGTCGTCGATTTCCAAGGGCGCAAGCACCTCATCGAGGAACTCACCGAGGACAGCTTCGACGGCGTGCATGTCGCGCTCTTCAGCGCGGGCAAAGCCGTCAGCAAGCACTATGGTCCGATCGCGGTCGATGCGGGCGCGCTGGTCGTCGACAACTCGTCGTGTTTTCGCATGGATCCGTCGGTTCCGCTCGTGGTGCCGGAAGTCAACGGCGACGTGCTTGATTCGCTGACGAAGCCCTGCATCATCGCCAACCCGAACTGCTCAACGATCATCGCGCTCATGGCCGTGTCACCGCTGCACCGCGCGGTTGGAGTCGAGCGCATGGTGGTGAGCACGTATCAGGCGGCGAGCGGCGCCGGCGCTGCAGCGATGCGCGAACTGGAAACGCAGGCGCGCGAGTTTGTCGCCGGATTCGAATACACGACGACGATCTTCGGACGGCAGTATCTGTTCAACGTCTTCAGCCACAACTCGGCTGTCGGAGCGGACGGATACAACGAAGAGGAGAAGAAGCTGCTCCTTGAGACGCGGAAGATCTGGAACGATCCCAAGGTGCGCATCGCTGCGACGTGCGTGCGCGTGCCGACGCTGCGGGCACATTGCGAGTCGATCAACCTGACGTTCCGCGAACCGCTCTCGGAGCGCGATGCCCGCGCGATTCTCGCCAGCGCGCCGGGCGTGCGCATCGTCGATGATCGCGGCAACAACAAGTTCCCCGAGCCGATCGATGCGGCCGGTGGCGACGACGTGCTGGTCGGGCGAATCCGTGCGGATCTCAGCCAGAATCCGGATCGCGGACTGGAACTGTTCGTCGCGGGCGATCAGCTGCGGAAAGGCGCCGCGCTCAACGCCGTGCAGATCGCCGAGCGGATGGTGCCGGTGCGCGTCGGTGCGCGCTGAGAGCTGCGCTGGATGTCCTGAGAAGAATGCTGCAATCGGCTCGCACGCAGCGTCGTTTCGTCGGCGCTGCAAACACGCCGATGGAGCCCGTGTGCGCCGGTGCTTACGAAGGGACCCCGGCGCACGGGCGGCTGCAATCCGGTGCAGAGATGATGGAGCCGGGCGCGACGCGCGCTCGGCTTCGTCACGTGGCGGGAACACCGCCCTTTTTGCGCGCCAATACGGCGGCCGGTGTTACGCTCGCCGCATCATGCGACTTCTGCGTTCGGCGTTGATCACTTCGGCCGTCCTGAGCTCGGCTCTGGCCGCATGCTCGTCGCAACCGAAGGACCCCGGGCCTCAGTTCGGCTTTGAGGCGGCGCGGGCACGTTTTGCCGCAAACGGTCCGCAGCCGGGCCAGCCGTTGCCGCCGATGACGGTGCGCACACTCGACGGGCGGACCACCAGCCTCGACGCGCTTCGCGCGGGACGGCCGCTCGTCCTCATCACCGCATCACTCACCTGCAATGTCGCGCGGCGGCAGCAGGCTGATTTCGAGGCGCTGGCAAAAGCATCGGGCGGCGACGCGCTCTTCGTCACGCTCTACACCATCGATGCGCATCCAACCGAAGATGTCTGTCCATATACGAACGCATATACGAACGAAGTGTGGGTGCCGAAGGACAACGTGCGCGATGACGTGCTCGTGCGTCAACCGACGACCGATGCGGAGCGCTTGACGCTCGCGAAGCGATACCGCGACTCGTTCGTAACGCATTCCGCCGTGGTCGTCGATTCGATCGACAACAGCGCGTGGAACGCGATCGGGAATTCGCCGAATCTCGGTGTACTGGTCGATCGGGCCGGCGTGATCGTGGCGCGGCAGGGCTGGTTCGACGCTGATGCGATGCGCGAGCTTCTTGCAGTGCATGCGAAGTCCATGGAATCTGAGCGGGGTGCGCGATGATCGGTCCTCTACGTCCTGTCGCACTTGCTGCGGCGCTGCTCATCGCGGGTGTACAACCAGGCGTTCACGTGGTGGGACTCGATAGCGCGCGGCGACTCTCCGTTGGTGACAGATGAGGAGCTGATCCTGCTGACCGATCCCATCGAGGGCGCGCCCACGCCAGCAGTCCGCGCCGCGCTGGCGAAGGTGCAGCCATATGTCGATTCCATGCGCGCTGGTGCCGGTATCAACGCGTGTGACTTTTCGCTCGATCGGTCACAAGGCTACATGATCCGTCTGCCGCACCTTGCCAAGTTCCGGACTGCCGCGCGGTTCCTAAAGCTCGAGGCGCAGGTGCGCATGCATGACGGCGACATCGACGGCGCGACGGAGTCGCTGCGCGCGGTTGCGGGGTTCAGCGGTCACGCGCGTGGCGACAGCACGATCCTCTCGAGCCTCGTCAGCGCAGCGATGCTTGGATTGCAGGATCGGACGGTCGAGGACTTGCTGAACACTGGCTCGCTCGGCGCCGCGCATGCGGACCTTCTTGCACAATCGCTTGAGCCGATGCGCGGCGCCGATCCTTTCGGCCTTGCTGCCGCCGTTCGAGGTGAAAGTGATAGCGCACGAACGTCGTTCGAACAGGCAATCGTCGGCGGCGAGGTGGACCCTCGCGAGATCGCCTCGATGTTTTCAATGTTGGGCGTTCGAAATCCCGGCGTTCATTTTGATCCAGAACAGCTGCGGGCGCAGCTTGACCGCATGGACACGCTCTGCGACGAGTATGCGAGCGCGGTGGAGAACCCCGATCGTGACGCCGCTCGGAAGGCCATCAGCGAACTGAACGCGCGGATCGAGTCCGGGGCCGAAGGCGAGATTGCGACACTCCTGATGCCCGGCGTGGGACGCGCCGCTGAGTCCGCGTGGAGGATGAGTGACGACATCGAGGCGCGGTACCGGATGCTGGACGACATCCGCACCGGCAAAGTCAGCGCGGCGCATTACGCAAACGCCGCGCTCGCTTACGTGCGGGCAGCGCGCCTGGTTGAAGGAATGCCCCTCGATCGGCAGCGCGAAATAGCGGTGGGACGCGTCGCTGCTGGAGTGCTGGCACCGGAGGGGAAGAGTTCGGCGCGGCGGGCCATTGATCCGTATCGCGCCCCGCTCCGCGCGTGCTTTCAGGAGGCCGCGCAACGGTCGCGTTGCGATCTCGCTGTCCTGTATCGCAAGGGCGTTCGGAAGCCGAGTCTGTACCCGGGGTACGTGCTCGATCTCCGCGGTGCCGTGCGTCTCTTGCTTGCGGATGCGCTCTTGGGGACGGAACCGTCCGTGGCCGACGGATCGTCACTGCGCGGCAACGAGCCGCTCTTCACCGCGGAGGAGGCTATCGCCGCGGCGCTGCGTTGCGCGATTCACGTGGCGTCCGATCCCACGGTCGGACACTCGTTCGCGGCGGGATCAATGCTGCGGGAAATTGGAGGCGCGATCGAGGACGCCAAGCGGCGCACGCTGCTCGATGCGGAAGCGGTGGCTCGATTGGCACTCATCGCGACTCGTCTCGACCGGGAAGGGCCGCTCCGATTCAAGGATGCCGTCGCACGAGATCGCAAACTTCTGTTTGAGTATTTCGGGTGTCGCGGGCCCGACATCGCGGCAGGCCACCCGTTGGAGCAGCGAGACGTCCATGCCGTTGCCACGTACGTGTTCGTGACGCAACTGCTGATCGAACGCTCCAAGGATCCTGAAGCGTTTCAAGAGCAGGTTGACCCTGCAGCAAAGCGGCCATCGGGCGCCGACGGCTGAGGAACTCGTGGGCGTCGGAGATTGACCAGCCGGGGAACAGCTACCCGCCGCACGCCCCCCACGCGCCGAGCACAATCGCGAGATCAGCGCCGCCGATCGTGCCGTCCTGGTTGAGATCCGCAGGACAGTTCTCGCACGACGCTCCCCACTTGCCCAGCAGCACCGCGAGATCCGCGCCGTCGACAGCGCCATTGCCGTCCAGATCAGCGGGACACGTGACAACGTCCGCGCTCGCGAGTTCCAGGCAGACGCTCTCCACCGTCCCCGCGTCAACAAGCGCCAGATCGCTCACGAGAATTATCCACTCGCCATCTGGTGGAAGGCCGTCGAACGCCGTCAGCGCCTCGAAGGGCCGGAACTCGCCAGCGATCGCCGTGCCTGTGATTTCGCAGATTGTCTCGGCGTCGGCAGCGGCGGCGTCGTCAAACGTGGCCGTGATCCCGTCTCCGCCACATCCCCACGGGCCGGGGAAGTTGGAGAGGCTTGGAAATCCGGGACGGTCGACGACGACAACCTCCACGCCTGAGGGATGGCGCACGAGGACCTGGAGGTCGCCGACCCAGGGATGCGCGATCGTCACCGAGACGCGAACGTGCACAAGCGCCTGCCGCGCACTGCCTCGTGCAGCCACGCGCAACGGAATCGCGACGCTGCGCTGGCCGTCGGGAATCGCGACCTGCTCGGTGACACACACCTGTTGCGCGTGCAGCTGATGTTCGAGCAACATCGGCGCGACGGCAAGCAATGCGGAGACGCTCGCCCAACGCAGACCTTGTCGGCTCGGCGTTTCATTGTCGTCATGGTGTTCAACGCGCGGCATTGGCATCCATCTCCATGTTGCGGACCTGATCGTTGTATTGCGGCGGATCATCCATGCCCGTTGTGTGACACCATCCTTGTTTGTGGCCCATGTCGTTGCCGCCCGGAAGCTGCCCCGCCACTCTCTCGACCACGCCGTCATTCGGATTGCTCAAGAAGAGATCCGACACGAAGTCGCACCAGTCAAAGCTGCCCGGACCGTCGAAGTATTGTGTCGTCCAGTACCACACGTCTTGCCGTGCCCACGTTGGAATGGTGGAGAGCCACAGGGCCGCGCCATCGACGGACAGATCAAAGAGCTCCCCGCAGCCGACGCCAAAGATCGCGCCGAGGATCGCGAGATTGCCCGCGAGCGGCGTCCCTTGATAGGGACTGCCGACCGACTGAATCAGCCGCGCGCCTTCGGCCGTCGTCTTCGCCCACGCAAGTCCGCTCCAGTAAAACGTGTGGAGGTGCAGACTCGCAAGTCCGCCTTGGCTGTGGGCGACCGTGCCGAAACTCTTGTGCTGCGCGCCGTGGCTCAGGATGAGCTGCGCGAAGTCGTTGTTGCTGCGAGCAGCGCCTGGGTCGAGGAACACGCTCCGGTCACCGGAGAAGTGCTCCGGCGGAAACGTCACGCCGTCGGCGCAGTAGCCATGGACGAGAACGAGAGCATGCGTGCCCGGCGCGGTGGCGTCGTTGACGTTCGAGACAGGGGCGATCGTGGACGCAACCGGGTGACCGCCGGCGCGGCCGTGCGTGAGCGCCCGGAGGAGCGATGCGTCGTCGCGCGGGCCGCTGAGCACCGGCGTTGCAACGGGTCCGAGCGGAACGCGCGGGAGCGAATCCAGTACCACGAACGAGTCACGCTGCTGCAGGCGCAGATTGCGCAGTTCGATATCGCCGCCGTGAACGCCGATGAGCGTGAGCCAGCGCCGGTCGAACACCAGCGACGCAGCGGCTGTCGGGCCGCCCGTCTCGCAGAGGTTCGCAATCCAGCAGACCGGGGTCTCGCGCTGTCCATCGACCGACCACACCTCCGCCGCGACCAGTGCGACGCCGCCGGCCGCTGGCGCGTCGAGCGGCAAGTCAATGCGCTCTCGATGCGCGTCCAGCGGTGCGCTCACCGCTGCGCCGGCAAAGCGGCCGCCCGCTTCCGGCACGTGGACGAGCAGTTCGCAGCTCCGCAGCGCGATCGAGCCGTCGCGCCAGGCTCGCACGTTGGCACGCACCGTCACAACGTAGGTGCCCGGCGTGTCGGCAATGAGCACGACCGCTGCCGATCCGCCCGCATCCTCTGAAAGGTTCACCCGCACCGAGGCCTCGCGGAGCGCACGCTGTTCCGCACCGACGCGCTCGACGGCGGCGTTCACATTCAAGAGCGTGCCATCGGCATCGATTTCCAGAAACGCTGGAAATCCCGCACGAAACGCCAAGTCTTGCCAGTGGGCGCGAAGCGCCGGTCCCTCGTCCGTCGAGACAATCACCACGCCGTTCGCACCCACGCCGCTCGCAGGTCCATGACACACGAGCGTCCACGTGCCGGCGGTGGCGTCGGTGAGGTCGAGGCGATTGATCGTCGGCGACGCTGATCCCGAAGCGCCGATGCCCATCACAGCGGCGAGATCACCGGTCTGCAGCGATACACCAGCGGCCGGCCGCCCAGGATCATGCGCCGCACTATCGAAGCCAACGCGGCCGTCCTGCGTGATGAGCTGCGCCGTCCATTGCGCTGCATCGACGGCGGGAAAGGCGTAGGCGACAGCGAGCCGACCGCCGGGATGCGCGAAGGTCATGACCCCGGTCGCCGTTCCATCTGGTTCCGCCGTGGCGGTGACAGGAATCATGGCGTGCCGTGATTCATGGATCGACGGCACGGGCAGGCGCAATCGACCGCTCAGGATGTCCGCGGCCGGCGCCGCCAGTTCGCGCGCCGCCCATGTCTGCGTTACCAAAGTCGCGTCTGGGCGCAACGCCCCGCCCATGACCGATGACGCGGTGAGCAGGACGACGACAACAGCGAGCAGCCACTGCGGCGCTGGCCCAACTGATGACCCAACTGACCGCGAGCCCGCGGCCGCCATACATCCCATCAAATGAGTGTGAGTTCGCATGAACGTTTCCACCCCCTTCCCCGCCTTCCACGTCTGGTTTCACGCTTGAATCCCAGTTCTCGCCGCACCCTACCGCGCTCTGTGACCCCCTCTGGAAAAAGCTATGAATTTTCCGCGTGATTGTGCAAGTCGCGTCCAAGGCCTGTGGCCGAGTGGCTAACGCCCTTGGAGTCGGCCACGCAGGCCTGCTCGAAACAGGAGACGACCATGGCACCACAGTTCAACGGACGTCGCGCGATTCAGCACCCCGTTCGTCATCGTGTTCAGCAAGTTCAGCGCATCGCGGTCATCGTGACGATCCTGAGCGCAGGCATCGCAGCATCCACGGCCGCGCAGATCGCACCGATCGTGGATGCCGTTGCGGCGATCGACGAGCGTCCGACCCGACTGCTCACCGGCGCGAATGGAATTTCCATTCGTGTGCCGGACGACTGGACGTCGCGCGAAGAGGGCGGCTATCTGCTGCTGAGTCCGAGCCCTGTGGAGGACGCATCCGGTCCGGCATTGATGTGCATCATGTCGAGCGAGGCGTGGGATCCCGCGCTCGATCTCGCCAATCAGGATGTGGTGCAGCAGATCGAGAAGCAGTTCGGATCGAACATCCCCGGCTATCGCAGCGACGGCAAGCCGTCCTCACTGGCCGGCACGCTGCGGCTGCGGTTCGTCGAGCGGGCCAAAGAACCAGGCGACGCCGCGGCGCGAAATCGCATTCACGTGCTCGCCAAGGTGATCGACGGACATCTGATCGCGCTGGCGCTCACCGGTGCATCGGAACACGTACTGGCTGGCGACGCCGACGTGCGAGCCATGTTCGCGACGGTCCAGTGGTCGGCTCCGCAGCTGGATACCCAGACCGACACCACCACCGCGGCCACGCACGATCCCAGCGTCGCCGGGCACTGGCGCGCCGAGGAAACGTACTCGTCGCCTGCGGGCAGCTCCGATTTCGGCGGCACGAGTCTCGTGATCGACCACCACTTCGAGCTCAAGAGCGACGGGACATACGGCCGGGGTTCGCAATCAGCCGGCGGCAATGGAAACGTCTCCGTGGGCGCGGCCTTCACCGTGACGGAACGCGGTCGCTGGAGCACGGCGTCGAGCGACGGCGTGCGCCACATCGTCTTGGCCCGCCAGGACGGCTCGGCAGGGCGCCTGCGGTATGCGCTGCACGAGGGGCAGCTCGTTCTTGGCGAGCCCGGCCATCGGACGTTCTACAGCCGTGTCCGATGAAAAGTCTTCCAACGCTGCGTCCAAGTAGCGGCGCGCGACGGCTACTCCCTTTCAGCAACCGGTGATGCGGGATTCCCCGCACACCTGACGACAACCACCTCGAATAAAGGTCACTGCAATGGCAACGAAATCATTGTGCTCGCTGTTGGTCTGCGCACTTCTCTGCTCGACGACCACACTCGCATTCGGACAGGGCGTTCCGTCCAGGCCTGGCTCGCCGGCCAGCAAGAAGGCGGACCTCAAGGCGAAGAAGAAGGATCTGAGCGGCGGGGCGCGCCAGCTCAAGAACCCACAGCTGGACTCGCTGAAGATGTCGGACCTCATCACGGGGCAGTACAAGAACTTGAGCGCCCGGGCCAAGCTCGCGCTCATCGGCAACATGCCGAACCGATACGGCAAGCTGGTCCCGATGCAGGCGCCGCAGGCAGTCGGAACGGCACCCAACGGCGTCAAGTACATGATGAGCCGGACGAAGCTCACGCTGCCCAAGACGCAGAACGGCGCGACTTCCGTGGACCGCGGCGCGAATGATCTGATCGTCTGCGAATCAACGCCGATCGACATCGCGCGGGAGTTCGTCGGACCGCTCCTCGTCGCGGGACTCCCCAGCTCGCAGAACCAGAGCGTGATCTACCCCGGCGCCCTCTTCAAGGACTCGGATGTGGTGCGCGGCGTGTTCACACCGCTGGCGCTTCCGCGCACGCCCGGCAGCATCACGATCGACGTCTTCAATCTGAACAATCCCGTCGCCGCCGATGTCGCGAATTTCAATGATCGCACGAACGTCACGGTCGCGATCAACGAGCTGCGCTCGGGCGCAGCGAATGCGAACGCCAATGCGTTTCTCGAATACACCGAAGTCGAGTTCAAGGCGGGATCGCAGGTGAATGTCGAGCTGGAAGCCTCGACCGAGGCGAACCTCGAGGCGCTGCTCGGCGTGCCGGCGAACGTCGGCGCATCGCAAAGCGCAGCGGCCGGATTCGAGCAAGGTGTGAACGTCGCCGTCGCTTCACTCAACCAGGTCTACTACACGATCTCCATGGGCGGTGAAGGTCCGGCGTCAACGATCGACGGGTCGGCGCCGCCTGACGCGGTGTGCATCACGGATGTGCAGTATGGCCGTCGCGCTTTTCTGATGGTCGGATCAGTCATCTCGCGAGCCCAGGCCTCCGCGGTGCTGAGCGGTCTCCTTGCGGTCAGCGCAGGCGGGACGACGCTCGCTGAGGCGAACCGCAGTCTTTCGGCCGATGCGAAGATCTCGCTCGAAGCAGGATTCGTGCGCATGACGGTCGTCGGTGGCAGCGTGCAAAGCGCCGTGCAGGTGCGTGACCTCGCGACGCTGCGAAACTACATCGAGCAGATCGACCCGACCGTGGGCGGCGTCGGTGCAGTGCCGATCGCGTACACGCTGCGATACGCCGCTGACAACGCGCCTGCAAAGGTCGGCGCATTCGCTGAACTCATTGACAAGGAGTGTTTCCGCGCGTCGCAGGTAAAGGTCACGCTCGACTCGATCAAGCCCCTGAAGGTCGTTGACTTCGGTGACGAAGAGCTGTTCGGGTCGGTCACCGTGGCGAACAGTCTGCCGAAGAACAGTGGCGAGCGAGTGCTGTGGTTCAAAGGCGCGGCACAGACTGTCGACGGCAAAGAGGGGCAGCCGATCAGCGTCGGCGAGAGCGGAGTCTTCAACATCAACGCGGCAACCTCGAGCGGCGACGAAATCGTCGTCACCATCGATATGAAGGACCGCATCATGGGTCTTCCCGATCCTGAATATGCCGGCGCCTCCACACGTGATCGTGATCGTGGCTTCGCGCAGTACGGGAAGAAGGACGCGAAGGTCACGCTGACGGAAGTCCGCAACGCACCGAACGGAAAGCTCACGAAGAAGTTCACTGTGGACGAGGGGAACGCGAAGCTCGAACTCAGCCTGACCTACGAGCTGCTTGGTCCGTGAGCGAAGGCGTTTGACTTCCGCAGGGTGGGGTGCCAGAGCCAAGGGTCTCCTGAGGGGGGAGTGAGGGATTGCCGGCCGTCTTCGCGTTGCGGAGCGGCCGGTGCCCGTGTTTGGACCGGTTCCCTTTTGGAGCCCGGCGCGACTTTCCGTACGATCCGTCGCATATGCCCCCCGCAGTGCCCCCCGCGCGTCCTTGCACGCTCCCAAGTGAGCGGACAGCCGACGGCGTCGTCTTTCTGTCCCTCATTCCGAATCCCGCCAAGCCGCGCGGCGGCGTCGTCGTTTTAGATTCGTGGCTGATCGACGAACTGCTGGCGTTCTTCGCGGAGCTCGCACAGGGTCCGACGCCGACCGGATTCGTGCTGCAGTCGGCGAGCACGCGCGTGTTCGTCGCCGGTGCGGACCTCGCCGAGATCGACTCACTGGACGACGCCGGCCTCGACGCTTATCTGCAACGGGGAGCGGACGCCTTCGGCCAGATCGCCCGCCTTCCCTGCCCGTCCGTCGCCGCGATCAACTCGAGCGCCCTGGGCGGTGGACTGGAAATCGCGATGCACTGCGACGCCCTCATCGGTGTAGCTACGCCGGCTTCGGAAAAGCCCTATCGCATCGGCCTCCCGGAAGCCGGCCTCTCCATCTGCCCAGGGTGGGGCGGAACCCAGATGCTGCCGGTTCGAATCGAGCCCGGCCTGGCCATTCGCGGCACCGCCACCGGGGAGACTTGGAAAAGCACGGAGGTTCCGGCGGGCCTGTTTGCCGAAACGGTCGCGACTGCCGCCCACCTCCGCGATGCGTCTCTTGCCTGGCTCCGCGCGCACCCGCGCACGACTTCTCGGTCCCATCCCATCGCGATCGATCCGGCAACGAGTACGCGCGTCCGCGCCGGTCTGGAAGCGGTTCGCCCTACACTGCCCCCCTCAGTCGCCGCCACCGCGGTGGTCGAGGCCGTCGAGACGGGAATTCGAAACGGCTGGACCAAGGCCGTCGAAGCCGAACGTCAACATCTGATTCGGCTCCGTCACACGCCTGAAGCACGGGCCAAGCTGGACGCCTTCTTCGCCAAGGCCTGATGCTCGGCAGCATCCTCGGCCACTCTCGCGACGGGCATCACGACAGGCTCTCCGCCACTCACCACATTCACCAACGGAAACTTGACATGAGCAACGCGAACCTCGCGAAGGATCTGAAGAACATCTCGGCCCGGGATCGCAAGCAGATCGAGCAGGCCGCGGAGATGCTCGGCCCCGATCCCGCGACGATGGGTTTTTTGAAGAACGTGTTCTGGGGAAATTTTCGCGAGGACGTGGTGTTCCCGTATCCGTCGATTCCCGCCGACGAGACGGCGCGATGCGATCAGCTGCTGGCCACGCTCGACGAGTACCTCCGCAACGAGCATCCGCGCTACGAAATTGATCACAAGCAAGAGATCCCCCAGTGGGTCATCCAGCGGCTGTTCGATCTCGGCGTGCTCGGCATGACGATTCAGAAAGAGCACGGCGGCGGCGGGTTCGGCATTACGAGCTACAACCGCGTACTCCAGCGCATCGGCCGCTACTGCGGCTCGACGGCAGTGCTCGTGTCGGCGCATCAGTCCATCGGCTGCAAGGCGATCATGCTGTTCGGATCGGAAGAGCAGAAGAAGCGCTTTCTCCCCCGCATGGCGAAGGACACGCTCAGCGCGTTCTGCCTGAGCGAACCCAACGTCGGCTGCGATGCCGGCGGCCAGGAGACGCACTGCGAGCTGTCCGCGGACGGCTCGCACTACATTCTCAATGGCGAGAAGAAGTGGGCGACATCTGGAGCGCTGTCGGGACTGTTCACGGTGATGGCGAAGCAGAAGGTGAAGGACAAGGACGGCAAGGAGAAGGAAGTCGTCACCGCGCTTATCTGCACGCCGGACATGGAAGGCGTCGACATCTTCAGCCGCAACCGCTCGAAGTGCGGGATTCGCGGCACGTGGCAGGCGCGCATCCGCCTGACGAACGTCCGTGTTCCGAAGGAAAATCTGCTGCACAAGGAAGGCATGGGATTCAAGATCGCCATGACCTGCCTGAATTACGGCCGCTGCACGCTGTCGGCAGGCATGCTCGGCGGCGCGTCGTTCTCGCTCGAACAGGCCGTGAAGTGGGCGAAGTATCGCTATCAGTTCGATCGGCCCCTGGCTGAGTTCGATCTCGTGCAGGAGAAGCTCGCGCGGATGGCGGCCTACGTCTACGCGATGGATTCGATGCTGTACATGACGACCGGCTTCCTTGATCGCGGCGACACCGACATCATGGTCGAGACCGCGATGTGCAAGGTCTTCTGCAGCGAGTTGGGGTTCCGCACGGTTGACGATGCGATCCAGATCATGGGCGGTGAGTCGTACATGACCGAGAACGACATCGAGCGCGTGTGGCGCGACAGCCGCATCAACATCATCGTTGAAGGGGCGAACGAGATCATGCACTCGTTTGTGTTCGCCTACGGCTCCAAGCAGCTGGGCGAGTGGATGCTCGCGATCAAGAACAATCCGACGAAGAGCATCGGCTCTGCGCTGCAGATCGGCGCTGAGCTGTATCTCGGCATGCGCCGCGCCGCGCCGACGTTCTCGAAGCTGCACCCGAAGCTGCATCGGCTCGGCAACGAACTCATGCTCCGCATCCGCGATCACAGCCACGCAGTGAAACTCGCGTTCAAGGAGCACGAGGAGAGTCTCGTCGGAAATCAGATGATCCAGTCGCGCCTCTCGCTCAGCGCCATGTGGATCCATGCGATGTCCTGCAGCCTGAGCCGGCTCGACGCCAACATCCGCAACGGTCTCGACGGCACCGATCTCGAATACGAGATGAGTGTCGTCGAGCATCTCTGCGCCATTGGCAATGACGAAATCGCGAAGGAGCTGCGGGCGCTGCACACGCATACCGACGCAACGATGCGCATCGCGGCGAAGGGCGTGTTGAAATGGGCAGACACGCTGCCGAACGAGCGTTACGACATTCCGGAGCGCACGCCGGATGCATCGGCGCGCGGCAAGGGGCGTCCGGAAAACGAGTCGTCCGTGCCGCAGTTTGGCTCGGGATCGATCTACAACGGTCCTCTCGCCAAGCAGAAGGTTTGAGCCATTTGCCGGCGACAAACGCCGCGCGTGAAACTGCTACTCTGCCGCGCCCCAATTCACCCGCACCGTCGTCGCGCGCACGCGCCGCCGGCTCTTTGCAGACAGGACTCTCACCCACCATGAACGTACTTGAGCAGATGTCTTCGTACGGCCACGAGCGCGTGGCGTTTCATCAGGATCCGGCGACCGGTCTGAAGGCCATCATCGCGATCCATTCCACTGTCCTGGGCAATGCGCTCGGCGGCACCCGCCGCTGGTGCTACGCGACAGAAGATGATGCGCTGTTCGATGTGCTGCGCCTGTCGGAAGGCATGACGTACAAAGCGGCGGCGGCAGGTCTGACGATGGGAGGCGCGAAGTCGATCATTCTTATGCCGAAGTCCGGTCATCAGCCGACTGAGGCCGAGGCTCGCGCGATGGGCCGCTTCGTCGACACGATGGCCGGCAAGTACATCGCTGCTGAGGATGTCGGCGTCAGCCCGCAGTACTGCGACTGGATGGCGATGGAGACGAAGCATGTGATGGGCGGCAACACCGTCTCACACGGCGGCGACCCTTCGCCGTACACCGCGCTCGGCTGCTTCAATTCGATGAAGGCCTGTCTGAAGCACCTCGGCAAGAAGGTCGACTTCGCAAATCTCACCGTCGGCATTCAGGGCGTCGGCGCGACGGGCTATCGGCTCGCGAAACTGCTGCGCGAAGCCGGTGCAGCAGTGCTCGTCACCGACGTGCACGTCCCCACGGTGAAGCGCGCTGTGGAAGAGCTCGGCTGCATGGCGCTGGGCAATGACAAGAACCTGTTCGCCGAGAAAGTGGACATCATCGCCCCCTGTGCGCTCGGCGGCATTCTGGACACGAAGACGATCGAAGGGCTGAAGTGCGCGATCCTCTGCGGCTGTGCGAACAACCAGCTGCTGGTGCCGGAATCGGACGGCGCACTGCTGACCAAGCGCGGCATCCTCTACTCGCCGGACTTCGTGGCCAACGGCGGCGGACTCATTCGTCTTGCCGGGCTCTATCTTGGCTTCACGGAAGCTCAGCTCGACGCCAAGATCGAGGAGATCGAGCAGACCACGCTCGAGGTGTTCGCAGAGTCGAAGGCGCAGCCGTCGACCGCGCTCGCGGCGGTGGCGTACGCGAAGCGGAAGATCGCGGCGGGGGCGAAGAAGACGCCGGTCGCCGCTGCACGGTGATTGAAGCGCACACGGATCGGACAACGGGCGAGCCTCTGGGCTCGCCTGTTGTGTTGTGGGCGAGAGGGACGCTCGTCCGCACACCCCCGCGCATTTGAAGCGGCTTTGCGGAGGGCGATTCAACCTGGCAGCCCAATGGCGACAGTGCTTCAAGAGCGAGAACGCTCGGCCGGCGCCACGTGCCGAGCGGGCCCTTCGTCGCGATCAGGCGTGCCCGTGATCGAAAGGTGGGACCGCAACGTGCGTGTCCAAATCCGCTCACGATCAGGCTTCGGCCTGCGGATGCTGCCCGGCGTCGCGCGCCGTTGACGATGCGCTCACGACGTTCGCGTTGATGCAGTCGATGGAAATGTGCCTGTCCCGATGGAAATGTGCCTGTCCAAAATCGAGTTGAAATGTGCCTGTTCAAAATCGAGTTCCTTCACGCTCGCATCGGCGCAGAGGCTTGGTCACAATCGGCAGACGAGTCACGCGGTCATGACTCGGGCTCTGGGGACACAATCATGCGAAACCTCTCTCTGCGGCTCGGTTCGCCGGTGGTGGCGGGTGCGGCATGGTCGGTTGCGCTGGGTCACGCTCGCTCGCCCGGGTGTCCGACCACGCGGGATGACTGAGGAGTTCGCCATGAGGCACTTGAGGAACGTCACTGCTAGTCGCGATCGCACGTCGGGTCCCAAGATTGCGAGTGTGGGGGCACTCCTTCTCGGGATTGCGGCCCACCAGATGGCCTTCGGATCAGGCGTGATCGGCCCGGGGACCGTTGTCGGCGGCGTTGTCCTTCCGGGCCAGCGCCTGCCGGCTGGGCTTCAGCACCTCGCCGCAGGCGGCACCACGTCGGGTGTGCTGCTGCCCGAGGGCGTCGCGCTGGCTTGGGGCGATGACACGTCCGGTCAGGCTCGCCCCCCCGACCCTCGCCTTGGTCGAATTCGACCTCGGAACGAGCTTCGGCGTCGGACTTGACGCGCGCGGCGCCGCCCACTGCTGGGGCAGCAACAACTTTGGCCAGTGCGACACTCCAGACGTTGCGCTCCTCGACGTCGACGCCGGAAAGACCCACGCGCTTGGACTCACGCCATCAGGCGCGATCGTGACGTGGGGCGATAGCTCATTCGGACTTGCGAACCCTCCAGTAGGCACGTTCCAGGCCATAAGCGCCGGGAATGAGTTCAGCGTCGCGCTCCGAGCGGACGGCAGCAGCATGCTGGGGGAAGAACACTTCGGGCCAGTGCAATCCTCCCCTCGGCAGCGACTTCGTATCGGTCCGCGCCGGCGCCAGTCATGCGATTGCGCTGAGGCAGGACGGCACGATCGCGTGCTGGGGCTCCAATGGTTTCGGCCAAGGCGTGCCGCCCCCCGGTCAGTTTGGGGCGATCAGCGCTGGCTCGAGTTTCAACGCAGCCATACGCGTGGACGGCACGCTTCACTGTTGGGGAGACAAGCAGTTCGGTCAGTTAGCAGCGCCGAGCGGGGAGTTCGATCGCATCGCCGCAGGTTCGTTCCACATGGTGGCCCGGCGCATCGACGGCACCATCGTCTGCTGGGGCGACAATTCAAGCGGTCAGCGCATCATCCCCAACGGCCCCTACGTCGAGATCGCAGCAGGCTGGAACTTCGGCCTCGCCCGCCGCGCCGACGGCGATGTCGTCGCCTGGGGCAAGAACGACGAGGGCCAGTGCGACGTGCCCCCTAGACCCTTCGTCGCGATCGGGGCGGGGTACTCGCATTCGCTGGGCATCCGCCCCGACGGATCGGTTCAATGCTGGGGCGACAACGCCTTCGGCCAGTGCGATCCGCCGCCCGGGACGTTCGTCAAGGTCACCGGCGGCGACCGCTATTCGCTCGCGATTCGCGATGACGGCTCGCTCGCCTGCTGGGGCGCGGCGTTGTTCGGCCAGTGCGAACTGCCGCCCGGCAACGAATTCGTCGCCATCGACGCCGGCGAGAACCACGCCGTCGCCCTGCGCTCGGACGGCAGCATCGAGTGCTGGGGCAACCCGCTGCCGCCCTCGGCGTGCGAGGGGCTCGACGGCACCTACATCGACGTCGCCGCCGGAGGGAACCACACTGTGGCGCTGACCACGGAGGGCGAGATCGTCTGCGGCGGAGGGACGATCAAGTTCGAGTGCGACGTGCCGAGCGGAACGTTCGTCGATGTCTCCGCGAGCCAGTATTCCGGCGCCGCGCTCTCGACCGGCGGCGAGCTCGTCTGCTGGGGAAAGAGCGAGACCTGCGACGACGGCGTGTCGGACCCCACCTTCTGGAAGATCGACGGCGAGGGGTTCGTCGTCTTCGCCCTGACCAGGACGCCCGACTGCGACGGCGACGGGACGATCGACGCGGAGGAGATCGCCCAAGGTCTCGACACCGACCTCGACGGCGATCTCGTGCCGGACTCCTGCGAGTACGCCAGCGGCGACCTGACGCTCGACGGCACGGTCGACGCGGCGGACCTCGCGGTGCTGTTGGGATCGTGGGGCCGCTGCGGAGACTGCCCGGCGGATCTCGACCACAGTGGCGAGGTCGACGCCGCGGATCTTGCACTCCTCCTGGGGAAGTGGTCGGTGTGAGGGACGTTCCAGTTGATGGAAATGTGCCGGGCAAAAATCGAAATGTGCTGGCAAGAGCGTTTCAAAGGCGTCGTCACCTGACGTTGCGTGCGAGCGTCCGCGCATGGCTACCACTGCGCAGCCGATAGGGCGCACTTTCGGTGCTCGATCAGATTCGGTCGCGTCAAACCCGGGGCGTTGCCCCGGGCTCCGGTTGGGATGCACCGTTGGCGCATGGAGCGGCCCGGTCGTCCGCAGATTCCAGTCTCATTTTCCGGTGGATTTCGGCGAGGAGCCCAAAGGCCCTTGCGCGAACGACGGCTGACTCTCCGCATCCGGCTCAGAAAATGAGACTGAAAGTCTGCGCAATCTGCGGACGCGTGACTCCCGATAAGCCAGTTCAATTCTCCGGCATTACATCACTCGCGACCGGACCGTGATCACCGCCACAACGCGAACGCCCGCGATCAAACTCGCGGGCGTTCACCGTTCACACGCGCGCATCGCGCGCGAGACTATCGCGTGATCCGCCTCCGTCCGTGCCCGCCGCCGAGCACGGACGCCAGCCCGAGCAGCATCAGACCGGCCGGACCAGGGATCGTGCTGAAATAAACGTTGTCGATGAAGACATCGTTCAAGTCTCCGATGTTGTCGACATTGATGTCAAACGCTTCGCCGGGGAGCGTGTGCGACGCGAGGTCGGTCAGGTCGATGGTGGTCTTCACAGCGAGCGTGCCCGGCGGGTCGCACCAGAATCAGGCAAAGGCATGTCGCCCGCCGGTGGAAGCCTCCGAAAACCCGACGATGCCGCCCTGATCATTCAGCCGGCGGGCCTCCGCCGCTATGTCAAGCACGGTGGCCCGCACAATGGGTCGGAGCGGGATGAGTTCGTGGGTCACTGACTGCCCAGACTCCAAGTCCACCTCCGTGCGCCTCCCTAGGGCTGAGTTCGGATTGCATCCGTTCGCACGGCTACGCGCATGTGGGAACTCGTGTTGCTCATGTATACGGCAGTTGCGGACGGCTCAAATCTCAATCTGCGCGGAATCATGAATTGAGCTTGCTTGGAGCGGGCGCCCGAACTTTGCGGTTCCGTTCGGGGCGCGGCCTCACGCGCGGCTCGCGGACGAATGAGTTGAACGACCCACGTGCGACAGATCCGAACCAGGTCCAGCTCTGGAGAGTCGGACTGGAAGTCAGCGCAATCTGCGGACGATCCGGTCCGGCACGTCACTGCGCGACAGGCTGCGCCGTCGTCGATCGCTCCCCCACCCGTTCGAAAGTCAGCCGCTGACCGAGCTCGATGTTCTCGCGCCGCTCGACCGTGCCGTCCGGCCACCTCAGCTCCAACGACACCTTCGATGTTCCGATTGGAAAGCCGACGTGCATCTCCGGCGCGAGCGTCGACTGGAACGGCCCGCCGCCCGAGTTCCAGCGCCGCTGCACACGCTCGGATCCGTCGGCATCCGTGGAGCGAACCGTGAGCGCCGCACCGACCGCGTGCCGGTCGCCATGTCCCCGCCGCGCGTCGCGCGGCTCGACCACCAGCCAGTTCTTCGCAGTGGCGCTGCTCCGATCGTTGCGCAGCACGCGCAGCGGTCCGTTCAGCTCCGCGATCACCACATCGACATCGCCGTCGCGGTCCAGGTCGGCGAAGACGGCCGTCCGGTCGCGATGCGGCTCGAGCTTCCAGGCCCCCGCCTCCGTGAGCGCTTCGAATCGCCTGCCCTTGCGTACCATCAGCAGCGGTCGCTGTTCGTAATCGGAGTCAAAGCTCTGCTTCGTCGCCTGCGGATAGACGTGGCCGTTGACCACGAGCACGTCCTCGTCGCCGTCGTGATCGAAATCGACGAACGCCGTCGCCCAGCCGAGATACGGACGGCTCACCGCGCCGAAGCCGAACTGGCTCGTGCGGTCGTCGAAGAACGTGCCGTCGAGATTGAGATGGAGAGTGTTGGTGTCGCTCGAAAAATTCGTCGTGAAGATGTCAGGGCGACCGTTGCCGTCGACATCGGCGACAGCAATGCCCATCGTCGCCTGCTCGAGCCCTTCCATGTTCGTCGCCACACCGCTCTTCATGCCCTCGTCGGTGAAGAACGGCACGCGCTGACCGTTGGCCTCGTTCGCGTCGCCCTGCACGAAGAGAAAGTTCGCATGGCTGTCGTTGCCGACGAAGATGTCGAGCTTGCCGTCGCCGCTGAAGTCGAGGATCGCGAGATTTAGTCCGTAGCTCGGCTTGGCCGCGCCGATGCCGCTCGCGTCCGTGACATCCGTGAACACGCCGGTGCCGTCATTCAGAAAGAGCCGGTCGCGCTGCGCGGGGAGGCCCTTAGGACCGGACATCACTTCAAGCCCGCGGAACTTCGTCGTGGGCAGAAGGTTCGTCGCATCAAACGCGAGGTAGTTGACGACATAGAGATCGAGATCCCCGTCGCCGTCCAGATCCGCGAACGCGCACCCTGTGCCCCACTCCTGCGCGCGCTCCGGCGCGGCGATGCCGCTTGGGGCGCTGACATCTTCGAACGTTCCGTCGCCGCGATTGCGCAGCATGACGTCGGGACCGAAGCATGAAACGAATATGTCGTCCAACCCGTCGGCATTCACATCGCCGACAGCGACGCCGAAACTCCAGCGGGTCAGCGCGATGCCGCTGCTCGCGGTCACATCGACGAACCGGATGCCGTCGACCGTCGAGTCATTGCGGAAGAGCTTCGCACCTGGACCTCGCTCCGAATCCGCGAGCGTCGCGCCGTTGGGCATGAAAATATCGAGATCGCCGTCGCGGTCAAAATCGATCAGCGCGAGCCCCCCGCCTTTGACCTCGACGATCTGCGAACTCGGCAGCGTGCCGGAGGTCATGGTCGCCACGAGTCCGCTCGCTGCCGTGACATCCGTGAAGCCGATCCCGACGTCTTTGCCGCCGGCGTGATTCATCGCGAGCAGCGCGAGCGCGAGGGGAACGATCATCGGGATGGCGCCTCGGGTGTGGTCGGATCGGGCTGAGTCGGCGGCTGCGTCGGCGGTTGAGCAGGCGGTTGAGCAGGCGGTTGGGCAGGCGGCTGAGCGGGCGGTTGCGTCGGCTCCTGCGGCGCCACACCGTCAACGGGTTCCAGCGGCAGTCCGACACGCTCGCGTGCGCGCCGCTCTTCGTTGCGGGCGCTCTCGGCTTCCTTCGTCTTGCCGAGACGATCGCGCGCGCGTGCGAGTTTGGCCCACACTTCATAATGATCAGCAAAGCTCGCGAGGGCGGACATGAATTGTTCTTCGGCCTTCGCGAGATCGCCGCGGCGCAGCGAAACATCGCCTAGCCGGGCCCACGCCTTGCCGACGTCGCGCCGATGCGAGCGCGTGGTGAGTTCCATCGGAATCAGAATGTCGAGCGAAGACTGAAACAGCTTCTCCGCGTCGTCGAGTCGGTCCTCATCAAATGCGATGAGGCCGAGCCCAAAGATCGTGTCCGGCGACTTCGGCACTGCCGCAACGTGCGCCTCGAATTCCTTCTTCGCCCGCCCGACATCACCGAGGTGGTAGCTCGCCCAGCCAAGAAAGTGCGGCGCGTGGATGCGCTCCGGGAAGTCCTGCCCGGACTGCACCGCGTTTTCAATGCGCGGCCGCGCTTCCTCGTAGCGCTTGAGCCGCGTGAGCGTCAGCCCGTAGAAGAACTCCGCGCGGCCAAGCTTCGGATGCTCTTTGAGAATCTCGTTCAGCACGTTCTTGGCGAACTCATAGTCGCCGCCGGCCAGCAGCCTCTGCACGACGGTGATGCGCGGATCGTCGGGATAGCTCGACTCGATCGGCACCACCGTCTGCCCCGGCTTCGGAGCAGCGGCAGGATCTGTCGGCGATGCGGGAGTCGTCTGCTCGGGAACGACGCCGCCCCAGCTCGGAGTCACGGGTCCGGCGAGCGCCGCGGGGCATGCGGAACTCACAAGGGCCAGCGCCGCGATGAACGCATACCGAGGCTGCGGACAGGGTCGAGACGCGGAACGCGCGATGGTGGGGAGAAGCACGGCGCGAGTATAAGACGATGGAGCGATCGGTCCCCCCGCGCCTCGCAAAGGCCTCCTTCGAATTCGATCGAGCCCCCCAAGTCCACAACACCACGGCAGATAGCCAAGCGACGCCAGCTTCAGCCGCGCTGTCCGTCCGACCTTCGCCGCACCACCCCCCGAATCACGTTTGTGAGAACTTGGAGATCTCGGCTGGACAAGGTCCGCATATGCACTATCTTCTATGCACTTTGACGGGAGAATTCAGGAATACCTCGTTAGGGGGCTTCCCTCAGGTCGGACCGCTGATAACTTCAGTGCTCGGTGCGGGGGGGTACTTCGTACGGATTGGCGCGCGTGCATCGAGCTGCGATGCGCCGCGCGACTGGTGTCGGACGAAGCGTGCGTGACTGGTCTTTTCGATGCGGCTTCAAGCGTGGCAGAGCCTCATCGAACCGTGTGAAAAACTCGTTCGGTGTTCAGATCCGGTGTTCAGAGCAGCCTGCTCCACATCTCTCGCGGGGGGAGAGTTGGACCGGGCGTCCATCGTTGTTGATCGTGAAGTCGTCGCTGCCATGTCCAAGCAGTCGACCCATCCGCCAGTAGGAGGCCTTTGTGCGTCAGAGTTCTGTCTCGTCGTGTCGACCCCCAATGCGTTCCCCGCGCTCCCTCACAATTCTCGGCAGCTTCATCGCCGTTTCCATGGCCGCATCGCTTGCGTCCGCAGGCGGCATCACCCCGCAACCGAAGGCTGGCGCTCCCCTCCCCGGCCTCACGGCCGCCGAGCTCGCGCTCTTTGAAGCGGGCAAGGTGCTGTACTCGACGCCGCTCACCGTCGAACAAGGCCTCGGGCCGATTTTCAACAAGTCCGGCTGCTTCTCGTGCCACTCGAATCCGCTCGGCGGAACGGGCGCGATCTCGGTGACGCGCTTCGGCAACACGGACAAGGGCGTGTTTGATCCGCTTGAGCAGCTCGGGGGCTCTCTGCACCAAGTGGCAACGAACAGCAACACGGCGTGTGCCGAGCTCATTCCCGATGAAGAAATTTGCAATACCATAGCTATTCGTATGACCAACGGATCGCTCGCCTATGGCTTGGTCGAAGCGATTCCGGACAAGCAGATCCTCGCGAACGCCGATCCGAATGACCTTGATGGCGATGGCGTTTCCGGCCGTGCACACATGGTCGAGCCGTTCGAGTTTCCGGGCGAGCTGCACGTGGGCCGATTCGGATGGAAGGCGCAAGTCGCAACAGTCCTGACCTTCTCTGCGGATGCCGCTCAGAATGAAATGGGCCTGTCGAACCGGTTCCTCGACTTTGACAACGCGCCCAACGGCAACATGGAATTGCTCGCGATGTGCGACACCGTTTCTGATCCGGAAGACATTCAGGACTCGGAAGGTTTCGACTTCGTCGATCGCGTCACGCACTTCCAGCGGTACCTCGGTGTTCCGCCGCAGACGCCGAAGTCGGGCATGACCGGCGAAGTGATCTTCAACACGATCGGCTGCGCCAAGTGCCACGTCCCGTCGTTTACCACATCAAACGATCGCAGTCTCGAAACCGCGATCCGCAACACGACGATTCGGCCGTACTCCGACTTCCTGCTTCACAACATGGGCCAGCTGGCGGACGGCATCGTTCAGGGCGACGCCTCCGGCGAAGAGATCCGCACCCCGGCCCTCTGGGATCTCCGTGTGCGCGATCCGATGCTGCACAACGGACTCGCGGCTGGCGGAACGTTTGAAGACCGTGTCCAGCTCGCCATTCAGCTGCACGGTCCGTTCGGCGAAGGCGCAAGCACGCTGGTCGCCTTCAACGCACTGGACTCCGTCCAGAAGTCGCAGCTCTACACCTTCCTCGACTCCCTCGGCCGTCTTGAATTCGATCACGACCCCAACGGCCACATCCAGTACGTCGACTTCCTCGAGTTCAAGGCCTGCTTTGGCCAGACGGGGATCACGCCAGACATGCCGTGTGCCGTCTCAGATATCGATCAGAACGGCACGATCGACCTGACCGACTTCGCAGCCTTCGAATTGGTGTACGAGGGTGCCAACGGCGACTGCGACAACGACGGCGAGTCCGACCTGTTCGAACTCCTCATGGGGACCTTGACAGACGAGGACCTCGACGGCATCCCCGACCGTTGCGCCACCTGCGTCGGTGACTTCAATCTCAGCGGCTCCGTCGATGGCGCCGATCTGGCCGTCCTGTTGGGTGCCTGGGGCACCGACACGTTCGATCTGAACGACGACAACATTGTGAATGCTGCGGATCTCGCGATCCTGCTCGGTGCATGGGGTGTCTGCGACCCCGGCTAAGTCGTGCTCGTCGCGACGGCGAGTAATTGTCAGAAGGTTGCGGCGGCCGCGTGTGCAGCCGCCGCAACCATCTGATGTCTGATATGTTTGTGTTTGATCTGTCGATGTGGGCTTTCCGCCCACGAACCTGACAATTCCGGGCGCGTGTGCCCACATCAGCTACAGGAGATTTCGATGCGCATGACGAGAACCGTTTTCGTTCTCACCGCCGCGTTGGCCGCTACGGCGTCCTCGGCGTGGGGACAGTGGCAAACTTCGTTCGTTGATGAGACGGCTTCCCGTCTCATGATGAGCCCCGCGTTTCAGAATGACAATCTTGAGAAGGCGTACGCCGTCGGCGACTTTGATCAGGACGGCGATTCGGACATTGCGATCTTCCGCAAGTTCCCCGGTTCGATCCAGGGCGGCTTCCCGAACCTGCTGCTCATGAACGAAGGCGGCGTGCTGACTGAGCGCACGCAAGAGTACGGCACCGCGAGCGATGTCGTCGGCGACCTCGGCATGAAGGCACCGACCAACGACCGTGACGTCAAGGCCATCGATGTCAACGGCGACGGCTGGCTCGACCTCGTCACGTTCACGACGATGAGCGACCAGGTCAATGCTGTCATTGGCCAGCCCCGCGTTTACATCAATCTCGGCGACGACGCCGGCGGCGCATGGCAGGGCTTCCGGTTTGAAGACGCCCGCATTCCGGTGATGTTCTCGAAGTCGGGCAATGCCGCGAACCCGCGCGCATGCGAAGGCACGCTCGCCGATCTCACCGGTGACGGCTACCCCGACATCTTCTTCGTCGACTACGACACCCCCGAGACGAGCGGAACGGTGTGCATCGACCTGAACGGTGACGGCGACACGAGCGATGCAGGCGAGTGCCAGCTGAGCCCTGGCGAAACCGCGTCCAAGGATTACGACAACAAGTTCCTGGTGAACTGGGGCGATGATCCGAGCGGTCCGGGACCGGGCTACTTTTTCGACACCACCAACACCCGCTTCACGACGGCGCAGCTCGCATCGGCGTTCGGCAACGCCGTGGTGGCGGCCGACATGAACGGCGACGGTGCGACGGACATCGTGCGCATCAACACGCTGACCGGCGGACAGAACGTCGCGACGCTGTATGCGAAGCCCGCCGATCTCGGCAACTCATTCAGCGGCCCTGACCAGGCAACGGCCGGCAACCCGTACGCGCTCGGCGTTGGTGACCTGAACGGCGACGGCAAGCCGGATCTTGTTGTCGTCGATGACGGCAAGGACAAGTTCCTGATCAACACTGGCAACGGCGCCGACGGGTTTGCGAACTTCACCTCGTTCACGATCGCCGACTCGCTGAGCGAGTTCGGCAACGCGTGCCGCATCGCCGATCTCGACAACGACGGCAGGCTCGACGTCATGATTGCCGACGTCGACGCCGACCTTCCGCCGTTCTGCCCCAACAGCAACCGTCGCGGCCACATCTATCGCAACACCGGTCTGGCCGGTGCCGGCATGCTCGACGAGATCGGGCAGCTCATTCCGAACGCGAAGCTTGGCTCGACCTATGACTTCGCCCCGATCGACATTGACGGCGACGGCTGGCTGGACCTCGTCATCCTGCGTTGCGCAGGCATCGATGTCTGGCGCAACAATCCGCCGCTGGGCATCACCTTCGCGTACTCCGGCGGCACGCCGTCGGCGCTCGAAGTCGGCGTTCCCACCGAGTTCACGGTCGACACGTCGATCCTCGGTGGCGGAACATTCGTCGCCGGATCGCTCGACCTGAACTACCGGGTCGATGGCGGCCCGTGGGTGTCCAGCGATCTCAGCGGCGGCCCGTCGACATTCATTGCGACACTGCCGGCGCTCGACTGCGGTCAGACCGTTGACTTCTACGTCAGCGGCCAGATCTCCAACTCGCCTGTGACCTACACCGATCCGCCGACCGCGCCGTCGGCGTTCTTCTCAGCGACTCCGACGACCGGCGAAGAGCTGGCGTACACGACGATCTTTGAGAATGGCGTGGAAGGCTGGACGGTCACCAACACCGCCGTCACCGGTGGTGCATGGGTGCTCGCGATGCCCGTCGGCACGACGAACCTCGGCGTGCCCGCGCAGTCGAACGGCGACGCTCCTGGCCTCGGCAAGTTCGCGTGGGTCACCGGCAACGGCGTCCCAGGCGGCGCGGCCTCCGCGTCCGACCTCGACGGCGGACCGACGATCCTGACCTCACCATCGATCCCGGTGAACGCAGGACTGCCCGTGTCGATCGAGTACACCGCGTGGGTGTATTGCGATGACTTCCCGGCTACGCCGACCCAGGCTGATCAGCTGCACGTTCAAGTGTCGTTCAACGGCGGAGCGGACTGGACTACGGTCCGTTCGATCAGCACGACGAACAGCACGTGGATGACGTTCAGCGATTCGGTGCTGGCGACGTCGGGTGACATGAACGTTCGGTACCTCGCAAGCGACAATCCCAACAACTCGGCATTTGAGAACGGAGTCGCAGGGCAAACTGTGCGGGTAAGCGTTTGCCAAGGCAAGACGCCGTGCGCCGCCGACTTCGACGGCAGCAATGCGGTCGACGGCGCCGATCTCGCCACGCTCCTCGGTGCGTTCGGATCACTCGGCGGTCCGCAAGATCTGACAAACGACGGCAGCGTGGATGCCGCCGATCTCGCCGTCCTGCTCGGCAGCTGGGGCAATTGCCCCTGATTCTTTGATCGCCTGATTCTCTGTTCGCTGATCGCGCCGATCGAGCAGCGTTGACGCGACGCAATCTCACGACCCCTTTGCCCTTTGATGGGCAAAGGGGTCTTTTGCTTTCCCCATGAAGCACTTCCGCCGGTACGATTTTCGCGGGGGTCTGCGGCAGGCTGCAGCGAGCGCCTGATCAGAGGAAGTCGCACTGTGAGTGACATCGACGTGGACGGGATGACCGGCGGTGCCGATGCGGCCGACGATCATGGTCAAACGCGCATCGAAACGGCGCCTGCGGAGACTCCGCGTGACTCCCCGCCCCGCGAGATGCCTCGCGAGCGATCGCCGAGTTCGTCAATCGCCGACGGGCTCCTCGAAGCGCCCGATCGGCTCATCGGGCTCTTTCGGGATTTGGCGCGGGGCGAAATCGGCATTGGATCCGCGTTTGACGGATTCACGCTCGATCGCAAGATCGGCGAGGGCGGCATGGGCGTGGTCTACGAGGCCACGCAAGACAGTCCTCGCCGCCGCGTCGCAATCAAACTCATCCCCGCGCGAGGCCGGTCCCGAAGCTCACATCAGCGGCTCCGGTTCGAGACGCAGTTGCTCGCCTGTCTCGATCACCCGAACATCACGAAAGTCTTTGCCGCAGGCTGTACGGTCGACGCGAACGAACAAGAGATCCCCTACTTCGCGATGGATCTCGTTCCCGAGGCCCGCCCACTCACGACGTATGCCCGCGAGCGGCGGCTTCCGCTGCGGGCGCGGGTGGAACTGTTCGCGCTTGCCTGTCATGCCGTCGGTTACGGACATACGCGCGGCGTGATTCATCGCGACATCAAGCCGGCGAACGTGCTCGTCGGTGACGACGGGATCCCCAAGGTGATCGACTTCGGCATCGCCCGCGCGATCAGCGCGGAGTTCGCGGAGTTCGCACCGACATCGTCGTGCACGACATGGCTCGGGACCGTCGAGTACATGGCACCGGAGCAGTTCCCGAATCCCGAGGATGCCTCCGACACCCGCTCGGACGTCTACAGCCTCGGCGTCACGCTGCACGAGTTGCTCACGGGTAAGCGCCCCGCTTCGATGCGACAGCAGCACACCGAGCGCAGCCAGGCGCTCGAACTCCGCAAGCTCGCCGGAATCGACCTCGCGCGGGTGATCACAAAGGCGATGTCGCCAGTGCCTCACGACCGCTATTCCTCGGCGACGGAATTCGCCGAGGATCTGGATCGCTGGCTGCAGGGAGAGCCGGTCGCCGCTCGAACTGCGTCGATCGGTTACCTGTTGCGTCACGCGCTCCGCCGCCATCGCTGGCAGGCGTTCGTCGCACTCGCGCTGGTGTCATTGACACTGCTCGCTGTGGCGCTGCATCGCTCGACCAAGGAGACAGCGGCGGCGAGCGACGACGCGCGGTTCCAGCTGTACACCAGGCAGCTCGCCACGGCAGCGTTCGCCGTCAATCTTGCGGGGCGCGACCAGCTTCCTGCGCTCCTACGCGACCTGGCCGTCGACCAGCCAGCGTGGGAAGCACGATTGCTCGCCGCGTTCCGGAGCGGGGTGCCGTGCGACATCACGTGGGACGCACCCGTGACCGCGCTGAGCTTCGCACCGCAAGAGCGCGGCCTCCTGATCGGTGACGCGTCTGGTCGAGTCAGCCTCGTCGATCCCTTCCGACCGGATCGGCGGACGGAAATCACGAGGATCGGAGGGAAAGTAGTCCATTTCGATGTAGGCCACGACTCCTCGCGCATCTTGGCATTCAGCAGCCAAGGCCATACGACGCTCATCGATCTGGCGTCACTGCGGCCCGTACGATCCTGGGACGTCGCTGCAGCCGCAATTTCGCGCGATGGGCACCGGCTTTTCCTGCTGCCGCCGGGCATGCTCAAAGTCATTGACGTGGATACGAACGTCACGATGGATTCATTCGCTCTCGACGAGGACCGTGAGTATCACCGCTGTTTCCTTTCCCAGAGCGAAGATCGCATCCTCGCACTCGGAGTCCGAGGCCTCGCGGTGAATGTGCAGATCGAGACAACTGGATCGACGCGCGAGCTGCACGGGTTCGGCAAGATTCTTGATGCTGCATGGATCGGCCCCAACAATTATGCGTTTGTCTCGGTCAACAACGGTCCATTGCGATGCGATGACGGGGCAACAAATCGCTTTGACTCCCAGTTGGCGTATGGAACGGGAGAATTGATCGACAGTTCGGACGACGGGCGCGTCCTGGTCCTGGGCGACCCTCTGGGCCGCGTCATGACGAAAAGCTTTGGACCCGATACCTTCGAGCGCGATCGACAAACTCATCTCGGTCCGGTCACGGCGATCTGCGTATCAGCGACCGGGGAGTGGGTCGCCAGCGCCGGTGTGAACGGCCATGTTCGCGTAGCAGGCTGCGGACTATCCAACCGAGTGACGCCGGAATCCCGCCGCGCGCAGTACTCCTACTACCGCGGGCCGACTGTCCGATGACGGACAGGTCGCGGTACTCGTCAGCGAGCATGGAGCGGCCCTGCTCTGCGCGACAGACAACCTTGACGTGCTCAGGACGTGGCGAGTTCCCGCGATGCGGCCATCATCGATCGCCATGACCAGCGATGCGCGGATCGTGGCGGTCGGATGCCTGAGTGGTGCAACGTGGATCGTCGCGGAGCCCAATGCCGAAGCATCGCTGATCCGCGGTGACACGACCCCCATCGTTGGTTCGATCTTCGTCGACGAACAGGATCTCGTGACGCTGAGCGCGAGCGGATTGCTTCGACGGGTCGACCATCGGAGCGGAACCGAACGCTGGTCCGTTCAACTTGAACCATGCGGGATGGCATATCAGCGCGGATCGGAGCGCATCGTGTGTCACGACGGATCACGGATTCATGTTTCGCTCGCGGGTGCCAACGACATCGCCGTGACCGTGCAACTCGACGACGGACGCGTGCACGATCGAGTGCGCCGCCTCCCGAGTGTGCCGGATTCGATCGTGGGGTCGCGGTCGAACATCGTTGCGTGCACGTACCTTCCAGCGCGGGACGAGTGGCTCGTCGCGAACGATGCATCCAGCCTTGTCCGCCTGCAACGCGATCTCCGCGGTGACTGGTCCGTCAGCGGGGAACTGCACGGCATCCCGATCTCCTTCATGTTTCCCACGCCCGACAGCAATCGCGCGGCCTGCATTTCGCGCACTGGCTTAGGGCGCGCTCAGAAATAACATGGTCAAGATTTCCGGCGCGGGGTGATCACGTAGTTCCATTCGCCGTGGAATGGATCCGGCGTGATCCGCAGACGCGCGAGCGTCTCGTCGTCGACCTTCATC
>Ga0163153_10000824_pt1 | contig 51682 bp, 44 predicted proteins | sample OliLakLV19MP6IB1_FD_148629 | JGI IMG/M metagenome (GOLD analysis project Ga0163153, IMG submission 148629) | Freshwater microbial mat bacterial communities from Lake Vanda, McMurdo Dry Valleys, Antarctica - Oligotrophic Lake LV.19.MP6.IB-1 | ecosystem: Environmental > Aquatic > Freshwater >... | reverse complement strand
GCGAATAGCTGCGGCCCGGACGAATCGTAAAACCATCAACCAGCAGCGATTTCAACAGGCGGCCTAAGCGGTGAAAGTCTCTCTTTCTGGCTCAGACATTTTGTCCAAGTTGACATGAAGCGCGACAATCGCAGCGGGCGGCAGCGCGGCCAGATTCTGCGGCTCCGTTGGTCACGCAGTTCGCCGGGGGTCCTGCGGCTGTTCGTGCTTCACAGTCTGGGGCCGGCATCCCCTAAGATAGTGGTGCGCTTGCTGCCCAATCGCTCCCGGTCTCTCGCGAGAGGACAACGTCAAGATGATCACGGTCCACCATCTCAATAATTCCCGCTCCCAGCGAATTCTCTGGCTGCTCGAGGAATTGGAACTGCCCTACGAGATCGTGCGCTACCAGCGCGACCCGGCCACGATGCTGGCGCCTGATTCTCTGCGCGCCATCCATCCACTCGGTAAATCGCCGGTGATTACGGATGGTGATGTGACACTGGCCGAGACGGGCGCGATCGTCGAGTATGTGGCGGAGCGCTACGGTAACGGTCGACTGCGACCCGTTCCCGGCACGCCTCAGGCGCTGCAGTGCAAGTACTGGCTGCATTACGCCGAAGGCTCGGCGATGCCGCCGCTGCTACTGAAGCTGATCTTCGACCGGATTGAGACGCAGCCCGCGCCGTTCTTCATCCGGCCGGTGCTGCGAATGATTGCGGGCAAGGTGAAGTCCGGCTTCGTCGGGCCGCAGCTGAAGCTCCATCTGGATTATGTGGAGACTGCACTCTCCCAGAGCACCTGGTTTGCCGGGAATGAGTTCACGATTGCCGATATCCAGATGAGCTTTCCGCTCGAAGCAGCGGCGGCGCGCACCGGGCTCGATGCCGGGCGGCCGCACCTCTGGCGGTTCCTTGAGACCATTCATGCCCGTCCGGCCTACCGGCGCGCGCTCGAGAAAGGTGGGCCCTACAGCTTTAGTTGAGTTCAGGGCCTATCTCGGCTCGCGAAGCGGTGATATCGGGAACCCTATTGTCGAGTCGTACAGCGTCAAGATTCAACGAGCGCCGAATATTGACCAGCCGCTCGACGTCGACCGTCAAAGATTTCAGTGAGTTGGCGCGCTGACCGGCGTCGAGAAAGCGCCGGTTCACAGCGAGCCGCGCTGTTCAGCCGCTGACTAGACTTCAGTTCCAAGTCGTCGGCGTTTGCCGCGTTGAAACAGTCGAAGTCCCTTGAGCGCCCGTAACTCGCCAGGCTGGTATTTTGATGCGGTGGATCGACGAGCCGCAGGTGTCAGTAAGTCGCCTTCATGCTCGATCCTGACGGGCGCGCTACGACTTCGGAAAGTACCGCACACCCTCAAGGCCCTCGAAGTCCGCATCGAGGGTCCAGAGCGTCGCGCCAGCACGCCGGGCCGTGGCGAGCATCACGCTGTCGGCCATCGGGAGTCGGTGCCGGACCGACAGTTCCGCTGCCGCCAAGGCGATCGCACGATCAAGATCGACGACAGCGCCTTGCTCCATGACGGCAACCGCCTGCAGTGCGTCGTCGTCACCGTGCTGCTGCAGTACGCGCTTGAAAACTTCGTACAGCGAGAGCGTCGGCACGATCAGTGACGCCGTGTCCTCGATCGGTTTCGCAAACGCCCGGGCCTGGGGTCCGCCGGCGAAATACTCCAGCCAGCCTGATGAGTCGACGACGTTCACACGCGGTCTGCGTCCCGGTCGACAGACGTGTCGAGGCCCTTCAGAAAGCCGCGCGCCTGCTTTGCCGACTTCACGGGCACGAGTTCGAGCCGGCCCCGGTACTCGAGCGCGTGCAGTTTCATGCCGGGTCGGATGCCCAACGATTCGCGGATGGTTCGTGGAATGACGATCTGGTACTTCGACGACACGGTTACAGTCACTTTACGTTCTCTTTATCGATATCTGAAGAGTAAAGTATCATGGCGCCTCTCGGCCAACAATCTGAGTCCACTTGTCACGGCGAACGGTGAGGCCGCCCGGTCTCAGGTCACTTCGCCACCGGCACGAGCTTCAGCTTGCGCAGTTCCGGCCGGTAGCGCCGCAGGAACCGATCCAGGATGTCGGTCGGCGACGCATCGAGACAGCCCCTGACGGACTTCTCGATGTGCGGCGGCACCTCGCCGTAGAACGCCTCGGCACTCGCGCGCCAGTGCGGAGTCTGGACGGGGGCTGACGGCGGCGTTGAGGCCTCGGCCGCCGTTCTGCCGAAGAAGGAGGTTGGGCGGTGAGCGGCTGGAGTGGTGAGCGGCGATGGACAGTATGGAGCTGCCCCGCTTCCGTGGACAGTTTAGTGTCTTAGTCCTGTGATCTTTTCTTCATGCTGCCCTGCTGATCTTACCCGACAGTGAGTCTGCCGCCGCAGGCGGCAGAAGCTCTGCCATTCTCGCTCTGGCTTGGTGATGTGTCCGTTCGTAGTTGACCGGCGATCGGTAGCCGAGACCAGAGTGACGACGATGCGGGTTGTACCAGCCTTCGATCCACTCGAACACGGCCATCTTGGCTTCGGCTTGGCTTTTGAACCGTCGACGGTTGAGCACCTCGCGCTCCAACGTGGCAAAGAAGCTCTCGGCCATCGCATTGTCGTAGGCATCACCCACCGAGCCCATCGACGGCATGATGCCGGCTTCCTGGCAGCGCTTGCCGAAGGCGTAACTCGTATATTGCGACCCGCGGTCCGAGTGGTGAATGACGCCACGCGGCTGACGCTGGGTCACCGCCCTCTGCAGCGCGTCCAGGATCAGCTCGGTTCGCATATTCGTGTCGATGGCCCAGCCAACGATCTTGCGCGAGTACACGTCCAGTACCATTGCCAAATACAGCCAGCCCGACCAGGTCGGGATGTAGGTCATGTCCGCCACCCACAGCTGATCGGGTGCTTCGGCGTAGAACCGCCGTTCCACCAGATCGACCGGTTTTGCTGCCGCAGGATCGCTCTGCGTGGTCACCACATACTTGCGCAGCGTGGCGCCTCGAAGGCCGTTCTCACGCATCAGCCGCGCCACGCGCTTGCGACCCACGCGGATGCCGTGATCATCAGCCAGCTCGGCGTGGATGTTCGGCGCGCCGTAGGTCTCACGCGAGCGGCGATGGATCGCACAGATCTTGCCCGTCAGCTGCAGATCCCCTCGTCGCCACAGGCACATCGGCCGTTCCGCCCAGGCGTAGAACCCGCTCCGCGACACGTCCAGCAATCGGCACATCATCCCCACCGAGTGGGTGCCTGGTTCACCTTCACGAACCCGAAGAGCGCTTCAAGGGAGCGCTCTCCGTGGCGAACCAGGCCGCGGCTTTTGAGAGGATCTCGCGCTCCTCCTTCAGACGCCGGTTCTCGCGCCGCAGTCGCGTCAGTTCCTCGCGCTCGGCGCTCGTCAGCCCGCCGTCGCCCTTGCCGACATCACGCGCCGCCTGCTTGACCCAGTGCCGGATCGACCAGCTCGTGCAGCCGAACTCCGCCGACAGCTCGGCGAACGTTCTTCCTGCCCGATGCAGTTCGACCATCTGGCGCCGAAACTCCGGCGCGTATCGCTTGTTCCTCTGTCCCATCTGTTGATCCTCTCTTTGTGAACATGATGCGTCCACAAAACCGGGTCAACTCCAGATCCGAAATCCGTCGCGAACCATCTGGCCTACCTCAGTCGCAAAGGCGAGCTGGAGCTCGAGACGGATGACGGGGAGAGCGTCAAGGGCGCTGAGGCGGAACGGGAACTTTTGGAGGACTGGCAGCTGTCGAGCAGCGGCAACCGGCAGTACTTTGACCGACGCAGTCGATGCGGGGGTCAGCCGCCGCGACTCGTACACAAGCTGATGTTCTCGATGCCGCCCGGAACGCCGCCTGACAAGGTGCTCGAAGCGGTCCGGAACCTCGCGCGGGAGGAGTTTGCGCTGCAGCATCGCTACGCCCTGGTGCTGCACACGGATGAGCCCCATCCGCATGTCCATGTACTCGTGAAAGCCCTCGGCGAAGACGGCAGACGCTTGAACATCAAGAAGCCGATGCTGCGCCGCTGGCGGCATGACTTTGCGCGCCATCTGCGAGCGCTGGGTGTTGCCGCCAATGCGACGGATCGGGCGGCGCGGCTGAAGCCGGGTCGAAGTGCGCCCGATGGGATCTATCGCGCCCGCGAACGCGGGGCAAGTCAGCTTCCCGAACGCCCGCCCGAGGCGCTGGCGCACCATCGGCTGGCCACTCAGAAGCGGGTCACTGAAGGGTGGCGGCAGTTGGCCGCGGCAGTCGAAGCGGTGGGACCACCGGAGCTGCGGGAGGCGGTGCGGGATTTCGTGCAACGGTCGCATGAAAAACCACTACGAGACCCTCTGAGACAACCCGTGCGGGACTCGCCGCAACGTGAGTAAGGCGTCCAAGGCCAGTGATCGGGCGATCTGCAGCGCAAGATCAATGGCCAAAAGGATCGAGTTTCTGAAGAAAGTCTGCAGATACTCGACCTTGCTGACGTGCTGTGTTCGAGGAATGCTGGGCCCCGCAATCAGAGTTGCCAGTACCGGACGGAGAGCGGGCCATGAACAGCACCTACTTCGGATTACTCGCCGAGTTCGGCGAGGCGAACATCCCGCTGGATCGGGTGTCACCGAAGTACTTTGGTTTGAGCTACGAAGAGGCTCGGCGTCGCGCGCCGGCGAAGATGCTGCCCTGTCGCGCCTTTCGGCTCGGTGGCCAGAAGTCCCCGTGGCTTGTCAGTGTTGCCGACCTGGCCGAGTTGATCGATCGACAGCGCGAGAAGGCGGCATAGCGGACCGGCGATCAGAGCGGGAGACTTTCGAGTCGTTGTCGCGATCGCCCTGCGGCCGGTCGGCTTGCATTGGGAGTTCGCGAACCAGTTCCGGGCGCAGATTCGCATACCGCTTCAATTCGTTCCAGGAGTCATGGAGCGTGAACTGCGCGACTTCGTGAATCTGGTAGCCGCGCTCGAACAGGCGGCTGGTGGCCTCATGGCGCAGGTCGTGGAAACGAAGATCTGGAATACCGAGCACCGCGCAGGCCCGAGTGAAGGCAGCACTGACACTTCGTTCGCTGAAAGGGAATATGGGGTCGCCGTTTCTGGGTTGGCGCTCGACGATCTGCCAGGCTTCCATCGTGTACTTGAACCGTCGGTGGTTGCCTTCTCGGGCTGTCGGGTGCTTGGCATCCCGCACCAACCCGGTGCGAGACTGCATGTCGTTGTCGCCCCATCGAATTCTGCAGATCTCCGACTGGCGTCGTGCAGAGTGAATGGCAAACCACATGATGTCGCGCATCGGCAGTTGCGATCGGTCGTCGCGTCTACGAAAGAACTCATCCAGTGCGGTCAGCTCGTCCGCGGTCGGTCTGCGGGTTCGTCGACGCGACTTTCCGGTCAGACGCAACTCGCGACAGGCGTTCCTGGCTTCCTGGACATATTCCGGGTGCACCGGCAATCCACGGACACGCCAATCCACACAAGATCGTTCGCCACGGTCGCAGGGCCGGTACCGTCAGCGCGTCTTGCCGTGACATGATCGATCAATGTGGCGACATCAAGTGTCACCGCGCCGACGTCGCTGATCGGATGTCGCTCCAGAAACTGCAAGTGTGCCTGCTTGCTACGCTGCCATCGGGAGATGGGTTGGAACGTTGCGATGTACCAGCGGATCAAGCTGCCAAGCGAGTGGCGGGACTCCCGCTCCTTCTGAAGTGCGGCGGGACTCTCCAGCGTGACTTCTCTGGCACGCGCCCACTTCTCGGCGGCCCCGCGATGGGTGAAGGTGCTGGCTTCCTGGTGGAGGATCTTGCCATCGCGACGGATTCGAACAACGGCCGTGTAGCGGGTCGATCCGTCGGCATGTTGTCGAGCGCGGATATAGGCCATGATTGCATCTCGGGGCGACAAGCCAATCCTGTCGCCTTTATGTCGCCCCGACAACAGCTAAATTACCCGAAATGCCCCGCAACCCCGCAGAAACGCCAAACGTGAAAAGCCCTACAAAGATAGGCGAAAACCTCGATAAACGCAGTGTTTATCTTGATCGGACGCTGTCAGTCGCTCCAATGATGGACTGGACGGACCGCCACTGCCGTTATTTTCTCCGCGGCTTCTCGCCCGACGTGCTGCTGTACACCGAGATGCTGACGGCGTCGGCGATCCTGCGCGGCGATCGCGACGCGCTGCTCGAGTTTCGTTCCGAGGAGCATCCGGTTGCGCTGCAGCTCGGCGGCAGCGATCCAAACTATCTGGCGCATGCGGCGCGATTTGGCGCGGAGGCAGGCTACGACGAAATCAATCTGAACTGCGGGTGTCCGAGCGACAAGGTGCAGGCGGGCACATTTGGCGCGTGTCTGATGAACCAGCCGCGCCTTGTCGCGGAGGGTGTCGCGGCGATGATCGACGAAGTCGATGTGCCGGTCACCGTGAAGCTGCGGATCGGAACAGTTGCGGGTGGCCGGCCCGACACCGAACAGCGGGTGCAGGGTTTCACGCCAGCCGAGTACGACGCGCTGTGTGATTTTGTCGCAGGTATCTTTGCGGAAGGCGCCGACGCGGTAGTCGTGCATGCACGCAAGGCAGTGCTGGGCGGCTGGTCGCCCAAGGAGAATCGCGAGATCCCGCCGCTGCGCTATGACGTGGTCTGGCGGCTGAAGCAGGACTTCCCGGCGCTGCCGATTATCGTCAACGGTGGCTTTCGGACGGCGGAGCAGTCGGTCGTGGCGCTCGAGCATTGCGACGGTGTGATGCTGGGTCGCGAGGCCTACCACCGGCCGATGATCCTGGCGGAGACGATGCAGGCCATCGCGCGGGCGCGCGGCGAGGAGCCTGGATCGTTGCCGACTGTATCAGCGCTGATGGAGCGCATGGCGCACTACGCCGAGCAGGAGATGCGCCGCGGTGAGCGCTTGTCGTCGATCACGCGTCACATGCTCGGACTTTTAACGCATACGCCGGGCGCACGTGAATTTCGCAGGCTCTTGTCAGAGGGGTCGCGAGAACGCGACGCTGGCCCGGAGCTGTTGCGCCGCGCTGCGGCGCTCGCGGCCTGAGCCGGGGCGACGGGAGGGCCCCTGGTCGCGTATACTTTTTGTTGGGCAGTCGCTTGCCAAAAATGCCGAAAGATATAGAACTGGCCATCCTGTTTGCCGATGTCGTGGGCTCGACGCGTTTGTTCGAGCTGCTTGGCGATTTGCGCGCGCGCGACATGATCGCCACCTCTATTGAGGTCATGCGTACGGCGACGGAGCAGCACAACGGTACGGTCATCAAGACCATGGGCGATGAGGTCATGGCCACCTTTCCTTCCGCGGATGAAGCGCTGTCGGCGGCTTCGCAGATGCAGAAGCAGATCTCGGCGCACTCGCAGCTGAAAATCGACGGTCATGCAGTCGCGATCCGGATTGGCTGCCATTTTGGTCCCGTGGTACTCGAGAGCCGGGATGTGTTCGGTGCAACGGTGCACACGGCGAACCGGATGACGAGTCAGGCGAAGTCAGGTCAGATTGTGACCACGGCGGCGACGGTCGAGCAGCTTGCGCCGGACTGGCGCGCAGCCGTGCGGCAGATCGATGTGGCGACGTTGCGCGGGCAGGGCAGCGAGGTCGCTCTTTACGAAGTGTTGTGGCAGCCTGAGGAGTCGACCAGCATGCTGCCGCAGATCGCGCTGAGCTCGCGCGAGAGTCCAAAGACGGTGCGCGTGCGGCTGAAAACTTCAGCGGAAGAAATTCTGATCGATGAGCACCGCCCGAACGCCGCAATCGGGCGCGCGGAAGACAGCGACATCGTGCTCAAGGGCACGCTGATCTCGCGGGTGCATGCGCGCATCGAGTTCTCGCGCAACAAGATCGTGCTGATTGATCAAAGCACCAACGGCACTTTCCTGCGCGGCGCCAACGGCGAGGACACTTTCCTGCGCCGCGACAGCATGCAGCTCAAGGGCGAAGGGCTGATCGGGCTCGGCAAGATTCCCGAGGCCGACGCGCCGCTGACGATTCGTTTTCGCTGCGAGGGTGGCTAGCGAGAGAAGCCGCGTGTCGCGACTCAGCTCTGACTGGTCGGACTGTCGAGTCGCTTTTCGAGCGCGACAACCTGCGACCGAAGCTCGGCGGGCAGGCGCTCGCCGAATTCATCGAGATACTCTGCAATATCGCTGGCCTCGCGCTCCCACAGTTCGCGATCAACGGACAGCAGCTCTTCGACTGCGCTTGGGCCGATGTCAAGACCGTTCAGGTTCAGCGCCTTCGAGTCTGGCAGAAACCCGATCGGTGTCTCCACGGCCTTGCCGCCGCCGGCGCAGCGTTCCAGCATCCATGCGAGCACGCGCAGGTTTTCGCCAAATCCCGGCCACAGGAACTTGCCGTCAGCATCGCGCCGGAACCAGTTGACGTGATAGACCTTCGGCGGGTGCTTGAGCTTGCGTCCGATGGTGAGCCAGTGCGCCCAGTAATCGGCGAAGTTGTAGCCGCAGAATGGCTTCATCGCCATCGGGTCGCGGCGCACGACGCCGACCTGGCCGGTGGCGGCCGCGGTGGTCTCCGAGGCAACCGAAGCGCCGATCAGCACGCCATGCGCCCAGTCAAACGCTTCGTAGACGAGCGGCGCGACGCCGCGGCGGCGGCCACCGAACACGATCGCCGAGATCGGCACGCCGCGCGGCGAATCGGCCTCCGGCGAATAGCCGGGGTTGCGAGTCGCAGCAACGGTGAAGCGGGAATTCGGATGCGCCGCGGGGCCGTTCTTGGGATCGTAGGGTCGGCCCTGCCAGTCGATGACGGGCGCGCCGTCTTCGAGTCCTTCCCACCACGGTTGGTTGTCGGCAGTCAGCGCGACATTCGTGAACAGCGTGTCACGGCGGATCATGTCGTAGGCGTTGCGATTCGTATTCGGGTTCGTGCCGGGCACGACACCGAAGTAGCCCGCTTCGGGATTGATCGCGTAAAGCCGGCCATCCGGACCGGGGTGCAGCCAGGCGATGTCATCGCCGACCGTGAAGACCTTCCAGCCCGGCATGGACTGCGGCGGAATCAGCATCGCAAGGTTGGTCTTGCCGCAGGCTGAGGGGAATGCCGCGGCGATGTAGTGCGTCTCGCCGGTCGGGCTTTGCAGGCCGACGATCAGCATGTGCTCGGCGAGCCAGCCTTCGTTGCGTGCCTGGAAGCTGGCGATGCGCAGCGCATGGCACTTCTTGCCGAGCAGGGCGTTGCCGCCGTAGCCCGAGCCGAAGCTCTGGATCTCGAGCATTTCGGGAAAATGCATGATGAAGCGGCGGTCTGGATTGAGATCACCGGTGGAGTGCAGGCCCTTGACGAAGCTGCCGTCGCGCGCGATCCGTTCTAGCGCCGGGCGCCCCATGCGCGTCATCAGCGCCATGTTCATGACCACATAGGCACTGTCGGTGATCTCGACACCGCAACGGGCATAAGGCGAGTCGAGTGGCCCCATGCAATAAGGGACGACATAGAGCGTGCGGCCCTGCATACAGCCGCTGAACAGCGCATCCATCTTGGCGCGTGCCTGTTTCGGCTCCATCCAGTGATTGTTCGGGCCGGCGTCATCGGCCTTCGAAGTGCAGACGAAAGTCAGGTGTTCGACACGCGCGACGTCGGACGGGTGCGAGCGAGCCAGCTGGCAGTCCGGGAAGTACTTTTCGTTGAGCGGCAGCAGCTCGCCACTGTCCAGCAACTGCGCCCGCAGGCCCTCGATTTCATCGTCCGAGCCATCACACCAGTGAATCTGGGCGGGCTTGGTCAGCCGCGCGACTTCATCGACCCAGGCCGCCACGGGCTTGCAAAGGGAGCTGAGTGAAGCGGCGAACTGGGGGGCGGTGGCCATGCGGAAACATCCTGACTGTTTTCCCGCAGTATACCGGCTCAGCTTCCCGATGCCCTGTAACGCGACCCAAAACGAGACGAGCGCCCACCGTGAGGCGGGCGCTCGTCATGCGATCTTCAGCCTGAAGATCAGGCTGCCTTGCGCTTGCGGGTCTTGCGAGCCGCCGACTTGACGCGGGCGCTCGCACCCTTGGTCGCTTTGCGCGCGCGCGTCTTCGGCGCGGCCTTGCGACTGAACTCCGAGTACGTGCTCGAGGCCAGCTTCGAGACGCCGCGACCCGCGTCCGTGACGATCCTGAGTGCGCGATTTGCGTCTTGTGTCAGGCGCTCGCGGGTTACGTCAAAGTACTCGACCTGCACGGCGTAGGCGTCCGGCAGCGAACGCGCCTTGACCAGCAGACGCAGGCGATGCGCGCCATCGTTGACAGCACCGGTCAGCATCTGGGCCTGGTGCCCTACGACCTGGGTCATGTAATCAAAGGCCAGTTTGTTCAGTTGCAACCCGGCGTCGGCTAGCCGGCTGATTGGCGCAGAGGTGGCTTCGACCGCATCTGCCGCGCGGCTGACACTGCCCCGGGCTGTGGCGGTCGTCTGCGCGGCGAGGCGGGCGGCCTGGTCGCGGGCATCAGAGGTCATTTCTGCAAGGCGTTCGACGAGGTTCATGAGCATCTCCAGCATTTGATGCGGCGCACCATTGTTGCGACGCATCATAGCATGCTGCAATGCAGCGTCAAGCCCTCGTCGATAGATCAAGTCGGTCGCTGGGGGTCGCGGGACTGCAGGAACTGCTGGATCACGGGTACGACCTTGTTCAAGGAGTGCAGCAGGAACAGATGGCCGCCTCCCGGCACGATGAAGAGGCGGTTGTTCGGCACCAGCAGCGACATGATGCGGGCGTTGGCCGTCGGCACCAGCGGATCTTCTGAGCCCGCCATGATCAGGGTCGGTTGCTTGAGCTTGTGCAGCCAGTGAATGCTGGTCCAGCCGGCGCCGGCGGCCAGCTGATACAGATAGCCCATGAAGCGCGGTGCGATGATCCGCGAGCCGTGGTCCACGATCAGGGCCGGATTGCGCCGCGCTTCGCCGCCATAGATCGTGCCGGCAGCGCGCTGCATGTAGGCCGGTGAGATATAGCGTTGCGGCGTGATCATCTTGGCGAGCACTTTGGGCCGGCCCGGAATCATGAAGGCACCGGCCGAGGTCGCCGCGAGAATCAGTCGGCGGCAGCGATGCGGATAAGAGCGCGCGAACTGCTGGGCGAGGGCGCCTCCCCAGGACACACCCGCGACGTCGACTTCCGGATAGCCGAGCCGATCGAGCAGTTTGGCAGTCAGGCGCGCCAGGCCATTGAAGCGGCGCGGCCACCAGGACATCTGCGAGCGGCCGATGCCGGGGACATCGAAGATGATCATTTCCGTGCCGTCCATCGCTTCCATGAACGGGAACACCAGCTCGAAGTTCGCACCGATGCCGTTGAAGATCAGCAGCGGCGTGCCGCCGCCCGCGCCCTGCTGGGTCGCGACGCGCAGCCGCACGCCATCGACGTCGATGAACTCGACTACAGGCTTGTGCCGCACGCTTGCGGGATGAGTCATCGGAGCTATGTCACCGTTGATGTACGTAGCGACCCGGCGCCGGATCGCCAGCCGGATGCGCCTTGCTGCCAAGTGTCGTCGGCGCGCTTCGCAATGCGCCGCCATGGGCATGCACCCAGGTACGCCAGTGCTCCCACCAGCTGCCGTCGTGCAGGATCGCCTTCTCTAACCATTTTTCGGGCTCGAGTTTCAGGTTGTCGTTCAGATAGTACTTGGCCTTGCGGTTCGTTGGCGGGTTCACGATGCTCTGGATGTGGCCGCTCGAGGACAGCACGAACGTCATCTTGCCGCGCGTAATCGAGCGGGTTGCGTAGCAGGCCTGCCAGGGTGTGATGTGGTCGGTGATGCCGGCCACGACATATAGCGGCACGCGAACCTTGCGCATGTCGATCGGCGTGTCGAGCACTTCCAGCTGCTTCGGGTTGCGCAGTGGATTCTCCAGGAACATGCGCAGCAGGTCGGCGTGGAACTCGGCCGGCAGGCGCGTGTTGTCGGCATTCCAGTAGAGGATGTCAAACGCCGGCGGACGGTTGCCCATGACCCAGTTGTTGGCGACGAACATGTACACGAGATCATTCGGGCGCAGCCACGCAAACACGCGCGCCATTTCGTCGCCCTCCAGCACGCCCTTGCTGCGCGAGCGCTGGATTGCAGTCGCAATGCCGGCGCGCGACGCAAACTGACCGAGCAGCGTCGGTGACTCGGTGTCGAGCACCGTCACGAGCAGGGTCGCGGAATTCACCGACTTGTCGCCGATGGCGGCGAGGTGGCCGAGCAGCGTCGCGAGCGTGAAGCCACCGGCGCAGGCGGCCATGACATTGGTCTGCTCGGTGCCGGCAATCTCGTTGACGACCTTGATCGCCTCCTTGGCGGCCCGCAGGTAGGTCTCCATGTTCCAGTCGCGCTGCGCCGCGGTCGGGTTGCGCCAGGAAATGCAGAACAGCTGCACGCCGTTGGCGACCGTGTACTCGGCAAAGCTGCGCCCGGGTGCAAGGTCCACCATGTAGAACTTGTTGATCTGCGGCGGGATGATCAGCAGCGGCAGCGTGCGGACCTTGTCCGTAGCGGGCCGATACTGGATCAGCTCGAAGACTTCGGTCCGATGCACGACTGCGCCGGGAGTGACCGCGAGATTCTTGCCGACCTGGAATTTCCGCTCGTCGACCTGGCTTGGCATGCCACCATTGTTGAGCACATCGTCGATCAGGTTCTGCGCGCCGAACAGCAGGCTGCGGCCACGCGTTTCGACGATGCGTTGCCACGCGCCCGGATTGCCGAGCACCGAGTTCGTTGGCGCCAGCGCCTCTGTGACCATCGTCAGCAGGAAGCGTGCGCGTTCCTTGTCGTCATCGGAGGCATCGGCCTGGTCGAGGATGCGGTGCAGCATCGCTCGCCACGACAGAAAAGCCTGCATCAGGCGCCGGTAGTAGCCGCTCGTGCTCCACACGTCGTGGCTGAAGCGTCGATCCGACGGTTCAGGCGTGATGCCCGAGTCGCCCTTGATGACCTCGAGCAGCTCACGAACGAACCCGAGATGTTCCTGGACGACGATCTGCGGACGTCCGGCAACGATGCGCAGCGCACGCTGCGCCGCGCCCAGGATCTCGGTCTTGTCGATGCCGATCAGCGGGTTCGCGCCGAGGATCTGCTCTGCGGCCTGCCTTGCCTGCTCTTGATCGAGCTCGGTGTCCGCAAAACCACCTGCGCCGGTGGCGGGAGCGGGCTTGTTGCGGCTGCGCGTGCGGGCGAGTTTCGGTTTGGCGCTCGACTTGGTGGCGTTCGACTGGCGACGCGGTTTCTTGAGCCCCGCAGCACTGGTTTTTTCGTGATCCATGTCGCAATCCTGCGTGAGCCATTGAGGCAGCTGTGATTATGGTCACAGGCGAACCTCAGGGGCACCCCTAGGATCGCCGGCACTATGCCAGTGCAGTCTATCGCGATGCTTGCCAGCCCGCTGCGGCCCCTCCTGCTTGGGTTGCTGCTGACAGCCGCAGCTGTGTTTTGGGCCGCGCCGACGCGCGCTGCCGGCGTGCTGGCGGGCACCGAGATCGCCAATACCGCCCAGCTGAGTTACACGATCGGCGCCTCGTCGGTAACGGAGCCGTCGAATACGGTGCGGCTGACCGTGGCAGAGATCCTCGATGTCGTCGTGACGCTGCAGAGCGCCAACGTGACCGTCTCTCCGGGCGCTACCGGGCAGGTGCTGGTGTATCGCGTCACCAATACCGGCAACGGAGTCGAGCCGTTCCTGCTGCAGCTGACGACCGCGCTCGGCGGTGACGACTTCGACCCGACGCCCGCCACGCCGTCGATCTATATCGACACCGACGCCAGCGGCACGCTGACGCCGGCTGACACGCCCTATGTGCCCGGCAGCAATGATCCGTCGTTGAACGCCGATGCCTTCGTCACGATCCTTGTCGTCAGCGATATCCCCGGCGCGCTTGCCAACGGCGCGCGCGGCTCTGCGCAGCTGTCGGCCGATGCGCGCACCGGCACGGGTGTACCGGGCACGGCGTTTGCCGGTCAGGGTACCGGCGGCACGGATGCGGTCGTCGGTGCGACCGGCGCGGCGGCCAGTGTCAGCGGGTCCTACCTGGTCGCGGACGTGCTCGTTGCAGCGGTGAAGTCCGCGGCTGTTTTTGACCAGTTTGGCGGTGCGCGACCGGTGCCGGGCGCCACGATTCGCTATCAGATCGTTGTGATTGCGACCGGCACAGGCACGGCGACCGCCGCGCAGTTCAACGACACGACTCCAGCGAACACGACCTACGTGCCCGCAAGTCTGCGTCTCAACGGTGCCACGCTGACCGACGCGGCCGATGCCGACGCCGGCAGTTTCGTCACGACGCCGGCCAGCGGGGTGCGCGTCGCACTCGGCGATCTGTCGCAAGCCAGCGGTCCGCAGACGATCGTGTTCGACGTAACCATCAATTGATCGAAAACAGAAAGTAGGGGAACACCATGCTCAGCACCTTGATCCTGTCCGTTGCGCTCGCTGCGCCACCGAAGGCTGGTTGCCTTGAACTGAAAACCATTGCGCAGACCGAAGAAGTCGTCATCGATGAGTCCGGCCAGCGCCGTGTGCAGCTGGTGCCGGCAGCGAAGATCGTACCGGGAACGGAAGTCATCTGGACGATCACCGCCAACAACGTCTGCGCGGCGCCGGCCGCAAATGTTGCGATAGATAACCCGGTGCCTGCCGAGATGAGTTACGTCGACGGCACGGCGCTCGGCGTCGGCTCCCAGATTGCTTTCTCGCTCGACGGTCAGCGATTCGGCGCGCCGGACCAGTTGCAGGTGCGCGAAGCCGATGGCGAGAGTCGCCCGGCGCGTGCCGATGAGTACCGCCACATCCGTTTCGAATTCAAGAATCCGATTGCGCCCGGCCAGATGGCCATCGCGCGCTACCGCGCAAAACTGAAGTAGTCCTGTTTCCGATCTCAATGTTGTCAGTGGAGAGTTTCCCATGATCAGTCTTCCGTGCCGGCTTCGTTACGCCGGCTTCATCGCGCTGGCGCTGACCTCGGTCGGCGGTGCGCAATCTGCCTGGGCGCTGGGCACTGCAGCCAGCACGCCGATCAACAACCGAGCGACGGTCAGTTATTCGGTCGGAGCGGTCGCGCAGGCGCCGATCGAGTCCTCGCCGAGCGGCAACTCGACGCCGGGTGCCGGCAATGGTGCGGATACTGGATTCGTCGTCGACAACCGGATCAACGTCACGGTCACGCGACTCTCGCCGTCGGTGGTTACGAATCCTGGCGCGGTCAACGTGGTTGCTGAGTTCCAGGTCTCGAACACCGGTAACGCTGCGCAGGCGTATCAGTTGGCGGTGACCAATCTGACCGGTGGCGTCGTGCTCGGCAATACCGACAACCAGGACATGGCGAACCTGCGGGCGTTCGTCGACGTCAATGGCAACGGTGCCTATGACGCGGGCGATACGGCGACCAGCATCACGACGCTCGCGGCGGATGCGGACGTGCGGGTATTTGTCGTCGCCGACACGCCGCTGGCCGCGACCAACGGCCAGTTTGCGAACGTCCGGCTGACGGCGACCACCGCAGTCAACAACACGCCAGCCACCGTGCTCACGCAGACGACGGGCGCCGAAACGCCCGGCACGGTCGATGTGGTGTTCGGGGATACCGCCGGCGCCGGCGATGCGGCGCGCGACGGTCTGCACTCGGCTGACGGGCAGTATGCGATTCAGTCGGCGGCGCTGGCGATTGCCAAGGCCTCGACCGTGATCAGCGACCCGTTCAACGGCACGACCACGCCGAAGTCGATTCCCGGTGCGACCATTGAGTATGCGATCACGCTGACGAATTCCGGAACCGTCTCGGCGACCGGCGTGTCGATTGCCGATCTGATTCCGGCCAACACGACCTTCGTCACCGGCGCCTATGCTGGCACCACAGATGTGCGGCTGACGGTCGGCGCGACGGACACGTTCTGCGTGGCCGAAGTCGGTACGGACACGAACGCTGACGGTTGCGTCCGCGTCGCCGGTGAGCTGCGCGTCGCTGCACCGCTGCTCGGCAGCGTCCTGTCCGGTCCCGGCAATGCGGCGACCGTGCGCTTCCGCGTGACGATCGACTGATCGCCAACGGGCGGCAGGTAAGGCGCGCGATGCATCGCGTGCGCATCGGTCAAAAGACCAGCGCGCAGGGCGGGGTAGGCAACTACCCCGCCTTTCGCGCATTTAAGCGGGCGTGCATTGCGCAGGTTGCTTTCGCGTTTTCATTGCTTTTGATCGCGCTGATTGCGACACCCTCGCTTGCGCAAACGGCGCCTGCTGGTGCCACGATCCGTAACCTCGCGTCGGTCGCGTACGAGATTGGTCCGGTTGCGCGCAGCATCGCGAGCAACCCGGTCGATCTGGTTGTCGAGCCCTTGCCATCGCGCGCGACAATCGAGCTGGCCCGATTCGTGCCGAGCGTCGGCGGAACCTTCGCGGCGACCGCCGGCCCCAGCCAGTGCCGCATCGGTGCGGGACTGGTGGCGCTTGATCCTCCGCGGGTCGCCGGAGCGGCGGCGATCGATCCCTTGCAGCCGGTGCCACTGACGACGACGGCCAACGTGCACGGCGGCGATGCCTTGTTCATCCGCGTGGTCGACGCGGACCAGAACCGCGACGCGGCGCAGATCGAGTCCATCGAGGTTCGCGTGTCGTCGCGCGCCACCGGCGATGGCGAAGTGATCGTGCTGACCGAGACCGCAGCGGCGTCCGGCGAGTTCGTCGGCTATGTCCCGACTGCGATTGCTGCGGCGGTCAGTGCGAGCTGCGTGCTCGAAGTCGCACTCGATTCCGAAGTCGATGTCAGGTACGTGGATCCGCGCGACGCAAACGACGCGGCCTCGGCGTCTGGCCTGGTCGATCCGTTTGGTCTGGTGTTCGATTCCACCACCGGCGCGCCGATCAACGGCGCCCGCGTTCGCCTGGTTGCTGTGGCAACGGGTCTGGACGCTGAAGTGTTCGGCGACGATGGCGTCAGCCGCTTTCCTGCCGAGGTCATCACCGGTGCCGCGGCGACCGACGCGGGAGGCACGGTGTACACGCTGCCGGCCGGCGTATTCCGCTTTCCATTGGTTGCGCCAGGCGACTATCGGTTGATCGTCGAGCCGCCTGGCGGCTTTGCGTTTGCGTCGACCGCAACGGTCGATGCGCTGCAGTCCCTGCCGGGCGCGCCGTTTCGTCTCGGCGAGGGGTCGTTCGGCAGCACTTTCAGTGTTGTGGCACCGGTCGCCACTGCGATCGACGTACCCGTGGACCCAGCGGGTGATTCGTTGCTGCTGCGCAAGTTTGCCAACGCCAGCTTGGCTGCGGTGGGCGATTTCGTCGCCTATGAGCTGGCCGTCGAGAATGGCAGTGCCCGCGGTGATTTCCGTGATGTACGCATCGCCGATCGATTGCCGCGTGGTCTGCGCTTTCAGTCCGGCTCGGTGCGTATCGATGGTGCGCCCGCGGCTGACCCGGCGATCAGCGAGGCTGGCCGCGAGCTCGACTTTGGGATTGCGTCGCTGCCGCCCGGTGCCAGCGTACGTATCCGCTATGTCGTCGAGGTCACGGTTGGCGCGCGTGGGCGCGAGCTGATCAATACCGCGATCGCTACCGCGCTGGGCGGCGCGCAGTCGAACGAAGCCCGCGCCGGATTGCGGTTGCGCGACGAACTGTTCTCCGAGCGGGGGTTCATCGTCGGGCGCGTGACCGAGTCCAGCTGCGACAACCATGCCGCGCCTGGCGTGCCCGGTATCCGGATCTACCTCGAGGATGGTCGCTATGCGATCACGGATCGCGACGGGCGTTATCACTTCGAGGATGTCACGCCGGGAACGCATGTCGTGCAGCTCGATACGCTGACCCTGCCCGAGCATCTGGAGCTACAGGACTGCGGCCCGACGACACGTCATGCCGGGCGCGCCTATTCGCAGTTCGTCGAACTGCGCGCCGGTGCGTTGTGGCGCGCCGACTTCCCGCTGAAAACACGCGCGGCGCCGACCGGCAGCGTCAGCTTGCGGATGAACTCCGTACTCGAATCCGCGGCGCTGGCCTGGCACGACATCTCGATCGACGTTGCCAGCGTGCCGCTGGTCAACGCGACCTTGCGGCTGATGTTCCCGCCCGGGCTTGTTCCCTTGCCGGGTGAAGTGCAGCTGGACGGCAAGCCGGTGGTCCATGCGCGGCTCGACGCTGCTGTGCTGTCGGTGCCGCTGGGAAGTCTTGCGGGCGGCCGGGCGCTGCAGGTTCGGGCGGTGTCCCGGGCCGCCGTACAGACCAATCAGGAATTGCCAGTAACGGCCGTGCTCGGCTTCGATACAGCGGGCGCAATACGTCAGCAGACCGCGCCGGTTCGCAATGTGATGCAGCGAGGCACAGCGCGTTTCGAGTCGTCGCGCTACTCGTTCAGTCCGCAGTTCGCCGTGCTCGAGACCGAGCTGCGGGAGCAGGATCGTGAAGTGCTCACGCGACTGGTCAAGGAGTGGCGCGGCGCGCGCAACCTTCGGATCGCGGTCGTCGGACATACCGACAGCACGCGCATTGCAGCACGCAACCGTGGCCGCTTCGCCGACAACCGTGCACTGTCGGAAGCGCGCGCCAAGGTCGTGGCGGACTACCTGGCGCGGGGCCTGGCGGTTTCGTCGCAGCGTCTCAGTGTCGAAGGCGTCGGCGCCGATGAGCCGCTGACGGCGGCGACGGACCCTGAGAGCCTCGCACGCAACCGACGGGTCGAGATCACGATCTCGGGCGAGCGCTTTGCCGGTGATGCGCCGCTGCAGCTGATCGAGGCCACGAGTGAACGCGTCGACGTGGCGATCGAGGGGCGGATCAAACGGCCGACCGCCGAGACGTCGTCCGCCAACGCCAGTCGCGCGCCGATGAATGCGCAGGCGGGTGGTGCAGAGATCGACATCGAGCAGCTGACTGGCAGCGTACTTTGGGTTGCGCCGCAGCCGGACGCCGTCGCCGACATCGCGAGCCTCAAGGTGGCCATTGCGCACCGGCCGGACCAGACCGTGGTGCTGTCGGCCAACGGCATGATCGTCGGGCCGCTCAGTTTCGACGGTGCAACCGTCAATGCGCGCAAGTCTGCAGCGGTCAGCCGCTGGCGCGGCGTCGCGCTACGTGACGGTGAGAACCAGCTGACAGCGGTGGTCCGCAATGCCGATGGGACGGAAGCGGCGACCATGCAGCGGCAGATCCACTACGGCGGCGGTGCGGTGCGCGCCGAGATTGATCGGCAGCAGTCGATACTGTCGGCGGATGGACGCACGCGCCCGGTCATTGCGCTGCGTCTGTTCGACGCCTACGGCAAGCCCGCGCGGCGCGGAACGCTGGGCGCGTTCCGGGTTGATCCGCCGTACCGCAGCTGGTGGGAAGTGCAGCAGCTCGATGACAATCCACTGCTGGCGATCGGTGCGCGCGAGCCGACGTTTGAAGTCGAGGAAGGCGGCGTCGCCCGGCTCGAGCTCGAACCGACCAGTCAAACCGGCAACGCGACGCTGCGCCTGCGCTTCAACGAACGCCAGGAGCAGGAGTTGCGGGTCTGGCTTGCTCCCGAGGCTCGGGACTGGATCATGGTCGGTGTTGCAGAGGGCACGGCGGCCTGGCGCAGTCTTTCAGGAAACTTCGAACCGGTACTCGGTGAGCCTGAGGTTGAGGAGGGATTCGGCACTGATGGCCGGATCGCATTCTTTGCGAAGGGCCGCGTGCGCGGCGACTATCTTCTGACTCTCGCCTATGACTCCGAGCGCGATTCGAACGCTGCGCGTGAGCGGCTCAAGGGCATCATCGAACCGGATCGGTACTACCTGCTTTATGGCGATGGCACGGAGCAGCGCTTCGAGGCTGCGACCGCCAAGCGTGTGTTCCTGAAACTCGAGCGACGCCAGTTCGTGGCATTGTTCGGCGACTACGATACGGGGCTGACGATCACCGAGCTTGCGCGCTACAGTCGCAGTCTGACCGGGTTCAAGTCGGAGTTCGTCGGTGAGCGCAGTACGCTGACCACGTTTGCGGCGCGCACCGATCTCGGCTTCGGGCGCGACCAGCTGCGCGGCGATGGAACATCGGGACTGTACCGGTTGACGCGTAGCCCACTGGTGATCGGCAGCGACAAAGTCCGGATCGAAGTTCGCGATCGGTTCCGCACTGAGGAGGTCGTCGAATCGCGCGAGCTGCGTCGCTTCCTCGACTATCGGATCGACTATGAAGCGGGGACGCTGGTGTTCAAGGATCCGGTCCCGAGTCGTGATGCAAGCTTCAATCCGGTGTTCATCGTTGCCGAATATGAAACCCTGGGCACTGGCCAGGAAGTGACGGCCGCCGGTGCGCGTGGCGCGCTTAGGTTCCACGAGGGCCGTTTGGAAGTCGGTGCGAGTCTGGTCAGCGACGGTGCCGTCGCGGGCGACACGCAGGTGGGGGGCGCCGACCTGCGCTGGCAGATCTCGCCGATCACCGAATTGCGGGCGGAGTTTGCGCAAAGCCGCTCCGATGATCCGGCGCGCGCAGATTCGGCGCTCGCCTGGTTGACGCAGATCGAGCATGTTTCGCAGCGGCTCGAATACCGGGCCTATGCCCGGGAGCAGGAGGCGGGATTCGGCGTCGACCAGCAGTCGACCACCGAGTCCGGCACGCGCAAGTTCGGCGGCGATCTGCGCTGGAAGCTCAGCGAGCGCTGGGCCGTGCAGGGCGAGACGCTGCTGCAACAGCAGCTGCAGAGCGGTGCCGAGCGGCAGCTCGTCAGCGCAGAGATGCGCTACGTGCAGCCCACTTCGTCGGCGGCCGTCGGTGCACGACACGTCAATGACGAAGAGCCGGGCGGACGTAAGCTGACGTCGGACCAGCTCTACCTGACCGGCAGCGTTGATCTGTTCGAGCGACGCGTGTCGCTGCGGGCGGCGGCCGAGACGGCGCTTGGCGGCCGCGACGAGAGCGCGGATTATCCGAGCCGCAGCCTGCTGGGCGTCGATTGGCATGTCCGCAAGGACACGAGCCTGTTTGCCGAGTGGGAGTACGCCGATGGGGACGCGTTGCGGTCGGATATGACACGGCTCGGCGTGCGCACGCGGCCGTGGGAGCAAACGCAGATCCAGACGTCGGTCAGCCAGATGGTCTCCGAGTTCGGGCCGCGCACGTTTGCGAATTTCGGTCTGACCCAGGCGCTGCAGCTTTCCGAACGCTGGACTGCGGACTTCGGCATCGACCAGAGCAACACGCTGCGCGGCCCTGGTCTCGCTGCCCTGAACCCGAACGTGCCTTTGGCATCGGGTTCGCTCAGCGAGGATTACTTCGCAACGTTTGCGGGCGCTCAGTACCACGCTGAGCTGTGGACCGCCAACGCGCGCGCCGAGCGCCGTAGCGCCGACAGCGATCAGCGCTGGGTAGTGACGACTGGCTGGTATCGCGAACCCCTGAATGGTCATGCGATGTCACTGGCGCTGCAGGCGTTCACTTCCGACTCGCGCACCACCGCACCGGACAGCAGCCAGGCGGATCTGCGCTTCGCCTGGGCCTATCGGCTGGATGATTCGCGCTGGATCGTGCTCAACCGCACGGATCTGAAGCGCGAGACGCAGGAGTCGGCACTGAGCGACTTCGAGTCATTGCGCTGGATCAACAACCTGCATGCAAACTGGCAGTGGGATCCTGCGACGCAGCTGGGCCTGCAGCTGGGACTGCGGCGGATCATGACGAGTTTCGACGACGATCGCTACCGCGGCTGGTCGTCGCTGTTGGGTGTCGACCTGCGTCGCGACCTGCCCTGGCGACCGTTCGGCCGCGCCTATGACATCGGGCTGCACGGCGCACAGCGCAATTCGTTCCAGTCGGACGTCAGCGATCACTCGATGGGCTTCGACATCGGCGTGACGGTGGCGACGAACGTGTGGATTTCCATCGGCTACAACTTCGCCGGATTTCGCGACGAGGACTTCAGCGAATCGCGCGTGACCGAGCGTGGCCCTTACCTGCGCGTGCGCATCAAGGCCGATCAGGGCAGCTTTCGCGATTTGCGGCTCGACAGTCTGCGTTCGGGGCGCTAGCGTGCCGCAAGGCCATGGAGCAGATCGACGATATTTTCGGCCGCGGTGGCCAGCTCGCCCGTGCGCTCGAGGGTTTTCACCCGCGGCGCTCGCAGCTGCAGATGGCTGCACGCGTTGCCGAAGCGCTCGCTGAATCCAGCACGCTGATCGTTGAAGCCGGCACCGGCACCGGCAAGACCTTTGCCTACCTTGTGCCCGCGCTGCTATCGGGCAAACGGGTGTTTGTTTCGACCGGCACGCGCACGCTGCAGGATCAGCTGTTCAACAAGGATGTTCCGCTGGTGGCGGCGGCCCTCGGGCGCCCGGCCAGGATCGCACTGCTGAAAGGCCGTGCGAACTATCTTTGTCTCTACCGGCTGGATCGAGCCTCCGCACAGGGCAGCTTCGACGCGCTCGCCCCGCCGCGCAGTGCGGCGCTTGCCACGCTGCAGCGCTGGGCTGCGGTCACGCGGCGTGGCGATCTGGCCGAGGTGCCAGGGCTCAACGACACCGACCCGCTGTGGGCGCAGGTCACCTCGACGCGCGACAACTGTCTCGGGCAGCGCTGTCCGGACTTCTCCCGCTGTCATCTGGTGGCCGCGCGGCGTGAAGCGCAGGAAGCGGATATCGTGGTGGTCAATCACCACCTGCTGTTCGCGGACCTGGCTTTGAAGGAAGACGGTTTTGGCGACCTGCTCGGCACTGCTGACGCGATCATCCTCGACGAGGCGCACCAGCTTCCGGATCTGGCCACGCGCTTTTTCGGCGTGCAGCTGGCGAGCCGCCAGATCGAGAACCTGCTGGCCGATTCGCGTGCAGCTCTGGCGGCGGCAGGCGTGGGTTCGACCACGCTGCAAGCCAGTCTCAAGGAGGTCGAGGCGGCCCTCAATGCGACGCTCGCGGTGGTGCCGCAGCGCGCCGGGCGGCTCGCCTGGGATCAGTCCGGTGCCGATCTCGAATCTTTCGTGCTGGCGTTGCTTGCGAGTCTGCGCGCAGTTGCCACTGCGCTCGGTGACGCGAGTCGGGATGCGGCGGTCGCGCAATGTGCCGAGCGGGCCGAGCGTTTTGCTGCCGCACTCGAGCAGATTACCGAAGCCGGTGGCGAGGAGGGCGCCCGCACCGTCGAGGCAAGTGGCCGCGGCTTCACACTGACGCTGCTGCCGTTCGACATTGCGGAGCGCTTCCAGGCCATCGTCGCCCAGCGCCGCATGGCCTGGATCTTCACGTCGGCGACGCTCACGGTCGGCGATGACTTCAGTCACTTCTCGGATCGGATGGGCCTCAGCGATGCGCCGTCGCTGCGGATCCCGAGCCCGTTCGACTATGAATCGCAGGCGCTGTTGTATCTGCCTGAAAACATCCCGGCGCCGTCTGCGCCTGCGTATCTCGACGCGGTACTCGGTGTTGCCGAGCGGTTGATCGAGGCGGCGCATGGCGGGGCGTTCGTGCTGTTCACGAGCCATCGCGCTTTGACACGGGCAGCTGCAGTCGCTCGCGCGACCTGGTCCGTGCTGGCTGAGCTGCCGCTGCTGGTGCAGGGCGAGAGTCCGCGCGAACGCCTGTTGCAGCAGTTTCGGGAGCATGGCGATGCCGTGCTGTTCGGCACGTCCAGCTTCTGGGAAGGCGTGGACGTCAAGGGTGAAGCGCTGCGGCTGGTCATCATCGAGAAGCTGCCGTTCGCGGCGCCCGAGGATCCACTCGTCAAGGCGCGCATCGCCCACCTTGAGAGTATTGGAGCGAACCCGTTTCGGGATTACCAGCTGCCCGAAGCAGTGCTGGCGCTCAAGCAGGGCTTTGGCCGGCTGATCCGCAGCGAGTCCGATCGCGGAGTCATCGCGATCTGCGATCCGCGCCTGAGCACACGCAGTTACGGGCGGACGTTCATCGCGAGCCTGCCGGTGATTCCGATTACGCGTGATCTCAGCGAAGCGCGTCGCTTCTTGCGGCGAGCGCACTGACATGCGACTGCTTGCGCTCGACACGTCGACTGAAGCCTGCTCAGTCGCATTGCAGTGGGATGGTGCGCTGTTCTCGCGTTACCAGGAAGTTGAACGGGGCCATGCCGAGCTGATCCTGCCGATGATCGAAGCGCTACTGGCCGAGGCAAACGGCACGCTGGTTGCGCTCGATGCGATCGCGTTTGCGCGCGGCCCGGGTTCGTTCACGGGCGTACGACTCGCAGCGGGTGTCACGCAGGGGCTGGCCTTTGCGGCGGGCCTGCCCGTGATTCCAGTCTCGACGCTGCGTGTCGTCGCGCAGCGCGCGCTCATGATGCGGCCGGCGGCTTTGGCGGTCACGGTCTGCAACGATGCGCGCATGGGCGAGATCTACTGGGCGCATTTCCTGAGGGGCGAATCTGGCAATCCGGTAGCGGACTCGCCCGAGCGGGTCAGCGCTCCGGAGGCGGTACAGCTGTCGGCCTCGTCGACCCCCGACCGGAAGGGCGTTCGTATCGCGGCCGGCCGTGGCCTGCGTGCGGCACCGCAGTTGGTGGCCCAGCTGCAGCTTTCGGCGGACGATACGCTGATCGACCTGCTGCCTGACGCGGCAAGCCTGCTCGAACTTGCGACGCTCGAGCTTGAGGCGGGCCGCGTGTCGGGCGCAGCCGACGCGGTGCCGGTGTATGTCCGCGACCAGGTTGCGAAGCTGCAGTCCGCCTAGCGTGTTTTGCGACCCCGCAGCGCGGGCTGTCACGGAACTGCAATAGACTCCACCTGTAATACGGGCGCGCGCCACGCACGTAGACCCAAAGAGACGACCGGCAGGATGTCAGGCAAACGAATACTGATCGTTGAGGATGAGCGACCCATTCGCGAGATGATTGCGTTTGGGTTACGGCGTGCGGGTTTCGACGTGGCCGAAGCCGAGGACTGCCGCTCGGCGCGCGAGCAGCTCACCGACAATCGCCCCGATCTGCTGCTGGTCGACTGGATGCTGCCGGACATGAGTGGCGTTGAGCTGACGCGCCAACTCAAGCGGGATCGCAATACCCAGGAGCTGCCGATCATCCTTCTCACTGCGCGCGCTGAGGAGAGCGACAAGGTGTCGGGACTGGAAGGCGGGGCCGACGACTATGTCGTCAAGCCGTTTTCGCCGCGGGAGCTTGTCGCCCGCATCAATGCCGTTCTGCGACGCGTCGGCCCACAGGGCGGCAGTGACCGGATCGAGTACGAGGGCCTGACGCTCGACCAAGCGGGCCATCGCGTGCTGGTCGGCGACCGCACCATCCAGCTCGGTCCGACCGAGTACCGGATGCTCGAGTTTTTCATGAGCCACCCCGAACGTGTCTACTCCCGCAACCAGATCCTCGATCGCGTCTGGGGGGGCAATGTCTATGTCGAAGAGCGCACCATCGACGTGCACATCAGGCGGCTGCGCAAGGCGCTGGAGGAATTCGGGTACGATCGCCTGATTCAAACCGTGCGCGGGGCGGGCTATCGGTTCTCCACGCGCGTCGAGTAACGCCTTAACGCAGGAGGGGCCGGCTCTTGGTCGACGCCGAAGTTTCGTTGCGCGGCTGGCTGTTCGCGGTTGTCCGAGTGCTGCTGGCACTTGCGGCTGGCGCAGCGCTGGGCCTGTTTGTCGGCAACCTCTGGGCGGGGCTGGCGGCCACCCTTGCCATGTATCTGACTTTCCATCTCTACAATCTGTTCCGGCTCGACTACTGGCTCAACCACCGCAGCGTTGCCGATCCACCGGACGCAGGCGGCCTCTGGGGCGATGTGGTGGCGCGCGTCGTGCGGCTGCATCGCCGCAAACGGTTCCACAAGCAGCGGATGATCGAGATCTTTCGCGAACTGCGCCGCTCGACGGCCTCGATGCCGGATGGTGTCGCGACACTCAACCGCGACCACGAGATCATCTGGTTCAATCGCACCGCCTCGCGGCTGCTCGGGCTCAAGCGCAAGCTCGACTTCGGGCTGCGCATCGACAATCTGATCCGTCACCCCGAGTTCGTGCGTTATTTGCACGCCGGCCAGTACGGATCGCCGGTTGTCATTCGCCCCAACGTTTCCGAACCCACCTGGCTGTCGATCCAGCTGGTGCCCTATGGCGAAGCGCAGAAGCTGATGCTCGTCCGCGATGTCACGCGCCAGCAGCAGCTCGAGCAGATGCGCAAGGAGTTCGTTGCCAATGCATCGCATGAACTGCGTTCACCGCTGACGGTGATCGCGGGCTATCTGGAAACCCTGGGCAGCGACTCATCCCTTGATCGGGACCTGCGCCAACCAGTCGATGAAATGCGTCGCCAGGCCGAGCGGATGACGACGATCATCCAGGATCTGCTGGTGTTGTCGAAACTAGAGGATGACGAAAGCGAGATCGAAGGCGCGCCGATCGATGTGATCGCGCTGATCACCCTGCTGCGCAAGGAGGTGCTGGCGCGCGGTCAGCGCACAGGCGAGGTACTACTCAACATCGAGTCCGACGCCACGTTGATCGGTGATGAAACCCAGATCCACTCGGCGTTCGCGAATCTGGTTGAGAACGCAGTCAAGTACACGCCGGAATCGGGCGCGATTACGCTTCGCTGGTGGGTCGATGATGATGGCGCCCATTTCTCCGTGGCGGACGTCGGGAAGGGGATCCCGGCGCAGCACATCCCGCGACTGACGGAACGATTCTATCGCGTCGACGAAGGGCGCTCGCGGGCAACAGGCGGTTCGGGCCTTGGGCTTGCGATCGTCAAGCACGCGCTGCAGCGACATGGCGGCCGACTTGAGATCCAGAGCGTAGAAGGGCGCGGCAGCACGTTCGCCTGCCGTTTTCCTTCCCACCGGATTGCGCCTGCCACGGCACGCAACGAGCCGCAGCGCGTTCGCGCGTGATGTGCGTTCGGTCACAGATGCCGCGCGGCGTCATTGCATAACCTGGTGCCACTATCGGCTATTATCAGGATCACGGGCCTTTGCCCCGGCTGGAAGCTCATGGAAAAAGCCGATCTTTCGCAACACATTTCGCGTCGTTTCAACGAAGACCTCGATCTCGTCCGGAACAAAGTCATGTCGATGGGCGGTTTCGTCGAGCAGCAGCTGGCCAAGGCCGTGCAGGCACTCGTCGAAGGCGACAGCATGATGGGCGAGGCCGTCGCGCGCGATGATTACCAGATCAACCGGATGGAAGTCTCCATTGACGCGGAGTGCTCGCGAATTCTGGCCACACGTGCGCCGACGGCGGGCGACCTGCGGGTGATCGTTGCGATCATGAAGGCCATTACCGACCTTGAGCGCATGGGCGACGAATGCGAGAAAATCGGCTACATCGCCTCAAGGCTCGCCACGCAGGAGCGCCCCGCTGACAAGTATCGCGAGATCAAGCATCTCGGGCGTGTCGTGCAGGACATGGTGCACGAGTCGCTGGATGCGTTCGCGCGGATGGACGCCGATGCGGCGCTACGCGCTGCGCACCAGGACCGACTCGTTGATGAGGAATACGAGGCGATCCAGCGCCAGAGCATCACTTTCATGATGGAGGATCCGCGTGCCATCCGGCGCGCGCTCGACGTCATGTGGATCGTGCGTGCGCTCGAGCGTATTGGCGATCATGCCAAGAACATCTGCGAATACGTGATCTACATGGTGCACGGCAAGGACGTGCGCCACATACGCCTCGAGGATGTTGAAACGGAACTCCGGCAGCGCGCTGCCGGTTCGACGTGACGCTTAGGCAGGCAAACCTGCTTGGGTTTAGCGGCTGCGTGGCCCTGCTGGGCTATGCGATCTACGCCGAAAAATTCATGAACCTGCTGCCGTGCCCGCTGTGCGTATTCCAGCGAGTTGGCATCGCGATCGTTGGTTTCGGTTTCCTGGTCGCGGCCCTGCACAATCCGCGCGGCCGCTCCGCGAGCCTCGCGTACGCCATCACGATTCCGCTGGTTGCGCTGCTGCCGGCCGGTGTTGCCGCGCGGCATGTCTATATCCAGAGCCTGCCGCCCGGCTCCGTGCCGGCCTGCGGCGCAACCCTCGACTACATGCTCGATGTCTTTCCGCCGCTGACGGTGGTTCGCAAGGTGCTCGCCGGCGGCGGCGAGTGCGCCAAGATCGACTGGTCCCTGCTTGGTCTGTCGATGCCGGCGTGGGTGTTGATCGCTTCGCTGGCGCTGGCGGTGCTTGGCATCTGGGCCAATTCACGTCCGCGCCGGATGTTTGCGACACGCGTCGCGAACGCCTGAACGTTCACACGCCTGTAACCTGACCATCTCAGTCCGTTCATGTAATTGAACGACGCTTCCGACGGCCTCGGCGGCTGGAGATGGCGTTGAGCAATGCAGGAACCTGGCGATCGTCTCAGATGAGCGCACCCCGCCTGCGTGTCCGCTCGGTCTTCATCTCCGATGTGCATCTGGGTTCGCGCGATTGCCGCGCTGAGGAACTGCTGGAGTTCCTGCAGTTGGTCCAGGCCGATCAGCTGATCATGGTCGGCGACATCATCGAGGTCTGGAGTCTGCGCCGCTGCTTCTATTGGCCGGAAAGCCACAACGAGGTCTTGCGTGCGATCAGCGCCAAGGCGCGCAGCGGCACTCGGGTCATCTATGTGCCGGGTAACCACGATGAGGACCTGCGCGCGTTCGTCGGCGCTGAATTCGTGTCGGTGCAACTGTTGCGGGAGTTTGTGCATCGCTCGGCGGACGGCCGCCGCTGGCTGGTTCTTCACGGTGACGAGTTCGACGGGGTTGTGCGATGCAGTCCGTGGCTGTCAACGCTGGGTTCTATCGCGTATGACGTGGCGCTCGACGGTGTCGTGTATTGCAACGATGGCGACTGGGTCGAGTCGTGCACGGCGGTCGTCGAGAATATCGACGGGCGAATGCAGCTGCTGGACTGGAGACGATACCGGCCCGAAGCCAGTGCCGTTGCACAGATCCGCACGCGCGCAGCTGCCTGATGTTTAACGGCCTCGCGCTGCCGTTGCTTGTGTTGCTGGCGATGCCGTGTGCCGTTCTGGCGGATGCGCTCGCCGGAGACTCACTGACTGGTGATTCACTGGCGGGTGACGCACTCGCCGTTCAGGATGGTGAGGCGTTCGCGTTCAGCTGGCAGGTCACGCAGTGCGGCGGCACATTGCGCACGGAGTGGCGCGAGTCAGGTGGCAAAATTGTCGCGAGCGATGAAGTGGTGTTTGGGTCCGCCGGAGTGCAGCGCTACGAGATCCTCAGACCCGGATATGGTCATGACCTGCAGGTGCAACGCGAAGCGCGGGGCTTCGCGATCAGGACCCGTACGGGTCAAGGTCGTGAGCATGCCGATTTTGTGGCGATCGATTCGCGAGCGGTTCTGGCCGGACCCATGCTGGTCACTTACGCGATCGACAAGCTGGCAGAGTTGCGCGCCGGTGCCGTGCTGCAGATCCGCTACCTGATTCCGGAACGGGCCAAAGTGATTGTGCTACAGCTGCGAGTCGTTGCGGCCGCCAGCGGCGACCGCGCCGAGGTGGAGGTTCGCGCTGCGTCACCCTGGCTGCGGCCTTTTGTCCCGCAGACGGTAATGCGTTTCGCTGCAGACGGCCGATTCGTCGGCATGACGGGCCCGCTGTTGCCGCTGGGTGGTCCGATCGAGTCGCCGGCATCGCTTCACGGCGAGCTGCAGGCGCGCAATCGTCGCGTGTCATCGCGCTGCAACATTTTAGGCCTACCTTAAGCCCTACAACGGCTTAGGACGTATTAATCATGCGGATTCTGATGTTGTCGGACGTCTATTTTCCGCGTGTGAACGGGGTCTCGACATCGATCCAGACCTACCGCGATGACCTGCTCAAACTGGGTCACCATTGCACGCTGATTGCGCCCGCCTATCCGGCATCCGCAGGGGCCGGGCCGGCCCCCGACGACGCCGACATCCTGCGTATCAGCTCGCGGCAGGTGCCGCGTGATCCAGAGGACCGTCTCATGCGCCGCGCAGAGATCCGAGCGCTGTTGCCGCAGCTGCGGACGCGGCGTTTTGATGTGCTGCACATTCAGACGCCGTTTCTGGCCCACTACGCAGGTCTCGAGCTTGCTCGCGAACTTAAGCTTCCGGTCGTGGAGTCCTATCACACGTACTTCGAGCACTACCTGCATCATTACATGCCGTTCCTGCCTGCCGGGCTCATGAAGGCGCTGGCGCGGCGTTTTACGCTGTCGCAGTGCGGTGCTGTCAATGCGGTGATTTCGCCGTCTGCCCCGATGGCCGACGCGCTCCGACAATACGGCGTCGCGACTCGAATCGAGGTGCTGCCCACCGGCTTGCCCCCGTCTCGATTCAAGAGTGGGGTCGGTGCGAGGTTTCGCGCGGCGCGCGGCATCGGTGCCAATCGCCCGATGCTGCTGTTCGTCGGTCGGGTCGCGTTCGAGAAGAACATCGACTTTCTGATCCGGCTGGTGCCGGCGTTACGGGCTCAGATTCCCGAAGTGCTGCTGGTTGTCGCGGGCGAAGGTCCGGCGCAGGCGCATTGCGCACAACTCGTGCGGCAGCTCGGTGTGGAAGACCACGTGCAGTTCGTGGGCTACATGGAGCGCGACACCGAGCTGCTCGACTGCTACAAGGCCGCCGACGCATTCGTGTTTGCATCACGAACCGAGACGCAGGGTCTGGTGCTGCTCGAAGCCATGGCGCAGGGCACGCCAGTCGTCTCTACAGCCGTGATGGGCACCATCGATGTGCTGCGCGAAGCACAAGGCGCGGTCGTCGTGCCGGAGTCCGAGGCGGCCTTCGTGGCTGCCATCAGCGCTCTGCTTGCGGGTCCGGAGCGGCGCATGGATCTGTCCGCGCATGCGAAAGCAGACGCCGAGCGCTGGTCGTCGCTTGCCATGGCCAGGCGATTGCTCAAGTTGTACGAGTCCGTCACGGATTCGAGGCCTGTCATGCAGTCTTCATCGATCAGCCAATTGCCGGTAGTCAGCCGCACTCAGGATCGCGCGGCATGAGCACTGCATCCGTCTTTCTGCGGGTCGATCAGGCCGAACGACGCCTGTGTATCTGGGCCAACGCGGCCGCGCGGCGGCACGCAGTGCGCGCGTTTTTTCGCGGCGTCAGTCGGCTCGGCGACGGAGGCTTCTGGTATACAACGATCGCATTGATGCCGGTGTTGCGCGGATCCGAAGGCGTGCTGATCAGCCTGCAGATGCTCTCGACCGGCGCAGTGGGTCTGCTGCTGTACAAGCTGATGAAGAAGCGCTTTGTGCGCGAGCGGCCTTACGTCGGACTCGTTGGCATCGAGTGTGCGATGCCGCCGCTCGATCGCTACAGCTTTCCGTCCGGGCACACGCTGCACGCCGTCCTGTTCGCGATCCTGAGCGTCGGCCACGTGACGGAGCTTGCGATTGTCGTGGTGCCATTCGCGGCGCTGGTCGCAGCGTCGCGAGTCATCCTGGGTTTGCACTACCCGACCGACGTGCTCGTTGGCGCAGCGATCGGAGCATCGCTTGCGCTCGGCAGCAACGCGCTGTTCTTCTGACAGTCGACCGACCCGAGCCAGTCATCACCGTCGAGTGCCGACGATTCCGCCGTCGTCCTTGCTGACGATCACGACCGCCGAGCGTGGTCTCGCAAGAACTCCTGCCGGCTAGGCCGAGGTGTAACCTTTCGGCAGCAGCCGCGAACTCTGTTCGCCCGGATGCTGCAGATTCACGAACAGCGTCTTGGCATCCGGCGTCGAGACAACTCCGGTGACTTCGCAACCGGGCACGCTGATGAAGAAGCGTTTGATCTCGCCCGTTTCCGCGTTGTCGACCCAGCTGTCCTCGGGAGGCCCCGCCAGAACGGAGATGTCCCATTCAAAGACGAGCTTGTCGTAGCTGTAGTGATTGCCACGACCCCGGCCGAGATTTCCGCGACCGTCGGCCCAGCGGATGATGTGGCCGAACGGGTTTGGTCCACGCGGATTCGAAGCACTGACCTGGGCGGCGGTGCGACTGCTGTTGCGGGTCAAGGTGAAGTAGATCTCCCCGGTAACCGGATCGATTGCTCCCCGCTCCGGTCGATCCATGCGCGTTGCACCCGCCATATCCGCGGCGAGACGTGTGTTGACCAGCAATTGGGCCTGCGTCTCGAACGGGACGTTGATGGCTGGCGACAGCGCAACCCATTCTTCCATCGCTTTGCGGAAGTTGCGTTTATCCATGTTCAGCGGAAACCACTCGCCGCTGCCGTCTTGCCAAGGGGCTGGCGATGAAGCTCGTCAGCGCCAGACCAGTGGTGCCGGCCATGATCGTTCGACGGTCGTAGCGCTGCGCCAGAACCTGCTCGAAATGCGAATTGACCTGGGCGCGATCCTGGTCGGTTACATGCTCTGTATCCGGATCGTGATCGAGCTCGCAGGCAGATTGGATTGGGTGATCCACGTCTTCTGTCTCCTTGGGAACGTGTGGGGATGAAATTCAGCCGCCGCAGATTCGCATTGAACGTATTTCGGACCGATAAAGGCCTGATGAAGGACTTGCGGCGCGTGCAGTGAGCGCAGGTGTAAGGCGCCTGTAACCGGATCGTCATCGAAGTGTCATGCGCAATGCTTACCTTGCCGGCCATCACAACATCGAGCCGGACTGTGCCGGCCGCATTCACTGGAGCAGGCAACGATGAAGATCAGGCAGGGGCTATTGGCGGCGTTGGCCGCAACCGTGGTTGCCGGGTGCGGCGGCGGGGACATCAACCTCGGCGTCTCGACCGTCGACAACTCGGTCGACAACAGCACGACGTCGATTCCGGACAACTCCAATAACCCTTGCGCGAGCTACACGCCAGCAGGCGCCACGACCGCGCGGCGCGGCAATTTCGATGGCCGGAACTGCACTTACAACAGTGCGTTCGTCTCAGCGACCAACCCGTTGACGGTCAGCCTGACGATTCCTTTCATCTCCGGCGTGCACATCTTCCAGGGCAGCCTGTTCGTCGGCACCAACGTGTCGAGCGGCGCCGCTCCAGCGGGCGGCACGGGGCCGACCCTGACGATCGAGGCCGGTAATCGCCTGGCCTTCCTGAACGCAGCTGACTACTTGCTGATCAATCGCGGCTCGCAGCTGCTTGCCAACGGCTCGCCGACGGCGCCGATCATCCTGACCGGATTCACCGATGCGGTGACCGGCACGGCGGGCCCGGAAGATGTCTCACTGTGGGGTGGGCTGGTCATCAACGGCAATGGCATCACGAACAACTGCAGCGACGCGGAACGCGCCGCCAATCAGTGCCATGTCGTCTCGGAAGGACAGCCGTCCAATTACGGTGGCAACAACAACGCCGACAATTCCGGCGTCCTGCGCTACCTGATCGTCAAGCACGCCGGCTTCGAGGTCGCACCTGACGATGAGCTCAACGGCATCACGTTCAATGCCGTCGGTAGCGGCACCGTGGTTGAGAACGTGCAGGTCTACAGCTCGTTCGATGACGGCATGGAGTTTTTCGGCGGTGCAGTCAACGTCAGCAATGCCGTCCTGACCTATGTGCGGGACGACAGCCTGGATTTTTCCGATGGCTATGTGGGAACCATCGCAAACGCGCTGGTCATCCACTCTTCGCGTGATGGCAACCGTTGCATTGAACTCGACAACATCGGTGCGGCCCGCAGCGATCTGGGTCAGGCGTTCAATTTGCCTCCGGTCACTGTGGCGACCGTGCGCAACATGACCTGCATCGTCTCCAACCGCGATGCCGGTACGCACGGCAATTCGGAAGGCGTGATCGTTCGTCAGGGTGGGCGGCTGCTGCTCCAAGACAGCCTGATCTACTCCGGCTATGCATCGAACCGGCTCGCCAACGGTCCGTCGAACCAGTGCTTCCGCTTCCAGAGCACCACGGGTCTGGTGGATGCCCAGGCCGGCTTGTCGCGCATGAACAACACCATCGTTGCCTGTGAGTCGCCGGTGCCGGGCACATTCGCCAACGCCGACACCTTCCTCGTTTGGGTGCAGGGTGCGAACCCGAGCCCGGCCGGTGCGAACTATTCCTTCAACACTGGCAACGTCGTGATCACCGATGCGGCCAACGCCAGCGTACGGTTGCTGACGGCCGGTACGTTCTTTACGGCTCCGACGCTGGCCGATGCCGCGGGCCTCGCGATCACGCCGACTCCGGCAACGCGCCTGATCGGCGCGGTTCGCAGCACAGACGACTGGACCGCGCCCTGGGCCTATGGTCTGCGCGCGGGCAACCGTGGCCAGCCGCTGTGGTTCGAGTAACGGACGCACCGACAATGAATAGCAATGGGCTGATCGCGCGCACGGTGCGCGGGGTGCTGGGCGCAGCGGCCACGGCCGCTGCGCTGCTCGCCGCACCGTCGGCCGCGGCACAGGACGTCGTGCAGGAGTCGGACCAGGACACGACGGCTGGGACGGTCATGGAAGAAGTCGTGATTACCGGGCGGCAGCGCTCGGCGGCATTCGATGTGATCCAGGAGCGGATCGAGCAGGCGGTCGTTGTCGATCTCGTCAGCGCCGAGCAGATCAGCAAGGTGGGCGACAGCAACGTGTCGCTGGCGTTGCGCCGACTGCCCGGCGTGACGCTGGTCGATGGGCAGTTCATCTACATCCGCGGCCTGGGCGAGCGCTACTCGAGCACGACCCTCAACGGCGCCTATGTGCCGTCGCCGGATCTGACCCGCAACGTTATTCCGCTCGATATCTTTCCGGCAGAGATCGTGCAGTCGCTGGCGATCCAGAAAGTCTTCTCGCCGGATCAGCCGGCGGCCTTTGGCGGCGGCAATATCGACATCCGAACGCGCACCGTGCCGGAGCGCTTCACCAGCCAGTTCCAGTTTGGCACCGGCTGGAACTCCGATCTTGGTGATGATGTCGTCAGCTACCCGGGCGGCACGCAGGACGAATTTGGCACTGACGACGGCACCCGCGCGCTGCCCGGCGCGATCACGGGCGCGATCCAGGATTTCCAGGGCCGTTTCGGTCCGTCTGAAATTCTTAATGCGCTGCGTCGCGAGGGCGGCAATCCAACCTTTGCCGACGCCGAGGCGTTGAACCGCTCGCTGGCAACCAGCCTGAATCGCAGCCTGGATATCAACCGCAAGTCAGCCGATCCGGACTTGGGTTTGCAGGCGGCGATCGGCAACAAATGGGACATCGACGAAGCAGGTCGCTGGCGCTTCGGCGCGCTCGGGATTGCCGACTACGGCAGGCAGTGGCGCAACCGGCAGCGGACCAATCGTTCGGTGCAGGCGCCGGATCTCGACCAGGGCGTCACCGAGCGCTCGATCAACCAGGTCTCCATCACGGGCTCGGTGTCTGCCGGACTCGAGTTCACCGATGACCATGCGCTTGGAATGACAGCGATTTTTCTGCGTAACTCCGAGGATGAGGCAGCGCTCACGCAACGCAACAACTTCAACTTCCGGCGTGCCGACGGCCAGCAGCTGCGCGACTATCGGCTGCGCTTCGAGGAGCGCAACCTCGAGGTGCTGCAGTTCACCGGTCGCCATGCGCTGGGCTCTGAAACCCGCGAGCTGGTGCCGATTCTCGGCCGGCTGCCTGAACTCTTAGACGGCCTCAACGTCAGCTGGTTCTACTCCGATTCCACTGCGAAGACGGATATTCCGAGTGAGGTCACGATCTCGGCGATCGATCAGGTCGATCCGACGACCGGCGCTGTGCAGCAGACTTCGATTCGCGCCACCGGCAGCGCCGCAGACTATCGATTCACGAACCTCCAGGATGAAGTCGAGAGTTATGGCTGGAAGCTCGAGCAGCCTCTGGAGTTCGGCAACTTCCGCGGCAACTTCAACGGCGGGTCTTCGTTTTACCGCAAGGGTCGCAGCTACCTGCAGACGCAGCTCGGGCTCGGTACGACCAATCAGGCCGCAGAGCCGAATCTTGTTGGTACGCCGGGTTCCGTGTTCACGAACGCGAACATCCTGAACCCCGACAATGGTTTTCTGCTGACGATCGGCGGTATTGGCACAGAGAGCTATCTTGCTGGTGAGATCATCTCCGCCGGCTTTGGTGGCTTCGACTTCACCTGGAACGAGAACTGGCGACTGGCCGGCGGTGCGCGCTGGGAGGAGTACAAGCTGCTGTCGGTGCCGATCAATCCGCTGCAGTTCGATCCGGCAATCGGCAAGATCCCGCTGTCGTCAGAGCAGATTCGCGCCGGTGCCCGCATCGAGGACGACTGGTACCCGACCTTGTCGCTGACGCATATGCGTGACGACTTCTGGTCCGAGCAGTTCCAGCTGCGTTTCGGCTGGAGCCAGACGGTGGCACGCGCCGATCTGCGCGAGTTGTCGAATGCGACCTATATCGATCCGTTCACGGATGCGCGCGTGCGCGGCAACCCGGCTCTGGTCAAGGCTGACCTGACCAACTACGACCTGCGCGCCGAATGGTTCTTCACCGGCGGCGACAACCTGACGATCAGCGCGTTCTACAAGGACATCGAGCGGCCGATCGAAACGATCGAAGGAGCGGGCACCGACAACAACCTGTCGTTCACGTTCATCAACGCCGAGACCGCGGAGCTGTACGGACTCGAGGTGGAGTGGCTCAAGAACCTGGACGTCTTCGGGCGCTGGTGGGGTGACTGGGCGGACGGGTTCTTCACGGCAGGCAACCTGACCTGGGCTGAATCGGAAATCACGATTGGCGACTCGGCGCTCAATGTCACGAACAATCAGCGGCGGTTGACGCAGCAGTCCCCGTACATCGCCAATATCCAGCTCGGCTATGACTCGCCTTCGGGTCGGCACAGCGGTGTGCTGGTGTTCAACACCTACGGTGAACGCCTGTTGTTTGCAGGGCGCAATGGTGCGCCGGACGCGTTCGAACAGCCGCTGAGCTCGGTCGACCTGGTCTACTCGTGGTTCCCGACGGATGCGCTGTCGGTCAAACTGCGGCTGCAGAATCTGCTGCAGGAGAAGCTCGAGGTGGCACAGGGTGGCATCACGGTCCTCGAGCAGGAGATTGGCACGACCGCCAAGCTCGACTTCACGCTGAAGTTCTGAGGCGGCCTCAGCTCAGCAGGTTGCGCAGCAGCTGCAGGTAAACCGAGTGCAGCGTGTCGATCTCCTCGACACGCACGCACTCGTTGACCTTGTGGATCGACGCATTCACGACACCGAGTTCGACCACCTGCGCCCCCATTGGAGCGATGAAGCGGCCGTCCGAAGTGCCGCCCCCGGTTGAGAGTTTGGCATCGCGCGACGTCACTGTTTTAATGGCAGCCACGGCGGCTGAAGACAGCTCGCCGGGTGGCGTGTAGAACGGCTCACCCGACACGTACCACTCGAGCGAGAATTTGACGCCGTGCCGGTGCAGCGTCTCCTCGACGATCGTGCGCAGGCTCTCGAGGTTCTGCACCGGCGAATACCGCAGGTTGAAGCGCGCCTTCAGTTCGCCCGGAATGACGTTCGGGGCGCCGGTGCCGGCATTCAGGTTGGAGATCTGGAAGGTCGTCGGCTGAAAAAACTCGTTGCCCTGATCCCAGACACGACTGGTCAGTTCTGCGAGCGCCGGGGCCAGCGTATGCACCGGATTCTCGGCGAACTGCGGATACGCCACATGCCCCTGAACGCCGTGCACGGTCAGCCGCCCGGACAGGGAACCCCTGCGCCCGATCTTGATCGTATCGCCGACGGCATGTTCGCTCGATGGTTCACCGACCAGGCAGTAGTCGATTTTCTCGCCGCGGGCACGAAGGGTTTCGACGACCCGTTTCGTGCCATCGACCGAGGGGCCTTCTTCATCGCTCGTGATCAGGTAGGCAATACGGCCGCGCGGCCGCGGCACGGACGCCACGAATTCTTCGGTGGCCGTCACCATCGCGGCGAGTCCGCTCTTCATGTCGGCGGCACCGCGTCCGTACAGCAGTCCGTCACGGATGGTCGGAGTGAACGGGTCACTGCGCCATTCCTCCAATGGTCCTGTCGGAACCACGTCCGTATGGCCGGCGAAGCACAGAACGGGGCCGTCCTGCCCGAACGTGGCCCAGAAATTCTGTACGTTGCCGTAGGGAAGCCTTTCGATCTCAAAGCCCGCCGCAGCCAGTCGCGAGCACATGGCGGCCTGGCAACCGGCGTCGGCGGGGGTTACCGAGTTGCGGGCGATCAGGTCCTGGGTCAGCGCGAGCGTATCGGCCATTGGCTTTGCGACTACCTTAGCGAGCTTGGAGCAGGCGCTTTTATAGGGCTCAGGGCGAGCGATCGCAAGCGAATCGCGAAAGAGATTTCTTGCCGGATCAGGGGTTTATCGCCGAGCGCCTGCCCGCTGCAACAATACTGTAACAATTGCCGCCTACAGTGCCGGTCTTCGCCATCGGAGAACCATCCCGTGTTCAAACAAGCTTTCATCTTGGCGACCGCCGCCACCATCGTTCTGGGTGCCGCTGGCCTGGCGCATGCCCAGGGTGCGCGGGACTTCATCAACGTCGTCGGCTCCTCGACGGTCTATCCGTTCACGACCACCGTGGCGGAGCAGCTGGGTCGCCAGGGCAAGTTCAAGACCCCGAAAGTCGAGAGCACCGGCACGGGCGGCGGCATCAAGCTGTTCTGCAACGGAGTCGGCGTGCAGCACCCTGACGTCGTCAACGCCTCGCGGCGCATGAATGCCAGCGAGTTCGAGTCCTGCCGCAAGAACGGCGTCGCTGGAATCGTTGAGATCAAGATCGGCTTCGATGGCCTGACGCTATCCGAGAGCAGGCGTGGGCCGAAATTCCAGCTTACGCGCAATCAGGTCTTCCTGGCGCTCGCCAAACAGGTGCCGGATCCGTCCAACCCGACGACCCTGATTGCCAATCCCTACAAGAACTGGAGTGACATCGACAAGCGCCTGCCGAACATCAAGATCGAGGTGCTGGGCCCGCCGCCGACTTCCGGCACCCGCGATTCTTTCAATGAGCTTTACATGGAGATCGGCTGCCGGAGTTTCGCGTGGATCAACACGCTGCGTGGCATGGATGAAAAACGCTTCAAGCGGATCTGCCACATGCTGCGGGAAGACGGTGCGTTCGTCGAAGCCGGCGAGAATGACAACCTGATCGTGCAGAAGATCGAAGCGAATCCCAATGCCATTGGCATCTTCGGCTTCAGCTTCCTGGAGGAGAACCTCGACCAGCTGCGCGGCCTGCAGATCGACGGCGTCGAACCGACCTTCGAGACCATCGCGTCGGGCAAGTATCCGGCGTCGCGGCCGCTGTTCGTGTACGTCAAGTCGGCCCATGTCGGGGTGATTCCGGGCCTCAGGGAATTCATGCAGGAATACACCAGTGACAAGGCAATCGGTGCGGAAGGCTACCTGACGGTCAAGGGCCTGGTGGCACTGCCAAAGGCAGATCTCGCCAGGACGCGCGCCAATGTCAAGGATCTCGTGACCTTCCGCCCCTGAGATAGCGGCAGCCGTCATGCTTGCCAGCGCGACCCCTAAAGGCGACAGTAAAAAAGATAACCGAACGCCGGGGGCTTGGCAGCGATGGGAAGCGGACGAAGTCGGCTGGGATGGGTGTTTGTCTTTGGGTTCGTGATGCCGGTGCTCGCCGGCGCGCAGACAGTTCCTAGCGAGCTTGAAGCGCTGCGGGCGCAGCTGGAGATGCTGCAGCAGCGGCTCACGGCGCTGGAGCAGGCTCAATCAGAGCAGGCCGCAGCGGTTGCGGTCCAGGCGGCCAGCAACGCCGAGCAGCAGGAGTCGATCGATCGCACGACCGACAGTCTGGCGCAGACGCGCGCCGGGATCGGCGAATGGGTCAGCCGCTTCCAGTGGCGTGGCGACCTGCGGTACCGCAACGAAACGATCGATCAGGAGTTCACTTCGTCCGCGCGCAACCGGGATCGCATTCGGGCGCGAATCGGCTTTCAGGCCAAGGTCAACGATACGGTCCGGGTCGAGGTTCGCGCTGCCACCGGCCAGGGCACCGATGCGCGCTCCGCGAACCAGACGCTGACCGACGCCAACTCCGACAAGGCGCTCGATCTCGACCTCGCCTACGCCGAATGGCAGGCGAGCGATCAATGGCGCCTGACACTTGGCAAGATGCGTTACCCCTGGGCACGCACCAGCAGCTACTTCTACGACGGTGACGTGAATCCCGAGGGCGTAGCGGTCAACTGGCAGCAGGGTGCGCTGGGCTGGTTCGGCGGTGCTTACTATATGCATCTCGCCGAGCGCAGTTCACAGGCTGACTCGAACATGCTCGGCGCGCAGCTCGGGTGGCGCGGCGACATCACAGACGGGGCGCGCGTGACGGTCGCGGCGAGCTACTTCGATCATGGGGCCGTTGAGGGCTACAATCCTTTCCTCGGCAGCAGCGCTGCCAACGCTTACGGCAACACGCTGACGACCCGTACCGATATCTGTCGCCGCGGCATCACCACCTGTCTTGCCAACGATTACAACATCACGAACCTGATGGGAGAGCTTGCGACGACGCTTGCCGGCAGGCCGCTGACTGTGTTCGTCGACTACGCGCGCAATGGCGCGGCGGACTACAGCAATCCTTTTTCCAACCCGCTGCTGGCGGCTCCTGCTGGCCTCGATACCGCCTATGCGGTGGGGTTCACTTATGGGCGCGCCAGCAGCAGCACGCCGCGGTCCTGGGAGGTTGGCTACACTTACCAGAAGACCGAAAAGGACGCGTTGTTTGCGCAGTGGATCGACTCCAACTTCACCGACGGAAATTCCGACGGCGAGGGCAGTGTGGTGCGATTTGCGTACAGCTTTGCGCGAAACTGGCGCGCGAACGCGACCTACTTCATGAACACGACGAACATCGATGTACCTGTGCAGGTCAGCGTACCCGTGCCACGCATCGTCAGCGATCGCGACTATCGCCGGCTGCAACTCGACCTGAACATGACCTTCTAGCCGTGCGGAACCGACTGCCGAGCAACGCATGACTCCGTCGGCCTTACTGGTTGCGCTCGCGGCGCTGTCGGTGCTCGCCTTCTGGGTCGGCAAGTCGCGTTCGCTGGCGGTTGTCGGCGGCGCGCGCGGCACAAGAAGCCTGCACTCACTTCCCGGCTACTACGGTCTGCTCGCCGCGCTGTGGTGTGCGCTGCCGGCACTGGCGATTCTGGTGCTGTGGCTCGGCTTCCAGGATTCAATCCTGATTCGACTGATCACAGCCAATCTGCCCGTCGATGTCCAGGGCTTGCCAGCGGCGCAGTTTGGCCTGTTCGTCAATGACGTGCGCAACGTCATTGCCGGCAACATCCCGGCGACGCGCGTCTCGCCGGTGACTGCGGCGGCGGCGGAGCAGTACCTGCAATTGCGGGGCGTCGCGCGCCTTGCGCTGACCGTGCTGGTGCTCGTCGTCGGCGTTGTGGCCACGCTGATTGTCCGCAGCCGGATCTCAGCCGAGCTGCGGGCGCGCAACAAGGTCGAGTGGCTGCTCGAGGGCTTTCTGTTTGCGTGCTCGACGATCGCGGTCCTGACCACGGTCGGGATCGTGCTGTCGGTCGTGTTCGAGTCACTGCGTTTCTTCTCGATCGTGCCCTGGCACCAGTTTCTGTTTGGGCTCGAATGGAGTCCGCAGATGGCCATTCGCGCCGATCAGATCGGCTCGTCCGGTGCATTCGGCGCGGTACCGCTGTTCGCTGGCACGCTGCTGATCTCGGCGATCGCGCTGATGGTGTCGGTTCCGCTGGGTTTGTTTTCCGCGATCTACCTCGCGGAGTACGCGGATTCAAGAGTGCGCAAGGTCGTCAAGCCGCTGCTCGAGGTGCTCGCGGGCGTGCCCACGGTCGTTTATGGCTTCTTCGCGGTGATCACAGTGGGCCCTGCGCTGCGGGAATGGGGCGCGGCGCTTGGGCTTTCGGTGGCGGGTGAGAGCGCATTGGCGGCCGGCCTCGTGATGGGGATCATGATCATTCCGTTCGTGTCATCGCTGGCTGACGACATGATCACGGCGGTTCCGCAGAGCCTGCGCGACGGCGCCTATGCGCTTGGGGCCACCAAGTCGGAGACGGTCAAGCAGGTGGTATTGCGCGCCGCGCTGCCCGGTATAGTCGGCGGTGTGCTGCTGGCCGCGTCGCGCGCCATCGGCGAGACGATGATCGTCGTGATGGCGGCTGGCCTTGCCGCCAATCTGACGATCAATCCGTTCGAGGCGGTCACGACGGTGACGGTGCAGATCGTCACGCTGCTGGTCGGCGACCAGGAGTTCGACAGTCCAAAGACCCTGGCCGCCTTTGCGCTCGGCATGATGCTGTTCATCGTCACGCTGATACTCAATGTGATCGCCCTGTACGTCGTCAGGAAATACCGTGAACAGTACGAGTGAAGTGGCCGGCGAAGGGGTCGGCAATGCAGTGATCCGCACCGCTGCCGAGACGCAGCTGATCGTCGAGCGCAGCCTGAAGCGGCGCTACCGTGCGGAGATGCGTTTTCGCGGCTACGGCCTGACGGCGGTCGGGCTCGGCATCCTGTTCGTGGTGTTTCTGTTCACGACGATCGGGATGCAGGGCGCGTCGGTGTTCCGGCAGACCTATGTGCAGCTGCCAGTGTATTTCGACCCCGAGATCATTGATCCGGCCGGCACCCGGGTGCCGAACGACTTGATCGTTGCGGACTATCAGGCGCTGATTCGCGACTCGCTCAGGGAGCGCTTCCCCGCGGTCGAGGGCCGATCCAATCTGCGCGAGCTGTACCGCATCGTCAGCAGCGCCGCCACGATCAATCTGCGCAGCGCCGTGGTCGATGATCCGACCACCATCGGCCAGCGGCAGAATCTGTACCTGTTGATGGACGATACCGTTGATGCCCTATTGAAGGGCAAGACGGATCGGGCCGCCCCCGAAGAGGAGCGGCGGCTCAGCGATCAGCAGATCGGCTGGATCGACGCGCTGCTTGTCGAGGGTTTGCTGGAGTTACGCTTCAACCGGGAGTTCTTTTCGAACGGTGATTCGCGCGATCCGGAGCAGTCGGGGATTCTTGGAGCGCTGATCGGATCCCTGCTGATCCTGCTGATCACCTTGATGCTGTCCTTTCCGATTGGTGTCTCGGCAGCAGTCTATCTGGAGGAGTTTGCGCCGAAGAATCCGCTCACTGACATCATCGAAGTCAATATCAATAATCTGGCCGCTGTGCCTTCGATCGTGTTCGGGCTGCTGGGGCTTGCGGTATTCATTGGCTTCTTCGGTTTGCCGCGCTCGGCGCCGCTGGTCGGCGGTCTGGTGCTGACGCTGCTGACCTTGCCGACGATCATCATTGCGTCGCGCGCTGCGCTGAAGGGCGTGCCGCCTTCGATCCGTGAGGCGGCGCTCGGCATGGGCGCGTCGAAGATCCAGATGGTCGGGCACCATGTGTTGCCGCTGGCGATTCCGGGAATGCTGACCGGGACGATCATTGGCATGGCGCGGGCACTCGGCGAGAGCGCGCCGCTGCTGATGATTGGCATGGTGGCATTCATTGTCGATGTCCCGCAGGGCGTGCTCGATCCGGCGACCGCGCTGCCGGTGCAGGTGTTCCTGTGGTCTGACCTGCCTGAGCGCGGTTTCATTGAGCGCACCTCGGGTGCGATCATCATCCTGCTGCTTTTCCTGGTCGTCATGAACGCAACGGCCGTCATTCTTCGCAACCGATTCGAAAAACGCTGGTAGATGCCCTATGGAAACCACGACAGTCACTGGAGTCGCTCGAGCCGGCGCCGGCTCCAGCGGCTCGATGCCGCTGCCCGAAGGCCACAAGACCGTCGGTGTGGTGACGACCCCGGATCCGCTGTTCGTCTGCCGCAGCGTTGACGTCTATTACGGCGACAAGCACGCGATCAAGGACGTCAGCATCGATATCGGGCGTCGCCAGGTGCTTGCCATGATCGGGCCGTCAGGCTGTGGCAAATCGACTTTTCTGCGCTGTCTGAATCGGATGAATGACACCATTCCGGGCGCCCGAGTCGAGGGTCGCATCGAACTGGACGGCAATGACATTCACGACAAGCGGCGCGATGTGGTGCAGCTGCGCGCGCGCGTTGGCATGGTCTTCCAGAAACCCAATCCGTTTCCGAAGTCGATCTACGAGAACGTAGCGTACGGGCCGCGCATCCATGGTCTGGCGCGCGACCGCGCTGAACTCGATGAGATCGTGAACACCAGCCTGCGGCGTGCCGGGCTCTGGGACGAGGTCAAGGACAGGCTGGCGCAGCCGGGTACCAGCCTCTCGGGTGGTCAGCAGCAGCGCCTGTGCATTGCGCGTACGATCGCGGTGAACCCGGAAGTCATCCTGATGGATGAGCCCTGTTCCGCGCTCGATCCGATCGCAACGGCCCGCATTGAGGACCTGATGGATGAGCTTGCGCAGAGTTATGCGATCGTGATCGTCACCCATTCGATGCAGCAGGCGGCCCGGGTTTCCAAGCGCACGGCGTATTTTCATCTCGGCGATCTGGTCGAAGTCGGCCCGACGGACAAGATTTTCACGAATCCGTCGCACAAGCTCACTGAGGACTACATCACCGGCCGCTTCGGCTGAGCGGGGCCTGGTCCCTGTCCGGTAGCGCGCGTGAACATCGACATTGAAGGGCACACCAGCCGCGCTTTCGACGGCGCGTTGTCGTCGCTGCATCTGCGAATCATGGAAATGGGCGTATTGGTGCTGCAGCAGGTGCGCGACGCCGCGCAGGCCTACACGGTGTGGGACCAGAACGCGGCCCGCACGGTGCTCGAGCGTGAACACGCGGTCAATGCCTACGATATGTCGGTCGATGAAGAAACGCTGACACTGATCGCGCGGCGTCAGCCGGTGGCGACCGATCTGCGCGCGATCATTGCCATGGCCAAGATTGTCTCTGAACTCGAGCGGGCCGGCGACGAAGCCAAGAAGATCGCGCTGACGGTGCTCGGTCGCGCCGGACGGGCTGGCGAGCGGCCGGGACCTGCCACCTCACGCGATGCCCGGCATCTCGGTAAGCTGGCCGTTGACCTGCTGCGGCTCGGGATGGAAGCCTTCGATCAGCTGGAGCTCGAGCTGGCCGAGGTGGTGGTAAAGCGGGACCAGGATCTCGACAACGAGTATCGCGACGGGATGCGCCGCCTGCTGACCCGCGCCATGGAAGACGTACGCTACTTCAACGTCGCGCTCGAGGCGGCGTTCGTGCTGAAGTCGCTGGAGCGTATTGGCGATCATGCGCGCAACATTGCGCGGCTGATCATTGCGATGGCGCACCAGCGGCGGCAGCCACAACGGCAGCTCTAGTCCGCAGCGCGCAGCAGTTCGTTGATGGACGTTTTTGCGCGCGTCTTTGCGTCAACGCGTTTGACGATTACCGCACAATACAGCGAGTGAGTGCCGTCCTTCGAAGGCAGGTTGCCCGAGACGACGACCGAGCCTGCTGGCACGCGACCCTGCGTGATGGTGCCGGTCGCCCGATCATAGATGCGCGTGCTCTGGCCAATGAACACGCCCATCGAGATCACCGAACCGGCTTCGACGATCACGCCTTCGACGATCTCGGAGCGGGCGCCGATGAAGCAGTCTTCTTCGATGATCGTGGGCTTGGCCTGCAGGGGCTCCAGCACGCCGCCGATGCCGACGCCGCCGGACAGATGCACGTTGCGGCCGATCTGGGCACAGGATCCGACGGTCGCCCAGGTGTCGACCATCGTGCCGCTGTCGATGTAGGCGCCGATATTGACGAATGAGGGCATCAGGACGGTGTTGGTGCCCACGAATGAACCACGGCGCACGATGGCGTCCGGCACCACCCGCGCGCCGCTGGCGCGGATCTGATCGCCGTCCATCGAGGCGTATTTTAGCGGTACCTTGTCGAAGAAACGCGTGTACCCGGCATCGATGACGCGATTGTCGTGGGCCCGGAAGTACAGCAGCACCGCCTTCTTGAGCCACTCATGGACGATCCATTCCGTGCCTTGCTTCTCTGCGACCCGCGCCTTGCCCGTATCGAGCAGGTCCATGCATTCGTCCAGAGCCAGACGCAGCTCCCGGGAGGCCGTTTTCGGGGAGATCTCGGCGCGTTGCTCGAACGCGGCTTCGATCAGCGGACGCAACGTTTGCTGGACAGTCATGATCTTGATTCCTCAATGAAACGACGAATTCGGTTCGCTGCCTCGACGCACTCGGTCAATGGCGGCACCAGTGAGATTCGCACGCGCCCGATGCCAGGATTCTCGCCGTGGGCGTCGCGCGCCAGGTAGCGACCGGGCAGCACGGTCAGATGCTGCTGGCGAAACAGCTCACGCGTGAAGTGTTCGTCGTTCGTGCCCACCTCCGGCCACAGGTAGAACCCGCCGTCGGGCTCGTTGACCGCCAGCACTGCCGATAGGATGGGCAGGACGGCGCGATACTTCTCGCGGTACAGCGCGCGATTGGAGCTGGCATGTGCGTCGTCATTCCAGGCCGCGGCGCTGGCGTACTGGGCAGGCACCGGCATCGCGCAACCGTGATAGGTCCGGTACAGCAGAAAGCGCTTCAACAGCTCCGGATCTCCCGCGACGAAGCCCGAGCGCAGTCCGGGCACGCTGGAGCGTTTTGACAAGGAGTGAAATACGACGCAGCGGCGAAAGTCCCGCGACCCGGAAGCGAGCGAAGCGTTCAGCAGCGAGGCTGGCGCAGCGGCGTCATCGCGGTACAGCTCCGCGTAACACTCGTCCGCGGCCACGATGAAGTCATATCGTTCGGCGAGTTCCACGGCGTGCTGCAACTGCGGCAATGGCATCACGGCGCCACTCGGATTGCCCGGACTGCACAGATACAGCAGGCGGCAGCGCTCCCAGATGCTGGCGGGAACCGCATCGAGATCGGGCAGGAAGTCGGTTCGAGCCGAGGTGTTCAGGAAATAGGGTTCAGCGCCAGCGAGCAGCGCCGCGCCCTCATAGATCTGATAGAACGGATTCGGCATGACAACCAGGGCATGCTCACCTGGTTCGATCATTGCCTGTGCGAATGCGAACAGCGCTTCGCGCGTGCCGTTGACGGGCAGCACCATCGCTTCCGGGTTGACACTGCCGCCAGGCAGCCCGAAGCGTCGCACGAGCCAGCGCGCGCAGGCCTCGCGCAGCATCGGCATGCCGACCGTCGTGGGGTAGCGACCGAGATCAGCCAGTCGCGAGCTCAGTGTTTCGAGGATGAACGACGGGATCGGGTGCTGCGGTTCGCCAATCGACAGTGCGATGTGTTTCAGGGTCTGTGGAGGGCTGATCCCTGCCTTCAGCTCGGTCAGTTGCTCGAACGGGTACGGCTGCAGCCTCGCAAATCGGGTCACGCTGCCCGCCGCTGATCCAGTGCTTCGGTCAGCCGCTTCACCAGCCGCTCCGTCGTTGCAGCGTCGAGCGGTTGCTGCTCCAGATCGGTCACGTAGAAAACGTCCTCGGCTCGTTCGCCCACCGTCATGATCTTGGCCGCCAGCAGTTCGACTCGTTCCTGCATCAACACCTTGCCGATATCGCAAAGCAGACCCGGTCGATCGCCTGCGGTGAGCTCGAGAACCGTGCGCTGATTGTCAACGTCGTTGGAAATCGAGATCTGCGTGGAGGTGTTGAACATGCGCACCTGCCGCGGCGCGCGTCGGGACACACCGAGCGGCGCGCCGGTGCGCGCGATCAGCGATTCCGACAATGCAAGCTCGATCTCGCGGCGGCGCTCTGCGTCGGCGATCGGTGAGCCGTCATCCTCGAGCACATGGTACACATCGAGGCTGCGGCCATCGACGGTCGGTGTGATGCGCGCGTCGACGATCGTCAAGCCGAGTTGATCCAGTACCGCCGTGCTCAGGGCGAAGCCATGCCGGCGCGATGGCGCGAATGTCAGGATCGAGGTCGTGCCGCGTTCGCTTTCCACTTCAACCGCTACAACGGTTTCGTCGGTGTCCTGGGCGTGGCTGGCGAGCACCTGGGTGTGCCAGGCGATTTCCTCCGGCGTATGGCGCAGGAAGTAGGTGTCGCTGAGGATGGGCCAGACTTCGCTGATCTGCGCTTCGCTGCCGGGCGCTGCTGCCTGGAGCCGTTCGCGGGCGGCATCCTGCGTTTCGCGGATGAGCTGTTCCTTGTCGATCGGGCTTTCGAGGCCGCGTCGCAGCGCACGTTTGACCCGCTCATAGAACTCATGGAACAACGATGCCTTCCAGGAATTCCATAGCTTCGGATTCGTGCCGCGTACATCGGCGACGGTCAGAACATAGAGGTAGTCGAGATGCGTCTCGTCCCCGACTTTATGCGCAAAAGCTGTGATGACCGCCGGATCGGAAATGTCCTGCTTCTGCGCCGTGATTGAAAGCTGCAGATGATTCGCAACCAACCACGCGACCAGCCGCGCGTCATAGCGCGATAGCCCCTGCTCCAGGCAGAAGGAGGCGGCGTCGACGGCTCCCAACTCGGAATGATCGCCGCCGCGACCCTTGGCGATATCGTGAAACAAGGCAGCGAGATAGGCGATCTCGGGTTTGGGCAGGTTCTGCATCAGGCGCGAAATGAGCGGAAGTTCCTGATCGTAGCGCGGGATGGCGAGCCGTCTGAGGTTGCTGACGACGAACAGCGTATGGGCGTCGACCGTATACGCGTGGAACAGGTCGTACTGCATGCGTCCGACGATGCGGCCGAAACTCGGGATGTAGCGACCGAGTACGCCGTAGGTGTTCATGCGCCGCAGCTCATGTGTGACGCCAGCAGGCGCGCGCAGGATCTCGAGGAACAATCGGTGATTACGCGGGTTCTGGCGGAACTCTTCGTCGATCAGCCACAGATTGCGTCCCACGGCGCGGATCGTCGCGGCGCGTACGCCCTTGATCTTTGGGTTCTGTTGCAGCATGACGAACAGTTCGAGCATCGCCGAAGGATGGCGCGCGAAAACGTCATCGTTGACGGCTTCGATGTAGTCATTGCGGGTCTGGAAGCGCGCGTTCAAGGCAATCGGAGCCGAAGCTTCGTCAAGGATTGCTTCGCGAAACAGCTGCAGCAGCAGCTCGTTCAGCAGCATGACGTCCATGACCGTGCGGTAGTAGCGCTGCATCAGTTGTTCAACCGCGAGCGTGTAAGACGCATCCTCGTAGCCAAAGGTCTTTGCAAGGCGAGTCTGGTAGTCGAACAGCAGTCGGTCTTCGCGACGGCCGGTTGCGACATGCAGCGCAAATCGAACCTTCCACAGCAATGCCTGCGCAGACTTCAGACGTCGCAACTCCGAAGGCGCCAGAAAGCCGGCTTCCGCGAGCGCATCGAGCGTGGGTGCACCGAAGTGGCGTTTTGCCACCCAGGCAATCGTCTGGATGTCGCGCAGGCCTCCCGGTCCTGTCTTGACGTTCGGCTCAAGGTTGTAGGCGGTGTCGTTTGCCTTCGAGTGGCGCTCGGCCTGTTCGACAATCTTCGCGGCGAAAAACTCGCCGACGGGCCAGATCCGCTCCGGCGAGAGCGCGAGCCACATCTGCCGGAACAAGGTCTCGTTGCCCGCAAGCCAGCGCGCCTCGACCAGCGTCGTCATGACGGTCACGTCGGCAACACTCTCGGTGACGCACTCGTCGATGGTCCGCACGCTGTGACCCACTTCGAGACCGATATCCCAGAGGAAAGTCACCAGTCGTTCGAGTTGCGCGGGTGCGGTGCGGTCGATGCCAACCGGTACCAGCACCAGGATGTCGACATCCGAACAAGGATGCAGCTCGCCGCGCCCATAGCCACCCACCGCGACCAGGGCCCATTGCTGGCGCGGCAGCTCGGTCTGTGTGCGCCACACCTCGCGCAGCACGGCATCGATCATGCGCGCGCGGGCGTGTACCAGCGCTTCGATGGGCTCATCGGCCAGAAACCGGGTCTTGAGGTCCTCCTGAGCCTCGGCGAGAACTTCACGGTAGGCGCTGGGTGAATGCTGCTGCGCTGCGAGCCGGAATGGCAGGCGGTCAAGCAGCGGCCAACTTATCGCCGGTTGCACCGCTGGCGAGGACGGAATCGGCCCTGGGTCGGCTATGGCCATCGGACTGCGCCCGGTCAGCCCGCAGACCGGGCTGCGGCGCCGAGCGTCAGGACGTCGTAGCCGCTGTCCGTCACGAGCACCGTGTGTTCCCACTGCGCTGAGAGAGTCCGGTCCTTGGTCACGACGGTCCAACCGTCCGACAGCAGCTTCACGTGGCGCTTGCCAGCGTTGATCATCGGCTCGATCGTGAAGGTCATGCCAGCGCGCAGTTCAAGGCCCGTCGCGGGCTCGCCGTAGTGAAGCACCTGCGGGTCTTCGTGGTAAATGCGGCCGATTCCGTGGCCGCAGTACTCGCGTACGACCGAGTAGTGCTTCGACTCGGTGAAGTTCTGGATCGCATGGCCGACATCCCCCAGATGGGCACCAGGCTTGACTTGTTCGATGCCGCGCCACATGGCTTCGAAGCAGGTTTCGACGAGGCGCTCGGCATGCGTGGCGGGGCGGCCGACCAGGTACATGCGGCTCGTGTCGCCGTGAAAGCCGTCGTGAATCACCGTGACGTCGATGTTGACGATGTCACCCGCCTTAAGGCGTTTGTCGCCGGGAATGCCATGGCAGACGACATTGTTGACGGAGGTGCAGATAGTCTTCGGGAAACCGCGGTAGTTGAGGTTTGCCGGTACCGCGTTCTGAACTTCGGTGATATACCTGAAGCACGCCTGATCCAGGTCGTCAGTCGAGACGCCCGGCACCACGTGTTCGGCGATCATGTCGAGCACGTCGGCTGCAAGACGGCCCGCGATCCGCATTTTCTGCTGTTCTTCGGGGGATTTGACGGTTACGGGCATGGCAGTGCGGCGAAACCGCCGGAGGCTCTAAAGCGTTGTTTGTACGGGGACTTCATGGTATAAAGCGCGGCCTTTTTTGGCAACCAAACCCACACGCGCATCGCTAAGGCGGTGGTTGGGTGTTCCGGGATGCAGCGCAAGCGACATGCCGGGATGACCACTCTGATGCGCGGAGGCCTAACCCGACAAGGAGAGATTCATGCCCAGCGTGTCCATGCGACAGATGCTGGAAGCGGGTGTCCATTTCGGACATCAAACCCGCTTCTGGAACCCGAAGATGGCTGATTTCATCTTCGGTGAACGTAACAAGATTCACATCATCAACCTCGAGAAGACGCAGCCGCTGTTTGCGGAAGCGACCAACTTCATCAAGCATGTCGTTGCCGATGGCGGCATCGTGCTGTTCGTTGGAACTAAGCGCTCGGCCCGCGAAGCCATGCACAAAGAGGCTGCGCGCTGCGCAATGCCGTACGTGAACCAGCGCTGGCTCGGTGGCATGCTGACGAACTTCAAGACCATTCGCGGTTCAGTCAAGCGGTTGGCGGAGCTGACGGAACTGCAGACCACCGGCCTGCTTGACAAGCGCGGCAAGAAGGAAGCCACCCAGCTGCGACGCGAGATGGACAAGCTCGGGCGCAGTCTCGGCGGCATCAAGGACATGGAATCGCTGCCGGACGCCATCTTCATCATCGATGTCGGTCATGAGGACATCGCGTTGCGCGAGGCACGCAAGCTGGGCATTCCAGTCGTTGCAATTGTCGATACCAACTGCTCGCCCGAGGAAGTCGACTATGTCGTTCCGGGCAACGACGATGCCATGCGCGCCATTCAGCTTTATGCGAGTGCGATGGCGGATGCGGTGCTCGAAGGCCGCGAGTCTGGCCCGTCTGTCAATGTCGGCGAAGACGAGTTCGTCGAGCTCGATGAACAAGGCAATCCCAAGTCGAAGTCCGCGCGAGCACGGCCGCGCCGCGACGCACCGCCGTCGCGTGCGCGCAAGCCTGCGCCCGCGCGGCGCAAGCTGCCGACCCCGAGCGTCGCTCCTGCCGCCGCCGAGGGCGCTGCCGAGGGCGCAGTGTCGGCTGCAGCGGTGGTGGCGGATGCCGGGGCCGGGGCCGGGGCCGGCATCCGCCACCACCGCTGCAGCCGACACTGCGCCCTCG